>Ga0265780_10004563_pt1 | contig 17778 bp, 20 predicted proteins | sample P1T30metagenome_FD_192432 | JGI IMG/M metagenome (GOLD analysis project Ga0265780, IMG submission 192432) | Plant litter microbial communities from East Loma Ridge, Irvine, California - P1 T30 | ecosystem: Environmental > Terrestrial > Plant litter > Unclassified | place: USA: California...
GCCATTCCTGTTCAAAGCAAAGTGTAACAGCTGCTTCTGTACCTCAGCCGTCCATGCGGATGCCTTCTCCCCCGTCCTATCCGCCTTGACCTTCTTTGTTGAGCCACCATCTCTGGAGTCGGAGTTTTTGCTGGTTGGTGAGGATGAGGGGTATGGTTGAAATTCGACTTTAACGGTCGCCTTGGTAGGTGTTCGAGGCATCTTACTTACATGGTATCTGCTGGTCGAGGGGAAAGCTGGTTGTGGGCGTATACGTGATCGATTTGATGGTGTCAGTGTACAGTATCGTCAGCCATATGACACCGGTCTCCCGGTCTCGGGGTCAAACCTTTCATGGCCTCAATACCTTTGACTGGTAGTGAGGCACAATCTAGTCATGTCCTTTAAGCCACCGCCCTGTATGTTGTGTGTTTCGAGTTCCAACCTCGGGTAGTCAAGGAGCCTATTCCAAGTCACCTCCGTCCATCAAGCACCCCTGCACCGATGATATTAATGAGGCCACGATCAGGATCATCCCCTTACTTGTTCCATCTCATCTTTATTCGCACCCAAATCAACACCTACCACGATGCCTCGAACTCCAAAGACCCCCAAGTCCAGTATCGATATCAAACCAAAACCCTACGATCGATCATCAGCATCCGCCTCACCTTCACCACAATCGTCCGATGCCGTCAGCCACGACGATACCTCTCCATCTAAGCGAGATGCGAAAGTAGGTGGTGCCAAGAAGGCATGGTCGAATGAAGAGATGGTTCAAATGTTTGAAGCTGTAGCCAAGCTTGGAGCTGGATCGAAGTTCTGGGAAGGTATCGTGGAAGGAAGGACGTCTAATCAGTGTTATAAAGCTTGGACGTAAGTCAAACTGTCAAGCTTGTTCGAGAGTTGTTTTAGGCTGACGGTTGATAGTCAAACCATCGCCCCGTACATCAAGAAGTCGTTGGCGACCAAGGCGATGAAGTAAGGAGGATGAGTTGAATTAGCTGGGGCATGAGCGTACTGGATGATGATATATTGAACGCAGATGTATATGACGGTGATGGAGGACTGTGATATATGATCAATGATACCATATGTATAACTTGCCCGACTAAAGTATACCATCAGGAGCCTGAAGCTGGATGCACTTCTCAATCCCACCGTATGCGCTGTATAGTCAGCTAAGCGATCAGCAGGGGAGATGCGTAGCAGACACTGACAGCCTCGTTCAAGCGCCCTACATTATACTTCAGATTCAAACCGCTCTTCCTCCTCGGTCCATCAAGCTCTTCTCAATGAACGGCAAAATTCTCTTCCTATCCATACCGTCAGCCACTACAATACCCCGAAGAGAAAGGGTCTCACCCCCAAGTCTGCCTGGCCTGATTAGCAGTCCTGCCTTCAACGGCTGAACCCCAATGCCCTCCATTCCTATCCATTGCGAATCGAAACAATTGAATCAATTCTTCCCCGGTCCAAGCTGTACCGTTACCGCCGTTGTCACTGCCTCTCATTGATGGCTTGCTTTCGTCCCTGTCGGAAGGTGAGGCGTAAGGTTTTTGAGACAAAGGTGATTCTCCTGAGGTTTTCTTTGGTGTTCGAGGCATACTGATTGTAGTGTCGTCTCAATATGGCTAATGATATATGCAATAATGAACATTTGGGTTAGGCCGGATCTGAAACGGATTTTGAACGCCTCGTTGTCCGTTGCTATGCCTTTGGTGCGATTGGTATGCCCTGAATCTCGTCAGCTCATGTCTAAATTATCAGTCGTTCCACAACTCACGATAACCACTCGACCACCACTATGTCAGGAATCGTAAAGATGATCAAAGCCCTTTTGGGTTTCGGTGGATCCAGAGCTCCCACCCGACCGCCTATTTCACAGCTCTCCTTCAAGAACTATTCTGCCGAATCGTCAATCCCACATGTAGCTAGCTCGAAGAAAATCGACATCAACCACATCGCCTCGGCCGACAGAAAGCTCCATTACGAGGCCGTCCAACGAGCGAAGAGGAGGGCGGAGAGGGAGAAAATGATGTCGTCGGCAATGTTTTCAACGATGGGTCGACCGAAGTGGACCGCTTCGCAGCTACTCCAGTTGTTTGACCACGGACCCAGCTGTCAGAAAGAGACAGACTGGTCGGGTGTTGTCGCAGGAAGATCGGCATATGCGAGTAAAAGGGCTTGGGAGTATGTCGGTTCTTTGCCCGGTTGTACGCGCTAAAATTCCCAGTAAATCAGTCAGCAAGGCCATGCGAGTGGCATTGAGAGATCGGGCCAAGAAGGTGAAGAAAGATGTTGGAGATAAGTGATCGGAGTGGTGGTTTCCGCCGCAAGTACGTGTATACGAAGATGCATTCGGTGGCATCTGCTTCTTTTCGACATTGTGTTACATGTCCCCGTAAGTACCGCTCCGATAGTATGAGATATCTCAGAATGAGGATCAGGCAATGAAAGATCAATCGTGACCTCCGTTGATGTACTGATGGCCCCTGTCAGATCAGCTGACGACCACCACCGCCCGAGGTAGACTCACAGAGCAGTAACACGCCCTTGCTCATCCATAAGCCGATTAAAAGGATGTACGCCATGTAAATTCTCTCCATCTCTACAAGCTCCAAACCACGCATATCGCCTATCTCATCAGCTTCTTCGTCCAATCACATGTCTACGAGGCTGACTTGCTCGATATAATCGGTCTCATCCAGCCAAGCGGTGGTTTGACCCATGAAATCGTGGATTTGTTGCATATTTGTGGGTGGGGGTACGTTGGGATCGAAACTCTTCAATATCAGCTATGTCTCCTTGAGCGTCTTAGCTGCGGACATACGGTCATGGCGAACTCTGTTACCCAGATTGGGAGGTGGAAAGTATTCCAGAATTCCTCGATCTTTGCCTTGAAGGCGTCGAAGGTTGTACTGTATACGTGGACGGCTATACAATCTGGTCTAGCGTTGGGAGGGAGGATATCCATGAATAGCTAGATGATGAGCTTAGATGCCGTCGAAGGAGGGAGCATGCAAGCTCACCTTCAACCAATGAATATCGCCAGCTACGGCAGGTGAGATGAGCTTGACCTTTGGACTGCGTAAAGCAGCAATCTTCTTCCATCTGCCCGTCAGCTTTGTGGTAAACAGTGAACGAGGACTCACTCTTCAGCTGCTTTCTCTGGAGTAGCTAGCTGAGCTACAGCAGGATCACCGTGATCTAGATATCAGTATCGCAAACCAGAAAATAACTTACCGGGCTCATTGAATCCTAGAATGTGGGTGTATCCTTCTTGAAGCTTGAACTCATTATCAAAATATCCAGGAGCAAAGCTAATATCAGTATTCTTCTTATAGCTAGCTTCGACGAGACCTACATCATAGGGACGAATTCAGCATCGAGAGATAAATCGGGCGAGGTGTCTGGCAAGATGACTTTCCAATTCTTATTCCAGTTGTAATGCCATGATAGCTTCTGTTCTATCAGCGTAGCTTGCAGATGGACACATACAGATCCAGGTTGAAAGAATTGGGCAAGGGGATCCGAGGTTTGTTCTTGCACTGGCCATGAGATTCCTGCTTTACTCTGTGTATCAGCAGTAATTAGCTGTTGGACATACTTTCGATGATCTCGACGACATTTCGCCAGAGTCAAAGCCTTTCTGCTTATCAATCAATCTAATCCAGTGCCTCCGATTGCTCGTAAAGGTGACAAGTGAACGATTGTACCAAGTTGCATTAGAAGGTACAACAGACAGAATGGGTGGTTGATCGTCAGAGCGCCAAGCCAGCTCTTGCACGTGGCAAGCCCGAACTAGGATATTCGGGGTTCTGCAGATATCCATATCAGGCTAGATTAATGGATACATGAGGTGGCGGGGCGATCAGGCAGATACAAACGGTACAGACGTTTGTCCACGGAAAATAGATCATACAAAAAAGCGTGGACGAGGGATCATTTGTGACCTCCCCAGACATATTGCCAGCCACTGACAGTCAGTTCCCATCTATACTCGGCATGGTACGTACAGAGCAGTAAGTTCTCCCTTGTCATCCATCAATCGATTAAAAGGATGAACACTATGTAGGTTCTCTGGGTTCCTGAGCGCTCCGAACCAAGCGTATCGCCTATACATCAGCTTTGATTTCTCCAATACAACCTAGCTGACTCACTCGATCTGTGGATCCTCATCCATGAACTTCGTCACTTGCCCCATAAAATCGTGGACTGCTTGTTGATCTTTGGGCACCTCGCCGCCGAACGTCTGATGATCAGCTTGATCATGCCTTCGAGAAGGGGCGCTTACTGTCATGCAGAATTCTGTGATCCATAGTGGTTTACCGAAACCCCTGTATTTATCGATTATAGCCTTGATGCCCTCTAGATCCATTGCATATGCATGTACAGCAATGATATCCGGTTTATGGACGAGCCCTGGATTGTTGAGAAACCCCTAATGGTGTCAGCAGAACTCTCATACCTTTAGGCATACCCGTAGCCATTCGACATCGTATGCGACCCCAGGGCTGATGAACTTCACATTGCCGTTGATCTTGAGAGAAGAGCTGGTAAGGGTGTTCCATCTGTGTATGTTAGATCTGACTTTCCTGTATCAAAGCTGGGAGGACAAACGGTCCAATCGCCTGATCCGCGGCAAGGGTGCTAGCCTCGTTCGAGCCAGTGAGATCTAGTCGAGTCAGCAGCGAGCGAGCACGAAAATTGGTGGTCTTGCCAGGTTCGTTGAATCCCATGACGTGCTGGAAACCTTCTTGTATGTTGGGGTCTTGGGCGTCTTTACCGGTCCAACTGAAATGAGCTTACTATCCAAGGTCGTGACTATCACTCACAACATCGGTACATATTCCCCCATCAGCTGGAACCCTTTGGTTGTCTCTGGCAATTGCCTCCCATCCCAATATCTGTTCCAGTTATAAGACCAAGATATTCTCTATATTTCAGCATCCGAGTTTAGGTTCACTCACAGATCCGGCTGGAAAGAACTTATTGACTGGATCAGAGGAACGTTCTTGGCTCGCCCATGATATCCCTGCTTTTGACTGCTTGGCCTAAACATCAGCGTTTGATGAGCAGAGGGTATAGGGCAGAAACTTACAAAGTCTGATGCACCGGGCATAGAACCCAATACGCAGACTGATAAAAGAGTGAATAAGTAAGCGTTGAGCAGCATTCTAGTGAGTGTTGGTAAGTATTAGGTAGGTTAGATGAGGCGATACCAGTCGTTCCTGCAGTTGCCAGTTCATATACGATGTGAAAGGTAAGGTATGACAAGTGAGTGATCGACAGGGGATAAGGGGTCACAGGAAGGGGTACAGACAAAGGTAGTTGGATTTGATTCCGTCCTTGGCTGAATGTACTCTAAGGTGGATCAACTGACTGCATTTCACTCCTTTATTTTCGAACAGACTACTAACTCGGTTTCAGCAATGTTTAAGAAGTAAGCTAGCGTCTCACTGATCCTTCCATGGTGAACCTGGAACGCCAGCTGACAACTTTCCCAGATTCCACCCAAAAGATGACGTATCGTCATCAACATCACTCAAATCTTCGGTTCAAAGAGGAATCCGAAGTGCAGTCTTGACTCAAATGCCCCTTCTCACTCAACCCGCAACTGTTCCTGAATCAAACGAACAAGAACAACCAGAAGAGACAGTGGAGGCCGAAGCGGAGGTAGAGGAGGAAGCACCCAAGAAAGGCAAGAAAGGGAAAGGAGGAGGTGGGAAGAAAGCGAAAGGTGGGAAAGCAAAGAAGGAGGAGGTGGACGTGGAGGAAGAGGCTGGAGAAGTTACTTTGATCGATGAGATTTGGCCAAAGAAGGAAGCTTTAGGTTTGACGAAGTGGTATGTCCCCTTCGTGATACCACGGGGTGCGTTGGAACTGATGGTAGTCATGATCGTATATCGATATATACCGTCAATACCGTTCCATTATTCGTTCAGCATTTTGATGGACCTTTCATTCCAACACTGAAGCTGTTGCATCGATGTAAGCTAATCAGCATGTATCTAAGATGAAGCTGAACCCCAGATCCGGCGCTGTTACCCCACGTCCAGATTGACAGAGGAGCAATCAAATTCCTATTAGCAGTATGTCCCCTTTCCTGACTCTATTACGAGAGTACGAAGGCTGATATGAAGGGCGCAAATATGATGGCACCAGGTTTCTTATCTGCTGGAGGAAACTTACCGGACGGTCTGGAAGAAGGTCGATTAGTAGCAATCCACGCAGAAGGGAAGGAACATGCTTGTGGAATTGGGAAAATGAGCGCCAGTTCTGAAGAAGTCAAGAAGGCTGGAAAGGGTGTTGCTGTTGAGGTCGTAACCTGGATTGGGTAAGCTTTTGTTAAACTGGGTTGTCCCGAAAAGGTGAAGCTGATGAATAGTGACGATTTATGGAAGATTGATACGATAGGTCTGTAGGTGTGGTAGACTACAACTCAGTTCGCACAGTTGTCCATTCATAATGCTATGCACCTTGCTTGCATCACTCAAACTTCGGGGCAGTATGTAGCTTGCTCTGACCGGAACATTAGTCGCGACCGACGAATGTCAAATGAAGCTGGGAACATGAGCATGCAATGGTATCTAATCTAGCGCTACAGAAATGATGGTGTATCGTACAGGTGCAATCTATGGTATGAAGCTAGCAATTGACAATGATGAGAACAGATATACAGGCGATGCACATCGTGACAGATGTTGGGTCGGTGCTCAATCGAGCTGCTCTACGGCGTCCTGCGTCAAGAGCGATTCAAGTGGTTTCCTACACAGAGGACTATGTTGTCAGTCTATGCAATTGAAATAAAGTGAAGGAAGGGATTTACCAAGTAGACCGACGCTCGAACCATGGCAAAAGACATTGTCCATGAAAGAGGTGATTACAGGGTGTCATCTTCACACCTGTCTCTCCCTCTTCCCTACTCTCCAGGCCCTCCACGACCGGAACCTCTGCTCCCGAGTCTGCCTTCACGTCGGGATCGTGACCATGTAAACAGATCCCACATTTCCACCCTGCATCTTCTTCATCTTGATCCTCCTCTTCCCTAATCTTACGTTCTACATCCATCATCTTCTCTGCCGTTACACTTGATAATGCCTTTAACAACTCTGCAGCTTTCACTGGCCCGAGTTGATCCCGGTGTGATCTTGGCATGGGGATAAACATGAATGCCGGCGGTTCCCATGGACCATCAACCATATCGCCTATGATTGTCGCCATTGAATTGATAAGATCTTGATCAGAGTGACCTTCTGGCATGGGGAATAGTCCATGATTTCTGCTTGTATGCGAGGCGATACCGACCGGTCCAAATGGTCCCATTCGCATATGTACCACTGGTATGTGATTTGTAGATGGACGTAATGTGCTTTGTCGGGTACCGATTCGATCTTCCAAACGAGGATGTAGGGCGGATGGCATATGATCTGTTCGTGGGTGTACAGCTAGCGTCCAACTGGCTAGACTTCTTGGATCCCCATTTCCGCCCCCTGGCACGATTCCGACAGAAGGTATACGAGGAGGTGACCTGTTGCCATCGCTGCCTATTGTAGCGGCGTCTGAAGCGGGGGCAGGAACGTGTGGACGCCTAGGAATCCTGAACAGGAAATGAGGTGGTTGCTGGTGCTCGCCGGGTGGGTTTTGGGGGACAGCCGGAGCAGGGAGCTCGGTTTCAGGGAGTCTCCAGGGCGGTCGTGCTGCGTTGTCTGTGCTGGGCACGGGAGGCGGCTGGAAGGGAGGTATAGGTCGTAGCCAAGAGGGTCGGCTGAAATCGAAATTGAGACGTTCTGACCGGTCACCACCCACGGTAGCAGTTACTGATGAATTGTAGGTTTCCCGCGGTCTTGCTCGAGTTTCCGGATTTGGCCTTCTGGTCGCTGGATGCATATTAGCAGGGAAAGGAGGGGATCTCTGATTTCGGTTCTGAGGTTGTGAATCGTTTCGATCAACTCCAGGATCGTATCTCGGTGGATTGAGGTTATGTCGAGTTAATCGTTCCCTAGTAAGAATAGGTGCAGGTGGAAGCCATGGTTCGCGTGTGAAATCATCTGCACGTCTCTCAGATCCTGCCGAAGCAGCTACTGAAGAAATGTCCACGTGCATTTCCATATCATCATAGTCTAATCCGCGGTCGAGTGATGAGAGTGGTGAGGGCGTGACACAGGGGTGAGGAGGTGGCGAAGCGGATCTCCTTTGGGCTCGGCCTCTTTCTCGAGCTTCGGGTCTAGCTGGAGCGGGACTATCATATGGGCTGAATGGGTATCGTGATCCAGAAGGTGATGTATCGTGTCTTGCAGGGGGCGAGCTTGAGCGCGAACGTGCACGTTCTCGATACGACATGGTAATGCGGTATGATCGGAGGGAGGATACGTATTTCTATTGTCCTCGGTATGGAGTGATTGTATGACAAAGGTGAGATAGACGAATAGCTTCTATGTGGATATGTAGTGATACGGATAGGATAGAAAGGGTATATGTTTAGGTTGTTTATTTGTTTGTTTGACAAAGGGTGATATACCGGGATACAAGAGTCATGAATGATGTATCGCTATCTGTACACTGTCTGACGTTACTAATAACAATCTGGGCCTCCACATTAAAGTATTACTCAATATGGCGTTTCTAACAATCGGATCTTGCCGAAGGGATCACCCAGCTAGGTATCCTCGATTTCACTCATTCAGACGGATAGGATAGTAGTAGCTCACGGCTCGAGCAAGCAGAGGATTTACAGTCGCCAGGGGCTGAGTACGATGATCTTTCCACGGCTCGGTAGACGCTTTGCATCATCACAGGCTGGTGGACTTCGCGAAACCCTACACCGATATCGACCTCCACCACTCATACCCCTCGGAATTCGGGTTATCCAAGTAGTAGCCGCCTACCACTTTATTACAACTACTATAATTGATATCCGACTATGCTCAGGCCACTCGATGCTCCCAACACTGTCATACGAAGGTGACTGTGTTGTCTGTTCCCCAATCCCTTACTGGTTCCCATTCATTTCACCCGCTAAACGCCGGCCGAAAAGGGGTGATCTGGTCGTCGCGGATTCACCTAATTCATTAGGAAACACTGTTTTGAAGAGAGTGATCGGTGTAGAAGGGGATATTATTGAGATAGAACCTAGACGGGGAGTGGATAGGAAATGGATAGCAGAAGCTGATGAGGCTTATTTCGGGGAACGTCCAGTACACCCAGGATTGGAGGGTAGGGGAAAAGATTCTGAGGGTAGACCGATGGTCCATGGTAGGAGGGGAGAGGGGAAATTCATTAAAGTCCCCAAAGGATATATTTGGGTTGTAGGGGATAATCTTAGTAATTCGACGGATTCGAGGCATTATGGTCCTGTACCACTTGCTATGGTCAAGGGGAAAGTGCTAGCTAGGGTGAGTATTCATTTATCGTCTTTTATCATACTCTAGCTGATCAATAGGTCTGGCCGAATCCTGTCAGTTTCACGAATCCAGTCAAGAAGACGAATGAAATTACCACTCCGCCCACTCCGGTCAGCGACAAGTTTCAATGACCAGTATCCCGAGCATCCCCTTTTCTTCCATTCGCATAAACGAGTAGCCTCCATTGTACATATAGACAATATATCTCTAGCATTCAATCTCATGCATATGCATAGCATCAATTCCCCTCGCACCGCATAGATACCCATCTTTGGGCACTGTCAAATTGCTTCCGCCATCATGATTACCCCTGTTGTTTAATCATGTTTCATCAATGTATTATACCTCCTTTACATTACACAGCACGTATAAGGATCAGTGACTTGATGAAACAAATAAGGGGCTAATGCTGCCGCAAAGTACAGGACTCATCATCATCACTCTAATCGGAACAAGGGAAGTTGATCAAAGGAACAGGGGAAGAAGTAATATCAGCTCGAAATGTTACCTTTGTGTGTAAGGATGGCCGGGATTGGGATTACTATATTAAACCTCTAAAGTGACTGCTGAACTCATTCTTTCCTTCCTCATCTATTCTCATTCGTTTACAAATCACTCGACTGAACTTGAGACCTACCTGCCCCCTCATCGCAACTCCGCCAGATCTTCATCTTTGCATCCCATTGCACATCCCTCAACACCCCAACACAATGACAAGCCTATTCACAATCATCCGCCAAGATCTCCGAGCAGCACTAGTAGCTTCCCTCCTAGTCCTAGCCCACGCCCTTCTCCTCACAGCATCAAAAGCTCGTAAGTCCTCTCTCCGTATCCCCTGTTAAAATCTGACAAACAGCCCAAGAATCACGTACAGAAGAACTCATCAAGGCATTAGGGCCGATATCAGCCCTCATCTCCATAACGATCTTATGGGTCACTTTTACCATCCTCGAAGCTGCCGATGGTATCAGGTCGATCTTTGGAAGGAAACCTAGATCCTCCGAGGATCAAGACGAAGAAGAGGAGGAAGGGGAGAGGTATATATTCTGTATGACTTGGCTTGAACTTGGTTTCGGGTTATGTCTACTTGCTTTCTGGACTTGCACGTCCTCCCTTCTGTTCTTGGAGAATCAAGGCTGATAGCAGATTACCACTCCGAAGCTGAACTGATCATGTCTGCATTCTCAGCAACTCGGACGACAGGACTAGGTATGTCGTACTTCAATCAAACCCATAACTCAAGCTGACAATCCAGTAATGATAAGAATAGCATATACAGTCGGCATCTCTTCCTTGGCCCTTCTCCAACTCCATTTGATCCTATCGATCACATGGCACGCCTTCTGGCAAGGTGGAGTCATGAGCTCTCATTTCTGGAATGACAGGACAGGATGGTGGGTCGGAGTAGGCAAGATTAGGCTTGAGAGTAGGCGGAGTGATGGTGAGGGGTATGAGAAAGTCTAGATGTAGATTTAAAAGCCGTTGATCAGTTTCTACCTGTATGCGTATGTTCATATTAGTCATGTCATGTCTCGTCATTATGTATTTCTATCATCTTGCTTAGTATCTCAGAACGGGCTCGAGAAGCTACCAGCCTAACGGCCTGACCACCCTTGAAAACTTGTTCATACTTGTCATAATCATTATGACAACCAAATATATATCTACAACCATAGCTAATTTGTACAAACTTCGTCTTAGCATCCAACAACCTAATCTACTACACTACACTCTTCCCATTAGGCGCAGCCTCACCCCCTTTGTAAGGTCTAATCCAACTATCAGTCCCAACAGGTCCCAGACTCTGTAAAGGACGTGGTTTAGGTGGTCTCGGTATTTGTTTCCCCTCTTCATCCCCTTCTCCTTCTTTACAAGCAATGATAGCTGGTTCTTTCGTTGCTGCCAGTCGACTTGCATCATTCTCAATCTCAATAGCATTTTGCGTAATTGTCGTATATTCATCTTGTAGCGTTTCTTGTTGTTCCTCTTGTTGTTGTTGTTGTCGTGGTGGTGGTGGTACATGTTCGTGACTTGTTGATCTGGATATAGTTGATTTGGAATGACTACCGCTTGAAACGTCTGAAACAGATTCCATACCCGGATCATCATTATCATCCCATGTCGGGGGTTCATCTTGGACAGTGAAAATCTTCTTTGGCATCTGGATATCAGCACTACTCCTAAGATATCAAGGGAGACTAACCTTATTGACGCGCTGACAAAAGTCTTGGAAATCGGCCTCATTCTTACACAAGAACCCAAGTAACATACTCGGATCTACATTCGATAGTGGTATTTTCTTGATTTTATCACAATGGAAAGTCCGAAGTTGCGCCTCAGTATAGGCAGAAGCAAACCATTTCGTCGAGTCCGATGAATTCGACCCTTGCACTGGTGCCGATGGGACTGTTGGACTCTCAGAATGGGTTGATCGAGAGCGAGTACGTTCAGGAGCGGCCATCGGTGTCGGGTCTGTCGAATTGATATCACTCTCTTGCCTTGGAGAAGGCGCTAGAGGGGTAGTAGGCGATTCGGGCATTTTACTAGGTGATTCAGGTGGTGTTCGTCTCGTATCGATCCGTACAGTAGGTCGTATCGTTGATCTTCGAACTCGATTTGTAGGTGACGAAGTAGAACTACTAGTATCGGATAGATCATCGACATCAACTTCGTCCAGCGAGTAGGTCGTTAATGGTTTGATTATCTCGATATCTTCCTCTTGCACTGAAATGGTAGGTTTCCGCCAGTGTGGTTTGAGCGGATTTCGAGGACCTGGAGGGGGTACTTTGAGCGGTACGGCGGGTCTGGTGAAATGTGGATCGAGGTAAAAGAGGGAATCGCCCTGTGTACCGATAAAGTAGTAGGACGAAGATGGCCGACCACCTGCAATTCCTACCGACTGCGGGAAAGTGAAGAGCGCCTAATGTCAGCTCAATTTGTTGCCTTCAGCATGTATGAGCTTACCTTGATACTCTCATAATAAATCGGATTAACACCTTCCAACCCCAGTCTCAGACCGACAAGGATCAAAACAGCTTTATCTCCCCAAACACGCCCTCGTTCCGATGATGATCGTTTTGAGCTCGTTCCACCTGATTTACTTTCATCATCCTCATCGAACCAGCCAGAGGACGATAAAGACGAAGCAGAGTAAACGTCAGATTTATAAATCATTGAATCAGTAGCCGAGACAACAGAAATTCCACAGGGTGGGAAGGAATTTGCTAGTGTCCTACTGTGTCAGCTTGGCTCATTGTATAGTGTATGGGAAAGAAGACTGACTTGAGAGCACCGGCTGCTGTACTTGGACCGAACCACTCGCCTACCTCCTTTCCGAGTTCCTTGCCGATCAATGCCATGCGGTGAACGCTAAATGGACAAAGAGGGGATGGGTCATCAAAGAACCAGGATAAAATGCGAATATGGGTAGCGAAATCTTCCAGTTGTTCCGGATCTTCAGGTTTGGTCAGAGGCATACGCCATTCTACCCATCAGCTAGGCTCTATCTTGTCTGTGCTGAGAGACTCACCCCTGCCAAGATGTAGATGAATAAGAGCATTTGCGAGCATACTCTGCCCAGTCCTCAACATACATCCCCAACCAGCATCACTAGTCAATCCCCTTTCCTCCCCATTCCTCGTCCAGCCCCAAGCAGAGCTCGACGGCCGATTAGGTAAAGAAGTAGATCCGAGTGAAGTCGAATAAGGTAAATCACTGATGGCATCTACCGAGGAGGCGAAGGCGGAGTAATATGCTTTTGGAGTTGGTATCAACAATTCAGGTGATAATGAAATGATGGGAGCGTATTGAGAGCGATAAGTGCACCAGATCCTCGAGCGGAAGTCGGCGTGGACTGGACGTTAGCTTGGCGTACCGTATGGAATGGACAAAGCTTACACTGTTCTGGCCATTTGATGATTTCTCGGTCTTTTCTCTTTCCCTTCCCAGGGCTATCTAGTTGATTGGAATCTTTTTGGGGCGAGGAGGACGGTAAGGCGAGAGAGAGTGATGAAGGGGAAAACAAATTCCCAATACCTTTGGGAGGTGGTGAAGTCGCTTGCATCGGATCCCGTTTCTTTGGCCATACTGCCGGTCTAAGAGCCGCTTGATCCGCCTTGAACGATGGTGAAGCTACATTCATGCTCGTCCCAGAAGAGCTTGATGCGCGCCTCTTGCCCACTTGACCCTCTCCCACTGTTGGTAGATCGGCCATTGATGAATTTGGTGAATCGAATGGTGAACTCGGTCTATAACCCGGATGACCAACTCCCATGACCCAAATCGTATCGGGTGATTTATCAGGTTGTGCTTCTGAATCCAACAAATTCCGAACTCCATCCACTGCCTTTTGTCGAGCGGCGTATAAGAATGATGCAGCAGCTGATGGGCCTTTACGAGCTGGAGAAGAGGTTGTAGGTTGTTGATCGTGTGTAGCGGGGGATTCAAAGATGGTAGCGGATGAGGTGGAAGGTAAGAGATTGGTGAACCATGAAGACATTCTTGATGGGATTGTTTCGGGTCCACGGGAAGATTGACCAGGTTGTGGTAATGAATTTCGGGATAAGGCCGGAACGGACGCAGAGAGGTTGTTGCTATTTGACATCCTCCTTGTTTCGAGCCCAGTAGGTTGGTTGGCAGAAGTTGACGATCTGATAGATTGAGCACCCTGCCATGAGAATTGTGAATCGTGTGATAGACGGCGAGAATGGCCAGATTGAGGTGGTGCTCGACTAACACTTGCCATTTGAATAGAAGCGTTACTTGATGATGCGGACGTGATTGCCGAGTCGTTGGAAGTAGCTGACGAATACGATTGTTGGCGTTCCGACGGTCTAGGCGCTAATGATGCTGAGATATCCTTATCCCTATCCCCTCTCAAGAACAACTTGGATGTCTTTTTCACTAATCCCCTTCCTCTAGATTTCTTTTTCTCCAATTCCTTACTGGGTACCTCTGTCAATTGTGAATCAAAAAGATTGACTGGTTCCTCAAGACATATAGGGGCTGTACGTAAATCCTCCTTAGAAGGAGGACTAATCAATACATCATGCCCATGCCTGCTATCGGTCTGAGTCCCTGTTCCAGTCCCAGTAGTACCTTCAATCGTCCAATCATCCTCCCCTTCCTCCGTGGGTATCGGTTTGCGTTTATCCTTATCCTTATCCTTATCTTTCCGGCGTAAAGTAAATCGTTGTGACTGGCCAGGACCAGCTGAACGTGCTTTCGGAGGTGGTAGTCTATCGGCAGGCGGTGGAGCAGGTAGTTTGCCAGTAACAGAACCACTTCCGTGTGAATGAGTGGATGTTGATGGCTGTGAAGATGTCGATGAGACAGGTGAAATGAGTGCCATGTCCCCAGCACTGGAGGGTGAAGTCTGAGAGTGCTTAGGGACGGTCATGGCGGCGAGCGAGGGACCGTGAGTCCGTTACAGGTGAAAGGGACAGGTCAGGTGATAGTATAGGTCGTGTCGCTTGGTACTGGTTCAATGATCGGCCTTGCAATTCGTCGATCACTTGAGACAAACGCGTTTCGTAGGGATTGTAATATCTATTACGGCGGTGCGTAATTACTACAAGTCGCGCTGCCGTAACCAGAATTGAATAGAAGTCGTAGCCGTAGTCGTGATCAAGGATCAAGTACTTGTGGGTCGTGTCGAGTCATGTATATGGATCCTGTCCAGCTTGTATTGATGATGATATAGGTGACAGAGTATATGTAGGACAGTAGGTGTCTGTTGACACTTGTGATTGTGTACACAGGGTACTGGGTGTAGGGTCAAGTAGGTCTCAGACAGGGCATAGGGGTGGGAGTAAGCGTAACTAACACGTCATCATGTAGGCGCGCCTGGGGTCAGCGGGATGAAGAATCGTTCTGGTTACTTCGCTGAAGGCCTGGTGGTCTCAACTTGCGAGTGGTGCTGGGAGGTAGCAGAGACGAGGTAAAGTACTTGTATACATGACTGATGCTACACTAATCCACATCACCACGCTGCAACTTACTCCACCGAAGCCTGCCTAGTTACCAGGCTTGACCAAGACGTTGACGGATCCACCGGGCCTGTCACCGACAAATTTGATAGCCTCATTTGCATCATCAAGGCTGAAAGATTTATGTTGTAGGAACGAGAAATCGATCAACCCGGCGTCCATCATAGCCACAAGATCATCTATATCGCCAGTTTTGAACCAATTGGAGCCGACAATGGCGACTTCGTGCATCATGGCTTCGATGTAGGTTTGCGTGACTTCACCCTCGGCTCCACCTGCCACCAAGATAGCTTTTCCTCCCCTCTTGATTGATCGAATGAGGTTCATGGTGGTATCCGCATTTCCACCAACTCCGAGGCAATCAATCAATACATCGGGACCTAGTCCGTTTGTGTTCTTCTTGACCCATGCGGTCATGTCAGATTCCTCTTCGGAAGAAGCGACCACAATATTCTTGCCGAGTGAAGCGACTTCCTTGAGACGGTCGGGATTTCGTCCAACACCCAAAATTCTGGTCGCGCCAAAACCGAGTGCGATAGCAACAGCTGCGTAACCGAGTGTACCAGTGACACCATTTATGACGACAGTCGAAGCTGGTCCAACCCCTCCCTTTCGAAGTGCGCCGAACGAAGTTCCGATATATCCAAATCGAGCGGCTATGTCGAGATCGACCGAGTCGGGAAGGACAACAACGTTCGCATCGGGGGCAAGAAGGTATTCAGACATCCCACCTAATGGATATCGTTCCAATGTCTTCTTGCCTTGTTCGCTGGTCGCAAAATAAGCTCGAAGGGCTCCAGCAGGACAAAGATCGGCTCGACCTAACTGATGAGCCATCTGACCTTTCGCTATTGTGAGACTACATGCCTCTTCGACAAGCCTGACATGTATCACAAGAGAGGTAAGGATCCACGTATACCCGGTCTCCAACTTTCAGGTTCAGAACGTGCTCCCCACAAGCCTCAATCGTCCCGGACGCATCCAATCCGAATGCAATGGGGTCCATAGCGATGTTGAAACCTTCAGGTAGTGACTCGGTGTTAGTGAGCATGTTGGCAGTGTTGGGTACGACATTGCAGGCGTGGACTTTGACTAGGACATCCTTGGGTCCGGGTTTCGGCTTTTCTGCGATTCCGATTTTGAGAGGGCTCTCCTTGGAGGGTCCGGTGAATCGTGCGACTTTGATTTGAGTCATATTGGCGCGAACAGGTAGTCGATTGGCGAGAAGGGGAGCGTTGTTTGGTGGACAGAGGGAGCTGATTAGAGAATCAGTGCTTCAGCTCAAATTGTTGACGTTTCTATACATGTCAGTTCTCCATGTTATTCCATGTGATTGTAAGGTGAACATGGACCTACGTCAACAAAGTTGAGTCAACCATCGTCAACCATCTATTACCGCTCCATCGTGACGCTAAATCAACGGACATTCCCTACACCTCCGATAATGACAACGTACAAACGCCTGACTTGCTCTCACTTACTGCCAATGCCAAGTGATCTCTACAACCTGTGGTTCCGCGGACCGCGGTACTCGCGTTTTTATCCGCAACCCGTCATTTGACGTCGTCGGCGACTCAGTCTCGCCTCTGAAGGTTCATATGGATAACGGTCACAGCGTTGTCCTCATGGCTCTTCACAAGTGGTCGACCACCATATCTTGATATACGAATACATGATCCCTAGCGTCCGAAGTTTATCAGGTAAGTCAATGGGTGCCGTCAAACGTAGAACACCGTCATCTCCCTCGGTGTCGACTCCAAGCAAACGAGCTTCCACCTCCCGCTCTCGCACCAAAGTAGTAGTAGATGCAAAGACCTTGCCCCCAGACGCGAAGATTGACACCGGTGCGGTCAAAGAAAACAAAAGCGATGATCTTTTGTCCAGCAAGAAACGTTCCGCTTGGTCACAATACACTTCTCAATCCCCTTTTCCCGCATTCCACCATCCTACGCCTGAAGAATGTAGTATGGCCCACGCTCAGTTAAAGGAACTACATCAAGAAGCAGTCGAAGCTGAATTCGCCGATGAAAACACTCCCGAAACAATTCCACACGTGTTGGACGCTATGATAATCGCTATCCTTTCGCAAGCCACCGCTTGGTCAAATGCAAAGCGAGCAATGAACTCCATGAAGAAGGTGTATGGATCGATATTCGCATACGAAAAGATTGTTGAAGGTGGTCAAACCAAATTGGCAGAAACGATAAGATGTGGTGGGATGCATAATCGGAAATCAATGATCATTATGACGGTTCTCGATCAAGTTCACCAGAAAGCCGGAAAATACGATCTGGACGATCTATTCGAGTTTGACGACGAGGAAGTAATGAAGGAGTTATTAAGTTACAAGTATATGGGAACGAAATCGGCGTCGGTGGTTATGGCATGGTGTTTGAAGAGGAATC
>Ga0265780_10004564_pt1 | contig 17776 bp, 17 predicted proteins | sample P1T30metagenome_FD_192432 | JGI IMG/M metagenome (GOLD analysis project Ga0265780, IMG submission 192432) | Plant litter microbial communities from East Loma Ridge, Irvine, California - P1 T30 | ecosystem: Environmental > Terrestrial > Plant litter > Unclassified | place: USA: California...
CGTCCCATACATTGGGAGATGAGATTTTTGCGCACAAAAGTCCCAAGGAAAAAAAGAAAGAAGTTTGTCGCCGAGCTCGAGACGTTCCAACGTTCAGGTCAAGATGGGGCTATCGCATCGCAATCACTCTGGAGATTGAAGCCCAACAGGAATCAATATCTTCGCGAGGAGAGCTTTGACGAAGAAGACAGCCTAGCAGCAGAGACGACAAAAGTACTGGAAAATTGTCGGAAAGTCAAGGAACGGGCGATATATCTTCGTGGGAGGAACGAGAAGGAATCCGCATGGGCGGAGTTCCTAGGATTGAGCTTCTTCAAAACATACATGGAGGTACATGGCACTCCAGACGAGCACAGGTATGCACATTTGTAATGCTTTCAAAGTCTCTTCATTGACTTCTTCTAGCTTTTTGTTTGATCGATGGGAACTGTAAGCAATACGGTGGCGCCTCAAACATCAGGCTAACTTTGATAGGCATGCCGATGTTCATTGGAACGAACGCTTCCCGAGGAATGATTGCGTAATACGAGTGCGCACTGGACCGAAGCCGGACGTGACCTACTCATTCCCTATTTTCGATCCCTCACACAAGATGTCAAAATTCCACCGTTTTGACCCTAAAGTCGAAAACTTCACGCTTCCTGTCCTTAGCGAACTCCGGAAGGCATCCGGATGTAGCCTAATCTCGTCACCGACATCTGCGTTGGCCAAGTGGGATCCTAAAAAACCACAACCGATTGGCGCTGCAGACCTAACATGCTTTCCTTGGGCTGTTGTCGAAGTCAAAACCAGTAAATGGAAGCGTGACAAGTCAAAATTTTGTTATTGCCAAGCTGCAAACGCGTCTGCTGAAGCACTCATGATGAGGGAAAGACTGGCTGAGAGAGTGAACGAGCCAAGTAAGGATGCTCTGGTCATCTTCTCTTTCACATGTGTTGGTCCAAGCGTTCGGTTTTGGCTTACCTTCAGACACCCAGTGAGTATGAAGCTTACCATACAAGCGTCACAAGTAGCTAACATGCGTCAGACCAGCCACAACATTGAGATGCGCTGCATTTGGGCAACTTCATTGGAGCTTACTTGGGGTGTCTTTGCACTACGTGCTGTGATCGAGAACATGCGCAAATGGGTGCACGACCGGGTGAAACCTGAGATATGCAGATGGATCACTCAAGTCCGCTTGCATCCAAAGCCCTCGACGTCTCTCACTCCAGACGGCCATCAGGTCGAGCAACGAAGAAGAGCGAAATCTCTCGAGCCACCCAATGAGAGAATACCTGACATACCCTCTACGTCACGAAAGCCTCCTCGCTCAAAGATCATTCCGCATTTAGCGAGAGAGAACACGGTACCAAGACGGACCTGCTCTCCCAGTTCGCTGTCTCAACAATTGGATCGATTGAGCATTCGTATCGAAGAGTTAGAACGAGATGTTTCTGAGGAAAGTGAAAGCGATTGGCAGCGCTATGCAAGTGGCTCCGACGATGAAAGTTACGTGGCAAGCGATGATGCAAGCGGCGACGACGATGGCTTCAACACGGTGGAAGAAGAGACTTACGACACAAGCGAAGATGAGAACGAACTCGACGAAGGATACTCTAGTGATGGGTCATAGATGGAGGCTTTCCGATGACTCCGTTCTGTCTTGATTCCATCTCTTTCTCATACAAACATTTCCCTTCTATATGATACTCCACATGATTTTGCGTAGCCATTATTCTCCTCCTCTCGTATGTGTAGCGTCTAGTTCCACCGGCGGTCCCGGTATGATATGCACACTCGTCGATCCAGCCTCAACTGGAGCCGACGGTGCTTCCGTCTCAGCCCTCCAATGGCCACTCAAAAAGCGTTTCGAGCCGTTAGCATCACCATCCATCTCCGATACCCCAATCTCGCCCGAGGGCTCCTGCTCTGGTCGCTGTGCATTTTGCTTTTGTTGTCGTTGCTGTTTCCGCCTTCGCCATAGGAATAAGAAGAACACGACGCCTAGTACAATGGAGATACCTACCCCAACTCCAATACCAGCTTTGGCACCTGGACTTAAGCCGGAGTTTGTATTTTGTGATGTGATGGGCGGAGACGAAGTCGATGGTCCGGAGTCTGCATCTTGCGAGGTGATGGATGGTATTGAAGAGGACGCTGCGGAGCCGTCGAATGAAACACCAATAATCGCTGCAATAGAAGATGCATAGTCCCTCGGGAACAGGGCGAGATCGCTAGACTGCCAGAAGACGACGGTTGGTTTCGCTCGAGCCGTACCTGTTGTCAACACCATCTTACTGTTTGTAGTAACACTAGAGCATGGGCGAGGGTCGCACGCCTGCTCAGTGGTGTCGATCAGCGTACGGACGGATGTTCCCCCAACGTCGAAGGTTGTGGTAATGGTGAATTTGCTAAGTACAGTTGTCGTCTCCGAAAACGTTTTCTCGCAGAACCAGCCTTCGCGCTCCACAAAACGATAAGACATATCGCTAATTTGCATTCGTGTAAGCGCGTGTCCGCGGGGTGAGAGTTAAAGACCCTTTGAGAGCATGGGTAGCGTACCTGGGACAACAGTATGCTAACCAATAGACATAGTCCAAGCGAATCTCATCTATCTCAACGGGCTGCTGACTATCCCCACAAACTCCGGGGCTGTACAGCGGCGTCGTCTGCTCCTGCCGATACGGATTGCATTCATAGTAATAGGAGTCGGCAACAGCATCGGTATAGTATTGAAAGACAGCTCTTCCGCTGTATATTGCAGATGAACTGGTGTCGTCGTAGATCCAGCGCGTTGAACATTCTCCTGGGGGCGTAAAGATGGTCAATAGTGGGGGCAAATTCGTTGGAGCAGTTTGGTATCTCCAATCAGACTTTGGTATGGTTGAAACAGTCGCCATGTGGTCGGGATCTCGGAGGTAGAATAAGTCGACATTGGTTTCGGGGAAGAACGGATCTTTAAAGAGCTCTACCAGCGGCACAGAACTTTGATCCAGATGTGGAGAGGTGACGGGCATCGAATTGTGAGGTTGATTGGTAGAATTGCTACGCCGCATAATGCGGCGTAGTCCTTCGGCGCCGATATGTGCATATCATGCAGCGGCTACAGCGGCATTGTGTACTACACACACCCAATACTATGACAGAGTACCTGCAGCCTTGTCGCATGCAAGACAGGCACACAAGCAACAGTGAGCCAAGAAAACGACGGCCATCGCTCGATTGCGATCTTCGTTAGCGCGACAAATTCGTTATAGTGTCTCTCTCTTTTCCATATCCTCAGCGGTCTCTCTCCCGCTGCGTGCCATCCAACTCCACCGGCGACCGCGGCACCACACCTCCCGTCCCAGCTTCGACGGGCACCGATCTTCCATCCGCCTCAGCCCTCCATTTAGTATCCACAGGGTGCATGAACCCTTGCGAGTTCCCATCCATCTCCGCCTCATTCGGTCGCTGAAGGCGTTTTCTCTGCTGCTTTTTCCTTCGCCTCAAGAACAAGAGGATGACGACACCAATGATAACAAATAGGCCTATCCCGACAGCTATACCCGCTATAGCGCCAGGACTTAGGCCATCATCTTCTGAGTCCGGAGATGGATCTGCAGTCGTATTGTTGCCTCCAAATGTAGTGTCAACTAGGGACGCGAGTGACGAAGCATACTCGGTAGGAAAGTTCGACAAATCTCTTTCCTCCCAATACACCCCGAAGGGAGTAGCAAAAGCCATACCAGAAGATAACACAGTCGGCCTCTGCAGCGTCGTCTGATCTGCGCAAGTCTGGGAACCGCCTGACCTTGTACAAAACCTCGTTGCTGTGTCAATGCCAGAGACGATTTGAGTCCTATCCCACTGGTCTATAATTGTCGTTGTGAAATTTGCGAGCGCAGTCCTAGGAGTCGAAAATTCGCCTTCGCAGTCCTGTCCAAAAACTGTCATGGACATTCCCCTGGTGGATACGTAAGCCCGGGTTTAGAGATTCGGATTCAGCCGTGGGCAAACAACCTGTCGCAACACCATCCTCTCCACCTTCGCGAGCTGCCAAAGCGCTGCTCCTCGATGCCAGCTATCGTTTGTTGTCTTGTACATATCCCCGGGCTGTAATACGGCTGATCTATCGGCTGGAGGAAAGGGCGGCAAGACTTCCAGTAGTTCGCTGATAGAAGGCTTGCGATACCCGTCCGACCACCCGGGTTTCCGTTTGTGGATTGCCAGACAAGGTTATTGTCTCCGCTTCGGATGTTGGTGGCATTGACAGGATTGTGTACCCATTGGGTCGCGCATCCCGGGCTAGGATCATATCTGGTTGTCAGAGGAGGAGGATCGCCGGATGGACCTGAACTGCTCCATTGCGCAAGGTCGGTAACAATGGCTATGCTGGATACCACCATGCTTGATGTTGATGGGAAGTCGAACGGAGCGTAAGAACGAACGTTTCAGGAGAAAGGGCTTGGGAACACGGGAACTATGAACTCAAAGTCGAGCGCATAGTAGTTGAGACGTCGGCGACTTGAAGGTTGCGGGGCGGCCACCAATCTTCCGACATGGCTGACCGGTGGCCCGCCTGCAGCCACCAGAGGGACGGCGACCTCTCATAACCAGCCTACTAACACAAGCAAGCCTTGTCAGGCGGAGCGGGCCCTATCAGCGGTGTCGCGCTGTCCCGCCCGAAGCCACAGAGTAACACCTAACAGCCCTGCCGCATCACAAGGCTGGCCCCCACACCGTATCGGAAACCGGTAACAAGCTGCGAGATCATCTAGGTCATTAGTCGTAGGCGCATGGATGCGACTGAACGCCGAACTGGACGCCTTATTCTCTTTACCCACATCATAGAGCAGGCCTTACCCAGGTAAAGTCGATGGTAGATGGGAGCACAACAGATGTTAGAGGTTGCGATGCAGGGGGAAGGAGATGCGCATTCCGGAAATAGAGTGGATATTGACTAGTGCCAAACAGAAGAGAAGCAGCCAATCAACGAAGCACAGCCGCAATTGCCCAAGTAGTACATATAGCAGCAGCGTGCAGACCCGCAAGGAGACGGAGCAGTGGCTGAGTGATCGCATGAGGCTGAGGGATGCTACATTGTCAGGCTGCTGTATCAATAGGATGCAGCGCAAGTAACTTTAGACTCTACACCAAGAAGACCTTCAGACGCCAAGGACCAGCGCGAAACCAGGCCAGGCGTCCGTCATACCACAGCTCAACCGTATTATATCCAGGAAGAACAGTTCAGGCCTGTTAACAAACTACCTGCTATTCAACCTCTCGTTGAAATACAAAGGAGATGTCGGTGATGATTATGAGACGGAGCTCTCTATATGTAAACAACCTGTACCATGGTATCTTCGAACCCAGGAACGCCAAATCCGAACAGCAAATCCCAAGCCATTACCCTAGTCACACTTATTCCGACGCGCCGCCTCAACGACATATTCCACTAGTCCATTATTCCAGCCAACCCGCATCAGATTGGCACCCCTCGCTCGATCTTTCTCCTACTTCTTCCTGCCCCCACTCCGACTGCGACTCCTCGTCGGACTCAACGCAACCGACAGCCCATTCGTGGACGGCCTATCCGACTCTGTCGCAGCCGAGAGCCCCTCACACCAAGCCTGTTCCTGCGCCTTCCTCGCCTGAACCTGGCTCAGTGTCTTCTTAAGCGCACCGTACAAATGCTGATTATCGCTCGAATCCAAATCGACCCAGAAAGAATATATCGAAAGACACTGATGGTTCATGTTCTTGAAACGCCGGAGAATGTATTGACGTGCACTCAACTCCGGATCGGATTCGTTGCGGACGTAATCGGGGAAAAGCTTCTCCAAGGGTGCGTAGGCCATCTTGCTGACGAAGCGGGTAAAATTATTGAGAATGAGTATTATGGTGGATTTGGCGAAACCGGGACGATTGACCCATTGTTCGAAGCCTTCAAATTCGTGGACTAGGATGGATTCGGAGGGCCGTTCGGGGCTGGGCTTGTTGTAGAGGGATACGTCAACAGTGAAAATGACGGCAGTCGCGTCTTCGAGTTGATGGTACCAGCGCTCCTTGAAGTGTTGAGGGACGTAGCCTTTGATGTTGAAGAGGTGGATATCTAGCTCGTCCCAGTTGAAGCGTGTTTCGTTGATGCCACCACCAGATCGGGTTAGGCGTATGATGTCGGCCTCGCTGGGGACATAATCTTCCTCGGCTATGCGTGGTGCTTCTTGCACGAAGTATGGCGCGTACTGCGGGAATTCGATCTCGAAGTTCCGGACGTATAGTTTGGAGAATTCGGGACAGGACCAGATTCTGGTGATTGCCTTGACGGCGTCAGACGATATGCCTTCCTCCCTGGCGTCTAGCTCGTGCAACAAGATGGCGAAGTCGTGGGTCAGTTCGGCAGAGAGCGTAACACCAGTTTCTGTGAGTAAGTTCGTGATAGACGATATGAGCGATCTTACAACTTGGTAAACTGCGGGGCGGTACTTCAATCGTTCTTCCGTCTTATCATAACCTTCGGCGAATTGCACTTTCAGCTGATGCATTATCAGCTCTTTGCCACCCTGTGGATTGCCTACAAGGACCAGCTTAGTCTCGTGCCGAAGGTTAGTAGCTTCTCTCTCCAAAGCGCGATCTATTGCTTCGGACCGGTTGATTGCTGCCATATGCTCGTACTCTTCGTCCGATGGTGTGATCGTTCCATCGAAATCGTTCCGCGCAATCTTCATGTGGAACAATAGTCTCAGCCATTGGATGAATCGCGATAATTGCGCAAGGCTTGTAATGCAAGCGCCGTTTAATTTCGAGGATTGGGTGAGGGTCCTCAGATTTGCCGCATCTTCCTTCCTGATCTGGCGGCTCTTATGAAGCAGGATCTTTCGTTGCGCTTGTGCAGTACTGAGAGGCATTAGAATCAGTTGTACGTAGGGGTGGGTTAGCAGCTCACCATTGGCATGCCGCAAGTAACAAGTTCACGGCGTCATTCTGTCGTTGCGCAACCTGCTGCAATCGCTCCATAGATCTACTAGCGACGCTGTATTTTAATTTGGAAGCGACATCGACAGCACCATGGTCCCGGTAGTCCAGACGCGCATTCAGGGCATCTACATGGCGTACCAGCAGCCCACAAGAATGCGCTAGTACGTCCAAGTCGGATACCAGTTGTGGATGGAGGTCGCTAATAGCATAATTGAGCCAGTCCAGGATGTTACCGAGACTAGACTTCAATGCTGTTAGTTGCGCGATGAGGTTGATGGAAGAGCCATCGCTATCTCTCCAACGATTGTGGATATGTCGCAAGCCGTCGATGTTCTGTCGCAGCTGATCGCGAATCGTGCCGATGGCGCTAATTAAGGCGAACACCCTTTTCTCATCGTCCGCCATGGCGCGATAGCGTCGCGTCGCGTCGCAGCAAAACAAATGTCGTGGATCGATTGGGCGGCGCCGGATTGCTGAACAAGTGTCTGACTGTCAGGAATTGTTGCGACTGACGGCAACGCTCGCGAGACCCCGCGCATTTAGTCAGAAACAACCAGGATTAAGGTTGGCACTTGCGGATGATTGTCACAAGACAGAACACAACAAGGAAGTCATCAGCGCCAGATCCGCGGAGGTGGATGGCCTGCTTATAGGGATGGCCGTGGGCCCAGGACCCGAGAAGATACCGCGAGCTTGGGGCGCGATGGGGCTATCTTGCGAGAGTTGCACCGCGATCAACAGGGCGTGCGGACAGTGCGGGATTCCAACAACAGCGGCGCGGGCTCATGGTGAAAACGAGCCAACAGTTTCTGCCGTGATCTCAACGGCGTGATAGCGCGTTTTGATGCCAGGGGAAACGCGGCCAGCGGGTAGTGTGGCGGTCCCTGATGAGGGATGCCGGCTAATTTGGGGCGCGGATGCCGAGCGGCGCAGTTTGATTTCAGGTACAAAACGATATCGTCTCCTGACTGCACAACCGCTTTGGGTTGAGCTGATGTCGACCGAATTAGGCGTGCAGTGTACGAAGAAGAGTCACAAAGTGGCCTCGTTGTCGCCATGATCGATGACTCCCCAGACCTCCCGGCTCACATGTGGCTAGTGCAAACGCCACCAAGCGAGAACTCTGTCGTCATCGTCCGATGAGACACCTAGGCATTCATTTTTCCGCCCAGCAAACATGAGCCCTATAAACGCCAACATGCCGACCCTGCGATCGTTCGACTGATTACTGACACTTCAAATATCAACATTACATTATTAGTCGTCCAAGCCTTGAGCAAAAGTGTAGGAGGGCGACTACAGCATGGCGACTATCGACACGCTGCCGAATGAGATTCTCTCGTTGATAACGAGCCATCTTGAACGACCGCGGGATTTACTTTACCTCTCTTTTGCAAGCCGCCGGTTGAGCGAGTTCGCAAAGCTCGATGGATGGAAAGCTTTGCTCAGAGGCCGCTTTGGCCTGAGCGGTCTGGACGCGGATGCCTACAACGCCGTCCACGGCGTGACAACATTATGCCGAAACTGGGATAGAAGAGGTCTGATCGCAAGGTACCTAGAGCCAACGGAGAAGACGATGAGCATGAATACCTGGCGAGCCGAAAGATGGAGGGGTCCACAGGGTCAGACAATGGGCTATCAACCTAGCATTGACAGCTATGAAGAGATATATGGATCGTGGGGAGAAAGAAAAGAAGTATTGGCATGGTCTGCCGGTACGCAAATTGTTATGCGTACGAAAGAGACAGGTGCGAACATCGAGAAGATCAGACAACGTGAAGAGGGGCTCGACCAGGCGCCTGACCAGACGTGGAGGTATGACGCGTTCAGACACTTGAATACGTGGTTCACGTATAAGATCCCAGACAGCTCTGAAGGTCGCGACGACATCGTCAACTTGAAGTTGCTCCGTCCGCATCAACGGGATTTAGCCTCCGAAGACATCGTCTTTGGGACGGCATCAGGCCAGCTATCGGTACTCAGCGCCAGTCCTGATTTTGCAGAGACGCGGGTGCAAAACTATAATACCGACCGTCCTAATGTCTTTGATGAAACCAGAAAACGAGCCATCGCTGAACTTTCGATATCGTCTTCGAGCACGCCCTTGTTAGCCACCGCACTTTCGGATACATCGCTAGCGATTTACCCTATCGATCGTCACAACTTCTCGGATGAAGCGATTAGACCCTCTTCCACAACAAAGACCGTATTAGACGGAAAACCACAACGTAAAATATGGTCATGCGAGTTTATAAGCGATGATGCTGTCGCCATTGGATGGGGTCCCCACGCCGAACCTATCGAGGTCTACCACATTGGGCCCGAAGGCTTTGTATCAGAGCCTTTGCGTCGCTTCACTGTGGCCAGCGAGAGCCTGGCGCATTCAAATCACACGGCGGTTTATTCTATACTCCCAGTACCCAGCACATCACCGGGCGCATCGGAAGCGGGTCACACTTTCCTGTCTGGCGGCTACGATGGCATCGTTAGGCTGCATGACATGCGCTCACCACGCGGCTTCGAACAGATCTTTTGGGATCCAACAAACGATTCGGCAGTATACTCTCTTGCCGCACAAGGGCGAGAACGCTTCGTAGCAGGTGTAGCTCTACACAGCATGATCAAGGTGTTTGACCTGCGCTTGTCAGGCTCGCATTCATACCACGCTGTTTCTCTACCCAGCAGCAAACCGAAAGGCAAGGCAGTTTCGCGCGACTCGGCCACCAACACCGTCGATGATAACAAAAGCCAAAGTTCAAGAAAAAGTGGCGGCTGGAATCTTTACCTCAAGCCCCGCAACCCTGTCTCACGCGCGCAGCAAAATTCCCCCGTCTACAGTCTTTCCATTCCGTCGTCGACATCACTGAACTTATATGCCGGTCTTGAAGGCGCCGTCCAAAATCTTACTTTTCACGGCATCGCGGATACATACCCGGATCCTATGCTGTCATACGGCTTGGTCCGACATCACAACAACATTGATGTTCGCAAATCTTATAACCCAGACGGTGGAGTCATGAACTTGGGTATGTATGAGCAAGGTACGGAAGAAGGAATAGGGATGCAGTTGTTGGTTCAGGGCGGTGTGACGGCTAGCGTCGTACGCAAAGAACGGAGAGACAAGGCAATGGCTAAAGGGATAGACGAACGCTGGATCGACTTGAGGGATGAGCAGGATAGGTGGTCCGCGGGTGAGGTGCCACCGCCACAGGAGGAGCCACCGAATGAGTCGAGAACGGGTGGAAGAAGACGCAGACGACCTGGGAGAGAACGTGGATAAGACTCGCTGGGACGCGTTGTAGTATCCAGCCAATACTATTACGAATTATCTAGCTAGACTACGGTAATCGTACGCTCCACGGCCCTATCATAAAACCAGGGCTTCCACATGCCGCTAACAAGTCCAATCCTGACGTAGTCACCCTTCCTCGTCTTGCTGGGCTGCAGTAAAAGAACATCAAGCTGCATCGCTGCCCAGGTTCCGCATTCGTACAGCCCGAAGCAGATCACAGAATCCCAGTCTATCTCCCTTTCGAGCTTTGTGTATTGCGCAGCATTCGTTGCATCTCGGTAAAGGAAGGGCACCATGAGACATAATCCCGAGTCAAGGTACACGTCCGCCGTGTCTTGCTTGTCATCGGACGTCTTGTACCATAAAATCAAGTCACGTCCAGGCACCACCGGCCCATTGAGGCGGATCGACGCATGTCGAACTTTCCCGTAAGGATTGGACGTGGCCAGGTCAACGTCGAAGCTTTTCAAAGTACATATATCTCTCTTATGGTCTTCACGGCCTTTGACAACAGGAAGCACATGCGAGCTCCATGAGAACGTGGGACCCAGCACGTCAACGTTTTCGGGAAAGGTCCAGCGCCGGTAATCAAGGCCTGGCTCAATGTGCCATGCGAGTTGGAATACGATGTCTTTCTGCCAAAGTCCAGCGATGAATTCGCCAGCCTTTAAGTGCGCTAGAGAGGCTGCAAGGCCTGAGAGCGCCGGAAGTGAATCGCCTCCGTAGGTGAGATTCATCTTGCTGTACTCCGACGCAACTAGCATCCAATCGGCTCCAAAATGGAATTTTTTGGGGTCAAGGTTCGGCTCGTCCCGCAGGTCCAGAAAGGTGCCGAGTCCGTCATCTTCGCTGTAGTCAAAGTCCTCCTTGCCAGCTGCGCCACACTCACATTGTCTTTCAAGCTCGCACTGGAAGACGATCTCGGTGGGCAGGAAGTGGATAGTGCGGCGGGCTAGATATCTTTCTTGGAAGCACCAACCCCGTGAATCCAATGCGTAGTGGATATTTGGTGCCTTCCAGTCACAATTGTGGCCTTCAATTTGTCTTGCTCGCACTTCAAGGATTCCCTGGCCAGGCTGTGTGTACTTGAGAACGAGCGGTGGCTTCGAACTCTTTCTCAAGAAGCCATCTCTGCAATCTTCGGTGGCGGTGGCTGATACGACAACGTACGCAGTCTCGTAGATGTCGGCCATGATTGATGCCTCCCTTGCCCAATCATCATCGTCGTCTTGTACGATACAGATCCGATCTATCCAGAGGTACTCGAGGCCCAGTCCTCTAGTAACGCGAATAGCGTCTTGGAGAGTTTGAGGAAAGTCTGATGTTACCAGCTTCTTGTAACGTTCTTTGACATTGGCTTTCAATGTTGCAGAGTTCGCGTCTGCTCCCCAACGATAGGAAAGCGCAGCGAACTTCACCGGAACTCTCGGTGAGCAGATCTGCGCCTTGTGCTCTTCACTCTTACTCAGCTTGATCAGACGTGAAGGCCCACGATAATGACCTGTTGGAGCATGATCGTGTGTCTTCTGACAGTGATCAATCCACTGTTTCATGACATCAATCGAGGCTTGTGAACCAGCATCTTGATCAAACTCTCTCATGAACGGGAAGGGGCCCGGTCGAATGGCAGCTATAGGTTCTGTTATGATATCAGCAAAGACCCTCCAACGAGATGACAGACCTACCAATTGAGTACAGCTGAACGTGAATGTCTCTACATTTGTCATTTTCGACGCTTTCTCGAAAGCATAACTGTTTGTCGCTTGTATCTCCTTGGAAGCATATTTTGATCAACCTACAACGCGGTGCAAAACCTTGCTGGCATTTCCGCAGGATGTTACAAAAGCCGCAGTCTTCCCTCAAGTTTGAAATCTTGATTTCTCGCCTCGGAATTCGAAAATGTTTCTCTCGGTGGTATTCCTCTCGGCGGATCACCTCAGTACTTCCGAACTCACGGCATGCGGGGCAACAGATTTCGTAGAAAGAGAATTCTTCGTTGGACACTAGAGCAAGTTGGTCCGCGTGTTGAGCGATACTCCGTTCATTTCCCCCGTAGAATCTCCTGGCGAGAGACCTGCACAAAATTTAGTACGTGTCCCTTCAAAGCGATCAGATTTACTCACTCAGCCTTCGTGCGACGCTGTAAATACGCCTCCGCATCTCTGTCTATGTTCGTGGAATCTAAGCATACGCGACCCAGCTTTGTCGTTATTTCAGCAAGATGTTTCTCGGATTCGTACGGATAGAATCTCTTGACCATGGGCCTACGGAAGGTCAATACAACTCGATATTGCATGCAAATCGCCTTACAAGAACTCTGAGTGGCGTATTGAGGACGCCCCCGCAACTGCCTGTTCGCCATCATAAGGCGAAGTGCGCATGGGTGTTCGTCTCATGACAACAAGAAGATAGACAGACACGGTGAAGGTCAACTCCACCTTTGGCAAGTAGCAGATTTCTTGAAGGCATGATGAATGCAGTGCTTTTTAATAATTCTCTCGCGTGTATTACGCGCCTCGTAGGCATGTTGGGCAAGGCTGAAACAGTTTGAGGCGACGATCCTGATCCCGGCGCTTACACTGTGGCGGTGCCATGTAGGCGCTTAACCGAAGCCCATCTCACAACAGGAGCATGAAGAACGGCGTATCCGCGTACCCGCAATTTCAGTATAGATGTTTGTTATTCCATCGGAGTACACACAGATCTTACTTTCCCATTTTGCTGCAGCATGTATCGGTCAAAAAGGTGACCGGTCAGCTGACGTCACGCCAGTCCACCTCGATCCAACACCCTCCGTACCCAGCATGGTTGTTAGCTGTTCAGCCGCAACAACGAAAACCTCGAAAGCAAAAGCCCTCCCTAATGTCGATGTCCTTGGCTTCTTATGATAAAGCTCATCGCCGTGAACCTCCTTCCAATGCCTAAGTATCCAAGCTTGCCCGAAACATGGACACGGTATGGCATCGGCAAGAGACCCCTCCATCTCATCCATCTCACCCATATACCAGCAAGTAACGCAAGACCGCGTGGCCATATGTCTCAGATATCGTGATGTGGTGCTACCAGCGTGGCAGTAGCCTTGGCGTAAGCTGTTTCGCGGCTTCCGCGCGTGAACAATAGCCCGATGGAGTAAGATACTTCGTTTGAAGCGAATTTTGGAGACAGCTGAAAGTCGATTGTATCGTCGTGGTCATTTTCTGTGCGTGGTAGTTTGCCGGTTCAGTGGTGACGCGCGTTATCTTTGATCGGGGAAGAGACTTCGCGTTGACTGCGACGGAGGAAAACGTTCTGGCACGGTTTTGCCTGCATTATTCGCATCAAGCGAGCCATCGCGGACTGAAATCGATGCGTTATAGACGTTCAGATGTAGACCAGCCTTTCGTAGCTCGAAGGATCGCATACAAGCGCGTACTGCTAGGCGTTGGTCACGTCAGCTTACTTGCTGTCTCCACCCAAGCCATACGGCAAAAAACGGGGGAAGAGGATCTCGAACCTCAATGTGGAGCAGTCCGCCGGCCCTGATTATACGGCGAGTACGAGCACGAGGTAGGCAGACTCACGTTGGGGTTGCCAGGCGCTTGGCTGTGTGATGCATACTCTGCGCCATAGCCGTAGACATCCGTGTTCGATGAGAAGTCGCGTTGGAAATGTGACGGTGATGGCGCATGCGGGTGCTGAAACGATGGCCGTGCTGGGTGGGTGTGGTATCGGTACATAGAGGGGCGGGTGGTCGCAACTGCCTGCGCAGAGTAGTCTAAACTCGACATCCACGCTGGCGGCATGTTCCAGGGTATGCTCGCTGGTGGAGACGGAGAGTAGATGTGCGTGTTCCAATGAGGCGGGTAAGAAGGATACGCTTGGTCCACTGCGAGATGATGGGGATCAAGGGATGCGACGGTAGCTGCCAGTATGGCTTCGTTTGCAACTGCACTGCTTGCGCCGAAGACACGGTTTGACGACATCTGGTAGGGCGACGAACTCGGGCCCGCAATGTCGTAGTCCGCAGACAGAGAGCGCGGGTACACTTCGTGCTGCTCAGGCGAAGGTTCTGACTCCTGACGGCCCTCTGAGTCGTCCCTGATCAACTGCTGGAGGTATTGGAGCTTCCGTTTGCGCTTCTCTCCTATACCGAATGTCATTAGTTGTGGTCACCACAAGCGACGACCCGTGGGCTCACGTACGATAGTTACGTGAAGCTATCCTGTTCTGTTGCTTTCGTATCTCGCTGTTGGGCTTCTTAGGCTTCTTCCCGGGCTCCTCACTCACTGCCGCTCGTTTTGGTCGCGCATCGGGTGTGGAAAGAAATTGTGACGATGAAGTGGTAGGAGGAGAGTCCATGGCGCCAGCTAGTGTATTCGGTAACCAGAACGATGGGATCAATATTGCCCGAAAGCGTTGGCGAAGGCTTGCTTTTGAGCCGCTGATCAGTTCCTAATTGCAAGACGGCAGGGTTACATCCAAGCCGTAAAGAGAGCTTAGCCTAGACCCTACATCAACGTTGGCTAGGTACAGCCAGGCGACGGCTTCCGCTGCCGTGCTTTTCCTGGGCACTGCTGATTAAACACAACAAGAATAGCAACAGCCCCAATGGGCGGCGGAGGCAAGTAACGCACTTCACCACTATGCTGCCGTCAACCATGGTCTTAACTTCGCCGCACGGCATTATGATATGGTCATCCGAGATGCCAAATCCAAAGGGTATTCATTTCGAGGACTTAGTCATAGCTGCCTGTAATGCTGTGCGACAGATGCGGATTGAGAGCCGCTTGGTCACTGAACCCCAAGATTACTTGTTTCCGCATTGGGCATACTGAACGAACAGTATAGCCATGAGTGCTTGCGTTTGAAGAAGAGCTGAATCATCTCGGAACCGTGATCCGATCTGACGTATGTATGGTGGATGCTGAGATGCACGAGAGCAGGCGGAGCAGGCGGTAGAGGCATCTATCTCGTCCCCACCGCCTGCACCATCACTCTCCGAGGAAGCTGAATCATCTGAGAAGCTTCGTTTTAGCTGAGCTTTTCCAACAGAAATTGGACGCCGGTGTGCCGAGCAGTGTTGGTGGTACGGTGCGGTGTTTCCCATCTGCGCACCAAAACAGGAGGCGGTCATAACTCGGACTCGCGCTTTGGTCCTCGCTCTGACGATAAGATTCATTATCCTGTCTTTCCAGGTGGTTCTCATAGCTTTGTGACGTCTCGCTGGCGCGTTTGACGCGTCACCGCCATAGCTTCCGCCGTCAAGTCCAAACAAACCTCAGTCCAACAGCGCATGCGATCTCAGGCGTGCGATGACGAGAGGCTTACCAGGCAGTTTTCTAGCGAGTACGCGGGACTGTTGAGCTGAGATGGTACTGTACCTGTGGCGTCTCAACGTCGTAAGCTACTAGCCAATAGAGGTAGGAGCTAAGGTGCTGCATAAGCAGTCGCGAGACAAGGAAATCTCACGCCGCCTTTTCGAGGGAAAGGGGCGAGCTGTGCATTATTCATAACTTACGATAAAATTACAACCTTGGGTGTGGCGGTCGTCAGTCACGTTCAACTGCTGAGAGTGATACGATGCCTTGGTCGAGTCCATTTCGTCCAATGTCACTGTGTGACGGGAAGGAGCCGAGCCACTCACGACCCCCAGAATTTGCATCACATCGATCCAATCAGATCATCTTCAACGAGAAAATATCGCAAATACAAGAGGCAGCTTTGCCATGGCAGGTGGCATTACTTGACGTGCCAAGAAGAGGCTGAGAAAAGCGGTCGCGTGTCTCGACGAAGAGCACAATGCGCCTGTGACTCAAATTGGGTCTCTCATTTGGGTTGGTCATTGCGGCTGTACTTTGGTCAGTCGCATGTTGTTGAAACCCAAAATACGAAGAAAGACTGGTAGAAAGGTTCTCTGCTCTCAGTATAAACTTCCTGCTGAAGATTTGGCAGCACGCATTAACACGTGCTTCCTCCGTCACGCAAGGCGGGATTATGGAAGAGAGAAGCTTTACTCAAGATGTACGCTTCTGCTCATAACTGCGCAAGACGAGACAACACGAGTCTCCAGTCCAGCTCGTAAAAGCCACTTTCCATCTTATCATCAACACTGCAACTCAGCGTAAAGTCTCTTCGCTGGCAACGACGCAAGACGCGACAACATGCCGTTGCGCGAAGGCTCAAAGCCAGCAAAAAGGGCAACCTCCCATCACATCATCAACAGCGTTACACCCAGAAACATCTCAGACCACGCTCTCTTCAAAAAACACAACACAGAGCCACCACATCGACACCACTAATGCCTCTCCGGCATCTGATGCTGCCTCTTGAGATAACTCGCCTGCAACACTGTCAGCTCCCAACATCCTCACATCATCACGTTGTTTCAGATTCTCTCTCTCACCTCATCAAGTACAGCCTGTAATCTGCCTTCTTCGGCGACAACGCGCTTGACGGTATCGCTCACGTTGCCTTCGAGACCGACGTTGCAGCCGCGTGGCAGCCACCTCAGTATGTGGAATGCGTTGGCGTATACGCTTGTCGCGCCGGTCACCCGTCCGTCGTCTGGTAGGCTGGCTTGGAGGATGATTTTGAATGTCTTGAGACCCCAGCAGTAGCGCAGACCTAGGCGGACGAGGTCGGCGAAGCCGTCGAGGATATCGTGGTGGGAGGGTATGGTGAGGACGACGTGTTTGATGAGGCTGCGCGAGCGCTGGTGGAGGGTAGATAGGGTGTGGATGCCGCTTGTTAGGCTGAGAGTAAATACATTGTCGCTGTACAAGACCTGACGCGCCTCTCTGTATATCAACTTGTTCAGCCGCAGGATCTCGGGGACGATGGGGTCGTCTAGTGGGATGCGCTCGGGACCCGGTCTGGGTCGATGGAAGGCGCCGCCGGGCGGATCGCGACCGGGCATGTAGGGGGCGTAGAGGTTGTTTCGGCGCGGTGCTGCGAGAAGGTCGTCGCCGTCTTCGGGTTTCTCGGGCGCGCGGTCGGCATGCAGGAGGAGCGGCTCTTCGCGCACGAGCGCCATGTGGTAGATGTGGATGCGCAGTTCGGCGGGAAGCTTCATGAAGGGGAAGAAGTTTGCTGTTGCAGTCTCGGACGTCTCTGAGGTGTCGGCTGGAGGCTCAAATTGCGATTCGGTCAAGGTGCTGGGTTCTGGCGTGAGAAGACCGCTGCGGCCTCGCGAGGTTGGTGCCACAGCAGCTTGAGGCTTTCTGCCGACCACATCGTCATCAACTGGGCCACGAGTACGAAGCTTCTTGGGCTCTGGCGCATGCGCTTCTACTTCCTCCTCTTGAATGGCACGCTTTCGGCTACTCATGGCGAACACCGGGCGTGTTTGTCGGTCCATTGCCTTGTCTTTTGAAGCCATGTAGGCTCTTGGGTAGAACGATATGTCCTAAAGATGGCGATACTAGTAATCGTATTTGTTTTGTCTGTATATCAAACGATGGCTGGCTGGCCGTGACGCGTCGAAGTCGCCAAGTACAGTAGCGTGAAGTCTGCTGGCCAAGCGTGAGGTCTAGACAATGCTAACAGGTGCGCGGCATTCGATAA
>Ga0265780_10004565_pt1 | contig 17774 bp, 22 predicted proteins | sample P1T30metagenome_FD_192432 | JGI IMG/M metagenome (GOLD analysis project Ga0265780, IMG submission 192432) | Plant litter microbial communities from East Loma Ridge, Irvine, California - P1 T30 | ecosystem: Environmental > Terrestrial > Plant litter > Unclassified | place: USA: California...
ATGCGTTTAGTCATCATCGGACCCAAGACCAGAAGCAAACTGCGAACTTTCGTCCTCGCCAGGTGCTGCAACAATTGATGAGCGCGGTGTATGAAGACGATCTACTACATATCCAAGTGCAATCCTGTTAAGCTACATGAATTCAAGCCACGTGCAAAAAAAACGTCAAATCTATTCCAGTCTGCATACGAGATGAAACTTTGGCTCTCACAGTCGCTCGAATTTGAGCAAAGCGCGCATGGTCGAGAAGCTCAGGTCCTGCACTCGGCCAATGTCGATTAGAAAGCTCCAGTTGCGATAACGAAATCAATGATAGGTAAAGCCACGCAGGACGCGAGCTTGAGAAAGAACATATCTAACTACGTTGGTGACAGCCGACCAGCTTGCTCCTTACCATGGCCCGAAATCAAAGCAACTCGAGATCCTATCTGGCAGCGCAGCCTCCACAGCTTTCAAATGACATGAACGCATTATTGGGAGATGAAGTTTTGGTTTCATTATGATACATCAGTAACAAATACAACTCGAATCATACCACAGGTACACTAGCGCGCTCAGTGGGGGTCATGAATTGCTCGATAGTCAATGTCTACATCGTTCTCTAAGTTGACGTGCTGTTGGAAGTGGAGAAGAAGCAACTAAGCAGCGTGCAGAATTTTAATAGTAAATTCCCTCTGGCAAGTGTAATCGGAGCTTTGATAGGCCTTCTGAACTTCAAGCCCCTTGCCTCTTACATATTCCGAGCGTGATTGTTTCTCGACACTCGCATTTTGATATCCTAATTGCATGTTAAGGGCCTGATTGCGCCTCTGCTTTTGCATGTCATAAATGACACGTTATTGACACTATATTTACTATAGATACTGGGATGAATACATGTCTGTCCTTGATATGATAGTATCACTCCATCGTCGGCAGGAAAATGACTCATCGGTAAAAAAGAAGATCGTAGAGGGAGGGTACGAGCTGAAGACAGGAAACATAAGCCTCAATGTATGTATTTTTGTATTAATTCGTGACTTCTCCTCCACTTGGCGGGCCCAATGGGTTGAGAATGCCACCTTTGAGCTTCCAGATTGCATCAAACACGCGCGCTACGCGTCAAGCTGTGTTCCACAAGCCAAACACCCGAGCATGACTGCTCAGCGAGCAACAGCAAGCTGTCTGATATCGCCTCGTCCTCCAATAATCATAATTTCATTTCACTTCATTTCAATTCATTTCCATCAAGTCCTCTTTCTTCATCCCTCCTTCTTGAGCTCCTCGTCCGCCCCATTCTCCTTCTTACCACCAACACTCCTACTCCCCGCCAATGCCTCAATCATCTCAGCCACCTGCACTGCCTTTGCGCGGGTCGCTTCTTCATCTTCCTTTTCCGCTAGTGTGTCCAGGCCGCCGAAAAGCCAGAGTTCTTGGAGGTCGCGTATGAAGGTGCTGAGATCGCGGGCGGTCTTGATCTGTTTCGCGTTAACAAGACATTACTTGATGTTTTGCAACCTTCCAGATTGTGTGGCTAGGAGGTGGGAGACGCGACGTACCAAAGAAGCACTTTGTTCCCGCACTACCAGTTCCTTCTGTGCGCTCGTGGAGTAGTCCGTTGCTTCGTTGAGCTTGGGTATGGTCGAGTATTCGCTGGTGTCGGCGGGCTTGACGGTGCGTAGGATGGTGGAGAGGTAGCCGTCGCCGCCCCGGGGGTCTGTGTTGCGCTCGTCGTGAATCGCGTTGCAGAGCTTCTCTACACGTGCTGAGGAAGGAGGGTGTTAGCATGGGCCAGACACGGCCAAGAGATGGGGGATGTGGTACCTGATAAAGCCTCTTTCGTTCGAGGCAAGTCTTTATCCATAATTGCGCGTAAGGCTGAGCATGAGTCGCGCTATGTTTGGCTGTCTGTTGTACCTTGGAGCTCGCACTCGCATTCCGTTATCGATAAGGTCACATGGCCCGTGCATCTGTCATCCATGAAACAAGAACCCATCCCCGCGGACGCGGCATCACCTTCCAAATTAGCGCCTGAATGCCACGGGTAAATCATCGATTGCTTGGGTCTCATCCCGGCAGACCATGCCGTCACCTGTTAATAACATGATCTTCGATATTATGACGATCCGATCGTTGCCTGCTGCCCCTGCCTGGGCCAACACCATTGACATCGGGCTCGGCACCGAGGACTGTTGACGTTGCCGAAAGTCACGCCAGGTACACAGCCTCGCTCAGCTGAACTGACAGATCACCACGCATATGTGGCGTCGGCAAGGGGCCGGCGGGACTGGCGACTCGAGGCATCAGCTCGGCTGGACGGCAGCACGAGAAAATGATTCCAATTGCTCAGGAGGTCGCTTCATGTGCACACATTCAGACGGATGATCGCCAGGCACGGGAGGCGAGTCCCGGCCCCGTCATTCGCACAGGCATACGACTGGCCCTCTCGTTCCCTTCTCCTATAAACTCTATACTCGTCCTGCGCAGCAACGCGCGTATACACTGGCCGCCGGTACGGCGTTGCGCCAGCAGGTTTTGTCGCGCAGATTCGGAGAACTGGGACCGTGGGTGTCAGGACACCACGTTGGGTGCGCTAATTCCAGCCCCAACGGGACGACTAGAGAACGCCGCAACCTTATCAGTCGTGGCGTGGCGTTCTAGTCTAATTCGAAGTCGACCAGGCGCCCGTTCTACTGCGCGTCGAATATGGCATGTTCCACGTTCGGACCTCAGTCCACCCGGAACGTGCTCGTATTTACAAACTGAGACGCCTGGGTGCGCTGATCTGTGCTCCGCGCAGGAGAATGTATTGGACTGAGGCTGAGGGTTGGCGAGTTGGCATTCGGGCGTTGCGTTGCACGGCAGGATATCAATTGGGTCAATCAGACCTGATTATCATAGTGGAGAAAGATAAGAGTGTTCATAATTCGTGGTATCCTAGTGTATGGAGGGATTATACCTGTTGAGCCCTTCGTTACGGCAGATCCTGTTCCTTCAGAAAAAATAATTGCGCCAAACTCCATCGCTTGCTTTGCCTTTTGCCTCGGCTCTAATCCAGAATTAAGATGTAACCATAGGAAAACCGAAATTGTATCAAACAGTTATGTAGAAAGTACACAAGGAGAAGATGCTTTGCGTGATGCTGGAGTACCCCACGCTTCACGCTCAGTGAGCAGTGATATCGATGCTCTTGCGCTGGAACATGGACCACCTCGACCTGCCAGGGGCAAGCGAGGCGCTGCGGGCTAGAGCATTTTTTTCGACAGGAGTTGGCACGCCAAGACGTGTTGGCGCTGCGGCTGTGGCACGCTCAGGTACTTTGTCATCGTCGCTACTGCTGTCTCGCGACTCATTTGTTGCGGAGCTCTCTGTTCACATGTTAGGGAGATGCATAGATAAGATTTGCCAAAAATACTTACGGGTTGAGACTGCGGATGTGTTGGAGCTGCTAGAGAACATCTCGTCTGGCTCTGTACATTGGGTCAGCTGCAGTACCATCATGTTCGCCAATCGAACGTACCCTCTTCGACAGACATCGACAGTGGACTTTTTTTCTTCGCAAAGGATGACCTTCTGCTCCTCGTATGTGTAGGTCGCGGGCGTTGGCGTCCAGGGAACGGGAAAGGGAGCACCGCGCCATCTGGAGAGGAGAATTGACTCGGACGTGGTGGCCCACTTGCCATTGATGAAGTAACGCCATTCGAGATAGAATGCGGCCTTCGGAGAACAGTGTCAATGCTTTCGGCAGATTTCCCTTTGCCTCTGAGGCTTGCAGAAGCCGACGTGTTGGCAAACTGTGCAGTACTGTTGGTACGAGATGATGTACGTGACGATTCGCAGGCGTGGTACACAGAATGGCGTGAAGTCACTGGGGACTGGTATGAATTGGCTCGTCGCTTCCTTGCTGCTGCAATCCTGGCTTGAAGTTCCTCTGGTCTGACGGTGGTCGGCTGCATAGCCAAAGCGTCCTGCTTTGCATGCGTAGGTACATGCTTGTATGGTGGTGCCGGTGATTTGTTCTGCTCGGCGGCAGCGGTCTTCTTGTGTTCGGTGGCGGCGTCTTTGGCCTTCATGAACTTGGTGAAAAGAGGCATGTTGTATAACGGAGCGGTCGTGATTGCGATGTTTCCCAAAGTTGTGCTGGGCTGGCAAGGTGCGAACTCAAAAGGGTGAGATATTTCCAAAGCGGGTGATGCAATCAGGCCTAAATATTGTCATCCCAACAAATGAGCTAGGTTTGCACATGGAGCATGGGTACAGATTGGGGCTCTGTCAGTGCGCACTGCGCGCTGGGAAAATGGCGCTACCGTGATAGAGGTGCAGCTACGCCGGACGATGCAAGTTAGCTAGTAGAAACAGATCGTGCTAGGAGCTAGCTTCCGCTCGTGGACTTTTAAACTCAAATTCCTGTCGCCAGTCGGGAGAACGTAACAGACTATTTGATGACGCATATGTTTAACAATTTCGGTGGTGTTCGTGCAGCGCGAGACTGATGCCAGACAGACAGGCAAGAGCCATGCAGCCGAAGCTCCCACGCTGTATTGATTCCCGGGGTTGTGGACCCCCAAGTCTAGAATTCTACCACCGAACCCAGTACCCGGCAACTTGTGCGCATGGCGGAGCCGATGATAGGATGTGTGTTACACCATCAGGGAGGCTTGCAGCTATCTAGCTTCGCTTGAGGCCCTCGCACCTATTTCGGTGCTCGTCAAACTAAGCCTGGATTGACTCTCAAACGCAAAACTACGCATGTAGCGGACGAGGTGCGGGACACGCAGTCATGGCGGCTTCGTCGTCGAGTCGGCTCGGCCTCACCGGTGCGCTGATAGTAATCGACCCATTCTTGCTGTTCCCTGAGCCGTATGTCAGACAACGCCAGCTTCCTTTCGTAGTAAGCCTACACATCCACCGCATAATCAAGCTGTAAGCTATGCTGCGGCGACCCGGTTTCGTGCAGGACAGGATGTATTAAGTGCGATTGTAGTCTCTTTTGCGAGAACTCGTCTTCAACGGGTAGTCAGGTCGACTGCAGGAGATGTGGCAGTACTTCGCTCGCACGGCCAAGAGTCTCTCTCGAAGCTGGTCGACCAGAACCAGGAGACCCAGGCGGCTGGTGATCGACCGCAACGTGCCAGCACATGAAGGAAGTCCCAAAGTAGGGTCAGTGGTGTCAACAGTATAGAGTCGCCATGCTCGTGTGGTGCACTGTAACACGAACGGCCAGATGAGCGGGGACCCCATATCTTCCACGTATGGAACGCGGCGTACAGTGTTCAGCACACTTTCGTATGTCTTGCATGCTCCCGAGTACAAAAGTGTGGGAGATTCGCCCATAAAGAAGCACGTCGCACGGAGACGGACTCGCTGAGCCTGGGCCACTTTGATCATCGTGGGTACCCGTGGACGCGATCTAGGATCCCGAAGCTATTTGCGGCCCTTCTGAGGTAGAGGTAAGCGATAGAGTTGCGTCGGTATGTTGAGGTGCCGCAGTCCTCGAGAAACGTAGATAGGTATAGGTACCAGTGTTTCGTTGAGAGGTCGCATGTGACTTGTGTCATGGGCACGAACGATCAAACATAAGTGCCGGTGTGGGCCATCAAGCAAGCAGATGCAGATGCAGATGCAGATGCGCATGCGCATGAAGAGAGAACGTGCTATTTATGGCGAATCTGATTCCTGACGGGTTCCCAGTCCATGAAGCCGATGATCCGTATATATGATCGCGATTGTATGCACTGTAATCATCAATCAAAACAGAAGCGTCGACTTCACTTCTGGTGAGGAGGCGAGGGCAGTCTGATCGATCCGTTCGAGGACGGCCGTGGTCTGCATCCGGCAAAAGTGATGCTATTCGGGAGCGGTGGAGATGGCAGAATGTTGCCAAGGCGCATTCGTCGACTAGCTTGGACGCCTCGTTGGCGCCAGGCTGTCGTCCCTGCGACGAAATCGCCGTCGAGACCATCTGCATCGGTCTGCCGCTGTATCTGCGCACCAGGCTGTACTCGCGAAATCGCCGTCCCAGCTCCCTCCCGGCAGCAGCAGCTATCACAACAGGGTCTTGGTGTTGCGGCTCTGCCTGCCGCGGTCCAGCCTTTTCTCTTTTAGCGTGGCCCGTGGACGCTTTGGGCACCACAACCACAGCACCACGCAATCGCAACCCACCACACGCGACGGACGGCCTACCACCGCGGCGATCATCACCCCGTATTCCTCCCGTCTCGTGAGAGCCGATATTGTATCTCTGCGCGACTGCGCCATAGCACACGCGAACACGTCGCGTTGCCCGCCCCGTCACGAGCCTCCTGTAGCATCCTCTCGTCATTTGCCAGCGCACCCATCCGACTCTCCATCGCCGTTTCCGTGGACGCCGCCGACTGCCCGCCTGCACTGCGCAAGGGATCGCCATCGCGCGCTACACTCTGGAGGGCGTGTTTGCCCTGACCGGAGTGCGTGTAGGCCCTCGATCCTACTATGGCATTGGTAGCGCCACCTGCCAACGATCGCAAGCGCGTCAAAGTATACGAGCTTAAGAACAATGACTGGTTCGACCGCGGCACCGGCTTCTGCAGGGGAATTGTTGTGAGTGTACGTCCCGCCATCGCCTCTGGCGCGCCGCAGTTGGGCAATGGCGCGATGCCATGGCCTTCTGCGATCGTCGCACTGTGCTCGGCTGACTTGTGCGACCACAGGCAGAGGAAGCCAAAATCGTAGTTCTTTCCGAAGACGACCAGACGCGACAGCTCCTCGAGACGCGCATATCCAAGGATGATGGCTATCAGAAACAGCAAGGTGCGGCGCGCAGACTCGATACGCGGGGCGCGGCAGCTGACTGACTGAGAACAGACACGTTGATAGTATGGACCGAGCAAAATGGCACAGACATGGCCCTCAGCTTCCAGGAGCCCGAGGGCTGCGCCAGCATCTGGTGCGCATCAGCACGCCGACTCCTCTGACAATGCGCTGACGCGGCACAGGGATTTCGTGAACGAAGTACAGTCGCGACTCCAAGCGCTCGCACAGGGTACGTTTGGTCGCATGCGCTCTGGCCGATGACGTGCTAACTCCCTCCCAGAAGACGGTCTCTCCGACGACATTGACCACATCAGTCCCATCATGCTTCCAAACCCGGATCTTGGCAACCTCCACGATATCGAGAACCACATGCGCGCGGCGAACTCAACGCCAGGTGGCCGCGAAGCACTGGCCAAATTTATCTTCAACGAGAAGTACATTCCGAGATTAATACCACTCGTGGAGATGGCAGAAGACCTGGAGAGCGTGTCTGATCTGCACCGATTGTGCAGCATCATGAAAATGCTCATACTTCTCAATGACAGCCAGATCATCGAATACATCGTAACGGACGCGGTGGTACTGGGCGTGGTCGGAGCATTGGAGTACGATCCCGACTTTCCTCTGCACAAGGCCAACCACCGACAATATCTGTCCGACGAGTCCAAATTCAAGGAAGTGGTGAAGATCGAGGATGAGAACATAAAACGGAAGATTCACTACACCTTCCGGTTGCAGTACCTCAAGGACGTTGTGCTTGCGCGCATCCTAGACGACCCCACGTTCTCTGTCTTGAACTCGCTCATATTCTTCCACCAAGTTGATATTGTCCAACATCTACAAACCAACGGGGCCTTCCTGAAAGAGCTTTTTAGCATATTTAGCCCCAAAGAGCAGAGCATGCAAAGGAAAAAGGATGCCGTGCTGTTTATACAGCAGTGTTGCGGAATCGCAAAGAGCTTGCAGGCTAGTAGCCGAGGCCAATTGTACCAGAATTTCGTCAGCAATGGTCTGCTCGAAGTGATTCAGTTCGCTTTGAAGCACCAGGACGCTATCGTGCGTGTAGCGGGCACGGAAATCCTCATCAACCTCATCGAGCATGATGCGTTGATGCTGCGCAGCCAGGTGTTCAAGGCGCTACAAGAAAAGTCCAAGCCGTTGACCGACACTCTCATCGAGCTTCTACTCATCGAGGTCGACCTCGGTGTCAAGGCGCAGATGGCAGAGGCCATCAAAATTTTGCTCGATCCCAACGCCAATTCAGCGTCCATTGAAGCGCTCGGACGGACTAACAGCGACTTCCTCGCTAAAATGAGAGGCCAATTGCCATCCATACCGCAGACTGATTCCTTCATCCAGAACTTCTACGATGATTCTGCGAGAAAGCTTTTCCAGCCTCTGAAGGACCTTGAGGGAAGGGAAACAAGTAAGCTTAATATCTTCAAGACATGACAGTCTGCTAACGGCTACTAGTGGAAGATCTATCCATGCAAGAAGTATCACTCTACTCCCATTTGCTGGAAGTCCTCTGCTTCTTCATTCGACAACACAACTTTCGCAGTAAATATTTTATATTGTCCGAAGGTCTGGCAGCGCGGGTTGCTCAACTTATGGACTGTCCAGAAAAACATCTGCAGCTTACAGCACTCAAATACTTCCGGATCGTCATCGGCTTCCACGACGAGACACACAACCGTCAGATTATCCAACATCAGCTGTTCGAGCCGATCCTGAGAATCTTGTTTGCCACAATGCCACGCGACAACCTCCTGAACTCGGCGTGTCTGGAGCTTTTCGAATTCATCAAGCGAGAGAACATCAAGATGCTTGTCCAGCATCTTGTGGAGACATATCGGGACAAGCTTCAAGAAATCACATATGTGGACACGTTCCAAAATCTCATCCTGCGTTACGACCAAATGCACGAGCCGGCACCTACGCAAGAGCTCGAGCATTCCTTTACAAGCGTGGACAGTGACACGCCTGCACGACACCATGCTATTGTCAACGGAGGCAAATGGGGACATGGACTCAAAGAAGTGGATGCGGACGAGGAAGCGTACTTCAACGCGTCCGACGATGAGGATGAAAACACTTCTGCTGGCGACAGACCTGGTATGAACGGAGCGTCGCCCGTACGTCCTCTTGTCAACTACCCGGATGACGACGCCGATGAAGACGACATGGATATCCTCGCCACGGAAATACCACCATCAGCTCAGAAGCTATCTGCGGCGACGCAAACGCCAGAAGAGGAAAGCGGGTCACCGAAAGTTTTGGCCGTTGAATCGCCCCCTGAACGCGTTTCTGAGAAACGCCGCAGGGAAGAGGATGAAGAGGACGAGTTGCTTGCAAGCATATCCACTAGTACTGGTCCGAAGCGCCGCGCTTCAACCGCGAGCAATGCAAGCACAGGGAGTCTACGTAACCTACGTCGGAAGTCGCCCAACATCAATTCTGGCAAAGATGGTGGCGGCGGACCGAAGAAGATCTCGCTTTCACTGCCATTGAAGAGCGGCGGTGAAGGTGGGGAGGGCGAGTAGTCAGCTATGATGCCCACTCCACAACAGACACTCAAGAACATGTGGAGGGAACTCAGCTGGATGCTTTGTATTTCTGCTGCTTAGCATGCCTTTACTTACTCACGAGATACCCCTTGGAAACTGGACACACGATCGACGTTGTATGAACTGGACTATATGGGACCTTCCTTCTTCATACAAATGTTCACGCAGGAGCAGCATTGGGTGGTGTAATTACAGGCGTTCAATAACTTCAACTTTGGGGGAACTGGGTACGATGGGATGAGGTAGCGTGGGAGTGTTTGGGCGCGTGCTTCTGGTGTTGGATTTTACAAACGTACGAGCGAAGGCCGGTGGCCGTTGTAACATATGCCTCTTCCTGCAGCGAGGACAATGAATCTGTGCAAAGGGATACTGTTGTTTATTTTAGTGACTCCAACATTTCGGACTGACCTCTACTTAGTGCCAGCTCATAGACGATGGACCCCTCGCAGATCACGTTTCTTCGCGATATTCTTTAGCGCGTTCTTCACCCCGCGGCACGTCATCCCAACTTCTACCCTTTCCACATGGAATCGAATCACGATCCATTATCTCATACAAGACACATAGCCCCGTCGACGCAATCCTAAACGACACCCATACCTCGCAATACGAGCGATGTCCGAACCCTCCCAAGCGACAACGCAAAACCAATCGAGCACTCCCGCCGCAACCGACGCGTCCACCATGTCCAAATCGCCCAGCCTCACCCTCATACTCGCCGCCACCCCCTCGCTAGGCATAGGCAAAGGCGGCACACTCCCATGGCCGCAATTAAAAAAAGAAATGGGCTACTTCGCGCGCGTCACCAAGCGCATCTCCTCTCCGCAATCCAGCGGCCCAAGAAAAGTCAACGCAGTCCTCATGGGCCGCAAGACGTGGGACAGCATACCGCCGAAATTCCGCCCGCTCAAAGACCGTCTGAATATTGTGATTACGCGCCAAGCCTCCGAGTTCGAGGCGACGCTGGACAGGAAGAGCGATGGCGAGGGTCCGATGGTCGCGTCGGGGATTGTAGACGCATTGGCGCAGTTAGAAGGCAAGGCGGAGGATGTGGAGCGCGTGTTTGTCATTGGGGGCGCGAGCATTTATCGGACTGCGCTGGAGTTGCCGCAGACGAGATATGTGCTGTTGACGAAGATACGGAGGGAGTTTGAGTGTGATACGTTCTTTTCGGTGGATTTGGAGGAGAGTGCGGTGTGGAGGAGGGCGGGGAGGGAGGAGTTGAGGGAGTTTACGGGCGAGGAGGGGGAAGTGGTTGTTGAGGAGCAGGGTGTGGAGTTTGAGTTTTGTTTGTATGAGAGGGTGTAGAAGGGGTCGATTTACTGGTTCTGTCTGAAGGATAGACTTGGGAATTGGAGACATTGGATGCACAGCGTACTAAACTCTTTCTTCACTTTCATGACTCTGAGGGGTAAGAGAAGATTGACCAAATATTTTTGTAATCTTTGTTTGAACTCATTTCAGACCTCCATACTGAATCCTTGGACTCCCTCAATCAGCCTCCTCTCCCCCGACTGCCTTGACCTACGCCATAGCCAAATCCCAAGCCGCCTTGCCCGCCATACCAATCATGACATAATGCGCCAACATCCACAGCGCCCCATAGTACCTGCCCTTCCCACCCTCACTCCCATTCGTATACCCGACCGCATAAATCACGCGGTTAACACTCCACACCGCGCCCAACACAGCCGTCGCCGCCGGATACTTCAGGCCCGCAATCGCCATCGCGCCCAGGGCGGTCGGGTGGTTCTCGTTGAAGTTCTGGTGCGCGCGCTGCGCCGAGTTGAAGGCCAGCATGGCTTTGGACGAGGCCGGTGAGGCGGTCTGGATCTGCTCGTAGGATGCGTATTCGAAGGGGTACGGCACTTTGGCGGCTTTGCGGAAGCCGCCCACGCGGCCGCCGTGCCAGGCGCCGACGACGAAGGTCGAGACGGCGGCGAGGAGGACGTAGCTGGAGAATTGGTCAGTATCAGAGAGGGGAGGGGATTGGGGAGCGGGATGCGTACCCGTAGTCGGCTGGGATGGAGATGATAGCCATTGTGTGGATGTCGTTGTCTTTTGTGATGATTTAGGCTTCGATTGTTGAGTTCGTTCTGTGTTTAATGACTTCGAATTCGTACTGTCGTGGAGCTTTTGTATGCTTTCTCTTGTGGACAGCAAACACAGAAACGTGTAGAAGCTCCAAAACTAGCGCACGAGTTTCAGCGCCGACTCCCGCGTCGGTCCAACGCTGAGCCGACGCTGCCATTACGGCTTCCCTTTCTGCGCCGCTACACTTGCCATCGGTGAGCACCTGCTGTGTTGCAGTTGTCCAGCATCAGGCCGACGGGGGCGTCGTACGGCCATGGTGCCTAGAGGTCGTAGGATGGAAAGTCGAGGAATGCTGACGCGCATGCAGGCGCATGTAAGCTGCACGCCACGGAACTGGCACGAAACTGCTGAGCACCCGCAGCACACGAACACAGCGATGTCAGAAGATTAAAAGAGATGTGTACAGGGACGGCATCTAGCATGTTTTGTAGCTCCAGTGCACTACTTCCAGCGCAATGGGGCAATCCTTGCTTACTATTGCGCAAGAGTCCCGATTAGTGAACAAGCTCTCATCTGGAAGGTCGTTCCGCCGAAGTGGTCGGGATGGACCAAGCAAGACCTGGAGAAGACATGACATTGAGGGCAAGAGTTAGCAATTGGAAACCATTGTATAAGGAAGGCATTCTAGTCTATAAACTCCTAAACGCCGTCTATCCGCGGTACCAAAATCACTCCCAAAAGATGTCGAGAAAAGTCAAAAATGAAACCCAAGCATCTCTCTCCTTTACTGTACACCACCTCTACCACCTTCTCTTCCAACTCGCTCCCAGTCACATCTCTCAATATCCGCGATTCTCGACCCCCGAGTACGGCACAAATCCCGGACTAGACAGGGGCCGAACAGGCAATGCAGTCTTCCGTATAGCCTCTACAAGACGACTCTCATCGTCCGACCGACCGCCCGAAGAAACAGTAGACAAAGGCGAAGACAATAGCGATTCCTCCCTCTCCGTGTCTCCACTAGTCATCGCATCGTCAACCTCTTCCTCGCTGCCCATATCATCTCCAGCATCCCCAGCCAAATTCTCACTCGCCCCCTCTCCCTCAACAAACACAATCCGCGCAAACCCAGCCTCACCGTCTGTGATTGCTCGGCCCGCAACATAGCACGCGATAGCATCTTCCAGCCGCGTCGCGAAGACAACCGGATCGTCCTCGAAGACTTCCAACACATCGCGCACAGCCCAATACGCCGGTCTCGCCGCCGCGTCTCCCGAGGCGAGCAGGGAATACATCACTCGTTCGTGGTTGGCGGAAACGCGCGGTCCGCCGCACTCTGCACATCGCGGTGCTGGTGCTGGAGCTGGGGGATGCTGCACGAGGAGGCGGAGGAGTAGTTTGGTGAGCATGAGTGCCGCGGCGAGGAGGATGGCGAAGGCGAGGGGGCTGAGAAGAGCGTGGACGTGTGGCATGAAGGTTGGGGCGCTGGAGGTGCGGCTGGCGCTGCTGGTCATGTTGGCGGTGTGGATGCCGTTGCCGGTGATGAATCGGGTCATGATTGGGTCTTGGGGTTGCGGTGTGGAGGCTTTGAGAGAGCGGTGGATGGGGAGTGTGAATGTGATGCTGTGCTTGCTGGAATAGAAGAATGCACCCCATCCGCAGTCGTTATAAACACATCGTCCTTGGTGGTCAGAGCTATGTCCGTGGTCTATGCCATGTTTGCTCGTAAGATAGTGTAGGGTACATGGTATGCACTGAGACCGCTCGCCTTTGTGTGGTCACGATCTGTCTTACTTCAGCTTGTGCACAGGTCGTGGACGTAGCTTTCCGCAGTGCAGACAGGGCGAGACAGAATGGACCACGAGGGGCGTGCAAGTTCTACTTGAACTGGGAAGACATCTCTGTGGTCTATGCAAAGTTGCTCAAGACACTGGTATCTTGTATAGGCCCAAGCACGTGACACTATCTTCACTAACACAAGACCAAACACAAATGGGGAGGTAATTCAGCATATTCGCGTAGAGCAGTGAGGATGGTATTTCGGCCAGGCCAAGACGTGTCTCTCCAAGTCAGACATTTCAACACCAAATGCACGTCAACGAGATAATGACACAGTATCAAACAATCCAAGATACCACGCAATATTCACTCATTCTTCGTTTCATGACTCAATTCAATTGATCAGAGTAGCTTTGGTTCGGGTAATTCAGCCATACGTAGCTACCAAGCCATTCAATTCGCCCCGCTTAGCTTGTTTTGTTGAGGAACGCCGCCTCTGTGAGCGAGTAGTTCCATCCGTCTATGCATACAAGAAAGCGCCACGGCCATGAAAAGAGAAAACTGAAGCATCTCAAACCTGTGAGTGAAGTTATTTGCGGGACAAGATAGACAGCGCGCACGCGTTATGTAGAGAGGAGGGCCAAGGAAATAAACAACCAGCGAAAAAAACCTGTCCGCAGACTATGCACACAAAAGAAATAACGACGTGATGCCAGAAAAAAAAGCACTTTTAAGGATCCAGGATGCGTGCTAAATTGGGAAATGTCGTCAGACTCTACATCTGTACCAAGTTCGTCGTGAGAGGAGAAGTGACCTGTAGTGGTGCTGGGCTGCCCTCTACAAAGATGTCGATCTTGGTTGGGACTTCTTTCTGCTTGTTTACAGCTTGTTCTGCGGACAAGCGCTCGTGAGACTCCTCGGCAATATCGCTCATTTCGGAATCATCGCTATGGTCGTCGTTTTGCTCCTCGAGAGACTCTTTGTAACTTGCTGGCGTGATAGTCTGTGCGGATGTATGCCGCTGTTTCACAGTTCCGACTGATGCTTTGCGAGGCGCCAGGTCCTCGCCCAGCTCCATTCCGGCTGTGCCACCACTGAGGACGCTATTGCCGTCCCTGTCGTCGGCAGCAAGTGCCTCCGCAGCCTCTTGGAGCTCCTTCTTTCTCTTCAGTCGCTCTTCAGCAGTGGTGTTGTGCCAATCACTGCCGAATTGAATCACAGATGCCTTCTTGCCGTGCACCGTGAAGCTGCCCTTGTCTCGCGTCAAGCCTTCATTTTCTGGAGCATCCTCGCTAACAATTGTTGATGCCGAGTCCCTGCCTTTGTGGCTACGGCGGTGTGAGGTTTCTCGCAGGGTGCGATGCAAGCTTCGTCTATGCTTTGTATGTGATGCTGGTGAACCTGTAGCCGAACCAAGCCCCTGGTCGGCATCGGACTCGGCTGTGGCATCAGGACGCATGCCGTCCAAAGACGCTAACTCGGGAGTCCTTGGTTCGGCTGAACCTGACTCAATAGGCGGAGGTGTGGTATAGCGTGAATCATCATCCGAATCCGAGTCTGAGTCGATTGTTCCTGTACCATCGTCGGTAGTTACGATAGACGGGCGATGTTCGGACGGAAGCAGCCGCGGGGATTGTGTAGGTGCAGAGGAGCTAGCTACTGAGCTCCGACGTTCTGATGCACGCGAGCTGAACGACATGGGCGGAGCATGGAACTTTCCTGATGAATCATTCGGGCTGGACTGGCGAGATGTCTCCGGTGGCGTTTTGAAGGCATCGTCTCCCCCGAAGTCGGTGTCCCTAGACGACTTGGTGCCTGGACGTATTGATAGGCCTGGTGACAGCGGCGGCTTAGGCCCGCTAGTCAGCGAGCTTGTCTTGGATGCAAGTCGAGCGAGGCCGCTGATCTTAGATCCTCTGTGTGATTGCTGCGGACTGAGTTGCTGCTGGGGTACTGGTCCAAACTCTGGCACCCTGTCAATCCGTGCCTGCCGTTCCGCGGCGCCTTGCTTCTCGTCTTCCAGTTCGTGTGCTAGTGTGTCCCGATGGCACTTCATGCGCCAGATTTCTATACGCGCCCATTTCAGCTTCGCAGATAGACGTCCGGCGGCGTGGATGACTTGTTCCCTAGTCTTTGGCTGGATCGGAGCAAGGATTTGAAGGTGTCTCGCGTCCCGTAACCGAGCCTCGAGCTCTTTGATGCGCTGTGCAAGTTTCTCTTCAGACTCGAGTATTCGTATCTGCATCGTTTCTCTCCTGGCGTTTGCCATTTGTTGCGCGAAATGACTGTCAATCTTTCCGCTCTGAACAGTCACATCACCAGTAGATGTGGAAATGGACTTGACGGAGTTTGCGGACTCTAGACGACGAATACCGCGGTTCTTCTGCCCTTCATACAATCCCCCTATCATGCCTCTCGGACGGACGCCCAGGGTCTCGAAGGCCGCAGTGTAATTCAATACACCCAGCCACTCATTCAGGTCTTTCTCGTTATCAGCCAAGAAGGTCTCCTCTCCAGCTTTCGAGTAAATAACGAATGCATTCTTGTGCTTTTTGTAAGTAGTGTCAACAAGGGCGACCGCACCGTCCATTGGTATTATGTGGTCTTGCTTGAAGTCCTCCAGCGGCGGCTGGAACAGCACTGGGCCAGTTTCGCCTCGTTTCTGGTGTGCCTCGTGCTGGTGCATGAGGTTCTTAGTCCAGCTAGAGTTCTTGAAGAATGAGAGACCAGATCGTGTGAGGACTGCACCCCATTCTTGCCAGGGTGAACGGGCTTTCTTTCGCTTGGTTCCCTTCCTCCACAAGACACCGACCTTTGTGACGGGCATTTCGACAATACCGACAGACGTGCCCAGTGGGTTCTCCTGGGCGGCTTCTGACATGAAAGCCTCGGGTCTGGAGCGTGAGGACACTATTTGAATTACGCCGTACCTGGTGAACAGTTTGTAGACGTTCTTAGTGTCGAGAGAAGCAGCTGTTCCGAGATAGTTGTAAGGGTCATCGATGTTCATGACTTCCTTGATCGCAGGGCGGAGAACGTCTAGCTTACCCTCGAAGATGAGGGTGTAGGGATCGATAGGCTCTTTAGTAGCCTTCCGTGCTGGATCGTTCATTGGACCTTTGAGAACTGCGGTCCTCTTGCTCTTTTTCGATGATATATTTTTGAGGTCAACCTCGTCCTCGATATGGATGAAAGGCGTGTAGACTACGTTGTCGTAGAAGCAGCCGAGAACATCATCGGAAACGCCTTCGCACGAAGAGTTCTTGATATAGTCCAGCCTTGTCATCTTTCTCTTGTTGTTCTTGTTGAAGACGTCCGTGTGTAAGATAATGATGGAGAAGGAGATGAAGTATGCTTTGTCTATCTGCTGTTAGTGTAGCGACGATGCATGCATTGCACTTTGACTTACCAGCGTTGGTGTAGATACCAGGATTGCATTCGTGGTATCGGTCAGCAAAACCCTGGAGCACTCGGTCGATCTGCTGTGTCTCCTTGGGGAGCTCGACCTGCATCAGCAACTTGCGTACGGCCATGTCGATTGGGTCACCAAAGAAGGCGAACTTGCGCATGTAACTGCGCAGGACGGACAGGAGAAAGGCATCGTCGGTCTTGCTGAGGTAGCTAGCGACGATGCTCTTGTCGAGATTGTTGGCCTCGATTCGCTCCAGATAGTGGCCCGGGGTTTCGCCTTCTTCCCGAGTTGGCAAATGCAGCGTTTCACGACTAATGTTCATAGAATTCTGGTGCGATGAAAGAGCGGAAGATCCTATGAAACCGTGAGCAGGAGAGCCATGCCGGGGAGAATGGGGCTCTGGATTCTGACGGAATCTTGAACTGAGCCCAAACAAGTTGCTAAAGCTGCTCCTTCCTGCCGTAGACGTCGAGTTCCTCCCGCTTGCACCGTTGGGCGGGGTCGGAGGCGTAGCATCATCGGAGCGTGCGCTCATTGATCCCATAGTGGACGAGCGGCCTCGCATGCCAAGTCGGATGGGGCCTCCAGCGTGAGGTGAGGAGCGAACCGAGTGGATCGACTTTGTGGAATCGTTGCGGAGAAGAGAGCCTGAACCGGGTGAGGCCAGATTCATAGAATTCGCAGCTAGAGCGACTTGCGATGCAGAAGGAACCGGCGGAGTCTGCGCTCCTGATCCACCATACTCGAGGCGCCGAGCTGTCAGCGGAGGGCTGCTGGTGGGAGAGTGGTGCGGTGAGCCAGAGCTCCGGCCACCGGTGGAGGCGCGGGGGGTGGCGGGTGCGGTGTCGGGAAACTGTGGAGGGTCTATTTTCATAGGAAGGGGAAATAAAGATGCGCGCTGTTTTCGCCGACCAAAAGTGAAGCGACCAGAGCCGGTCCGGGGTGGGTGTTGCGGGCGCGGGGTGTGCTCGAAGGAGATGTGGCCGCCCGAGCTGCCGTCGGATCGTGAGGACTGCGAGGCGCGCGGATCGGGAAGGGCCAGCGTGGTGGTGCTTTCCACGGATTCTCTGGGTTCGTCAAGAGCGTCTGGGCGCGGCTGGCTCGTGGAGGGGCGCTCATTCTCTAGCAGCAAATTGCCCTGGCTCTTCTTAAATCCCAACGGGCCCCTCTTCTTGTCCGTCGACTTGCGCAAGATGCCGGGACGCTCGCCC
>Ga0265780_10004566_pt1 | contig 17773 bp, 14 predicted proteins | sample P1T30metagenome_FD_192432 | JGI IMG/M metagenome (GOLD analysis project Ga0265780, IMG submission 192432) | Plant litter microbial communities from East Loma Ridge, Irvine, California - P1 T30 | ecosystem: Environmental > Terrestrial > Plant litter > Unclassified | place: USA: California...
GCCCACGCCCTCGAAAGCTACGCCGCGAGGGGGCCGGCCGGCCCCCTCGCGGCGGCCCCGCCCAGCCCCTCACTCGATGCGGCCTACGCCCGCCTGCTGGCCCTGGAACAAGCCCAGGCGCGCCCCAAGCCACACTATGAGCCCCTGGCCCCTGCGGCCGACGACACGGCCGGCCCCCTTCCCATCCCAGCTACTACCGCCTAATCTGGCTGCCCCTATGAATACATTCGACCTGCATTTTCACCCGCTCTTCAAGCGCTACCTCACCAAGTTTGACGATGCCGACCGGCACAACGACCAGGCTACGCTGCCCGTGCGGCTGCCGCGGGTGGGCAGCGTCATCGATGCCCTGGCGGGGCGCATTCTTGAAAATCAGTCGAGCGTGACCCAAACGCTGGCCGGCAAGCCGCCCGCCGCCATTCGCCTGGGCGTGGCGGCCGTGCTGGCGCTGGAGTACGTGTTTGCCAGCCGCCAGGGCCTGCTCCGGCTGCTGGAGCTGAAAGTGTGGGGGCGCGAGATAGTGGCCTCGCTCGATAGCCGTTTCATCGATTTCGTAAACCAAAGCCAGGGCAGCTACGCCCAACTACTTGACAAGGAACTAAGCTTTTACCAATGGGTAGCCACTGAGTCGGCGCGGCCGGGCACGCGCCTGGCCGCCCGCCTCAACCTGCTGAGCCGCAAGCGCGGCCAGCCGCTGGCCGACCAGCTCCTGCCCGACCAGCTCAACCTGGCCCTAGCCATCGAGGGCGGACACTCGCTAAGCCAGCGCATCGTGCGGCAGCTGGCGGGGCCCTACGACCCGGTGGCCCAGGTGCGCCGCTACCGCGCCGCGCCAGCCGTCGATTTTCTGTACCTCACGCTCACGCACCTCTCGCACATCCCCGAGCAGCAATTGTGCAGCCACGCCTACGGCTTCAAGCTCGTCAAGAACGTACCCGACGCCCGGCCCCAGTTTGGCGGGCTCACGGCGCTGGGGCGCGAGGTGGTGCGCGCCTGCGTCGATACGCAAGCCAACGCCTACCCTATCCTCATCGACCTCAAGCACATGAGTGCCCGCGGGCGCGACGATTTTTTTGTGTATCGCCGCGAGCTGCTCGCCCAAAAGCCCGCCGGCTTTGTGCCGCCCGGCCCCGCCGATAGCTGGCCCATTCTGGCCACGCACATGGGCGTCACGGGCTTTCGCCGCCAGCAGCTGCGCACGCACCTGGTGCAGCACGGCCTGGAGGCCGCCAACCCGTTCAGCGTGCGGCTGCGCTTCCGCCGCGAGCGGGCCGGGCAGTTTCGGGAGGGCTTATTCAAGGAAAATGTCTTTTTCAACGCCGCCAGCATTGGCCTCTACGACGAAGACATTGAGGAGATTGCCCGCAGCGGCGGCCTCATCGGCCTCAGCCTCGATAGCCGCATTTTGGGCTACCAAAATCTCATCCAGCGCACCGGCTCCGACCACGACTACGACTATTTTTCGCGGGAGGATTTTGCGACTTACTTCCCCGATTTGAGCCAGCCGCTGCCCAAGCTCGCCGAGGAGGAGGAAGCGCCCGCGCCGCCCGGCGCCGAGCTACTGTCCCAAGCCCTCAGCCAGGATGTGCTGGGCCAGGCCGGCCGCCGCACCCGCGAGCTGTACCTATTCTGCCTCAATGCCTTGCACATCGTGGCCGTAGTGCAGGCCATGCACCCCGGCGCGCCCCGCGCCGCCTGGAGCTACCTCTGCCTGGGCTCCGACTACGATGGCGTCATCGACTCCATTCAGGCCGCTCGCACGGTCGAGTTACTACCCAGCTTCCGGCAAGAACTACTCAATTTTTTCCCCAAAGCCGAAGCGGCCTACCGCCGGCTCCGCCCCGCCGTGGGCGAGCTACTGCCCCGCGCCGCAGGCAGCGCCGACGCAGCACCAGTGCTAGATGGCCTGTTTTACGGCAACGGCCGGCAGTTTTTGCAGGACTGGTGGGGCTAGGCGTTCAGCCAGCCGCACACCGCCCAGCAGTACATCAGCTAGTTCAAGCGGAGTAGCCGCGTAGCGGCGGCCCGTCGGTAGTAAGCGGATATTTTTGAACAAGCAAAGCCCCAGCGGGGCGACCCATTTATCCGCATGGGTCGCCCCGCTAGGGCTTTGTTCCTTTCCCTCGGGCAATTACCACCGACGGGCCGCCTCGCTGCGGCTAATCCGCTTGAACTAGCTATCAATGCGTTGGTGGTTACACCGTAAGCAATGGCCGCCAAGCAACGTGCTGGCCCCGCGTCGCCCGACCGCAGCCCCTACTGCCACCACTGCTGCTGGGGCAGCGGGCGGCCATCGAGCACCACGGGCTGGCCCAATTCGGGTGTGGTGAGGGGCAATTGGCGGCGTGCGGCCTCGGCCCAGGCGCGTTTCACGGGGTCGTTCCAGGCGTGGTTGGCCTCGGTGAAGGCGGCCCAATGCACGGGCTGCATCACGCGGGCGCGCAGGTCGAGGGCAGCTTGCACCGACTGCTCGGGCCGCATATGTATTTCAGCCCACTGCGCATCGTACTGCCCGCACTCCATCAGGGCCAGGTCGAAAGGGCCGTACTGCGCGCCTATCTGCTGGAAGTGCGGCCCGTAGCCGCCATCGCCGCTGTAAAACAGCCGCTTAGCAGGCGTTTTCAGCACCCACGAAGTCCAGAAAGTCGAATTACGATTGGTGAGGCCGCGGCCCGAAAAGTGGCGCGTAGGCGTACTTATCAGCGTGAGGCCGGGCAGCTGCACCGAATCGCCCCAGGTTACTTCGGTGATTTTGGCGGCGGGCACGCCCCAGCGCAATAGGTGTGCGCCCGCGCCCAGCGGCACGTAGAAATGCTTGGTCTTGTCCTTGATTTTGAGAACGGTCTGGTAGTCGAGGTGGTCGTAGTGGTCGTGCGAAATCAGCACCGCATCAATGGCCGGCAGCTGCTCGGCCGCGATGGGCACCCGCGGGTTGTAGCGCGTGGGCGCCACGCCCCCAATCGGCCCCATCTTGATGCTCAGCATGGGGTCGAGCAGGATGTTTTGGCCGGCTATTTCGACCAGGCTGGCCGAGTGGCCAAACCACGTGACGCGCACCAAATCGGGGCTTTTTTGGGTGATGGTGAGCGAGTCCAGGAACTGCATGGGCAGCGGGCCGGGCGGCTTCTTATCGGGCGTTTTATTGAACAGCATGTGCTGCACCATCTTCAGTGTGCTGCCCGTCATCACGCTGGTCGCGATGGGGTTGATGAATTTCCCATCTTGAAAATGACCCGAGGCGGAGTAGTCCTGCTTGGGCGTGCCGCCCAATTGCGGGCTCAGCTGGGCAAAGGCCACGCCGGCCACCAGCAATACGGCGAGTAGAATGAGTAGGAGTTTGCCCGTGGTTTTGAAGAGTTTGCGCATGGAAGAAGGCTGGTGCCCTTTTGGAATTTAGGTAGAGACGCATACTTGCGTCTCGTCGTTGTTCAGCTCGCCGGGCGTGAGACGCAAGTATGCGTCTCTACAACCGCCCAATTCCCGGCTGCTCCGTACCTTTTGCGCACTTTCCCACCCTCGCTTCTAGTTTCATGAATCAAGACTCCCAAGACGTTAGCGCGTCCCGGCGCCAGTTTCTCAAAAGCACCGCAGCCGCTACGGCCGGTATTCTCATCGTGCCGCGCTTCGTGCTCGGCGGCAAGGGCTACACCGCCCCCAGCGACCAGCTCGTGATTGCGGCCGTGGGCGTGGGCGGTAAGGGCGAGAGCGACATCGCCGCCTTCGCTAAAACCGGCAAGGCCCGCATCGCCTATCTCTGCGACGTGGACGACCAGCGCGCCGCCAAGTCGCGCCAGGCCTTCCCCAAAGCCAGCTACCACAAAGACTGGCGCAAGCTTTTCGACAAGGAAGCCAAGCACTTCGACGCCGTGTCAATCGCCACGCCCGACCACAACCACGCCGCGCCCACGCTGGCCGCTATGCAGCTCGGCAAGCACGTGTACGTGCAAAAGCCGCTGACCCACGACATCTACGAGGCCCGGATGCTCACCGAGGCCGCCCGGCGCTACAAAGTGGTCACCCAAATGGGCAACCAGGGCGCTTCCAACGACGGCGTGCGGCAGCTGCGCGAGTGGTACGATGCGGGCCTGCCCGGCAACGTGCACACCGTGTACTGCTGGACCGACCGGCCCGTGTGGCCCCAGGGCATTGCCTGGCCCGCCACCAAAGCCACCCCGCCCCCTACCCTCGACTGGGACCTCTGGCTGGGCTCAGCGCCCTACCGCGACTACACCGAAAAGCTGGTGCCCTTCAACTGGCGCGGCTGGTGGGAGTACGGCACCGGCGCACTCGGCGACATGGGCTGCCACCTGCTCGAAGCGCCGTTTCGGGTGCTCAATCTCCAGTACCCCAGTGCAGTGCAGGCCAGCGTGGGCAGCGTGTACGTCGATGAGTTTAAGCGCGGCTACTTCCCCGACAGCTGCCCGCCGAGCAGCCACGTGGTGCTGCGCTTCCCCAAAACCGACAAGACCACCCAAGACATTACGGTGCATTGGATGGACGGCGGCATTCAGCCCGAGCGCCCCCGCGAGCTGGGCCCAACTGAGCTATTTGGCGACGGCGGCAACGGCATCCTGTTCATCGGCGACAAGGGTAAAATGATGGCCAGCACCTACTCGGCCAATGCCCGCCTGCTGCCCACCAGCCGCACCGAGCAAGCCAAAATAGCGCCCACGCTGGCCCGCGTACCCGGCCAAGCCGATGGCCACTACGGCCAGTGGGTCGAGGCCTGCCTGGCGGGCTACGGCAAAAAGGATGTCAGCTCGCCCTTTGAGCTAGCCGGCCCGCTCACCGAGGCGCTGCTCGTGGCCAACCTCGCCATCAGGGGCTACGACGTGCAGCGCCCCAAGGCCACCGGCCAGGGCACAGACTACCCCGCCCGCAACCTGGAGCTACTCTGGGACCCCAAGCAGCTCAAAGTCACCAACCTGGATGAGGTAAACCGCTTCGTGAAGCGCGACTACCGGGCCGGCTGGCAGCTGGGGTAATGGGTTGTTTAGCTGGTAATTTAGGAGTTGCTGTGGCAGAGCGTTGCTCGCCGCTCGTGAGACCCCACCCCCGGCCCTCTCCGCTTAATGCGCGGAATCCTCCGGGAGAGGGGAGCCTGACGACTGAGTACGTTCGCCAACGTCTGCTGACGGTCGGCTCCCCTCTCCCGGAGGATTCCGCGCATCAAGCGGAGAGGGCCGGGGGTGGGGTTAACGCGTCTGATTAGCATCCTCCAAAGCGGGCCACCCAAGAATTTCACTATATTTTCTTGAAACCAGGCAACCCTTTCGCCGGCACTTGCGAGTTGCCTAGTACCTCTTTCTGCCCGCGCTTTGTCTCAGTCTCACGCCCAATCCGAATTGCTCCAAGCGTTGCTTGCCGGCTGCCGGCGGGGCGACCGTGCCATGCAGCAGCGGCTGTACGGGCTGTACTATAGCTATGCGCTGGGCATTTGCCTGCGCTATACCCGCCAGCGCGACGAGGCCGAGGAAGTGGTGAATGATGGTTTTTTGAAGGCTTTCCGCGACATCGGCCGCTTCGATGCCGAGCGCTACGAGCTCACCAGCTCGTTTCGGGGCTGGCTCAAGAAAATCATGATTCGCACGGCCATCGACTACTTCCGCGCCCATGAAAAACACCACCGGCAAGACGACCTCGCCGACCTGCCGCACGAGCCCGCCGACCTCAGCTTTTCGGCCCTCGAAGCCCTGGCCTACGACGACCTGCTGCACCTGGTGCAGCAGCTGCCGCCCGCTTATCGCACTGTCTTTAACCTCTTTGCCATCGATGGCTACACGCACGAAGAAATAGCGCAGCACTTGGGTATTACCTCCGGCACCTCCAAATCTAACCTATCGAAAGCGCGGGCTCACCTCCAGCTTCAACTAAAAAAAACTAACCCCCATGCCTACGCCGCTTACGCCGGATGAGGAGTTCGACGCCCTGTTTCGCCGGGGTCTCGAACACCACCCCGAGCAGCCGGAAACCCCGGCCGCGTGGCACCGCATGGACTTACTACTCGATGCCGACCTGCGGCAGCAAGCCCTGCGCCGCAAGGTGTTGCGCATGCTCGGAGCCGAAAGCGTGCTGCTAGTGCTGCTGCTATGGGCTTCCTGGATTTTCGTAGGCAAGCAGTTTCCCCTCGCACCCGGCAACGAGCAGCTAACGACCGGCCTAACCCATTCTGCCAGAACAGCTCCAACTAATGCGCCCGCTACTATATCAGGTAGCCTTGAGCCAGAAGCTACCCTGGCTACCCGGTCTTCCCCGGCGACAACGGTAACCTCGCAGCCAGCGAGTGAACAAGCAGCACCAAGTGCCCAAATACTGCCTGTTGACCCTAATAAGGCGCTCGCACTAGCTATCGAAACAGGTTCAACTACCGATAAAGCCACTGCCAACGGCAACCAAACCACGTCAACCAGCCATTTAATTGCGGCGCTTGGTGAGGCCAAACGCCACCAACACGACAAACACTCTCGCACGCCTACGCAAGGTCAATCACTAACCTCCGCAGGTAACCATTTTGGCACCATTAGCCAGCAACAAAAAACCCGCAGTTGGTCAGCATCTGCGGCTTCAGCGGCAGCTAAGCCGCTGTTCCACTCCTTATCGGTGGCGGCGGCAAAGCAGCCAAAAAAGCCAGAAAACGCGCTATTTCGGCGTGGCGCGAAAGCTACGCAGCTAGCTTCCAGCGCCTATTCAGCAGCGGGTTCAGTTGCAGGAATTGGCCAGAACCACACTCATGCCCAACGCCAGTATTTAGGCCAGCAGCTTATTGCAAACGACGGCCTTAATAGCAGGAATCAGCCGGGCTCGCGCCGGGCGCGGCCGACTGGTGATGCAGCCAGCCGCGCAACAATTGGCGACAGCTTCGGCACCGCTATTGACCTGCTGGCACCACACATACCAGTAGCTAACCTAGCCTTTGCCCTACCCGATTCGCTGCGGCCAGTGGCGCTGGCGACGCGCCCGGCTCCTGCCGATTCGCTGCCGCCCTTGCCGCAGGCGCAGCCCTACCGGCTGTGGGTGGGGCTGGTAGCCGCGCCCGAGCTAAGCACCGTGCGCACCAGCCGCCTCTCGCCGCCCGGCCCCAGCGTGGGCATGCAACTCGACTACCAACTGACCCGCCGCTGGCGCCTGAGCACGGCCTTTCTCTACTCGGTGAAGCGCTACACCGCCGCCGGCACCGATTACACCGTGCCGTACACCATGCCGCACGGCTGGGTTATTACCGACGTAGATGCCGTATGCCGCATCATTGACATCCCGCTCAATCTGCGCTACGACCTTTGGCAGCAGCCACGCTACCAAGTGTTTGCCAGCGCGGGCCTCTCGTCGCTTTTCATGAAGCGCGAGCAATACACCTACGACTACGGCCTGGTATATGGCAAGCCGGTGGCCCCCTACACCTTCGACGTCAGCAATGGCTCGCAGCACCTGCTCAAAGTGCTGAACTTGTCAGTGGGCTACGAGCGGATGTTCGACCAGCGCTGGTCGGTGCAGGCCGAGCCGTTTGTGAAGCTGCCCCTGGCCGGGGTGGGCTATGGTACCGTGCGCCTGCGCAGCGCCGGCGTGTTTTTCTCGCTCCGCTATGGGCTGCTGCCCGTACGCCCGGCCCCTACGCCCGGCTTGCGATAGCGCACGTTGCCTTCTCGCAGCTGGTTGCTGCTCATCTTTTTAGCTATGCGTCATTTCTTCAAAATTCCGGCCTTTTGGCTGGCTGGCACCGCTATGGCTATGCTGGCCGGGGCCTTCGCCGGGTGCAGCTACTCGCACGGCCCCGAGCCCGGCCCCTGCAACGACCCCACGCCCGCTACCTACGCGGCGGTGGTATCGCCCATTTTCGACACGGGCTGCCGCCGCTGCCACGGCACCAGCGTGTACCAGACGCGGGGCGGCGGCACCGATTTGGGCACCTATCAGGCCCTTAAAGCCGTGCCCACCACCCTGCTCATGGGCTGCATCGAGCAGCAGCCCGGCTACGACGCCATGCCCAAAGGCGCCCCTAAACTATCGGACTGCGACATCGCCCGCATCCGGGCCTGGATAGCCGCCGGCCAGCTCAATAACTGACCTGCACCGTGGACGCTGCGCGTCCGCGAATAGCACTATTCACTTCCTTATAAACTCTTCACAACCAGAACTAAAAATCTGGCCACCGGGCATTCCCTTGCTTTCACTTTACCTTTTTCTTCCATGAAAACGCTGTCGTTTTTCTTGCTTGGGTGGCTGCTGCTAGCCGCTTTTAGCGGCCACGCACAGGGCCGCTACCTCACCAAAACGGGCCATATCGACTTCTTTTCGGGCAGCCCCATCGAGGACATCGAAGCCAACAACAACAAGGTGGCGGCGGTGCTCGACCTGGCCACCGGGCAACTGGCTTTTTCGGCACCCATCCGCGAGTTTCAGTTCAAGCGCACGCTCATGCAGGAGCACTTCAACGAGAACTACCTCGAATCGGAAAAATACCCCAAAGCCACCTTCACAGGCCATTTTTCGGGGGCCGACGCGGCGGCGCTGGGCGGCCCCGGCGCGCACCCAGTGCAGGTAGAAGGCGACCTGACCATGCACGGCGTAACGCGCCACATCTCGGTACCCGGCACCCTGGAACTGAAGGCCGGCCAGCTCCTGGCCTACGCCACCTTCAACGTGGCCCCGGCCGACTACAACATCGAGATTCCGATGCTGGTGCGCGACCGCATCGCCAAGAGCGTGCGGGTGCGGGTGGCATTTAGCGGCAGCGCTACGGGCGGTAGCACAGTGCCACTATCTAGCTCTAAGATAGGAAATTAAGATGGTTGCTCGTCGGGCGCAGTACCCCACCCCCGGCCCCTCCCCTCCGGGAGAGGGGTGCCTGACAACTGATTACGTTGCTCACGTCTGCTTGCGGTCGGCTCCCCTCTCCCAGAGGGGAGGGGCCGGGGGTGGGGTACTACGGCCGGACAGCAAATACTCAACAACTTATTCCTCAACTAATAACCTATGAATCCCACCCGCTACGCCACTCTCCTAGCGCTACTCCTGCTGGCCCCAGTCGCCCACGCGCAAACCGACCTGCTCGGGCAGCTCGAAAAGCAGGCCGCCCCGGCGCCCGCCCGCGAGCCCGTGCTGGCTACGTTTAAGGGCACGCATATCATCAATTCGCAGTCGGTGGAAACGCCAGGAAAGCGCACGCTGATTTTCTTGATTCAGCACCGTTTTGGCACCCTCAATAGCGGGGCGTACAACTTTTTCGGGCTCGACCAGGCCGTGCTGCGCCTCAGCTTCGAGTACGGCCTCAGCGACCGGCTGGCGGTGGGTGTGGGCCGCAGCTCGCAGGAAAAAACGTTTGACGGCTTTCTGAAATACCGCGCCATTCAGCAATCCACCGGGGCGGGGGCCGTGCCGGTGTCGGTTACGCTCTTTGCCTCGTCAGCTATTACCACCCTGAAATTCAATGAGGTGAACGACCGCAATTTGGGCTCGCGGGTGACCTATGCTTATCAGGCGCTCATCGCCCGCAAGTTCAGCCCCGACCTGTCGGTGCAGCTCATGCCCACGCTCATTCACCGCAACTACGTGGCCACCGCCGCCGAGCAAAACGACGTGTACGCCCTAGGCGGCGCCCTGCGCCAGAAAATCACGAAGCGCACGGCGCTCACCGCCGATTACTACTATCTATTTCCGGGTAACACGGCCACCAACTTCCGCAATGCGCTGGGCGTGGGCGTGGACATTGAGACCGGCGGCCACGTGTTTCAGCTGCACGTCACCAATTCGCTGGGCATGACGGAGAAGTTTTTCGTGCCCGAAACCACGGGCAAATTCTTCGCCGGCGACCTGTATTTCGGCTTCACCGTGGCCCGCAATTTTACGGTGGGCGGCGTGCGCTAGCGCGGTGTAGCAGGCGTTTTCGTGCCACTACCACTATGCCCATTTCAGCCCCTGAAATAAAGCAATATTTTTTATAATTTATTTCAGTCACCCAGGCAACCATTTGGCATAAAGCATCCGAGTAGAGAAATGGAGCTTAGCAAGCAGCGATGCTTCGCAATTCCTGTCTCCCCAAACTCTTTTTTCACTTTAGCCAGAACCACACCCATGAAACTACCTGTACGCTTACTCGCCTTACTAGCCCTGTTGCTGCTGGGCTACTCGGCCTCGGCCGCCAATATCACCATCATGGTGGGCGACAACTTTTACTCGCCCCGCACGGTCACCATTCAGGCCGGCGACGTGGTGACCTGGCAATACCAGAGTGGCAGCAATAACACGCATCCCACGGCCTCCGACAATGGTGCCTGGACCACGTTCACCATCAACTCGGCCAACCTGACCAAGACGATGACCTTTTCGACGGTGGGTACCTTTCCCTACCACTGCACGTTTCACGGCGCGGCGGGCAGCGGCATGTACGGCGTGATTACAGTAACGGCGGCTCCGCTGCCCACCACGGCCGCCCAGGATGCGGCGGTTTTTCAGGCCTACCCAAACCCGGCCACTGACCTCGTAACGCTGAAAATGGACCGCACCCAGGCCCCCACCGCCGTACAGCTTATCAATGAACTGGGCAGCGTGGTGCGCACTCTGGCGCTGAGCCCAGCCGCCACTGGCAACGAGCTGCTAGTGAGCGTAGCCGACCTGCCCGCCGGCCTCTACGTGTACCGGCTGCTGGCCAACGGGGCGGTAGTGGCCACCCGCCGCCTGACCGTTACGCACTAAGCAACAGTCCTTAAAGAACCATACTCATGGCTACGCAACTACTTGGCGCCGGGCAACCGGCGCCCCGGCGCGGGCAGCGCTTCGGCCGGCCCTTACTAGCGGTTTTGGTGGGCTGGAGCTTGGTATCGGGCTGCGCCAAAGCGCCCGAGCCCGCCGCCAACACCGGCAACCTCTACCTCGAATTGGAGCCCACCGTGGGTACCGCGCCGCTGGTGCTCGGCAACACGGCGTATCCCAACGGCAACGGCGAGCAGTTCACCATTTCGACCTTCAAGTACTACCTCTCCAATGTGCAGCTGCATCGCGCCGACGGCACCCAGTACGCCGTGCCCGACAGCTACATTCTGGTCGATGCCGCGCAGCCGGCCTCGCAGCACGTAGCCCTGCACGATATTCCGGCCGGCACGTACACCGGCCTGAGCTTTGTGGTGGGCGTGGACAGCGCCCGCAACGTGGCCGGTGCCCAAACCGGCGCCCTCGACCCCGTGAAAGGCATGTTTTGGGACTGGAACTCGGGCTACATTTTCGTGCGCCTCGAGGGCACTTCGCCCGCCTCGGTTACCGGCCGCTACAAGTACGCCATCATGGGTTTTCAGCGGCCGTTTAATACGCTGCGCACCATTGCGCCGGCTTTTGGGGGCGCCACGGTGGCAGTCAGCCCCCAACACGAGCCGGAGGTACATCTGGAGGTCGATGTGCAGAAAATGTTCGTCGGCCCCTCCCCCATGCGCTTTGCCACGGTGTACGATTCGGAGGGCGGCCCCAGCTCGGTACAAATCGCCAATAACTACGCGGCGGGCATGTTCACGGTCGAGCACATTCACCCCAATTAAGCCATGAGCTGGCTGCGCGTGGGGCTGTTGGCCACCTTGGGGGCGCTGGTTTTGAACCTGCTACCGGCTTGGCGAACTGGCCTTGGCCCCGTGCGCCAGCCAGTGGCAGTGCCCGGCGCGCAGCTACCCCGCCAATTCGGCGCGCCGGTGTACGCGCCCGCCCAAAACCCGCCCAACCGGCCCGCCTTTGAGCTGGGGCGGCGGCTATTTTACGACGCCCGTCTGTCGGCCGATGGCCGCGTTTCGTGCGGTAGCTGCCACCGGCAGGCGCTGGCCTTCGCCAGCCCCGAGCACCTGAGCCGCGGCGTGGGCGGCCTACTTGGGCTGCGCAATGCCCCGGCCCTGCAAAACCTGCGCTGGCGCCGCACATTCTTCGCTGATGGCGGCCCCAAGCACCTCGAAACCCTGCCCCTAGCCCCGCTCACCAACCCGCGCGAAATGGGCACCACCCTGGCCGACGCGCTCGCCAAGCTCAACGCCGACTCGACCTACGCCCGCCAATTTGCGGCCGTGTATGGGCAGCGCCCCATCTCGTCGTACCAGCTGCTGCGGGCGCTGGCGCAGTTCACGGCCGCCCTCACCTCAGCCAATTCGCGCTACGACCGCGCCGTACGCCACGAAGCGGCCGCCCAGCTCACCGCCCCCGAGCAGCGCGGCCAGGCGCTATTCAGGGCCAAGTGCGGCAGCTGCCACGCCACCGAATTATTTACCGATGGCAGCTTCCGCAATAATGGTCTGAATCGCCGTTTTCCGCAGGATTCGGGCCGGGTCGTCGTCACGTTTTTACTCACTGACCGCGGCCGCTTCGCCGTACCGAGCCTGCGCAACGTGGCCCGCACCGCCCCCTACATGCACGACGGGCGCTTTAGCACGCTAGCGCAGGTGCTCGCGCACTACGACCACGGCATAGTAGATTCGCCTACCCTCGACCCAATTTTTCGTGGCCCAAATGGGCGGCTGGGCATCCCGCTCACCGCCGCCGGGCAGCGCGACCTGCTGGCTTTTTTGGGCACCCTCACGGATGAGGCTTTTTGCCAAAATCAGGACTTTGCGGACCCGAATAGACCAGTGACGAGCCGTAGCGCGAACTTGGCAGTTCGCGTTCGCTAGCGGGCAGCCCGACAGCGCTACTGCCCGGCGCGGCTTTGCTCGTCGGCGCTGCTGCTGGTGCGGGCGGCGTGCGTTTTGCCGCCGCCCAGCTTGTAGGTAAAGCTCACCGTGAGGCGGCGGCTGTCGTAGCGGTTCACCCAGTCGGTATTGATGTTCTGGTAGTGCAGCGCGCTAAACCAGCCATTGGTGTAAAAGAGGTCGCTGACCTTGAGGCTGAGCACCGCGCGCTCTTGCCACAGCTGCTTGCGCACGCCCAGGTTCACGCTGCCGCTGGCGCGCAGCGTGGATAACCCATTCACGCTGGGGCCGCTGTAATCGCCCCCCACGAGCAGCTGGTAGTGCTGGGGTAGGCTGAAAGTGTGGTTGGACGAGGCCGCCGCGCCCCACCGGCGCAGCAGCACCAGCTGGTCGGCCACCTGGGCGCGCACCTCGCCGTAGGCCACCTGCACTTGGTTATCCATGCCCCACCACTTCGCCAGGTCGGTGTGCCCGCCCGAGCTCAGCGTGAGCGTGAGCGCCTGGTCCAGATTCATGGGCCGGGTGGTCGTCACCTTGGTTTGGTCGTTTTGGGTGGCTACTTCGTTCACCACATCAGTTTCCAGCAAGTAGCTGAGGGCTAATACCTGGAAGCCGCGGTGCAGGTAGTTCAGCTCGAAGGAGCGCGCCAGCGAGGGCGCCAAAAACGGGTTGCCCTGCATCACCGTGTAGGCGTCGGTGTAGTTGAGAAAGGGGTTGAGGCTTTGGTAGGAAGGCCGGCTAATGCGCCGCCCGGCCGATACGCTCAGCTGGTCGTGCGGGCTGAACTGGTAGCTGGCAAACGCCGTCGGAAACAGCTGAAAATAGTCGCGCCCCACCCGCTGGCCGGTGGTCGGCGACTCGCCCACCGAATGCGTGTGCTCGCCGCGCAGGCCGGCTTTCAGCTCCAGCTTATTCAGCGTGGTGCTGAGGGTGGCGTAGCCGGCCACAATGCGCTCGTCATACCGAAAACTGTTGGTGCGGGTGGTGTCGAGCCGCCACTCGGCAGGCGCGCCGCCCAGTTGCTCAAAGGCGATGCTGCTGCGGGTGGTCACGGCGCTCATTTTGGCCCCGGCTTCGGCCCGCCAGTGGCCGGGCAGCGGGTGCACGTAGTCGGCCTTGAGGGCGCGAATGGTCACGGCACTGGCCTCCTGGCTGCGCTGCCGGCCCACCAGTGCCCCGGCCGCCCCGGCGGGCGGCGCGCTCAAGGGTAAAAAGTCCTGGCCGCCACCGCTGGCGCCCTGCACCAGGTCAGCGTCGGCGGTCAGCTCGCGGCCCAGCGTATCGAGGGCCAGGCGGTAGTTGAGGTTCAGGGCCACGTTGCGCGAAAAGTCGCTTTTTGGGTTGCTCATTGCCAGGCGGCCGGTTTCCTGGCCGCTGGCGGTGGTAGCTACTGATGCGCTGCTCACCTGCACATCGGCGGTGCCGTAGCTGCCGCGCACCTGCCCGCCCAGGGTTTGGCGCTTGGTCAGGGCCACGTCGGCCCCGGCCGCGTAGCTCACGCTGCGCGTAAGCGGGTGCCAGTAGTTTTGCTGGCTGAAGGTGGTATCGCGAATCTGGCGGGTGATTGACAGGTTGTTATACGAATCGGAATACCCCAGGCCGGCCCGGCCGAAGCTGCGCACCTTGCCCACGTTGTACGCCAGGTTGGTACTAGCGCTGGCCCGGTCGTAGCGGGTTTTGGCCGCCGTGCCGGTAATAGTGCCCGTGAGGCCCGGCAGCCGGCTGCGCCGGGTGCGGATGTTGATGACGCCCGCCGTGCCCGCCGCGTCGAGCGAGGCGGGCGGATTGGGCAGCAGCTCTACCTGGCTGAGCTGGGCGGCGGGAATGCTCTTGAGGTATTGGCTCAGGGCCTCGCCCGTGAGGTAGCTCTGCTTGCCATCTATCAGCACCAGCACGCTGCCGCTGCCCCGGTATTGCAGATGCTCTTCGCGGTCGAGGGTAATGCCGGGGATTTTTTTGAGGGCTTCCAGCGCGTTGTCGCCGGCCGTGTTCAGGCGGTCCATGTTCACCACGGTGCGGTCGGCGTGCTGCTCCAACAGCGGCGGGCGGCCCTGCACCACCACTTCTTTGAGCGCCGTGGCAGCCGCAGCCAGCCGCAGCGGCGGCACCTGCACCGGCTGGCTGCTCACCGCCACCGGCACCCGGCCGGCCCGGTAGCCCAGGGCCAGTGCCCGCAGGCAGTAGCGCCCAGCGGCCACTTTTTCAAACTGAAACGCGCCCTGCAAGGTGGTAGTCTGCGAGGCCGCCACGGCCGAGTCGGGCAGGTGCAGCAGCACGGCCGTGGCGAAGGGCAGCGCCCGGCCGGCGGCATCCTGCACGGTGCCGCTCACTGGGGCCTGGGCGTGGGCGGCGCCGGTCAAGGCCAGCAAAGCAGGAAGAAAAACAGTGCGAAAGGAAGTAGCTTTTTGCATGGTAGCGGGGCGCTGGCAGGTTGGTGGCCCAAAGGTTAGCCGCCGCCTCACCGGGCCGAAAAACATTATTCCACCGCCCCCAAATGCCGGGTGAATCCGGTTTTGGCGGGTTTTGGGCAGGCGGGCCCGCCGCCGCCGCACTCACCCGCGCCACCGGCCCATTGCCCCGCCCAAACCGGGCATTGGCATAATAAAGATGGCCGCGGGCGGGGCGGGCGGGTAGCTTTGGGGCGTTCTTTTCCTTGCCTTGGCTTATGCTTTACCTGAGAAAATTCTTCCGCTGGCACGTGCTGGCTTGGATAGCTTATTTTGGCTACGTAGTGCTGCCTGACCTGCTTTTTCCAGCATCGGCCGAGCACCACAACCGCCTTAGCATCGCCCAAAACCTGTGGCTCGACGCCTCCTTTCTGGTGGCCCGCATCGCCACGTTTTACTTCTGCTACCTGCTGGTGTTTCCGCGCGCGCTGCGGGTGGGCCGGCTGCCGCTGCTGGGCCTGGGGCTGCTGGCGGCCGGGGTAGTAGGCACCGGGGTGCGGGCGGCGCTGGAAGAAGGACTGTACCCGCTGCTGCTGGGCTTTCAGAACTACTGGCCCGGCACCTCGCTCAGCACCTACTTTTTCGACGGCTTTTACTACGCCATCCCCAACATAATACTGGCCGGGGCGCTGTGGGCCGGCGAAGCGGCCCTGCGCCGCGAGCGCGAAAACCAGCAGCTCGCCGCCGACAAGCGCACCGCCGAGCTGGCTTTCCTAAAAGCGCAAATTAATCCGCACTTTCTCTACAACACCCTCAACATGCTCTACGGCCTGGCCTACGGCGTCGATAAAACGCTGGCCGGCAGCCTGCTCAAGCTTTCGGAGCTGATGCGCTACATGCTGCGCGACACGCCCGACGGCCTGGTAGACCTCAGCCAGGAAGTGGCGTATCTCGACAATTTTTTAGCCCTTTATCGCCTGCGCTACCCCGGCCGCCTGCACGCCGAGCTCACCGTGGCGGGCGACCCCGCCGGCCACCGCGTGGCCCCGCTGCTGCTCATCCCATTCGTCGAAAACGCCTTCAAGCACGGCGTGCTCGACGACCCCACCACCCCCGTGCGTATGCACTTGGCCATCGGGCCGGAAGCGCTGGAATTCACCGTCGAAAACCAGCGCCACGACTACCAGCCCGATGGCAGCAGCGGCATTGGGCTACCCAACCTGCGCCGCCGCCTGGAGCTGCTGTACCCCGGCCAGTACGCCTGGCAGGTGGGGCCGGTGGGCCGGCAGTTTCGCGCCCACCTGCGGCTGGCTGCGCCGGCCGCTATGCCCGCCCCGGTAGTGCCCGCGCCCATGTCCACCGAGCTGGTTGCGCTACTGGCCGTGGTGTCGGTATAGGCTAGCCCGGTTCTTTAGCTTTGCCCCTATGATACGCTGCCTGGTAATCGACGACGAGCCGCCCGCGCTGGCCATCCTGGCCGACTACATCGGCCAGGTGCCCTTTTTGGCTTTGGTCGGCACCACCACCGACCCCGTGGAGGGCCTGACCTGGGTGCAGCAGGGCCGCGCCGACCTCGTGTTTCTCGACATCCAGATGCCCCGCCTCACGGGCCTGCAATTCCTGAAGCTGGCCGGCCACCGCGCCCGCGTGGTGCTCACCACCGCCTACCCCGAGTATGCGCTCGATGGCTACGAAAACGACGTGGTAGACTACCTGCTCAAGCCCATTGCCTTCGAGCGGTTTTTGAAAGCGGCCCACAAGGCATTGGCCCTGCTGGCTCCGGCAGCCCCCGCGCCGCTCGTCAGCCCAGCGCCGGTGCCGGCGCTGGCACCCGCCGCGCCGCCCGCTGCGGGGCATTTGTTTGTGAAGAGCGACACCAAAAACAAGTACCTGCGCATCAATTACGCCGATATTCTCTACGTGGAGGGCCTCAACAACTACGTGCTGCTGCACCTGCCCCACGAGCGCATCGCCACCTACCAAACCCTGCGCGAGTTGGCCGAAACACTGCCGCAGCCACCCTTTTTGCGGGTGCACAAGTCCTTCATCGTCAGCCTCGACCACGTGCGAATGCTCGATGGCAACACACTCTACGTGCAGGACAAGCTCATCCCCGTCAGTGATACCTACCGCGAGGCGCTGTACCGCGTGGTGCGCGGCGGCTGACGAGCGCCGCAGTCTGCGCGCGCGGGGCGGCTCGCCAGCGCGTGGCCGGCTGGTGGCTTGGGGTGCGCGGCGATTGGTGCCCAAAAAGCGGCGTTTTGTATACCAGGCAGTGGGCTTGCTACCTGGACCTTTGTCGAGGAGTTATTTCTACTTCGCCAGCACTTGTTTACTGTTCTAACGAGCCCAATCCATGTCTCTCACCGATTTCCGCACCCTGGGCCGCTCCGGCCTCATTGTCAGTCCCATGTCGCTGGGCACCATGACCTTTGGCACCGCCCGCTGGGGCTCAGCCGACGATGTTTCTCAAGACGTTTTTAACGCCTACGTAGAGGCGGGCGGCAATTTTATCGACACTGCCGACGTGTACGCCGGCGGGCGCAGCGAAGAGCTGGTGGGCGACTTCGTGGCCCGCCGCCAGCTGCGCGACCAAGTGGTGCTGGCCACCAAATTTGGCTTTGGCGCGCAGCGCGGCAACCCCAACGCGGGTGGCAACGGCCGCAAGCAGATTTACCGCGCCCTGGAAGGCTCGTTGCGCCGTCTCCAAACCGACTACGTAGACCTATACTGGCT
>Ga0265780_10004567_pt1 | contig 17767 bp, 17 predicted proteins | sample P1T30metagenome_FD_192432 | JGI IMG/M metagenome (GOLD analysis project Ga0265780, IMG submission 192432) | Plant litter microbial communities from East Loma Ridge, Irvine, California - P1 T30 | ecosystem: Environmental > Terrestrial > Plant litter > Unclassified | place: USA: California...
ATCGCTTCGTCACCAGCCTTATCGCGACATTCGGCGGCACCGCAACAACAAAGGGCGCGTTCCAGGTCACGCCGACGACCAGCAAGACCTTCTCGCAATTGGTGCTGACGCCAGCCGGCTCGGTTTCTGTGTTCGGCTTCACCACCCCGATCCCGTTCCCGTTCGGCGACGAACGCAACGGCTATCTCGTCACCGATCTCGACGCCGCTGTCGGCTCGGCGGTGAAGGCCGGCGCGACGCGACGCATCACGACGTTTCCCGACCCGATCGGTCGCGACACAGTTGTACAGTGGCCCGGTGGGGTCAACATGCAGCTCTACTGGCACACCAAGGCGCCGAACTATCCGGCCCTCGCCACAGTGCCCGAGAATCGCGTTTACCTGACAGCCGATGGCGCCGATGCGTTTATACGCAGTTGGATCGGTTTTGCGCGCGGCCACGTCGTTTCGGACGACAGATCCGCCGATGCCAGTGAGATCGGCCAGCCGGGAAAGACCTATCGCCGCGTCCGCATTACCGCGCGTTATGGCAAAACGACGGTGCTGGTGTCGGACAACCAGCTCCCCTGGCCCTACGGCCGCGACACGACCGGCTATGAGGTTGCGAACCTTACGGATACGCTCGCCAAGGCAGGTACGGCCGGGGTAGAAACGCTCGTCGCGCCGCACGCCGAGCAAGGCCGCCAGTCGGCCTTGGTTCGCTTCCCGGGCGGTTACATCGCCGAGATTCACGGTCCGGCCGCGCCGTAGTGCTCCGCGTGGGACATGACCCTCGCTTTGTCGATGCCTATTTACCCGCCGCGGTAACGAAGGCGGGCAACTGGTCGGCGGCGGTCGCCGGACGGGCGCATTTGACGATCGCGGACGGGCTCATGGAGGTCTTCGTTAACCTCTCAAGACCGGTGGTCTGGCTGGGAGCGGGGTTGCTTTGGGTCTGCACGGTGCTCGCCGGCGCCACGCCGGCCTTTGCGCAAACCGGGCCGGGTGCCGCGCCAGATACAGTTACGGGAGCTTGGCAAGCGCCAACGCTCACGATCACGCGCTACGACGAGCATTGGACCGAATTTGCAGACCCGGAACTGAGAGACCAACATTGGACCGGTAAATTCAAGTACATCCCCCTTGGGTCCGAGACATACCTGACCACAGGCATAGAGTTGCGCGCGCGAAACGAGAACTATCGCGATAACCAATGGGGTGCCGGTCCCGCGCCAAACGACAGCTATTTGTGGCTGCGCACAATGCCCTACGCTGATCTGCACATCGGCAGCGGCGCATTCGGCATCCGAAGCTTCGTACAGCCCATTGCTGCCTATGCGATCGGCGTCAAACCATCGGCAGGGCCGATAGATGAGACACGCGCTGACCTGTTGCAGGGTTTCGTCGACGTGCGTCTCGGCACGGCGGAGACTGGGAGCACTACAGGAACCGGCATTACGTTGCGTGCTGGCCGCCAGATGATTTCGCTCGGCACCGAGCGGCTGATCGGTACAAGATATGGCCCGAACGTGCCTCTCTCCTTCCAAGGCTTACGCAGCCTCGTCTCGCTCGGCGGCACGATCACCACTTTGCTTGCGGTGCGGCCCGTTGATCCCGGCCTCCACAATTTTGACGATAGCGCATCTCGAACGAAGTCCTTGTGGAGCGCATACACAACCATTCCGAACATCGGTGCGGGATCGAGCTTCGACGTCTACTATATTGGTTATCGTAATAAATCCGCGATGTTCCTTGGAAGGAAAGGCAGCGAACTACGTCATAGTCTAGGTGCGCGTGTGTTTGGTTCACGTGACAACTGGAAATGGGACGTGGAAGGTGTCGTTCAATTTGGTCGATTTGCCGAGGACCGCATTCGCGCATGGACGCTTGCGGCTGAAATCACACGGACCTTTCCGAAGGCCCAACTTGCGCCACACGTTGTACTGCGCGTCAGTGTTGTCAGCGGAGACAAGCGCAGCGGGGATCATCGCCTCGGAACATTTAATGCAATGTTTCCAAAAGGGAAATATTTTGGTGAATTGTCGCCGGTAGGCCCCACCAATATCGTCAGCGCTAACCCGCTCTTGGCATTTTCTCTCGGCAGGAACGTTGCGGCAAGCATCGCCGGCATGGCTTATTGGCGTTATTCGCTCGGGGACGGCGTATATGATGTGCCTGGCAACCTCATCCGGTCGCCGGGCAAGGCGACCGCGCGCTTCATCGGCAAGGAAGCGGAAGGAATGGTGGCCTGGCAGGCAACCCCCGAGCTCGAGCTCTCGACCTCGCTTTCCGCGTTCGCCCCCGGCAACTTCATCCGCCAGACTGGCGTAGCAAAGACGATCGTAATGCTCGGCGTCGAAAGCAACTTTCGATTTTGAGGAGGGATAAGCCTATGTCCAGCGCTCCTGAGCCACTCGATCCGCGCGTGCCGCTGATGCTCCTGTTGTCGGTGGCGACCGGCTTGGTCGATGCGATCAGCGTGTTGGGGCTCGGCAAGGTGTTCACCGCCAATATGACCGGCAACGTCGTCTTTCTCGGTTTCGCCGCAGCAGGCGCGCCGAGTTTTGAGGCGTTATCCTACATCGTCGCCATAGCCAGCTTCCTTCTTGGCGCGGTGGTCGCGGGGCGCCTCGGAAAAGTGCATGCTGGACGGCCGCTGCGACGGTGGCTGCTCAAAGCAGCGCTGGTTGAAGCGGGCTTGTTATGGGTCGCCGCGATCCTTGCGACGGGTTTCGATATTGCCACCCAGACCCCTGGGACATTGCTTTATGCGATCATCGCGCTGACCGCCGCCACCATGGGCTTTCGCAACGCGACGATCCGCCAGCTCAAAATTCCCGACCTGACGACAACGGTGCTGACGCTGACCCTCGCCGGCCTTGCTGCGGACTCGCATTTCGCCGGCGGCAGGAACCCCAACTGGCTACGCCGGGTCGCGGCGATCGTGGCAATATTCGTCGGTGCGCTGATCGGCGCGGGCCTTGTTCTCCGCTGGGGCTTGGCCTTGCCGCTCGCATTGGCAGGCGCACTGGTGCTGGCAGGAACGATTGCGTGTGCGCTCCATCCCGCCTCCGCCCAACCGGCCTGAAGCGAGGCTCTGTCCAATCGAAAGGATCTACCATGCAAGATATGCCGCCCCCAATCATCACGCAGGAAGTTCGGATCGTCGATGCGCAAGGCCGACCGCGCATCCTTCTTTCCGCCCGCTCGGGGAAGCCCACGCTGTTGATGTTGCGCGAAGATGGTCAGTCGGCTACCGAGGTAGCGCTGGACGAGGCAGGTCGTCCCTCCGTCAACCTGGTTAACCCGAACCCGAATGGCCCAACTGCCAGTCTCGCGATCGACGACCAAGGCGCGCATGTGAAGTTCGACCGTCCCGGCGGCGCTTCCAGCTATCTGTTCCTCAATAATGCGGGCGTGTCGGGTGTCGTGCTGATCGATGCCAAAGGTGTGCGTCGTCTTCAGGCGACGGTCGGAGCCGACGGCACCACGCAGATCGAGCGGCATGATGCCGGCAAAGCACCGCAGAAATGACCGGCGGCGCATCACCCTCAGGGCGCCGCATCGGCTTCGGCACCTATCGCGGCGTGACCCTTGAGGTTGCTGTTTGGGATGCAGTCGGTGCTGACGTCGATCTGTCGTGTGCCTGCATGTTCACCCACGAGATCGGGCTCGGCCCGACCGGCGGACTGGCGGACCTCGACGGAGCGCTGTCGGGAGCGCTTCTCGCACTCCGCCGGGATGGTATCTTTCGCGGAGAGTTGATGGACACGCTGATGTTGATTCCCCCCGCTTCGCGGATACGCGGGCGGGCGTTGTTGATCGTCGGCTTGGGCGACCCCAACGCGTGGGATGCGCTCGTGATGTCTCGCGTGACGCGCTATATTGTCGCCGCAGCGAATAATCGTGGCGCTGCGAGCACTGGTATCGCTCCCGGCCTGCTCGACAGCGGCTTGTCGGCGGCACTCACGCACGGCGGAAGCGAAATGATGCTTGATGGTGTGGTCGCCGGTATCGACGCTGCGTACCATCTCGCTGACATTGGTCTGGCACCCCCACCGAGTCTAACGACGTGGACATTCGGTGCCGGTCCCGCGCATGCAGAGGACGTAGCGGAACATCTTTGCCGCAGCCTTCCCAACGTAACGGCGGCGGCATCGAAATGAGCGTTCCTTCACCGTAACTTACTATTCTATAATCCTGGCCCATCCCCGTTTCCAATCTCCGCGGCAGGGGCGAGAGCGCATAACGTGGAGCGAAAGCGACTTTGCACCTCGATCGTGATGATACCGCACGCCCGGTACGCCGCAGGCTAGACGGCGTTCAGGCGCAGGCGGCGAAGCGTGCAGCGGTGACTTCGCGGACGCCCAGCGTTTCCGCTATCCGGACGAGATCAGCCAGCGATGGCGCACTCATCTTGCGCATCATGTTGCCGCGGTGGATTTTGACGGTGATCTCGCTGACGCCGAGTCGCCCGGCGACCTGCTTGTTGAGCAACCCGGCGGCGACCAGGCTCATCACTTCGCGCTCGCGCGGCGTCAGAGTGTCGTACAGTCTCCGGGCTTCGCGTTCGCCGCGACCGGAGGCGCGGCGGGTGCGGTCCAGCGTGACGGCTTCGTTTACCGCGCCCAACAGATCGGCATCGCCGCACGGCTTAGCCAAGAAGTTGACCGCGCCGGCCTTCATGCCCCGCACTGTCATCTGGATATCGCCGTGGCCGGTCATCAGAATGACCGGCACATTCAGCCCGCGATCTAGCAGTTCCTGCTGAAAATCGAGGCCGTTCGCCCCATTCAAACGAATGTCGAGCAGCAGGCAAGCCGCTTGATCCGCTGCTTCGCTCGCCAGATAGTGCTGCGGACATTCAAAGGTCAGCACCCCGAAGCCGGCCGACCGCAGCAAGCTGTCCATCGCCGCGCGGATGTCGCTGTCGTCGTCGATCACGCACACCAGGTCGGAACAGGCAGTCAAGATCGGGCTGGCCATGATGTTTCTCCCATTGCGTCGCCCGTGCCAAGCGGCGCACGGGCCTTACCACACCAAGGTTTAGGACAGCCGCGCGTGCGCGCCAGTCGTACACCGGAATAGCGCAGGCACACCTCCGTATAGGCCTTAGAACGTGGCGGGTGCGTGACCCGCGTTTAGCGGAGTGGGTTAAGACCTGCGTATGATGGCGCGGCCAGGGCTGGCGGACCATCAGGGCGCATCGTCGCTTGGGGAGGAGGACCCGCCCATGACCTTGAGAAGCACATCCGCGCACAATGAACCGTCGGCGGTGTCGGTGTTACCGCCCATGCCTGAGGTAACTGTCCCCGACGAAGCGCATCATCGCATTGCGAACAACCTCCAGCTGCTGGCGACGATGGTGTCGGTCGAAGCGCGGCGGATGGTCGATCCGCTCGCGCTGGCGGCACTCGACATGACGCAGCGGCGGATCGTGGCGATCGCGAGCGTGCACCGCCAGCTCTACCAGGCTGGCGATTCCGCCACGGTCGATCTCGGCTGCTATCTGCAGGCCCTTGCCCAAGACCTCGAACAATGCTGCGCTGATCCCGCTACGGGGCGCCATGTTCGCGTGATCGCGACCGATGCCGTGGTTGTCGGCGCAGAGGAGGCGACGGCGCTGGGCATCGTCGTGTCTGAACTGGTCGGCAACGCCTGCAAATACGCCTATGCGCCGGGCCAGCCAGGTGACGTGGCGATTATGCTCAGCGCGATGCCGTTCGGCGGATACCGCCTTGATGTGGTCGACCGTGGCCGCGGCATGCGCGTGGAGGATGTGCCACTCGGAACCGGATTGGGAACGCGGCTGATCCGGACGATGGCCGCAAAGATCAACGCCACATGCGCCTGGCACGACGCTGCCCCCGGCACGCGCTTCACGCTTTACGCCGCCTGATGGGGTGGCGTGGGGCGGACCGGTACATCCGGCCCGCCTTTCACCTTAGCGGTGGTACAAGACCGTACTCACGGTATCGCGCAGCGCATCGTGCTTGCGCGAGCGGCAAGTGCTGGCGACGGCGGGCACGAGCTTGTTCACGGCGGTGACATCGACCACCTTGAGCTTGGGATTGCGGCCCTTGTTGAGGCCGATGACGTACGACACAGCTTGCGGTTTGTACTCATCGGCCAGCGTCAGGAAATCCTGGCACGTCACTTCCTCGCCGCCCTTCGGAGTGGCGACGAACTGGTTGCTGGTGATGACGCCGTTCTTTTTGGTGAAGGGCTCGGGTGTTTGCGCATAGCTCGGCGCGGCGAGATTGGCGGACAAGAGGCAGATGAGGGTGAGGCTTGGCATACGCATGGCTGGACCTTTCAAGCGGGTGGCATCGAACGATCGCGACGCAGCGATCCCCGAGATCGGGCGCGCACACGATCACACCGTATGTAGGCACCTGGTGGTGGCAAGATGATCATACGTAGATATGAGAAACGCGCCGGTCGCGCCTCAGCGCCTAGTGCGCTCGCGCCGAGGAGTGGCGGATCTGCGTCTGCAGGTCCTGCCGCAGCGATGTCGTATCGCCATCATGATGATCCACAGGGAGCAGAATCTCGACCGTGGCGCCGCCGTTCGGGGCGTTGTGCAGGCGGATTGCGCCGCCGTGTGCCTCGATGATCGTGCGGCACACCGACAAGCCAATTCCCATACCGCCTGGCTTGGTGGTGCGGAATGCCGCAAATGCCTCGGCCAGGATCTCGGCGGGCCAGCCGGGGCCATTGTCGGTGATCGTGAGGCGGATGTTGCGGTCGATCGCGGCGGTTTCGATCGCGATCCGCCGCTCCGGCTGCGGGACTTCGGCCATCGCCTGCAGCGCGTTACGCAGGACATTGATCACGACTTGCTGCAGCAGGATACGGTCTGCTTGGAGCACGGCTTGCGCGCGCAGTCGATGCGCCAGGTGCGTTCCGCTGGTAACGATGTCGGTTTGCAGCAGTAGCGTCGCTTCCTGCACCAGAGCGTCGATCTCGAGCGAGACCATATCGGTCCCGGCACTGCCGATGATCAGCGCGCGGATACGGCGAATGACCTCCATCGCGCGCCGCGTGCCTTGCAGGCCGGTCTGGATCGACGCGGTCACTTCGGCGACGTTTATCGGGTCGCGCTGTAGCCACCGCGTGGCGGCGTCGAGGCTGGTGTGGATCGCGGTGAGGGGTTGCTCGATCTCATGCGCGATCGTGGCCGACATCTGTCCGAGCGCGGCGCTTTGCTGCGCGTGGGCCAGCTGTTCCCGATTTTCGGCGACAAGCCGTGCGAGGCGGTTCTGCTCGGTCACGTCGAACAGGCTGACGGCCACCCGATCGAGCGGATCGGTGGTGCCGAGACCGAACGCTACGATTACGTCGAGCGCGTCTCCGCGCGCGGTGCGTATCGACGCTTGGGTTTGAAACAGTGGCGGGCGATCGGCGACCGCAATGACGCAGGCTGTGAGCGCCCGATCGCTTTCGGGCACGAAATCGCTCAGCGCGCGTGGGAAACCGCGCTTGTCCGCCACGCCCATCATCGTCAATGCGGTCTCGTTCGCGTCGGTGATCAGCACTTTCCGCCGCAAAGCCGCGACATCCTCGGGATGACGCGCCAGGTGCAGCGCGAGATCCCGAACGCCGCGCGCCTGCAAATCGGCAATGGCGGCTTCGACCGGGCGCAAATCGCATTCCCAAATCGCAACGGCGAGCCTGTTGAAAACGCCGCGATAGCGCGTTTCGTCCGCCGCCAACTGGCTGCGCAAGCGCTCCGAATGCGTAAGCTGCCGCGCGGTCACGGCGATCGCGACCAGCCCGATTGCCAGGTTCGGCAGCGCCATCGGCCCGAAGCTGAGCGGCAGACCGAACAGGAATGCTGTTATGCTGAGCGCGAAGCACAGGATGGCCCAGTTCGAAACCCAATATTTTGCTTTGCTGTTGGCGAGGAGCAACAGAGCGAGAATGTAGAGCACCGACAAGGCGGGCGAGATCACGAAGATGGTGTCCGCCAGAAAGATCGCTGCGGTCAGCGCGGCGACGAGCGTAAGGATCCAGGGCTCGGTGACGTTGTGGTAGAAGACTCTGGCCGGACTCGGATGGATCACGGACGGTGCCCTTCTTGTCTCCATTGCGCCAATGGTAGCGTGCGACTCGGCCGCCGGGATACTCCCGAAAGGGGGGTAAGCGCCGATATCTTAGGGGCTATCTTACGGGCGCGCGTGGAATGCGGTCCCGCCGCGTCACGGCAGCGGGCCGACAACCTCGGCCATACATCGTACCAGCATCTCGGGCGTCCCGGGCTTTTCGAGCAAGCAGAGAATACCGCTTTCGCGCGCACGCTCCCGGATCTGATCGGTGGCGTAGGCGGTCATCAGGATGAAGGGGACCGTGCTCCCGCTTGCTCGCAGCGCGTCGTACAGCTCCAGCCCCGACATACCGGGCATGTGCAGATCCGACACGATACAGCCGAGCGCGCGTATCGGTGCGTCCAGAAATTCCGGCGCCGAGCGAAAGGACACGACGTCCAGCCCGAGCGAACGAATCAAGCTGACGGTGGCCGAGCGTACCAGATCGTCGTCCTCGACGATGGCAACGGTCCGTACAGGTTCAAGCATCTACACTCCTAGTCGAAGCGGAGCGCCCGACAGTCCGATCATATCGTCCGCGTCCCCGGAAAAAATCATACACTAGTCTGGGGATATCGGCTGCGGCGCTAGGACGACTGGCCGCGCCGACCCACTGCCTCTGCCAATCGTACTAGGTCGGCGACGGTGCGGACACCCATCTTCCGCATCATCGCACCGCGGTGCATCTTCACGGTGATCTCGCTGAGCCCTAGTTCGCCGGCGATCTGCTTGTTCATCAGCCCGGTGACGACCAGCGCCATCACTTCGGCTTCGCGGCGGGTGAGGCTGGCGTGGCGCTGGCCGGCCGCATCTAGTGCCGCATCGGCCGCGAGCCGATTACGGTCGCGCTCGAGAGCCGCCTCGACCGCGTCTATGATGTCCTGATCGCGGAACGGCTTGGCGAGAAAATCGACCGCGCCCGCCTTCATCGCGCGGACGCTCATCGCGATGTCGCCGTGACCGGTGATGAAGATGATCGGTGCCTGATCGCCGCGCTCGGCAAGTCTGGTCTGGATTTCCATGCCGCTCATCCGCGGCAAGCGGACATCCATAACGAGACAGGCAGGGCCGACGGGGAGCGGATGGTGCAGCAGGCTTTGCGCGGAATCGAACAGCAAGGTCTGCAGTCCGATCGAGCGGAACAGGGAATCCATCGCGGCGCGCACCATCGCGTCGTCATCGACGATGATGACGGTGGGGGCGAGCTCATGCCGCGCTGCGCCGGTTTCGCCAACTTGGTGCGGCACGCCCCCTCCTTCTGCTAAGCCTGTCCCTGCCTCAGCAGTTCGTCGCGTCGAAACTGCAGACCCATTCAGCATGAAGCTACGCAGCGGGCGATGCAACCACGCGGGCTGGGACCGGCATTGTCCTATCACCACCTGCAAGTCTGCCGAACCCATACCAACGGATGATCGACCGCACAGCACAGGTGCGCCCAATCAGCAGGCTCAGGGGGCACCGTCCAGCCGCTATCGAGCCGGTCGCTGCCTTTGCAAGGAGTAAAAGATCACCATGCTTTTGCGCGCGCATCCTCTGATCCTCGATCGGTTCCGCACGCTTCATGGGTAGGGTCCACCGCCTCCTGACCCTGCGCAACCTACGTGTTGCGGCGGCTATCCTCGTCGCCGGCATGCTTGCGTTGGCCACAAGCTGGCGGCACCTCGTCGGCTCGGAACGCCATCGCCCCGGTAGCCGAATCTGCCGTGCGGGCGAGGCAGCGAACGCCGCTTGGACGGAATACGACGACGGCACCTGCGACACCGCGGATCTGGTAATCGGCGCGGACCGCATCGGCTCGGCGGTACGCGCCACCGTGATTGAGATCGCGGAGCACGCCCGCTACACCCGGCTATGTCGTGCTAGGCGCGCATGGGGAACTCGAGCACGGGGTACATCGCTACAATTGAGTTTGGCATCGCCGCGCCGACGATCTCGTCGCGACGCTGACAGACACGGCGGGCCGGTCGCACCCCTATTTGCTGGCGCCAGGGCAGCTCAGCGACACCCTTCGCCCAGGCGAGCTTCAATTACGAGACGCAGCGTATGACGCGGGGGCGGCTCACGCAGATCGGCGACAGTGCCTTCGTGGCTCGCCCGCATATCGCGCTGGGGGTGGGCAAGGCCGCCGCCGACGCGCTGGCCTTGACCCAGGCGTTGGCGACCCTGCCGAGCGCGCGGGCGCTCGACCATTATCAGCACGCCCGGCTGGCGATCGTCCAATATGGCCGCAGGCTCGGGGCCTTGATGGAGTGATCGGCGCCCCAGCAACCGGCGACACCGCGCCGCCAGCATCGCCGATCGCGGCGCTCACCGTGCCGAATTTTCGGCGCTTCGTGATCGGCCAAGGCATCAGCCTGGTCGGGTCTTGGACCGAGACGGTCGCGCAAGCCATCCTCGTGCTGCAACTGACCAACTCCGCGACAGCAGTCGGCTTCGCCACCGCTGCACGCTATCTGCCGGTGCTGCTGCTGACGCCCTATGCTGGCCTGCTGGTAGATCGAATGGGCAAAAGAAGCATCCTGGTCGCGACCGCGTCGCTGCTTGCCTTGCTGTCCTTGCTGCAAGCAGCTTTGGTGCTGACACACCGGATCGATATGACGACCGTATTCGGGGTCGCTTTGCTGTTCGGCTGCCTGTCTGCGCTGGACAATCCGGCGCGCCAAGCCTTCATCCCCGAAATGGTCAGCAGGTCGTTGATTCGTAACGCCGTCACCATCAACAGCACGATGGTCAACGTCGGGCGGGCGCTCGGCCCGCTGGTCGCTGCGGTGCTGGTGACGACGGTCGGGATAGGCTGGTGCTTCCTGGTCAACGCCGGCAGCTTCGGGGCGGTGCTCGTCGCGCTGCTCACCATGCAGCGCTCGGCGTTGTACCCCGTGGAGCGCGTGGTCGCGGCGCGCGGGCAGCTTATCGAGGGGTTCCGCTACGCCGTGACGGTGCCCGACATCATCGGGCCGGTCGCGATGATGGCGCTGATCGGCACCTTCACTTACGAATTCGAAGTCAGTCTGCCGCTCTTCGCCAAAGTCTCGCTTGGCGGAGGCGCGACGAGCTATAGCTGGCTGTTGGGAGCGTTCGGCGCCGGATCTGTGGCCGGCGGCTTCTACTGCATGGTCCGGCCCGAGCTCGGTCTGCCGCGGCTGGTCCGCGCAGCGTTGCTCTATGCCGGCGCGATGCTGGCGACCGCGGGGGCGCCGTCGGAGGTCGTGGCGGTCGGCCTGCTGTTTGTCGTCGGGCTGGCCAGCATCACCTTCATCACCACTGGGAACGCCACTATCCAACTGGCCGCGGCGCCGCAATATCGCGGTCGAGTGACGGCGCTGTGGTCGACCGCGTTCGTCGGCTCGACGCCGATCGGCGCATCGATCATTGGGCTGATCGACGCGATCGACCCGCGGCTGGGGTTGGCGGTGGGCGGCGTCGCTTGCCTTGCTGCGGCAGGCGTCGGTATCATTGCGAAAGGGCGCAGTGCGGCGGCGCCGGGGGCACATTGACGATCGATCCGCAATGGGGGGGAATGCGCCTTTTCACGCTCACCGGCCTTGCCGCCATAACCGTCGTGGTCGCGGTGCCGGGAGCTGCGCGTCCGGCGCCCGAGGCTGTTCAGCGCGTGCGCTTGCCCGCGCAACCCTTGCGCGCGGCGCTACAGGGGCTGGCACGGCTGTATCAGATCGAACTTCTGTTTTCCAACGACGCTATCGGCGATGCGTCCGCGCATGCGATGTCGGGGACGTATCGTATCGAGGAAGCGCTGGCGGTGGTCCTTGCCGGCAGCGGCTTGGTAGTACGGCGTTCGGCCAGCGGCGGGTATGTCGTGGTCAGAGGCGACGATAGCGCGACCGTTGCGGTGCAAGCGCCAGTGCCCGAGATCGTCGTGATGGGTCGGCGTACGCAGAATGCCGATATCCGGCGCTTCACCAACGACATTCAGCCCTATCAAGTGCTCACCCGCGACGACATCCGGGCTGCGCATGCCTCGACCCTTGAGGAACTGATCGGCAAGCGGATGTCGACTGATGCGCGCGGGCTGTCGTTCTCGCAGACGCCGCTTTCCGGGCAGGCCTCGCCGCAGTCCACGGTCAATCTGCGAGGGCTCGGGGCGGACGAGACGTTGGTGCTGCTCGACGGTCGCCGCCTGCCGCGGCTGCCCGGGCAGCGACTGGAGTTCGTCCAGCCGGACGTCAATGCTCTCTCGCCCGAAAGCATAGAGCGGGTCGAGGTGGCGACGTCGACAGCAGGCGGCATCTATGGTCCGGGTGCGATCGCCGGGGTGGTCAATCTCGTGCTGAGCCGCGAATATCGCGGGGCGGAACTCGCGGTGACGGGCGGCCTGACGCAACGCGGCGACGCGCCGCAGGCCCGGATCGATGCGCGGGTCGGGTTTACCCCGGATCACGGCGCGACCGACGTGATGCTGTCCTACAGTCGTTCCAGCCGTGGCGGCCTGAGGGCCGACGAGCGTGATTTCGGCCGGGGCGTCAACGACCGCATCCTCTCGACCATCGCCGCCGCGTACCAATATGGCGACCTGCCGGTGTCCAATTCGGTCAACATCGCCGGATCGGGGCGGAAGTCGTTGACGTTGAAGAACGAATTCGGCGGAGGGGCGCTCGGCAGTTTCATCACGACCTTGCCGCCGGGCGATGCTCGGTCGACCGCGCAGACCATCGCGCTGTTGCGGGCCAATGCCGGCCGACTAGATACCACGCCGTCGGATAGCCAGGATGGCGGACAGCGGAGCCTGACCGTCGCGCAGGACACCAGCGCGATCCTCGCCAACATCCGCCACCAATTCGGCGGCGTCGAGCTGTATGGCGATTTCGTCCGACTGATCGACAAGGGGGCTGTGACCGGAACGTCTTACGGGGCATTCGTGCAGATGCCCGCGGACGATCCACGCAATCCGTTTCAGCAAACGATCGACCTCAGTCTGCCATTCTTCGCGTATCGCACCACCACGCGGCAGAGGATCGTCACGACGCGCGCGAGCCTTGGTGTCGTGGCGGGCTTGCCCGGAGGTTGGAAGGGCAATGTCGACCTGAGCCTCGGGGCCGCGCGCCAAGAGATCTGGCAGGCCGGCACGACGCCGAATATCAACGCCTACCTGCAATTGGCCGGCTTCGCGCCGCCGGGACAGGGCGCGCTCGATCCGTTCGGAGACGCCATGGCATTGCAAGCCGCGCTCACGGCGAACGTCGTGCCTTTCACCACCGCATCGCGCCAGACCAACCGGATGAGCGACCTGTCGCTGCGGCTGAGCGGGCCGGTCGTCGCGCTGCCGGGCGGCGCGGTGTTCGCGACCCTGCTGGCCGAGCAGCGTCACGAACGCGTCGCGCCAACGACGGCCTATCGGCAAAGTTTCGGGATCCAGATTCCCGAGGCGTTGCGCGGCTACGGCGAGCGGGTCCGCTCGGCCTATGTCGAGCTGCGCGCGCCGCTTTTTCCCGAGCATATGGCCTTTGCCCCGCTGCGCGGGCTCGAGCTGCAGATCGCGGCGCGGGTGGATGCGACGCGGGTCGATGCGTCACCCGATCCGAGCGACGACAGGTCGATCCCCTATGATCGATATCGCAGCGCCGAGCGCGCGGCGGTCGTTTATACCGCCGGGCTCAAGGCGCGGCCGCTGCCGGGGCTGCTGCTGCGCGCGAGCTTCGCGACGGGGGAAATGGCGCCACCGCTGGCGCAACTCGCCAGGGCGTTCGTGCAATCGCGCAACACCGACCCCAAGCGCGGCAACCAGATCATCGCGCTGCCTGCCTATCGGCTGATCGTGTTCAAGGACCCGCTGGTGCCCGAACGTGCCCAGACGTTCTCGGCGGGCTTCATCGCGACCCCGTGGGGGGCGGGCGGACCCAAGCTCTCACTCGATTATTCGCGCATCCGGCGCAGCCGCGAAGCCGGGGGCACCGCAGGCTTCGCTTTGACCTACCTGTTGTACGAGGACCTCTATCCGGGCCGGGTCACGCGCCTGCCGCTCACGCCCGATGATGCGGCGAAGGGCTATACCGGCGGGGTCATCACGCAGATCGATGCGAGCTACACGACGATCGGCTGGACCAGGATCGATGCGGTCGACGCGCGCGTGGATTTGCCCCTGCCGAGCGCGCGGCGTGGTGACGTGAATCTCTACGCTGCGGTGACGTGGCAACCCACTTATGAACGCTTCTTGCGACCGCAGAATTCGAGCGAGAATTTGACTAACCGGCTCGATGGCGCACTGGCGCTCCGCGGGAACGCTGGGCTCGGCTGGACCAAGGGGCCGTTGCAGCTCGGTCTGTCCGCGCAATATTACGGCGGGTACAACGTCTTGCTGGGATCGACCTTGATCCCCAGTCTCAACCTACGCTATCTCGCGCGGCAAGGTGCGGCGCGGATTCCAGCGAGCGTGACGCTCGATCTGTCCGCCGCCTATCGCGTCGCCGTGCCGGGCGACGGGGCGCGGCCACGGGCGCTCGACATCCGATTCGGTATCCAGGATCTGCTCGATCGTCACCCCGCGATCCTGGTCGGTGAGGAGGGCGGCTATAGCCTCTATGCCGATCCGCGGCGTCGCCGCTTCGAACTGACGCTCGCTTTGAGCATCTGAAGCGGGGCTGGAAAATATCGGTGCGGGTTTTGCGGCAGCGTGCGTCTTCTCCGCGATGCTTGCGCACCGCGCCCTCCCCCGGATGGATCCGGCGTCACCACGGGGGCTGGCGCTTGTCGCGTGGATACCGCACACAGCCCGCGTGCCCGAACGCAAGGACTCTCCGACAAACGACGCGCGCGGTGCGGCGCTCGAGGCGTTGCGCGATCCGCTGATCGGCTATTTCCGCCGCCGCGTGCGCGAGCAGGACGATGTGCATGATATGGTCCAGGACGTGTTCGTGCGGCTTGCGGCGCGCGGCGACGACCGCGAGATCGAGAATTTGCGCGGCTATGTCTTCCAGGTCGCAGCCAGCGTGCTCGCCGACCGCGCTCGCCGCCGCACCGTGCGCGCTCACGACGCGCACGTCGAACTCGATCCCGAACGCGCCGACGCCGGCGACCTCGGTCCCGATCGCATCGTCGCCGGGCGCGAGGCGCTCCAAGCAGCGCTGGCGGTGGTCGCGCAGATGCCAGAGCGCACGCGCACCGTCTTCGTGCTGCGTCGGCTCGAAGGGCTATCGTATCGCGACATTGCGGATCGGCTCGGCATCTCGGTCAGCGCGGTCGAAAAGCACATGCTGCGTGCAACCGAACGGCTCGCGCGATTGGGGGGCGTGCGATGAGCGTGCGCGTTACCGCTGCGATCCTGCGCGACCTGTCGCCGGCTGACGCTGCGGCGTTGTGGATGGTGCAACGGGACAGCGGCACCCCGGTTGAAGCCGGGCTGTTCGAAGCTTGGCTGGAGGAACCGGACAACGCAGGCGCCTGGGGGCGCCTCGAAAACGCGTGGTCGGTCTTCGACGCGGTAGAGGATGCCGAGCTCGACGCGCTGCGCGCGTCGGCGCTGGCGGTCGGGCCGGACCGGCGCGATCATCGGCACTGGCGCGCGTTCGCCGCCGCCGCCGTCATGATTGCGGCGGTCGGGGGCGGCGCCCTGCTGCTGCCGCACGGGGGCGAGCCGCCGGTCGGGCCAAACGCCGGGCCGATGACCGTCGTCACGGCCGGCACGATCAAGACGATCACGCTGGCCGACGGGTCGCGCATGACGCTCGACGTCGACAGCAGCGCCCGCATCCCGGCAGGCGGGCGACGCGTCCAGCTCGACCGCGGGCGCGCGGTTTTCGCGGTGCGCCATGACACCGCGCGTCCGTTCAGCGTCGTTGCGGGTGCGCGTACCATCGTCGATCTCGGCACACGCTTTGAAGTCGGGATCGCGGCGAGCGCAGTGCGCGTGACGGTGTTCGAAGGACGCGTCCGCGTCGACGGGGCCGCCGATGGCGGAACCCTGTTGCGCCCCGGGCAAACTCTTGTGGCAAGCGACGGTCAGCAGGACGCGGTTTCGACCACCCGCGCCGGCAGCGAGGCCCTTTGGCAACAAGGCCTGGCCGAGTTCAACAACGTCACGCTGGCCGATGCCGCTGAGCAGATCAACGCTGGCAGCGAGGTCAAGCTGGTGATTCTCGATCCGCGCGTTGCGGGGTTGCGGGTGTCGGGGCGGTTCCGGCTGCGCGAACCGCTTCGCTTTGCCACCACCGTGGCGGAGATCTTGCCGGTGCGCGTGCTGAAAGTCGGCCGCGCGCGCATTGAGCTGCGCTACCGCCGCTGAGCAGTCTCAGTCTCGGATGATCGTGATCGCGCCATTGGATGCAGCGATGATGTGCGACACCATCGCGCGCACTTCGGTGATGTCGGGGTCGCGGTGACGTAGCAAATGTTCGCACGTCCGCGCCGCGGTTCCGATCCCTATCAGTTTCTCGTAGATCGAGATGAGCGGCACGGCGGGTTCGGCCTCGCCGCCGTTGCGGATCGCGCCATTCTCGACGGCAGTGCTGATGATCTGGTGGATGCTCAAATCTGGTCTCCGCGAGATCGGGTGAAACGATCACCCGCCAAGACGCACGCCGCGCGCCGATCCACACCCGCTTTTTAGAGGTTCGTAACACCATCGTATGATTTGCCGCACTTTCGCGGCGGTCTAGCCAGCGGGCCTGCCAGCGTTCCACGGCAAGGGAGGCGAATGTGCCACTATCCGACCTCGAAGTGTCGCGCCGCGCCATCGTCTTAAGCGCAGGCGGCCTCGCCGCCGCAGCGATGGTGCCCGCGATCGCCCTCGCGCAACGCAACCCACCCTATCAGCCCAACGGAGACCCGATCATGAGCAGCGGTTATGTGAAGACCAAGGACGGCACCGAAATCTTCTTCAAGGACTGGGGTCCGCGCGACGCCCAGCCGATCGTGTTCCATCATGGTTGGCCGCTGTCGGCCGACGACTGGGATACCCAGATGCTGTATTTCCTGGCGAATGGCTATCGCGTCGTGGCGCACGACCGCCGCGGACATGGGCGCTCGACGCAGGTCTCGACCGGCAACGACATGGACCATTACGCCGCAGACGCCTCGGCCGTGGTCGAGCATCTCGATCTGCGCAACGCCGTACACATCGGTCATTCGACTGGCGGCGGCGAAGTTGCCCGCTACGTGGCGCGGTTCGGTCAGCCGCAGGGACGCGTCGCCAAGGCGGTGCTGGTCAGTTCAGTCCCGCCGCTCATGGTGCAGACCGCCGAAAACCCGGGCGGCTCGCCGATCTCCGTGTTCGACGGTTATCGCGCGGCGCTCGCCGCAGGCCGCGCGCAGTTCTACCAGGTCGTGGCGTCCGGCCCGTTTTACGGCTTCAACCGTCCCGGCGCTAAGGTGTCGCAGGCGGTGATCGACAATTGGTGGCGTCAGGGCATGATGGGCGGAGCCCTGGCGCATTATGAAGGCATCAAGGCGTTTTCCGAGACCGACCAGACCGGCGATCTAAAGGCGATGACCGTGCCGACCTTGATTATGCAAGGCGAGGACGATCAAGTCGTACCCTACAAGGATGCGTCGGTGCTTCAGGCCAAGCTCATCCCGCACAACACGCTCAAGCTCTATCCCGGCTTCCCGCACGGTATGCTGACCACGCACGCCGACGTGCTCAATCCCGACATTCTGGCGTTCGTCAAAGCCTGATCATCCGGACTGTTGCGCTTCGCGAGACGATCGTTCAGCCTTGCCCGGCTCCGGCACTGCTGAGCCGGGCGGGGGGGG
>Ga0265780_10004569_pt1 | contig 17766 bp, 17 predicted proteins | sample P1T30metagenome_FD_192432 | JGI IMG/M metagenome (GOLD analysis project Ga0265780, IMG submission 192432) | Plant litter microbial communities from East Loma Ridge, Irvine, California - P1 T30 | ecosystem: Environmental > Terrestrial > Plant litter > Unclassified | place: USA: California...
GCCATCGGCGTCTCCCGCTTCTTCAATCGCGCCGGCTACGACGCCGACGCCTTCACCGAGCAGTCGCGCACCATGCTGCGCTACGCCCAGAAACTCGCCATCGCCCAGAACCGTCCCGTCTTCGTGCAGGCGTCCAGCACCGGCATCGCCCTGTGCTATGCGTCCGGCGCGACGTGCGCCGCGGGCTCGATGGTGCCGGCGCCGTCCGGCAGCAACAGCGGCAGCAGCAGCACCCGCGCACGCTGCACGGCCGGCAGCGCCTATGCCGACGGCTGGTATTGCGAGGCGCCGCCCGCCGGTTCGACCTTGACGGTGCCGCCGGCCGCCGCGGGCGGTTTCTATTTCAACGGCCTGGGCCGGCCCTACATGGGCAGCGACATCGTCAGCGCAGGCAGCGATGCCTCGAGCTTCACCGGCATGAGCTTCGACATCACGGCCGAAGGCAGCAGGCGCACCATCACGGTGGCGCAGGAAACCGGCTATGTCCAATAGGCTTACGCGCCAGCGCGGCGTTACCCTGATCGAACTGATCGTCTTCATGATGGTGGTCGGCGTGGCGCTGATGGGCATCATCGCCGCGCTGACCCTCACCAGCGGCAAGACCGCCGACCCGGTGCGGCGCAAACAGGCGCTGATCATCGCCGAGGGCTTGCTGGAAGAAGTCGCACAGGCCAAGTTCACCTATTGCGACCCGGCCTCCGCCAATGCGTCCAATGCGGGCAGCGCGAGCGAGTGCGCCATCAAGGAAAACTGGGGCCAGCTCGGTCCCGAACCGACGGGCAGCGGGCGTCCCTACGACAACGTCAACGACTACGTCACCAAGCCGGGCACGCTCACCTTCGCCTTCAACAATGCCGCCGGGGCGCTCGCCGACGCCAGCGGCAATGCGCTGGACGTCAGCGGCTACGCGGCGCGCGTCAGCATCGGCTGCGCCAGCCTGGGCGGCGTCGGCAGCGACAGCTGCGCGAGCGCCGACACCGACATGCTGCGCATCCTCGTGCAGGTCGACTACGACGGCCAGTCGCTGGTGCTGGAAGGCTACCGCGCGCGCTACGCGCCGACCGTCCAATGAACATCATGCCCCGTTCGCGCGCCCGCGGTTTCACCCTGGTCGAGATGATCGTCGCGATCGTCGTGCTGGGCATCCTGTCGGCCATCATCGCCGTGTTCATCCGCGCCCCCATCCTCGCCTACCGCGACGGCGTCGACCGCGGCGAGATCACCGACCAGGCCGACCTGGCGCTGCGCCGCATGGCGCGCGACATCCGCCTGGCGCTGCCGAACAGCGTGCGCGTCAGTGGCGACGGCAGCCACCTCGAATTCCTCCAGACCCGTTCCGGCGCACGCTACCTGGCAACCGAGGACGGCGTAAGCCAGGATCTGGTCCTCAGCTTCGAGGACACGGCGAAAAACACCTTCACCGCACTCGCGCCGCCGGCCAGCTTCAGCCGCGTCGTCGCCGGCGATTCGGTGGTGGTCTTCAACCTGGGCTACGAGCAGGCCAATGCCTGGGCCGGACTGGATGCCAGCGGGGCCGGCAACATCGCCCGGATTACCGCCCGCGCAGACGGTTCGACCGTGCTGCCGGGGATGAGCAGTTCGGTCCCGACCGTGCAGCTGACACTGAGCTCGAACCCGTTCGCGCGCCAGACCGTACCGCTGGCCTCGCCCGACATGCGCTTCCAGGTGGTCTCCGGCCCCGTCAGCTTCTACTGCCAGGCCGGCGCCGACGGCACGCTGAACCTGTGGCGCGCCTGGAATTACCCGATCAATCCCATCCAGGCGATCCCGGCCACCGCTTCGCGCGCGCTGGTCGCCACGCGCCTGAACCGGTGCGGTCGCCTGTTCAGCACCGCCACCACCGCCTCGCAGCGCGCCGGCCTGGTCGGCATCAACCTCGAGCTGCGCGGGCGCTACGACAGCGCGCGCGCGATCCGGCTGGTACAGCAGGTCCACGTCGACAACACGCCATGAAGCCATTCCGCTCCAGTCCCGGCCGCGAACGCGGCATCGGTATCGTCACCGCGATCTTCCTGCTGGTCGTCATGGCCGGCCTGGCCGCGGCCATCGTCTCCCTGTACTCGGGCCAGCAGGCGACGAGCAATCTCGACCTGGCCGGCGCGCGCGCCTACCAGGCCGCGCGCGCCGGTGCGGAATGGGGCATGTTCCGGCGGACGACCTGCGATGCCCGCACGAGCTTGCCCATGCCGGCCGGTACCACGCTGTCGGCCTTCACCGTCATCGTCAACTGCAGCAAAATCGGCAATGACGATTTTGGGCTGGCGCGCATCGTCGCCGTCGCCTGCAACTATCCGGACAGCCAGGGCGGCTGCAACTGCGATGGCGCCGTCGGCAACTGCGCCCCGTCCAGCAATCCCGAATCCGTCAGCCGCAAGGTCGAGGTCCAATTATGAGTCTGATGCGCGTCGTGCTGGCCCTGCTGATGCTGGCCGTGATTCCGGCACATGCCGATACGCCGGTGGCGCTGTTCCAGAGCTTCCGCGGCAACATCAACTTCGTCGGCACCGCGGAGACCCTGCGCGTCAAGGATAACAACAGCCCATGCACGCTGGTCAGCAACAGCACGGGCCTGAGCGCTACCCTGGCCGGCATTCCGAGCGGCGCCACCGTCATCAGCGCCCAGCTGTACTGGGCCGGCTCCGGCAGCACCCCCGACTACACCGTCAGCTTCGATGGCGTCAGCAAGACCGCCGCCAGCACGCGCAGCTTCACTTCCAGCACCATCGGCAACGGCTACAATTACTTCGGCGCCGCCGCCGACGTCACCTCCCAGGTTAAAGCCAAGGGCAACGGCGCCTACACGCTGGGCGGCCTGAGCGTCGGCACCGGCAATCCCTGGTGCGCGTCGCAGGGCGTGCTGGGCGGCTTCGCGCTGGTGGTGGTGTACTCGAAGTCGACCGAGCCGTTCCGCATGCTGAACCTGTACGAAGGTTTCCAGTACTTCCGCAACAGCAGCCTGACCATCAACCTCGGCAACTTCAATGTCCCGAACCCGCTGCCCACCACTGTGACGGGCCGCGTGGGCCACATTACCTGGGAGGGCGACGCCACCCTGTCGCAGGGCGGCGAAGACCTGCTGTTCAACGGCACCCCCCTGACCGACGCGATGAACCCGTCGGGCAACCAGTTCAACTCGGCCAGCAACGTCACCGGCGATACCACGTCCTACGGCGTCGACTTCGATATCTACACGCTCAAGTCGCCCACCATCCAGCCGGGCCAGAACGCGGCCTCCACGGTGTACCGCTCCGGCCAGGACCTGGTGCTGCTGGGCGCCGAGATCGTGGCGATGCCCTACGTGGCCAGCGCCGACCTGGCGCTCGGCATGACCCGCAGCGGCGATTTGCGGGTCGGCTCCACCACCAACTACAGCATCATCGTTACCAACAATGGCCCGGATGCCGAGTCCGGGCCGATCACGGTCGTCGACACCCTGGCGTCCGGCCTGAAACTGGTCTCGGCCGGCGGCACCAACTGGAGCTGCACCAATGCGGCCGGCAGCAACGGCACCACGGTCGTCACCTGCACCCAGTCGGGCACCCTCGCCAACGGCGCCAAGACCACGACGCTCACGATCGCCGCCAGCCCGACCTCGGCCGCCAGCTATACCAACAGCGCCAGCGTCAGCGGCAAGACCGGAGACACCGTCTCGTCCAACAACAGCGTTTCCAACGCCGCCAGCGCCACCGATCCGAACCAGTACCCGGCGCCGGGCGGCCTGTCGGTGGTATTCACCAGCGAATCCTGCAACCCGGGGCAGCGCATCGTGGTGTCGAGCAGCGACATCGGCTGCCACCGCTTCGTCGGTCCCGTGACGGCGGCCGCCAGCGATGTGCGCATCTACGTCACGGCCGTGGTCACGTCGAACGGCGTGCAGACCGCCACCGCCGTCGATTCGAGCAACCAGACCGTGCCGATCGACCTGATGGCATCCTGCCTGCCGTATTCGAACGTGAGCGCGGCCTATGCCGGCCTGGTGCTCGACTGCAAGGGCAGCTGGAAATCCGTCAACGTGACGATCCCGGCCAACAAGCCGACCGGGATCCTGCCGCCGGCATCGAGCGCGTTCACGGCGGCTTCCTCTTTCTTCTATGCGGACGTGGGCCGCGTGACCATGTCGATCCGCTACGCCGGCACCGTGATGGGCACCGTCACCTTCATCTCGCGCCCGCAGGACATCCGCCTGCGCGACGTCCTCAACAAGGACGGTTTTTCCGACCAGATGGGCGCGAAGGTCGACAAATGGCTGAAGGCCAATCCGGACCCGGTGGCTTTCGCGCAGTCCGGCGAGCAGCTCACGCTGCGCATCGGTGCGCTGATGGCGGATGGGAACTTCGCACCGAGTTTCGGCAAGGAACCCGCCACCTTCAAGGGCATCCTGCCCGACGGCGACATCGACCTCGATTTCCGTCTCGACCTGTTCGCCGCGAATCCGAAAACCGCGCCGGTCCTTCCGCTGTGCCAGTTCGACGACCTGGTCCGGGACACCCTGGTGATCGAACAGCCCTTCGCATCGACCACGGCGCTCGCCGGCGCACTGGACGCCAGGGTGCGCTGGTACGAGGCGGGCTACCTGGGCGTCACGCCCTGGCTGGCCGACTACCTGGGCACCAACAAGGTCGGCGGGCCGCCGGAGCTGAACGACGACGAGACCTGCCTGCAAAAGCGCATCGTCGACGGCACCCGCGTACTGGGACGCTTCTATCCCGAGCACTTCGAAACCGAGGTCACCGCCAATTTCGACTGCCTGGCGGACATGAAGTGCCCGATCGGCGACAGCGCCAAGTCGACCTGGCCGGTCAGCGGGGCCACCTATTCGAAACAGCCGTTCGCCATCGAGCTGAAAGCGTATGCGCCTGCGCAAGCCAAGGTCGACAAGACGCCCTTGCTGCTGTTCCAGCACACCAGCGAGCGCAAGATCTCGCTGAGCGCGGCCATACCTGCGCCGGCCACGGGGAGCTTCGTCGCGCAGGCCTTGCCCTATACCGCGGCGCTGGGCGATGCCAAGCCCTACACGACGACCGGCGTCCACAGCTTTGCCAACGCCTTCAATGCCAGGCAGTCCTCGCGCCTGGCGCAGGCGGTGGACGCGCCGGCCCCGCTGTTCGTGCGCGCCAGCATGCCGGAAAAGCGTCCGGCCGCCGGCGGCAAGTCGACCGACGTCGCGGTCACCTCGGTCGCGCCGAGCGGCGTCCAGTTCGAGGACGGTTTGCAGGTGGTGTCGGGGCGCCTGCTGGTCGGTACCGTGTTCGGTTCCGAGTTGCTGCGCCTGCCGGTGCAACTGACGGCCCAGTACTGGAGCGGCAGCGCGTGGCTGACTACCAGCAGCGACAGCGACAGCACCGTGGCGACCGGCATCAGCCTGGTGGCCTGCACCCGCTCGTTCGCCACCACGGGGACGACGTGCAAGACGGATGCGCTGGCGGTGCCGGCGAATGCGGCGGCGATCCGTATCCAGGAAGGCAGGAATCCGTCGAAGCAGCCATGGATGCTGCAGGCCCCGGGACGCGGCAATGTCGGCACGGTCGACTTCATGGCGACCGGCGGCAGCGCCGGCGATCCGACTACCGGCTGGCTGCCCAGCACGATCGCCCGAGCGACGTATGGCTTGAACAAAAGTCCATTTATCTACCTGCGTGAGGTGTATTGACCACGCCAAATTGTTAATTCAAAGCCGTCGTACGCCATTATTTTTCCTGAGTGAAAAAATGGTATCGGTATTTTGCCCAACTTGAATATAATCAAGGGTCTAGCGAAATATCTTCAAACCTTACTGAGCCAATAACGCCACCGCATGGGTTTATTCAGCAAATCGAGAGACAAGGAAGCCTGGCTGGCCATGGCGATCCAGCGCGACGGCATCGCGGCCGCCAGCGTGCGCCGCGTCGCCGCGGCCAAGCCGGCGCTGACGGCGGCCGTGTTCTTCCCGGGTGCCCAAAGCGAGGAAGCATTGGAAAAAGCCGGCAAGGAACTGCAGAGCAGCGCCTACCGCTGCACCACCGTGCTGGCCGGCGGCGACTACCAGTTCATGTCGGTCGAGTCGCCCAACGTTCCGCGTGCCGAGCTCAAGACGGCAATGCGCTGGCGCCTGAAGGACATCATCGATTTTCCGGTCGCCGAGGCGACCATCGACGTGCTCGAGCTGCCAGCCGGCCCCAGCGCCGGCGCGCGCGCCCAGCAGAGCGTATTCGCGGTGGCCGCGCGCAACGGCGTCATCGCGGCGCGCCAGCAATTGTTCGCCGCCGCCAAGGTCAAGCTGAACGCCATCGACATCCCGGAGATGGCGCAGCGGAATATTTCGGCCATGCTGGAAGCGGACGGGCGCGGCGTCGCCATGCTGTCTTTCGGCGATGACGGCGGCCTGCTGACCGTATCCTGGAACGGTGAACTGTACCTGTCGCGCCGCATCGATGTCACGCTGGCGCAGCTGCTCGAACCCGAGCACGAGCGCAAGCTCGGCAGCTTCGACAAGATCACGCTGGAATTGCAGCGCTCGCTCGACCACTTCGAACGCCAGTTCTCCTTCATCAGCGTGGCCAAGCTGGTGCTGGCGCCGACCGCCGCCTCCGGCCTGGAAGAGTATTTGTCGAGCAATCTGTACACCCGCGTCGAGACCCTCGACCTGGCCAGCCTGTTCGATCTTGGCGCCACGCCAGACCTGGCCGACGCAGCGCGCCAGCAGCGCTTCTTCATCGCCATCGGCGCCGCGCTGCGCGACGAGAAGGCAGCAGCATGAGCCAGCAGATCAATCTGTTCAACCCGGCCTTCGAACAGCAGAAGAAGCTGTTGTCGGCCGCCGGCATCGCGCTCGGGGCCGGCGTCACCGTGGTAGTGCTGGCCGTCACCGGCATGGTGCTGCAATCCCGGGTAGCGGGCCTGCAGCGCGAGGCCGACGCCGGCGCCGCGCGGCTCGAGGCGGCGCAGAAGCATCTGGGAGAAGTCGGCATCCAGTTCGCGCCGCGCGCCAGCGACTCGGCCCTGGCCGGCAGCCTCGGCGAGGCCGAAAGCCAGCGCGAAGCCCTGCGCCGCGTTGCCGACGTGATCGAGCGCGGCGAGCTCGGCAACACCCAGGGTTATTCCGAATACTTCCGCGCGCTGGCGCGCCAGCGCATCGAGGGCTTGTGGCTGACCGGCGTGCGCATCGCCGGCGCCGGCCTCGACCTGGGCGTGCAGGGCAGGGCGCTCGATCCGGCCCTGGTGCCGGGCTTCCTGGCGCGCCTGCGCCGCGAGCCGGTCATGCAGGGCAAGGCCATCGGCAACGTGCAGATCGGCCAGGCGGCCGCGCTGAAAAGCGTCGACAAGGACGGCAAGGAAAGCGACGAGGCCGCGGCCTATGTCGAATTCAGCCTGCAATCGAATCCGGTGGACCCGAAGGCGGAGGCCAGGCAATGACCCTGAAAGCCCGCTGGCTGACATTCGCCGCCCGCATCGATGCGCTGACGCCGCGCGAGCGCCTGGCCGCCCTGGCCGCGACGCTGGCCGTGCTGGTCCTGATCGCGTGGACGACCGTGCTCGGCCCGGCGCTGGGCAGGCAGGATGCCCTGCGGCGCCAGATCGGCCAGCAGCGCGACACCATCGCCGGCATCGAGGCGGAGGCCGCGCACAAGATCGCCGCCGGCCGCGCCGACCCGGACGCCCCGCTGCGCGAACGCCTGGGCGCCGTGCGCCAGGAGTCGGCGCGCATGACCGAGGAATTACGCGCGATGCAGAAGGGCCTGGTGGCGCCGGAGCGCATCGCGCCGCTGCTGGAAACCATCCTGCGCACGAACGGCCGACTGAAACTGGTGTCGCTGAAGACGCTGCCGGTCGGCTCGCTGAGCGAGATGGCGGCGCGCGAAGCCAGCCTGGACAAGCCAGCCGGCGTGCCTGCAGACGGCGCGGCGGCAGCCAGGACCGTCGTGCGCGCGCCTGAGCTGCTGTTCGCCCACGGCGTCGAACTGACCGTGCGCGGCAGCTACCTCGACATGGTCGACTACATGAGGGCGCTGGAAGCGCTGCCGACCCAGCTGTTCTGGGGCCGTGCCCAGCTCGACGTCGAGCAATACCCGAGCGTACGCCTTACCCTCACCCTGTACACCCTGAGCCTGGACCAGAAATGGATGAAGCTGTGAAGAAGACCCTCGTGCTGGCCCTGATGTCCCTGCTTTCCGCCGGCGCAGCCGCGCAGGCGCTGGACGATCCGACCCGGCCGCCGGCCGCCGCCGCCGCGGGTTACGCGGCCGCCGCCGCGCAGCCGAGCAGCGGCCCGCAGCTGCAGTCGGTGCTGGTCGGACGCGCCCCTGGCGGACGCCACCTGGCCGTGATCGACGGCGAGACCGTGCGCCTGGGCGAGCAATTCCGCGGCGCGCGCGTCGCGCGCATCGGCGAGACCGAGGTCGAACTGGTGCGCGGGCGTGAACGCCAGGTGCTGCGCCTGTACGCGGCCGATGCGACTGCCGCCGGCATGACCCCGGTGGCACGCGCCGCCGGCCTGAAATCCGGCGCGCTCGCCGCGCAACACTGATCGGTGACAAGGATGACCAAGATGCACTCGACCCGCTTGACCGTGCCCTTGCTGGTGGCCCTGCTGGCCCTGGCCGGCTGCCAGAGCTCGCCGACCACGCCGACCTACGACAAGATCAAGGATGAAGTCGCGGCGGCCGCGCGCCGCCCGGCCGGCGCGCCGAGCGTCGACAAGGCCGTCGCCGATGCGCTGCTGCCGCCGGCGGCCACGCTGGCGACCCAGCTGCCGCGTGCCCGGCCGGCGCTGGAAGAGCGTTTCAACGTCGCCTTCAACAATATCCCCGCCCAGCAGTTCTTCCGCTCGATCGTGGCCGGCACCCGCTACAACATCCTGGTGCATCCGGACGTCAGCGGCAGCATCACCGCCAACCTGAAGGACGTGACCCTGCCCGAGACGCTCGACGCGGTGCGCGAGATGTACGGCTACGACTACAAGATCGAAGGCACGCGCATTTCGATCAAGCCGCTGACCATGCAGACCAAGATGTTCCGCGTGAACTACCTGGTGGGCAAGCGCGGCGGCACCTCGAACACCCGCGTGACCTCGACCTCGGTGTCGAACACGGTCAACCAGAACGGCAACGGCCCGAACCAGAACCAGAACCAGGGCAACCAGGGCAGCCAGAACAACGGCAGCAACCAGAACAACCAGAACGGCCAGAATTACCAGCAGCAGGAGAGCACCGACGTCACGACCACGTCCGACAACGATTTCTGGGGCGACCTGAAAAAGTCGATCGAAGCGATGGTCGGGCCAAAGGACGGCGGACGCAGCGTGGTGATCAGCCCGCAGTCCGGCGTGATCGTCATCCGCGCCATGCCCGACGAGCTGCGCAACGTCGACGCCTACCTGAGGGCGACCCAGTTGTCGGTGGACCGCCAGGTGATCCTGGAAGCCAAGATCCTCGAAGTGGAGCTGAACGACAGCTTCCAGAGCGGCGTGAACTGGGCGTCCTTCGCCTCGATCAAGAGCAGCCACGACAACCGCGTCTCGACCGGCATCATCGCGCCGGGCGCGACCCTGACCCCGCTGCCTTTCGGCGGCGGCCAGCCGGCCGTCATCTCGGATCCGATCAGCGGCCTTGCCGCCAGCAGCGGTTTCTCGCTGTCGAACGCCGCAAACACGGCCGGTTCGATGTTCGGCCTGGCGGTGCAGACGGCCAACTTCGCCGCGCTGATCTCCTTCCTCGAGACCCAGGGCAATGTTCACGTCCTGTCCAGCCCGCGCGTGGCCGCTGTCAACAACCAGAAGGCCGTGCTGAAGATCGGTACCGACGAATTCTTCGTGACCGGCGTGACCACCACCACCAACTCGACGTCGGTCAGCAACACCGTCACCCCGACCGTGATCCTGACCCCGTTCTTCTCGGGCGTGGTGCTGGACGTGACGCCGCAGATCGATGACCAGGGCAATATCCTGCTGCACGTGCATCCCTCGGTCAGCCAGGTCTCCACCATCAACAAGAACGTCAGCCTCGGCACCGCCGGCAACCTGGTCCTGCCGCTGGCGGCCTCGGCCACCTCGGAACTGGACAGCATCGTGCGCGGCCAGAACGGCCAGGTGGTGGCGATCGGCGGCCTGATGCGCCAGTCCTCGAACAACGATGTGTCGCAACTGCCGGGCGCGGGCAGCGTGCCGGTGCTGGGCGCGCTGTTCGGCGCACGGAAACGCGTCAACCAGAAGCGCGAGCTGGTGGTGCTGATCAAGCCGACCATCGTCGAAGGCCTGAACAACTGGAACGACGACCTGCTCGACACCGGCCGCCGCATCGAGCAGCTCGATCCGCGCCAGCGGGGAGGGCGCTGATGTACACGGCGCACTTCGGCCTGCGCGAGGCGCCGTTCGGGATCACGCCGGACACCAGCTTCTTCTTCGGCAGCCCGGGTTCGCAGGAAGCCTTGAACACGCTGCTGGTGGCGGCGCGCGGCGGCGAAGGATTCATCAAGATCACCGGCGAGGTCGGCACCGGCAAGACCCTGCTGTGCCGCAAATTCCTGGCCACGCTGGGGCCGGATTTCGTCACCGCCTACATCCCGAATCCCTATCTCGAACCGCGCACGCTGATGCTGGCGCTGGCCGACGAACTCGAGATCGAACTCGATCGCGAAGTCGACCAGCACCGCCTGCTGAAATCCATCACCGACCGCCTGATGCGGCTGGCCGCCGAGGACAAGCGCGTGCTGCTGTGCCTGGATGAGGCGCAGGCGATCCCGGTCGAAAGCCTGGAGGCGCTGCGCCTCCTGACCAACCTGGAGACCGAGAAGCGCAAGCTGCTGCAGATCGTGCTGTTCGGCCAGCCGGAACTGAACCGCAAGCTGGAGCTGCAGCAGATCCGCCAGCTGGCCCAGCGCATCACCTTCCATTACCATCTCGGGCCGCTCAGCCGCGACGACCTCGATTATTACCTGGCGCACCGGCTGCGCGTGGCCGGCTTCGGTGGCGCGCGCCTGTTCTCGCGCGCCGCGGTGGCGCGCCTGTACCGCGCCAGCGGCGGGGTGCCGCGCCTGGTCAATATCCTGGCGCACAAGGCCCTGATGCTGTGCTACGGCGAGGGCCGCCAGCAGGTCGCGCGCGCGCACGTGGCCGCGGCGGCGCGCGATACCATCGCCACCAGCCGTGCGCGGCGCTGGCCGCGGGCCGTCATGGCGGGCCTGCTGGCGAGCGCGGCGGCGGGCATGACCTGGGCATTGACACGATGAGCCTGATAAACAAGATGCTGCAAGACCTGGATGCGCGCGGCAATCCGGCCGCTGGCGTGCCGCATGCCGCCGAGATCAAGCCGGTGAGCCAGGAACGGCGCGGACCGTCGGCCGGGCTGGTCGCCGCCTGCGCCGGCGGGACGGTGGCCGTGGCGGCGCTGGGCTGGTTCGGCTGGCAGCAGGTGCGCCGTCCCGCGCCGGTCGTCGCGCCGCTGGTGGCGGCCAGGCCGGCACCCGCACCCGCACCCGTGAATGCGCTGCCGCCCAGCGGCATGAGCAGCACGATCACGACCGCGCCGGTGTCATCGCCCGCAGCCGCGCCCGTCGAGCCGGCGCGGCCGCAAGCCGAGGCGCCCGCGCCCGTGGCGGCGCCGGGCAGGGACGTGGCGCCGATGGAGCCCGATAGCGAAGAGGCGCGCAGCACGCGCCGTGCGCTGGTGGCGGTCCTGGCCGCGCGCCAGGACGCGCCGGCGCCGCAAGCGCGCGGCCGCCACGCGGCGGCGCCCGCTGCCGGCAAGCCGGCGGCCACGGCGAGGGCCGCGACCAGGCATGAAGCCGAGCCCAAGCCCAGGCCCAAGGCCGCGCGCGAGCCCGCCGTCGCGGGCCGCCAGCTGACGGCTTCCCAGCGCGCGGAAGCATCCTATCGGCGTGCCCTGGCCAGCATGCAGGAAGGACGCATGCAGGAAAGCACGGCCGCGCTCGAGGAAACGCTGCGCATCGACCCGGCCCACGAGGCCGCGCGCCAGACCCTGGTGGCGCTGCTCATCGAAGCCGGCCGCGGCGACGAGGCGATGCGCCAACTGCAGCTCGGCCTCACGCGCGACGCCCGCCAGCCGGCGCTGGCAGTGCTGCTGGCGCGCCTGCAGATCGAACGCGGCGCCAGCGGCATCGAGACCCTGACGCGCACGCTGCCCTACGCCGGCAACAATCCCGACTACCACGCCTTCCTGGCGGGCGCCCTGCAACGCCAGCAGCGCCACCGCGAAGCGGCCGAACAATACCTGGTGGCGCTGCGCGGCGCGCCCGCCAACGGCGTATGGTGGATGGGCCTGGGCATGTCGCTGCAGTCGGAGAAGCGCGACGCCGAGGCGCTGGAAGCCTTCCGCAAGGCGCGCGCCAGCGGTGCGCTATCGCAGGAGTTGTCCGGCTTCGTCGAGCGCCGCATCCAGCAACTGGCGCATTAGTCCGCGGGACGCCGGCGCCGGGTGCTCGACCAGATCAGCCACAGCAGGGCGGCCACGGAATATAAGGCGGCACGATGCGCGCCTCGGCGGCGGTGAAGACGAAGTGCGCGATCCCGCCGATGAAGAACCACAGGAACACCAGGCCGATGCCGGCCAGCCGGGCCTTGCCCATCTTCCCGGCGCCGCCCGTCACAGGCGCCCGAGCCGTTCGAGCGCCAGCCGCAGCGTCTCGTCCTTCTTGGCAAAGCAGAAGCGCACGATGCCCGATTCGGCCGGCTGGCTGTAGAAGGCCGACACCGGGATGGCGGCGACCTTGATCTCGCGCGTCAGCCACTGCGCGAAATCGGCTTCGGGCAGGCTGGAGATGCCCTCGTAGCGTACGCACTGGAAGTAGGTGCCGTCGGCCGGCAGCAGCGAGAAGCGGGTGCCGGCCAGGCCGGCGCGGAACAGGTCGCGCTTCTTCTGGTAGAAGTCCGGCAGCGCGCGCCACGGCGCCGGGTCGGCCATGTAGGCAGCCAGGCCGTGCTGCATCGGCGTGTTCACGCTGAAGACGTTGTACTGGTGGACCTTGCGGAATTCCGCCATCAGCGACGCCGGCGCCGCCACGTAGCCGATCTTCCAGCCGGTGACGTGGTAGGTCTTGCCGAAGCTCGATACCACGAAGGCGCGCTCGGCCAGCACCGGGTGGCGGCTGACCGAGGCGTGCGGCTGGCCGTCGTAGACCATGTGTTCGTACACCTCGTCGGACAGCACCAGCATGTCGGTGCCGGCGACGATGTCGGCCAGCGCGTCGAGGTCGGCCTGGCGCAGGATGCTGCCGGTCGGGTTGTGCGGCGTGTTCAGCACGATCATGCGGGTGCGCGGCGTGACCGCGGCGGCGACCCGGTCCCAGGGCACCGCAAAGCCTTCGCTGCCGAGCCGCATCGGCACCGGCACCGGCATGCCGCCGGCCAGCACGATGGCCGGCTGGTAGCTGTCGTAGCAGGGCTCGATGACGATGACTTCATCGCCCGGATGCACGGCGCACAGGATGGCGGTGATGATGCCCTGGGTGGCGCCGGCGGTGACGGTGATCTCGCTGTTCGCATCGTAGGCATGGCCGTACAGCGCGGCGAGCTTGGCGGCGATGGCGGCGCGCAGCGGCTGGGCGCCGGCCATCGGCGGGTACTGGTTGTGGCCGGCGCGCATGGCGGCATCGACGGCGTCGACCAGGCGCGGGTCGCAAGCGAAGTCGGGGAAGCCCTGGCCCAGGTTGACCGCGCCATGCTCGCTGGCGAGGGCGGACATCAGGGTGAAGATGGTGGTGCCGACGGCCGGCAGGCGCGATTGCAGGACAGGTGTGCTCATGGCGGTGGTGTGGTCGAGGGAATGGGTGCCTTATGCTGCCACGCTTGCGGGCGCCGCTTGCTGCGCCGCCCGCTGTGTTTCCTTGACCCAGGCGTCCGGCGTCATGATCGCGAACAGATTGTCGCGCGCGGCGCGCCGGGCCAGCTTGAGCAGGGCCTTGTCCTTCGTGATCAGCACGGCGGCGCCGGCGTCGCGCGCGATTTCCAGGAATTTCTGGTCGTCGCGGTCGGTGCAGACCGGCAGGCGCAGCGCGCGCGAGTCCGGCGCGAGCACGGCGATCAGCGCGTCGAAGCGTTCGGCGGCGCGCGGGCGCGTGGACGCGTCGAGGGGCAGGTGCGGGTAGTGCAGCACGAACAGGTATTCCTCGCGGCAGTCGGCACGGGTCACGGCGCGCACCTCGCCGGCATGCAGCGCGGCCAGCAAGGGGGCCCAGCGCGGGTCCTCGAACACGAACAGGTCGAGGCAGACATTGGTATCGATGACGATGAGTTTCTGTGGAGCAGGTATCATGTCAGCCATTTTACCCGCTGCAGGTCCTTGCCCCTAGTCCCGCCACCATGCTGATCGTTCTTTCTCCCGCTAAATCGCTCGACCTCGACTCTCCTCCGACCACCGACCAGCGCACGACGCCGCGCTTCATCGACCATGCCGCCGAACTGATCAAGGTGCTCAAGCCCTATTCGCCGGCCCAGGTCGGCGCGCTGATGGCGATCTCCGACCAGCTCGCCGTGCTGAACGTGACCCGCTACGCCGACTGGCACCCGGACCACGCGCCGGCGCGCCAGGCGGTGATGTCCTTCGACGGCGACGTCTATACGGGCCTGGATGCGCGCACGCTGGAGTCCGCCGCGCTCGGCTACGTGCAGGACCGCGTGCGCATCCTTTCCGGCCTGTACGGCCTGCTGCGCCCGCTGGACGGCATGCACCCCTACCGCCTCGAAATGGGCACGAAGCTGGCCAACCCGCGCGGCAAGGACCTGTACGCCTTCTGGGGCGACAGCGTCACCGCGGCGCTGAACGCCGACGCGGCCGAGACGGGGGCCACGGCCCTGGTCAACCTGGCCTCGGAAGAGTATTTCAAGTCGGTCAAGCCCAAGCTGCTTGCCGTGCCGGTGATCGCGCCGGTGTTCCAGGACTGGAAGAACGGCAAGTACAAGATCATTTCCTTCTTCGCCAAGCGGGCGCGCGGCATGATGGCGCGCTATGCGGCGCAGAACGGCATTACCGATCCGCAGCAGCTGAAGGAATTCGATGTGGACGGCTATGCCTACGACGCGGCCGCGTCGACGCAGAAGGAGTGGGTGTTCAGGCGCCGCGTCGACGCGTGAGCACCATGAAAAACGCCCGCTGCGCGGCGGGCGTTCGGTCTGTTTGGTTTTACTGTACGGCGTCCTTCGGCGAGGGCTTCGGCCCCGACTTGGCCCAGAACTTCCACCACGCCGCCTCGCCGGTGGCGCCGCCCTTGATGAAGCGGCTGTCCGGGTAGTTGGTGTTGAACACGCGCTGGGTGTCGTCGCGCAGGTCGAACATGCCGAGCTTGTCGTAGGCGCGGATCATGATGAACAGCGCTTCCTCGCGCGCCGGCGATTCCGTGAACTGGGTCACGGCGCCCTGGGCGCGGTTCAGGGCGGCCAGGTAGGCGCCGCGGCGGTAGTAGAAATTGGCCACGTGGACTTCGTACTTGGCCATGGCGTCGATCAGGTAGTTCATGCGATCGCGCGAATCCGGGGCGTATTTGCTGTTCGGGAACTTGTCGACCAGTTCCTTGAAGGCGGCGAAGGCTTCGCGCGTCGCTTTCGGGTCGCGTTCGGTCGGGTCCTGGGCGTAGACGAAGCTCAGGAAGCCGATCTGGTCATTGAAGTTGACCAGGCCGCGCAGGTAATACATATAGTCGACCTGCGGATGGTTCGGGTGCAGCTTGATGAAGCGCTCGACGGCGGCCAGCGCCTCGGCGGCGTCCTGGGCCTTGTAGTGCGCATAGGCGATTTCCATCTGCGCCTGGGCGGCGTAGGTGCCGAACGGATAGTTCGATTCGAGGCGCTCGAACAGCTTGATCGCGGCTTCGTAGTGGCCGCCCGCCATTTCTTCCTTCGCCTCATCGTATAATTTCGAAGCTGATACGTTCTTGTCTTCGTCTTTTCTCTCCGGTAACAAACCGCAGGCGGACAAACTTAGCAGGGCGCCAGTCAGGATCAATACAGACAATTTTTTTTGCATAAGCTTTTTTGCAAGAGAATTTTACCGAGAGGGTTCGGCCAAACCGGCGAGCCCTGAGAATCAACGAACGGCTGATTATAGCCGATGGAACTGACGTGATATTAACTGCTACGCCGAATTCGGCGGAAATGCCTTTCGATTCCGACCTGGATGACGAACTCGATGCCGACCTCGTGTCCGGCGCGGGCGCGCCCGACTATTCGCCGATCACCCTGGAACTGAACCCCGAGCACTGCGGCCAGCGTCTCGACAAGGTGGTCGCCCACCTGGTGCCGCAATTCTCGCGCAGCCGCTTGCAGCAATGGTTCGAGGAAGGCCACGTCACCGTCGACGGCAAGCCGGCCAAGGGCAAGGGCACCGCCTTCGGCGACGAGACCGTGGTCGTGCTGCCGCAGCCGGCGCCCGAGGACACCGCCTTCACGCCGGAAGCGATGGCGCTCGACATCGTCTACGAGGACGAGTCGATCATGGTGATCAACAAGCCGGCCGGCCTGGTCGTGCATCCGGGTTCGGGCAACTGGTCGGGCACGCTGCTCAACGGCCTGCTGGCCTACTGCCCGCAACTGGTCTCGGTGCCGCGCGCCGGCATCGTGCACCGCCTCGACAAGGATACCAGCGGCCTGATGGTGGTTGGCAAGACCCTCGAAGCCCAGACCGACCTGGTGCGCCAGCTGCAGGCGCGCACCGTCAAGCGCGAATACCTGGCGCTGGTGTGGGGCACGCCGCGCCTGTCCGGCACCATCGATTCGGCCATCAGCCGCGACCCCAAGGACCGGGTCAAGATGGCGGTGTCGAATGCACCGATGGCCAAGCCGGCCATCACCCATTACACGCTGCTGGAAAGCGGCGAACTGGATCGTCGTCCGGTCAGCCTGGTGCAGTGCCGCCTCGAAACCGGCCGCACCCACCAGATCCGCGTGCACATGCAGTCGCTGGGCTTCGCGCTGGTCGGCGACACGGTCTACGGCAAGCAGCACCTGCGCTCCTTCTTCCACCGCCAGGCGCTGCAGGCGCGCCGCCTCGGCCTGTCGCATCCGCTCAGCGGCGAGCACATGGAATGGGTCGTGCCGCTGGCGGCCGATTTCGCCGAGCTGCTGGCAAGCGCCGGCATCCAGGAACCGGAAGCGGCCTGATGCAAGGTGCGCTCGACGGCGGCGTGCTGCTGCCCGACTGGCCCGACGCGCCGGACAGCATCGGCGCGCTGGCCACTACCCGCCGCGGCGGCCTCAGCCAGGGTCCCTACGGCGACGGCGATGGCGGCGGCGGCCTGAACCTGGGGCTGCACGTCGGTGACGATGGCGCCGCCGTGCAGGCCAACCGCGCGCGCCTGCAAGCTGTGCTGCCGGGGCGCCCGGCCTGGATCGCCCAGGTGCACGGCGCCGCCGTGGTCGATGCGGCGCTGGTGGCGCCGGGCGCACCGGTGCGGACCGGCGACGCCAGCATCGCCACCGCGCCCGGCGTGGTCTGCGCCATTCTCACGGCCGATTGCCTGCCGGTGCTGTTCGCCGACCTGGACGGTAAAGTGGTGGGCGCGGCGCATGCCGGCTGGCGCGGCCTGGCCGGCGGCGTGCTGGCGTCGACCGTGGCGGCCATGCGCGCCGCCGGCGCCGGCGAGATCACGGCCTGGCTCGGTCCGGCGATCGGTCCGGAGGCCTTCGAAGTCGGACCGGACGTGCTGGACGCCTTCGAGGCGGCCTTGCCGGGCGCGGCCGCGCAAGCCTTCCGTCCCTATCCTGGTCGACCCGGCAAATACCTGGCAGACATGAATATGCTGGCGCGGCGCATGCTGGCGCGC
>Ga0265780_10004570_pt1 | contig 17761 bp, 17 predicted proteins | sample P1T30metagenome_FD_192432 | JGI IMG/M metagenome (GOLD analysis project Ga0265780, IMG submission 192432) | Plant litter microbial communities from East Loma Ridge, Irvine, California - P1 T30 | ecosystem: Environmental > Terrestrial > Plant litter > Unclassified | place: USA: California...
GTGGCGGTGACGACACCCTGTTCGCCCTCGCCCCCGGCGCGGTCGAGTTCGGCAACAAGGGCGGCCGCAAGGTCGTCAACATCGTCGCGACCCAGGTCGCGGTCGACGCGTAGCACCCGGTCCGCGCCCCGCGCGGCCCGTCCGACGGCGGTCGTCCCCTCACGGGGCGACCGCCGTCGTCGTCCCCGGGGACCCCGACGCCGCCCTCGGGCCCGTGACGGCGGCCGGGTCCCCCGCCGATGTACCCCGCCCGGTCCAGGCCGCTCCCTGGGCCCCGGCGTAGACGGGACACATGAAGGCTCTCACCTACCAGTCCATCGCCGACGTCGCCGTCACCGAGGTCCCCGACGCCGCTGTCGTCGACCCCACCGACGCCGTCATCAAGGTGACCTCCGCCGCCATCTGCGGCAGCGACCTGCACCTCTACGACGTCCTCGACTCCTACCTCGACAAGGGCGACGTGCTCGGCCACGAGACCATGGGCGTCGTCACCGCCGTGGGCTCCGAGGTCACGCGCATCCAGGTGGGCGACCGCGTCGTCGTCCCCTTCGTCATCGCCTGCCGCGAGTGCTACATGTGCCAGCGCGGGCTGTTCTCGCAGTGCGAGACCACGCAGGTGACCGAGTACGACTCGGGCGCCACCCTGTACGGCTTCTCGAAGCTCTACGGCCAGGTCCCCGGCGGCCAGGCCGAGCAGCTCCGCATCCGTCGCGCCGACGCCAACCTCGTCAAGGTCGGCCACGAGCTGCCCGACGAGCGCTACCTGTTCCTCAGCGACATCCTCCCCACCGCCTGGCAGGGCGTCGAGTACGCCCAGGTGCCCGAGGGCGGCACCCTCGTCGTGCTCGGCCTGGGCCCCGTCGGCCAGTTCGCCAGCCGCATCGGCGTGCACCGCGGCTACCGCGTCATCGGCGTCGACCCCGTCCCCGAGCGTCGCGCCATGGCCGAGCGCCACGGCGTCGAGGTCGTCGACCTCACCAAGGACGTCACCGAGGTCCTGCTCGGCATGACGGACGACCGCGGACCCGACTCGGTCCTCGACGCCGTCGGCATGGAGGCGCACGACCACGGCGGCGTGAGCATGGTGCAGAAGTTCGCCGCCGCCCTGCCCGACAAGATCGGCCAGGCCGTGATGGAGAAGACCGGCATCGACGCCCTCGGCGCCATGCACCTCGCCTTCGACGTCGTCCGCCGCGGCGGCACCGTCTCGCTCAGCGGCGTCTACGGCGGCACGGCCGACCCGACCCCGTTCATGATGCTGTTCGACAAGCAGATCACCATCAAGATGGGCCAGTGCAACGTCCACAAGTGGATGGACACCCTGATGCCCCTCGTCGAGGACCCGGCCGACCCGCTCGGCACCGAGGACCTCGTCACGCACCCCGTGCCGCTCGACCGTGCACCCGAGATGTACGAGCTGTTCAAGAAGAAGGAGGACGGCTGCATCAAGGTCGTCCTCAAGCCCTGACCGGGCTGCACCACCTGCTCACCGGGCCGGTCCCGGGGTCGACGTCCGCGCCTCCTGCGCCCCGTCACCTCGGGACCGGCCCTGAGTTCGCCCAGCGTTCACCGGAACACGCAGGTCCGTTCACCCCACGAAGGGCAACCGGATGATGGACTGGTGTCGAATCAACAACGAGGGTCCCGGTCCCGGGGCCCACGTCGGTGACATCGAATGAGAGAACCCATGGATCTCCGGACGGCCGAGCACCCTCGGCCCGACCACGTCGTCCTTCACCTGAGCGACACGCACCTCGTCGGGGGCGACCGTCCCCTGTACGGCGCCGTCGACAGCGAGGCCCGCCTCGCCCAGATCGTCCGCGAGATCGAGGCCTCCGGGGTCCGCCCCGAGGCCGTCGTCGTCACGGGAGACCTGACCGACAAGGGCGAGCCGGAGGCGTACCGCAAGCTGCGCGCGCTGCTCGAGCCGGTCGCCGACCGCCTCGGCGCCCAGGTCATCTGGGCCATGGGCAACCACGACGAGCGCGGCGCGTTCCGCGAGCAGCTCTTCGGCCAGCTGCCCTCCGACCGCCCCGTCGACCTCGTCTACGACGTCGACGGCCTCCGCGTGATCACGCTCGACACGAGCGTCCCGGGCCACCACCACGGCGAGCTGACCAGCGCCCAGCTCGACTGGCTGGCCGAGGAGCTCAGCACCCCCGCCCCGGACGGCACGATCATCGCCATGCACCACCCGCCGGTGCCCTCGGTGCAGGACCTGAGCGTCCTCGTCGAGCTGCGCGACCAGGCCGCGCTGGCCGAGGTGATCGAGGGCAGCGACGTGCGCGGCATCATCGCCGGGCACCTGCACTACTCGACCATGGCCACCTTCGCCGGGGTCCCCGTCAGCGTGGCCTCGGCCACCTGCTACACGCAGGACCTCAACGCGCGGCTCGGCGGCACCCGCGGCCGCGACGGGGCGCAGTCGTTCAACCTCGTGCACGTGTACCGCGACACCGTCGTGCACTCGGTGGTGCCGATCGGCACCTACGACACCGTCGGCGAGCCGGTCTCGGCCGAGTCGACCGCCGAGCGGCTCGCCGTCGCGGGCGTCCGCATCGAGCCCGCCGCCCCCCGGCGTCGACGCACCGACACGGCCCCCGTGCCGGTCGTGCGCGACCTCGCGCTGACGGGACCGATCGACACGCTCTGACCGGTCGCCGGGCCCGCCTCCGCGGCGCCGCGACGACCTGGCCGACACGACGACGCCGCCCCCGGGAGTCCCGGGGGCGGCGTCGTCGTCGGTGCCGTCGTCAGCTCACGGTCGCCCGTCGACGTCGGGTCGTCGCGCGAGCGACGAGCACCGACCCGAGGAGGAGCGCCGCCAGCGCCGCCGCCACGAGCGCCGCGAGGGGGCCGGCTCCCGTGAAGGCCAGGGCGTCCCGGTCGCCGTTCGCCGCGGGTGCGGCGCCGTCGTCCGGTCCGCCGCCGGGGACCGTCGGACCGGCTCCGGGAGCGGTGCCGCCGGTGCCCGGGCCGGCCGGGTCGGCCGCGACGGCGACGGGCACCACCAGGGACTGCGCCGCGAAGGGCACGGGGGCGAAGGCCGGCAGGTCCGCCGCGCTCGTCACCGTCACGGTGGCCGCGCGGTCGCCGGTCGTGTCGAACGACCGGGTCGTCTCGACCACCCAGGCGTCGCCGTCGGGGACGACCGTGGCCGGGGCGCTCGTGCCGTCGTCCCACTCGACCTGCGCCTCCATCGCTGTCGACTCGGGCGCGAGCACCGTCGGGGTGGGCGTCACGCCCGACGACGCGGGGAAGGCCGGGGTGACCGGGGCCAGGGACGCGCGCGCCAGCCGCAGCTCGACCGGGGCGCCGACCCGGGCCGCGACGGGCAGCTCGCCCGCGGGCTCGAGGGAGAGGTCGGCCTGGTCGGGCGAGGACACGCTCGGGACGGCGTCGCCGGGCGCGGTGCCCCAGGTCAGCCCCTCGGGCGAGTCGGCCAGGTCGAAGACGAGCTCCGCGCCGTCCTGCAGGTCGGTCGCGTCGAACCAGGTGCGCGTCTGCGCCACCCCGTCGATGCTCATGCCCCGCACGTAGCGCGGCGCGTCGCCGGACGCCGCCGGTGCGGACACCGAGACCTCGGCGCCGCCGTCGAGGGCGATCGTGGCCGAGAGCACGCGCGGTGCGTTGACGGCCATGATGCCCGAGCCGGGCTCGACCGGCATCATGCCGAGCGAGGCCAGCACGTACCAGGACGACAGGGTGCCGAGGTCGTCGTTGCCGACGCCTCCCCCGGGCGTGTTCGGGAACCGGTTCAGGTTGGCCGCCAGCACGTCGTTGACCTTCGCCGGCTCGCCGACGAAGTCGTAGAGCCACGGGTCGATCAGCATGGGCTCGTTGCCCGGGTTGTAGCCGATGCTCGAGTAGTAGTCGCTGCCGCCGGCGGCCCAGCTGTCGGGCGAGACGCCGGGCTCGGCGCGGAGCGCGGCGATGTCCGTGTACTGGTCGAGGCGCTCGACGAACGCCTCGCGGCCGCCCATCGCGTCGACGAGGCCGGGCACGTCCTGCGGGGCCATCCACTGGTAGTGCCACGGGGTGCCCTCGTGGAACCCGGACTGCTGGACCTCGGCGAGCTCGGGCGCCGAGTTGAAGGCGCCGTCCGGGCCGACCGCGTTGACGATGCCGGTGAAGCCGCCCGTCAGCTCGACGTCCGGGTTCCACAGGGTGCGCCAGTTGCGGCCCCGGTCGAGGAACGGCGCCGCCTCGTCGTCCTTGCCCAGCCGCTGGGCGGCCGCGCCGATCGCCGCGTCGGCGAGGGCGAACTCCATGGTCGCGGAGCCGCCGTGGCGGTACTCCTCGAACTGGCCGCCGAGTCCGCCGCCGTCCTCGGCGTACCACGGCACGTGGCCGTTCTCGAGGTAGTACGCGGCGCTCTGGCGACCCACGGAGGCGACGCCTGCGGGAGGCGCGGTGGTCGCGTTCTCGGTCAGGTAGCCCCAGAGCTCGTCGGAGACGTCGTCGGGGACGGTGCCGAGCGCGAAGTTCTCGGCCAGCCACGGCGACACGGGGTCGCCGGCCATGATGTTCGTCTCGAGCGCCCCGAGCGACCAGCGCGGCAGCCAGCCGCCCTCGACGCGGGCGCGGTACATCGAACGCACGACGTCCTCGGCCCGGTCGTGCTCGAACAGCGCGTGCAGGGTGGCCTGCGTGCGGTAGGTGTCCCAGAGCGAGAAGCGCTGGTAGTACGTCCAGCCGTCGGCGACGTGCTGCTGCAGGTCGAGTCCGAGGTACCGGCCGTCGACGTCGCTGCCCACGGTCGGCGACAGGAGGCTCTTGTAGAGCTGCGTGTAGAAGACCCGCAGCTGCTCGTCGGTCTGCGTCGTCACGTCGAAGCGGCCGAGGGCCTCGTCCCACTCGGCCTCGGTCGCCGCGCGGACGGCGTCGAAGCCGACGGGCGCGCCGCCGGCCGTCGTCTCGGCGACCCGGTTGCCCCGGGCGCCGTCGAGGTCGACGAACGAGACGCCGACGCTGACCTCGACGGTGTCGTCGGCGGTGGTGTCGAAGGTCGCCGCCGCGCCGTTCAGGCCGGTCTCGACCTCGCTCGCCAGGGAGCCCGGCACCCAGGTGCCGTCGTCGCCCCACGTGCCGCGGGTCGCGGCGGGCCGGTCGAACTCGGCGCTGAAGAAGTACCGGACGGAGTCGTCGGTGCCGCCGCAGAATCCGCCGTTGTCGACCCAGCCCTCGAGGGTGCGGTCGTCGACCCAGGTGACGCTGCTGGCACCGGCGTCGCGGAGAGTCTGCCCCACGTTGAACGACACGTTGCCCGTGTCGGCCCCCGCGGGGAACGTGTACCGGTGCTCGCCCACGCGCGTGGACGCGGTGAGCTCGACCGTCACGTCGTCGTCGAGCAGCGCGGTGTAGTAGCCGGCCGAGGCGCGCTCCGTCGTCGCCTGGTCCTTCAGGGCGATCGTCGTGCGCTCGGTGACCGGGGTCGTGGTCGTGCTCGGGGTGACGAGCACCTCGCCGGCGGCCGGGCAGCCGGCGCTGTTGACGTGCTGGTGGCTGAAGCCCCAGACCTCGCCGGCGTCCTTGCTGTACGACGTCGACGCGTAGGAGTTCGTGTTGTCGGGGCTGAGCTGCACCATCCCGAACGGGGCGGTCGCGCCCGGGAACGCGTTGCCCTCGCTCTCGGTGCCCACGAAGGGGTCGACGAGCGCGGCCAGGCCGCTCTCGGGGGCGGCGACCCCCGCCGCCGGGGCTGCCTGGGCGGGGCCGGCCGCGAGGCCGGTGAGGGCGCCTCCGCCGACCGCGACGGCCAGGGCGGTGAGGGCCGCGGCGACGCGGCGGCCGCGCGAGCGACCCTGACGTCGCTCGGCGGCGGGTGTGATCTGGTGGGGCATGGGGGCGTTGTCCTCCTCGACGAACGGTCCGCGCCTCCTGCTCGCCCGGGCGCACGTCGGCGTGCGCCCGACCGGACGACGACGTCACGGTGCGGCAGGGTGCCGAGAGCGGGAGGGCAGGACTTGTCTACCATGATCCGTACCCCGGACGACACTCGTCGGGGTACGGCAGGGCCGTCCGTCGAGCCCGCGACGGCGGGTGCGCAGCCCGGCGGACCGGCCGGGACGGGCGCGCTCAGCCCCGCGCGAGCCAGGCCCGGAGCCGCCTCAGGTAGTGGTCGCGGAGCACGTGCCGCAGCCGGGCCGGCAGCCGGGGCACCACGATCCGGCAGAGCAGCAGCACGGCCCGGAACGCCGCGGCCCGCACCGGCCCCCACGGCAGCCGGAACGCCGTGCGCAGGGGCGCGGGCAGCAGTCCCGTCGTCACGAGCCGCGCCAGCGGCATGGCGAGGCGCAGCGCGACCGGGACGGCCGTCGGGTGCAGCAGCCGGTGCGCCACGTCGCGCGTGACGTCGTCGACGACGAGCTCGCCGAGCCGAGCGTCCCACCACCGGCGGAACGCCGCCCGGTCGGCGGGCCAGGCACCGGCCGGCACCTGCAGCGCCGTGCCCACGAGCTCGTAGTCGCGGTAGACGGCCTCCGGCGCGCCCACGGCCCCGTAGACGCGCTCGTAGAGGTCGATCGCCGAGTCGTACAGGGTGGCGGCCACCCAGAGCTGCAGACGCGGGTCCCGTGCGTCGTAGGCCACGGACGAGGAGGCGTCGCTGCGGACCGGCGCGTGCGCCCGGTCGACGAGGTCCCGCACGGCACGGGCCTCGGCGGGGCTGCCGTAGACGATCGCGTAGAGGTACGTCATGGTGCCGTGCAGCCGCTGCAGCGGGCGGTGCACGAAGTCGCTGTGCTCCGCCACGCCGTGGCCCACCCCGGGACACGCGAGCTGGAGGAGGATCGCCCGCCCACCGGCGCCGAGCAGCAGGGCCTCGGCGGCCATGTCGCGCATGCCGCGGACGTCACGGCCCCGTCTCACGTCGTCCTCGCGCACGCGGTCAGCCTAGGACGCGCGCCTGGGTAGGCTCGGCTGCGTGTCCGCCCCCGAGTTCGTCCTCGCCCTCCGCCGAGCCGTCGGCACCGCCCCGCTCTGGCTGTCCGGCGTCACCGCGGTCGTGACGAAGGGCGACGACGTGCTCATGGTCCGCCGGTCGGACACGGGCGCCTGGACGCCGGTCACCGGGATCATCGACCCCGGCGAGCACCCGGCCGACGCCGCGGTCCGCGAGGTGCTCGAGGAGGCGGACGTCACCGCCGAGCCCGTCCGCCTCGCCGTCGTCGGGGTCACCGACCTCGTCGTCTACGGCAACGGCGACCAGGCGAGCTACCTCGACCACACCTTCGCGCTGCGCTGGGTGTCGGGCGAGCCGTTCCCCGCCGACGGCGAGAACACCGAGGCCCGGTGGTTCGCGCGGGACGCGCTCCCCGAGATGACCGCCGAGATGCGCGCGCGCGTCGAGGCCGGGCTCTCGGACGAGGCAGCCGCCCGCTTCACGGCCGGCGGCGAGCAGCGGAGCTAGGACTCGATGCTGCCCTGGCCGCCGCCTGCCCGCAGCGTGCGGCGGTCCTGCTCGGCGGTCTCGCGCGCGACCCGGTCGATCTCCGCCTGCTCCCACGGGGCGGCGAAGGGGAAGTAGCGCTCGAGGAAGTCCGTGACCGTGTCCGTGCGCTCCTCGTCGGAGACCTCGGGGAAGCTGCCGTCGTTCAGGCAGAAGAAGTCGACCGACCGCTTCTTGAGCAGCTCTGACAGCGAGGCGAGGCCCGACACCATCGTGGTGTCGATGTAGCTCACCTTCGCGTTCTCCTGCACGATCGCCCGGCCCGTCATCAGCGAGTAGTAGTGGTACAGCGAGTTCGTGACCGAGATGTTCTCCTTGGCCCGGAACGGGCTGGCGCCGGTCGCGGCGAACTCGTCGGCGAACTCGTGCTCCATCTCGAACATCACGCTGCGCCGCAGGGGGGCGGCCGTGTGCTCGAGGTGCCGGGTCGTGACGCGGCCGAAGCGCTGCTGCAGCAGCCGGCGGTTCACCCGGGCGGCGTTCTCGAAGCCGCTGCGCTCGGGGTTGTTGAGCCCGAGGCCGATCCTCGTGTCGGCCTCGATGAACTTCGTGACCGAGCCCGGGGAGAAGAACATCGACGGCGCGACCGGACGACCGAAGAACATGTCGTCGTTCGAGTACAGGAAGTGCTCGCTGAGCCCCTCGATGTGGTGCAGCTGCGACTCGACGGCCTGGGAGTTGTGGGTCGGCAGCCACGACGGGTCGGAGAAGAACTGCTCGCTGCGCACGACGCGCACCCGCGGGTGGTCCCCGAGCCACTCGGGAACGGGCGAGTCGGTGGCGATGTAGATGTTCCGCACCCACGGCGCGAACATGTAGACCGAGCGCAGGGCGTACTTGAGCTCGTCGATCTGCCGGAAGCGCGCCGGGGCGTCGTCGCCCTCGCCGACGACGTGGTTCGCCGCCCGGGCGGCCCTCGCGCGCTGGTACTCGACGGAGTTGCCGTCGACCCACGAGAAGACGATGTCGACGTCGAAGGTGATGTCGGTGGCGTGGTCGTCGAACATGTGGGCCAACGTGGGCCACTGCATGCCGAAGCGCTCCACGGTCTCCTCGACGGCCTCGGACCGAGGCAGGTCGGTGCGCATCAGGGCGTTCTCGACCGGCACGAGCACCTGGTCGTCGGTGAGGATCCAGAACTCGACCTGGACCGCCGTGCCGGCCCCGTACCGCAGGCGGCCGATCGGCTCGACGCGGGGCCGGAAGAGACGGAAGACGCGCTCGTCGTCCGCCTCGAGGCCGCCCTCGGAGACGAGCACGGCCTGGCCCTTGGGCGGCTTCGCGTAGAACGGCTCGGCGGCCGACGCCGCGGCCATCGCCTGGGTGAAGGCCGCGCGGTGCACGGTGTCGACGGCGATGACGGGACGGACGTCGTTGCCCCGGACGAGGAGGAACGGCACCTCGGCCTCGTCGAGCACCCGGCGGATGAACAACAGGTCTTCGATCATCGACTGCTGCGGGGTGAGGTGGCCGTTGAGGAGGGTGAACTGGCCCTTGCGGACCACGACGTCGTCGCGGTCCAGACCACCGGCTCGCGGACGGGGGGTCAGGAGGGGACTCTCCGTCGTTCCGGTGATCTCGGTGACCATTCAGGCTCTGCTCCCTGTGCTCGCCTCTCGCAGGCTCCGTGCACGTCGCGTCCAATTTAGCGGTCCCGAGGAGGGACCGCGTGCCGCCCGGGTCAGCGGCGGCGGCCGCCCGCGGGCACACGGCCGCCCGAGCCGCGTCCGGCCTCGGCGTTCGGCACCTTGATGCGCACCCCGGCCACGACGAAGACGACGGCCGCGGCGAACTGCATCGCCGCCCAGGGCTGCCCGTCCAGGGGCACGACGACGACCGGGTTCCAGAGCACGGCCACGGCCGCGAGCAGGGGCAGCGCCCACCACGTGCGACCGCGCCACGCGAACACGAGCACGATCAACGCGAGGATCGAGACGGCGTAGCGCACCACGGTGAAGCCGCCGGAGTCGAGCAGGAACGCGCCCACGCTGAGCACGACCGCCCCCAGGAGACCGGGCGCGAGGGCCGGTCGGAGGAACTCGGGAGCCTGGGGCGTGGGCACGGGAGCCGCCTCTCGTCGTCGCGGAGGGCCACGGTCGCGGCCCCGGGAGAGCCTAGCGGCGGACGAGCGCGCTCCCCTGGGCGTCGTCGCCCGCCCGGTCGCCGTGCCTCAGTCGATGTCGTAGGGCACGTGCAGCACCGTGAGCGGACGGCTCATGGGGGGCTCGCCGCGCAGGCGCTCGAGGCCCGGTCCGAGCTCTGCCGCCCAGGCCCGGTACCCCTCGTCGCTGAGGTGCACGCCGTCGGTGGTGAACTCGGGCCGCATCGCCTCGCCCGCGTCGTCGGCGAGGGCCGGCCACAGGTCGAGCCACTGCGCCCGGACCGTCGACGAGAACTGGCGCAGGTGCCGGTTGGCGTCCTGGATGCGCGGGGCCTGGTCGGCCGTGCGGGGCAGGATCGACTGCAGCAGGAGCCGCGTGCCCGGGAGCTCGCGGCGCATGGTCACCATGAGCGACTCGACGCCCCGGACGACCTGCTCGACGGAGCGGCGCGTCGCGAAGTCCTCGTTGCCGACGAGCAGGACCACCGAGTCGGGCTGCGCGGCCACGATCTCGTCGAGCCGCTCGGTCACGGTGGCGGTGGTGTCGCCGTCGCGGCCCAGGACGACGACGTCGTCGTCCGGGAACCAGGCGGCCCAGTCGCCGCCTGCCGTCGTGCTGTCTCCGACGAATACGAGCTTCTCGCCGTGCGCCATGGGTACCTCCGGGTGGTGTCGATGTGCCGCGGGGCCGGACGGCCCCCGGCGTGTCGTCTGCAGGGAAGCGTACCGCCCCGCTCCTGCGGGCGGTCAGACGGCTCGGCCCGCCCCGCTCCTGCGGGCGGTCAGACGGCTCGGCCCGCCCCGCTCCTGCGGGCGGTCAGACGGCTCGGCCCGCCCCGCTCCTGCGGGCGGTCGGGACGCGGCTCAGCGCCGGAAGCGGCGGGGCCGCCGGGCCGCGATCCGGTCGAGCGCGTGCCGCACGCTCGGCAGCAGGACCACGAACGACGCCACGACGACGAGCACGCTGAACGCGACGCCGAGCCAGAGGGGCACGGGCGACGAGGCGCCCGCCTCGGCGGGGTAGAGCGGGGCGGGCGTCGCGGCGAGCAGCAGGGCTAGCGTCACGACCGGGCGGCGGTGGCCGTGATGCGGCGGAGCATCCCGCTGAAGATGACGCCGTGGAACGGCAGGATCGCGAACCAGTACAGACGGCCGCCGAGGCCGTGCGGGAAGAACACGGCGCGCTGACGGTAGTGCGACCCGCCGCCCTCGCGGGGCGTCACGGTCATCTCGAGCCACGCGCCTCCCGGCACCTTCATCTCGGCGCGCAGGCGCAGCAGGCGGCCGCGCTCGAGGGTCTCGACCCGCCACCAGTCCAGGGCGTCGCCGACGCGCAGCGAGGTGGCGCTGCGGCGGCCTCGACGCAGGCCCACTCCCCCGACGAGCCGGTCCATCCAGCCTCGGGCGGCCCACGCGAGCGGGAACGAGTACCAGCCGTTCTCGCCCCCGATGCCCTCGACGACGCGCCAGAGGGCCTCCGGCGAGGCGCTCGAGTCGGTCTCGCGGTCGTCGGTGTAGACGGTGTGGCCCGACCAGTCGGGGTCGCTCGGCAGCAGGTCGCTGGGGGCGCCGGCGACGGCGGAGTCCTGCCAGCTCGTCTCGACCTCGCCGTCCTTCTCGCGCTGCAGGGCGAGGCGCACGGCCGCGCGGTACCGCAGCAGCCCCTCGGCGGGCGGCGGCACGACCTCGTCGATGTCGTGCTCGCTGACGACGCAGTCGTACTGCAGCGACGCGATGATGGGCACGGCCAGGGCGCGCGGGATGGGCGTCACGAGGTTGACCCACTGCGAGGCGAGCCAGGGCGTGAAGACGGGGAGGGAGGCGATCGGACGCTGCGCGAGGCCCGCCTCCAGCGCGTAGCCGTTCATCATCTGGCCGTAGCGGAGCACGTCCGGGCCGCCGATGTCGAAGGTGCGGTTGACGTCGGCGGGCACGTCCGCCGCGCCGATCAGGTAGTGCAGCACGTCGCGCACGGCGATGGGCTGGATGTGGTTGCGCACCCACTTGGGCGCGGGCATGTAGGGCAGAACGTCGGTGAGGTGGCGGATCATCTCGAACGAGGCCGACCCGGACCCGATGACGACGCCCGCCTGCAGAGCCACCGTGGGCACGCCGCTCGCCAGCAGCACGTCGCCGACGTCCCGCCGGCTGCGGAGGTGCTTCGAGAGCTCGCCGTCGGGGTGCAGGCCGCCCAGGTAGACGATGCGCTCGACGCCGGCCTCGCGGGCCGCGTCCGCGAAGACGTGGGCGGCGTCGGCCTCGGCCCGCTCGAAGTCGCCCTTGCTGCCCATCGCGTGCGCGAGGTAGTAGGCCACGTCCACGCCCTCGACCGCACGGCGGACCGAGTCGCGGTCGGTCAGGTCGCCCTGGACGACCTCGACGTCGCCCGCCCAGGGCACGTCGACGAGCTTCTCGGGCGAGCGCACGAGCACCCGCACGTCCGCCCCCGCCTCGACGAGGCGCGGGGTGAGGCGCCCGCCGATGTAGCCGGTGGCGCCGGTGACGAGCACGCGGCGGCGGGTCACGGCCTGGTCGGTGTCCCGCGTCGTCTCGGACGTCGCGGTCGTCGGGTCGTTCTCAGGAGCCATGCCGTCGACCGTACGCCGCCGGGCTCACGCCAGGCCGAGCACCTCGCGGGTGCGGACCACGTCGGCGCGGATGTGCTCGACCAGCGCGTCGATGCCCTCGAACGCCACGTTGCCGCGCACCCAGTCGACGAACATGACCGTGATCTCCTGGCCGTAGAGGTCCATCGTCACGTCGAGCAGGTGCGCCTCGACCTGTTTCGCGGGCACGCCCTCGAAGGTCGGGTTGTGGCCCACCGAGACGGCGGCCGGGAACACCCGGTCGCCGACGAGCACGCGGGCGGCGTACACGCCGTCGGCCGGCACGTGCCCCTCGCTGTCGCGGGCGAGGTTGGCGGTCGGGAACCCGAGCTCGCGCCCCCGTTGCTCGCCGTGCACGACGACGCCGCGCACGGCAGGCTCCCGGCCGAGCAGCTCGCCCGCCCGGCGCACGTCGCCGGCCTCGAGCAGCTCGCGGATCCAGGTCGAGGAGGCGCGGCGTCCGCCCCCGAGGCGCACGTCGTCGATCGACACCACCTCGAGGCCGCGCTCGGCGCCGAGCTCGCGGAGCGTGTCGACCGTGCCGCTCCCCCGCACGCCGAAGCGGAAGTCGTCGCCGACGAAGACGACCCGGGCGTGCAGGGCGCCCACCAGGATGCGGTCGACGAAGTCGGTCGGCGACAGGCTGCGCAGCTCGTCGTCGAAGGTGAGCATGAGCGTCGCGGCCACCCCGGCGGCCTCGAGCAGCTCGCGCTTCTGGCGGTTGCTCACCAGCGAGGGGGGCACGGAGCCGGGCCGCAGCACGGCGAGCGGGTGGCGGTCGAAGGTGACGACGGTGGGGGTGAGGCCGCGCTCGGCCGCGACCTCCTCGAGCAGGCCGATCACGGCACGGTGGCCGACGTGCACGCCGTCGAACTTGCCGATCGTCACCGCGCTCGGGCCCACGTCGGCGGGCACGTCGGCGAGGGCGTCCCAGAACTCCACGACGCCTACTCGGCCCGGTCGGCGGAGCCGGCCTCGCGCGCGACCGCCGGCCGCGTGCGCAGGAGCCACACGATGCCGAGCACGGGCAGGACGAGCGGGACGAAGCCGTAGCCGCGCCCGAACCACGACCACACGGTGTCGTCGGGGAACAGCTCGGGGTCGAGCACGGTCACGAGGCCGACGATCAGCACGCCGGCGAGCTCGAACGAGATGGTGGCCCAGGCGACGGCGTACGAGGTGCGGCCGCGGGTGATGAGCGAGGCGGTGGCCACGATGTAGACGACCGCCGCCAGCGCGCTCAGCGTGTAGGCGAGCGGCGCCTCGTCGAACTGCTCGAGGATCTGGAACACGGACCGACCGGTCGCCGCCAGGGCGAGCACGGCGTACACCGCGATCAGGACCCGGCCGACGCCGACCGCGCGAGAAGACTTCTGAGTGACCATCACCGACAAGGATATGGCGCGTGGCTGTGCGCCGCCGCCAGCGCCGAGGAGGCGGTGGTCACGCGACCTGGACGGTCCAGATCTGCAGCATGCGGTAGACCATGACCGCGACGGCGAAGACCGCCGCGGCGAGCACCAGGTTGCTCCAGCGGGTGCGGTCGACGAGGGCCCACACGACGGCCAGCGGCGGCAGCAGGATCGCCGACACGAGGTAGATGTAGAACTCGACCACGTTGCCGGTCGGCGGGTTGCCCGCGAAGGGCGCGACGATCGCGACGACGAGCTGCACGAGCAGGAGCAGCAGCACCAGGGCCACGGCGCCCACCGTGATGTCGTTGGGCAGCTTGCCCCAGAACCCGGCCACGAGGCACACGAGCCCGGCGACGCAGGCGACGACGACCTGCGCCCAGGTGAACCACTCGATCACGCGCGCACCTCGTCCGTCGGGAAGTTGACGATCGGCTTCGCCCGGCCGCCGCGGACCGAGACGAGCCCGGCGAGGTCGCCCGCCGGGGTGACCGCGGCCACCGGGCCGTCGGTGTCGGCCAGCTCGACGGCGGGCCGCTTGCCGTGGCCGAGGTCGGTCGTCTCGTCGGCCGTCATCGACCAGACGGGGAACAGCGAGGAGGCGACGGTCGTGGGGGCGAGCAGGGCCGGGCCCACCTCGATGCCCTCGAGCACCGCCGCGTCGGCGACGTCGAACGAGCCCACCCGGGTGCGCCGCAGCGCCGTGAGGTGGCCGCCGACGCCGAGTGCCGCCCCGAGGTCGCGGGCGAGCGCCCGCACGTAGGTGCCCGACGTGCAGCTGACGCGCACGTCGAGGTCGCGCACCGTCACGCCGTCGACGACGGCGTCGCGCCGGTCGAGCACGACGAACTCGGAGACGACGACGTCGCGGGCCGCCAGCTCGACCTCGACGCCCTCGCGGGCCAGGTCGTAGGCCCGGCGCCCGTCGACCTTGATGGCGCTGACCGTGGTCGGCACCTGGCTGATCGGGCCGGTGAGCGCGGCGACCCCGGCGTCGATCGCGGCGTCCGTGACGCCGGAGGCGTCGGCGGTCGCCGTCACCGCGCCGTCGGAGTCGTCGGAGGCGGTCGAGACGCCCAGCCGGACGGTGGCCTCGTAGGTCTTGTCGAGCCCGACGAGGAACGTCAGCAGACGGGTCGACGAGTTCAGCCCGAGCACGAGCAGCCCGGTGGCCAGCGGGTCGAGCGTGCCGGCGTGGCCGACCTTGCGCGTGCCCGCGGCCCGTCGCACCCGGGCGACGACGTCGTGGCTGGTGATGCCCTGCGGCTTGTCGACGAGGAGGATGCCGCTGTTCACGCGACGACGCTACCGCACCGTGTCGGGGACGAGGCTCAGCACGCGTCGTCGAAGACGCGCCGCGGGTGCTCGGGATCGGTGACGTCGACGACGGCGGTCGCGCCGGCCCTGAGGCCGCCACGGGTCCCGCCCGCGGTGACCCAGACCGTGTAGTTCCAGAGGCCGGCGAGCTCGGGCCGGCCGAGGGCCTCGCCGTCGACGACGAGCAGGGCGTCGTCGGGGCCGGTGACCCAGCGCGGCTCGACCTCGCGCTGGCGCTCGCTGTCGAACGCCGCGGGCACCCACGCGGTGCTGCCGCCGAGCCGGAACGGCTCGACGAGCGCACGGCGCAGCAGGGACCCGTCGACGGGGGCCGGCCCCGAGGCCGCCCCGGCGCCTGCGTCGGCCCTGGGCAGGAGGAAGTCGCCGACCGAGGCCCGGAACGCCGGGTGCCCCGCCTCGACGAGGGCGGCGGCGAGGTCGTCGGCGAGGGCCGCCTGCCCGGCGTCGGCGAGGCCGTCGACGGCGACGAACGCCCGCCCCTTCGCGTAGTTGTGCAGGATCTCGGTCGCGAGAGCGCGCAGGGTGTCTTTCTTGGCGGGGGCCCAACGAGTCGTCATGCGCTCACGATAGGCCGGGCCGCCGACGGCGGGCCGGGCGCGGCGCAGGCGTCTGCGTGCCGTCCGGACGGCCGACGGGAGGCGGTCGTCGGCGCCCGTAGGATCGTCCGGTGACCATCGCCCCCGCCGTCTCGTCGTGGTTCCGCGAGCACGGGCGCGACCTGCCCTGGCGCCGGCCCGGCTTCACGGCGTGGGGCACGCTCGTGAGCGAGGTCATGCTGCAGCAGACGCCCGTGGTGCGCGTCGTGCCCCGGCTCGAGCAGTGGCTCGAGCGTTGGCCGACGCCGGCCGACCTGGCCGCCTCCCCGGCGTCGGAGGCGGTCCGCGCGTGGGACCGTCTCGGGTACCCGCGCCGGGCCCTCGCCCTGCACGCCGCCGCCGTCGTGATCACGGAGCGGCACGGCGGCGTCGTCCCGGAGACCGTCCCCGAGCTGCTCGCCCTGCCCGGCGTCGGCGACTACACGGCGCGGGCCGTCGCGGTCTTCGCCTACGGCCACCGGCACCCGGTCGTCGACACCAACGTGCGCCGGGTGCTCGCCCGCGCCGTCGAGGGCCTCGCCGAGCCGTGGGCGCCGAACGCCCGGCGCGACCTGCCGCTGATGGAGTCGCAGCTGCCGACGGACCTGCCGGGCGCGCGCGTCGCCAGCGCGGCCGTCATGGAGCTCGGGGCCCTCGTGTGCACGGCTCGGTCGCCGCGGTGCGACGAGTGCCCCCTCGTCGACCGGTGCGCGTGGGTGCTGGCGGGGAGGCCCGAGCACGACGGCCCTCCCCTGCGTCGCCAGGCGGCCTTCGCCGGCTCGGACCGCCAGGTGCGCGGGCTCGTCATGGCCGAGCTGCGCGCGAGCGACGTGCCGGTCTCGAGTGACGAGGTCGCCGCCCTCTGGCCGGACGCCGACCAGCGCGAGAGAGCCCTCGCCGGCCTCCTCCGCGACGGGCTGGTCACGGGATCGGCCGACGAGGGCTGGTCGCTGCCGAGCTAGGTCAGCGGGTCGGGCCGTCGCCCTGCGCCGGGCCCTCGTCGACGGCGCCCGACTCCACGTCGGCCTCGTCGACCGTCGGCTCGTCGTCGAGGTCGTCGAGGTCGTCGTCGAAGTCGTCCTCGTCGCGCGGCTTGACGTAGGGGTCGGCGTCCCCGGCGTACTCCGCCGTGGCGGCGATGGACTGGCTGTCCTGGTCGCGCTGACGCGCCTCCTGCAGGAGGCGGTCGATGGACGCCGCGTTCTCGGGCAGCGCGTCGAGGATGAACTCGAGGCTCGGGGTGAGGCGGGCCGTGATGTTCTTGCCCACCTCGCTGCGCAGCATGCCGGTCGCCGACTTGAGGGCGGCGCCGGTGTCGCGTCGCTCCTCGTCGGTGCCGTACACGGTGTAGAAGACGGACGCGTGCTGCAGGTCGCCCGTGACCTTCACGTCGGTGATGGTGACGAACCCGAGGCGGGGATCCTTGATGCCGCGCTCGAGTCGTCGCGCGACGATCTCGTGGATGCGGTCTGCCATCTTGCGGGCGCGCTGTGCGTCGACCATGGGGTGCTCCTTCAGTCTGGGGGCCCGGAGGCGAGAGGGGTGGGGCCCCGCCTCGACCGTGGTCGTGGCGGGGCCCCTGACGATGCGTCGCCGGGCGTCAGCCCCGCGGCTTCTCGACCATCTCGATGGTCTCGATCTCGTCGCCGATCTGGATGTCGTTGAACTTGCCGAGGCCGATGCCGGCCTCGAAGTCCGTGCGCACCTCGGTGACGTCGTCCTTGAAGCGACGCAGCGAGTCGATGGCGAGGTTGTCGCCGACCACCACGCCTTCGCGGATGACCCGGGCCCGGGCGTTCCGCGTGATCGTTCCCGACCGCACGATGACACCGGCGATGTTGCCGACCTTCGACGAGCGGAAGATCTCGCGGATCTCGGCGACACCGGACTGCTTCTCCTCGAACTCGGGCTTGAGCATGCCCGTGAGCGAGTTCTCGATGTCCTCGAGAGCGGCGTAGATGACCGAGTAGAAGCGCACGTCGACGCCCTCTCGGGCAGCACGCTCGCGGGCCTTCGTGTCCGGTCGGACGTTGAACCCGATGATGACCGCGTTGTCGACGGTCGCCAGGTTGACGTCGCTCTCGGTGACGGCGCCCACGCCGCGGTGGATGATGCGCAGCTGCACGCTGTCGTCCACCTCGATCTTGAGCAGCGACTCCTCGAGCGCCTCGACGGCACCCGACACGTCGCCCTTGATGATGATGTTGAGCGCCTCGACCTTGCCCTCTTCGAGAGCACGGGTGAAGTCCTCGAGCGAGATGCGCTTGCGGGCCTTGGCC
>Ga0265780_10004571_pt1 | contig 17760 bp, 21 predicted proteins | sample P1T30metagenome_FD_192432 | JGI IMG/M metagenome (GOLD analysis project Ga0265780, IMG submission 192432) | Plant litter microbial communities from East Loma Ridge, Irvine, California - P1 T30 | ecosystem: Environmental > Terrestrial > Plant litter > Unclassified | place: USA: California...
TACTTCCGACACTCCGTCTTATCCCCCCAACTCAGCGTCTGGCATATAATCCACGTCCTAACCGGCTTGATATTATCAGGATCATTGAACACATTGCCCAGCTTGCGATCCTGCGTCCAGAACACTATGAAGAAGACTAGACTTCCTATTAAGACGAAGATAGCGACGAGGATGTTGCGCCATTGCAGGATGAAGAGCTTCTTGATGTTGGCCCACGTGCGGGGATTCGCCTGCTTGGTCGCGCCGCCACTGTAGCTCCGGTTATGCGTGGGAGCCGCGCGCGCACGTTTCAGTGTTTTGGCGTATACCCAGATGCAGTAGCTTGTCGTGATAGCCTGCAATATGAACCCGAGGCCAGCGAAAAGGACGAGCCAGACCCAGAAGGTAGTAATGGCGTTCTCATGGTTCGGCAAGCATGTCTGTCCCATGCGGTACGAGAAGCCGGTGGTCGTGAGTACAGCGATGAGGAACACGATTGGAAGCAGTGTCCCTGCTGCGATGCTGCAAAACATGAATTTACGTCCAGGCGCAACATCGTACACGATCCGCACGAAGAGCCAGAGGCTTCGTAGGAAGACCCAGATAACGCATCCGAGACCGCCGAGCGTGACGAAGGACCCGGTCCATGCGCAGGACATACTGCTGTGCATGTCCTAGGGCGTGATGGCATCGTAGCACAAGTCCGGCTTCGTCGAGACGGGGATGGCGAAGGAAAGCGAGATGAGTAAGACGGGTATCAGGAGCCCGATGCTGAGGTAATGTCGGAGCGATTGTGCCGTCGGCAGCACTAGGAAGGAAAGGAGCAGAAAGGAGCACAGGACTAGGCTGAGGACCGAGAGGTAGTTTGATACGCGGAGGTTAGACTGCCATTCTGTGTAAAGTCAGTGTATGCTCGTAACGCCACGCTTGATAGGAGGGTGTCTTATCTGGCGTGTAGAGCCAGTCTTGTAGTGGGCAAGGAAAGCAACATCATGCTTCCTGGTCACCGCGCGTCAAGGAGCCAGTACCGCAATAGCGTCCTGCGAGGTCTGTACTATGTCAGTCGCGGTTCTTACGAAGTGAACGAGGCGTACCCACATCCTCCCTTGCCACCCAAGAGGCTTCTCGTCCAGCAATGGCGCCGTACAGAGCGAAACTGTGGTATTTCCGAACAGGCCCGACATGGCTTCTGTCTCATCTGTCACTGGGCGAGAGAAAGACGTGTTGTGGTAAGGCTAGTCGGTCGCCACGAGACAATCTATAACCTTATGCGTCTAGTGGTATTATCCGTGGCATGTTGAGCTCTGACGATGTAGAAGCGATTCTCCTTTGTTCGCGGAGCATTGGCGTTCCGATTCCGCGTTTCTTCTGCTCGTCCTTTTACGTGAGGGAGTGTGAGCACAAAGAAAACCACCGTCGTCACAAAGAAGTCACCGCGTCGAGGATACGATAGTCACGTCCGACAGGAAGGTCTTGATTGTATGCTTTGATTGACCAGATCCTTGAAGCCATGCATATGAGCCGTATCCACATTATAGCAGCTTGGAAAGCCTCGTACAAACTGTCGGTAGAGCACGCCTCCAAGCCACCATGTGGCCCCGTGCACTCCCCTGGTCTACTGTATTAGACAGCGATATCGCCCCAATTAGAAAAACTCCATGGTATCACATATTCTCCATCTCTTCAAAGGTTCATACCAGCATGCTATACTGGAACGCCAAGGAACCCGATCTTGGGTTTTGCTCGAGCGCCGTCGGTAGTCTCGCCGCCCCACTGACTTCGCCACTCTGCTTCCTCAGACTTTACAAAGGCGAAAGCCTCGCGCTCTTCGGGCTGCATGTTTTGTAGGTCTTCGTCGTCAAGTTCTGGCAGGCCATTCACACCGACATCGATGAAGTTGGCGTCAGGACCAGGTAGGCCCAGTCCAGCGAAAGGCGGTTGCTGGAAAAACGAGTCTACAACCAGGTACTTCTGGCGTACCAGTGGAGGCACGTCTGTTTGCTCTGACGACACCTCTTCCCACCGTGCGTGTGTTGGCTGAGTGACTTTGGGGTAGCACATGAGGTTGGTGTGCGGGTCGTAGACACCTTCGAGGTTGGCCCTGCGCTGTGCAGAGAGATTCGAGTTGAAGCGACTGTCTTGTGTTAGTTGAAATGTACCACAGCCTCCTCTGTATGAGACTCACCTCGCTGCACGGCCGTGCTCGAACTGCCAGTTGGCGGAAGTGATGTTGACCTTCCGCTTGCCAGGCACAGGCTTGCCGTTCGCTGTGGGCACACTCGGGACGCCGGTGTGGTAGACGCTACTCGCACCATGCCACGCGACGTATTGGTTCTTGTTGTAGGGTTCGCCCGGCGGTGGCAGGCGGTCGTTGGGGTCTGCCAGCTCGCCCTCGACTGCACCTTGCTCCTTGGCGGCTGTGACATAGTAGTCATCGGTCACTCTCTTGCCAGCAATGATGATGCGCGCGCCGAACTCTCGGAAGACGGAGCGCGCAGTAACGACACCGATGGAGCGACCCTTGTAGGAGTGTGGGATGAGCTCGCGGTCGATCAAATCTCTCTTCTCGGCATCGTCGATGATGACCTTATAGAGCTTCATGTGCTTGGTGAAGAACAGGTAGCTGTCCCGGAAGCCACAACAACGCGCAGGCTCGGTAGACAACATGTACTGCCTGTCACCCCTGCCCCTGATGGTGAAGATGCGCACACGGTAGTCTCGGCCGCCCAGGAGGTTACCGAGCTTGTCGACCTTCTCCTCGCCCTCCTCATCCTCGGGCAAGTCCACTTCATCGTTGACCACGTCCATCATAGTGCCCTCCTTGTCGATGGGCACGCGTGCAGTTTGGGGTATCCCGCCCTTGGGTGGGCGTCCCCTGCCAAAGCCAGCAGGTCGTCCTCGCTTGCGCTTGATGGGCGTGCCGCCTTCCGAGACGTTGTCGTTGTCGATGACATTCCAGTCCGGCGGGCGATTCTTAGGCGGCCGGCCGAGGCGCTTCTTGCGCGGGAATGGTTGTATCACGACGGGCGATGGAGAGCGCTCTGATGCGACTTCCTCGTCATCGTTGGCTTCGGGCGCCTCTGACTCGGCGTCTTCCTCCTCATCCTTGGGGGTGTCGGCACGTGACTCTGGGGCATCTGCCATGTCCTCGTCGGTGTCTTGTTGGGGGGTTGCGCTGCGGGCGGGCGTGCTGCGACGAGCTGCTGCAGCTCGGGAAAGGCGACCACGCGCCATTGTGGCTTCAGGCGATCAGGTCTGCGCACGCTTGCGACCGAGTTCAGACGATTGCGGGGTAATGAGCAGAGATGTCGTTGTTCGGTAGTGGTGCGGGTGCGTAAGCTGGTGATGGGCGCGGTCAAGGGCGCGCAGTCGCGACTTCTCACGCGCTGGAAACTGAGCTAAGCTAGGGTGCGGCGCACAGACCGTCTATCACGTGTCCGACCGCCACTCCAGTCCTCTCACATGTGCAAGCTTCTTTCCCAACACTCATGCTTCACTTATTGATATATCGTCCTCGGACCCTACTTGAGACACCATAAGACCCGTCTTTGAGCTTGATTAGAGACACATTATGGCCACTAAGCGCTGCACTCGTGCCTATGAGCTCTTCCAATCTCCACGCTCCTGCATTCCCTACCTGCTTCCGTACACGCACTTTCCTACCATATTTCATAATTCCAGTCATGTTTCTCCTCCCTCTCTCATCTCCATACAATGTGCCTGCCGTTCGATCATGCCCTGCATCGACCTCGACTTCTCATGTTACAACAGCACTTGCTCCTCGTGCAGTGTCATTCACCTTTTTGTCACTGTCGTGAAGAAGCATCTGCCGTCTCGTACGGCTCCGAACATCTGTTGCTTCCTGAGCCCTTTCATCCAACCATCCCCACGATACTAACACATCTGCCATCAATAGTGGCATCACCTGCACAGCCGAGCGACCATGAGTACTAACAGCTTCAAGCGCTTCACGGTGAAGGCTAGACAGAGTTTCTCTGGTCTCCGACCCTTCCTCGAAGGTCATGATGCTGCGTACGTTCTTCTTGGATATTCACTCCCACTCACTAACCCGAACAGCAACGAGATGAGAGCCTCCCCATTCTCAGACAACAAGGAGAACACGCCTGATCTCGAAGACTTCGGCTACACCAAGATGTACACAAGCTCTGCCACCTCGGACATCAACGGCTCGCCATCGTCCAAAGACAGTCCTTCGAGACGCAAGAGGTTGCTGGGAACGCTGCGAAGTATGAGCTCGCTGCGCAGTCTTCGATCTCCATCCTCGAAGGACAAGGAGAAGCCAAAGCCGCGTGTGGAGTATGAGCTTGAGCCAGAGGTAAGCTTTGCAAGCGATTAGTTGAACATTGCCCTACTGAGATAACTCTACAGAGTCCCTGCACGCCTACCAGGGTTACACAGATCAGGCCTTCTCTCACCCTGAACTTCAAAGAGTCTCCTCCCGACAAGCCCATGTTCGACCTCTCTCGACGCAGGCGTTCTGTGTCTTCCAGCATGGTCGTCCACCATTCCTCACCAGTCCCTATTCCTAGCCCAGCGCTGCGGGAGTTCCAATTGCGCACGATGAGCACCCAGCCAAGCGAACTACCAGCAGGAACCGTTCCCAAGTCACCAACGCCAATCCAGAAGATCCTGGACAACGATCCCAACAAGGCTGCAGCTGTACCAACTTATCCTTCGCCGCCCAAGATGCGCGAGATCATCGAGCCGCTACCTACCCCAATGCCCGGAACCAATGTCGGTTTCAGTGAGAACGACTTGGCTGGCGACGCTTCGTCCTCGAAGCAAAACGTCATGTCCTTCCGTGAAGGATCCAGCTATTTCGAGTTCCCAGTTTGCGATGCTTCAAACGACGCCGAAGATACTGAGCTGCGTCATGACGCCCAATGCCTGGCAAAGATCGCAACGATGCAAGAATCCTCCACCACCGACTCGATGACCGACGGAAAGATCATGGTCTTTGCTGCACTGGACGAAGTCGAGAAGATGCAACGCAGACGTACCTTGGAGAAGCGCGACCGCGTCCTGGAGGCCGACAGCCACAATCACTGCGTTCAGCACCTTCTTGCACCCGAGTCGCTTGCCGACAACTCAGCATATGCTGAGGACATCAGGCCCAGGACTGACCCCGACGAGTGCTCATCGCCCATTGACATCGAGCACATCGTCTTCGAGGAGTGTCCTGAGCTCACAGATGCCGACGGTCGGGAGATTGACGCATCCGTGCGGTCCCAAGCCGCCGCACAGCCAGTGCTCCAAAGGCTGGCCCAGCTACAGGAATCCTCAGAGTCTCAGGAGCGCGCAGCTGGAGACAAGCCTGCATCGAACGCGTGGGGCACGCATGGCTCACTCTACGACGGCACAGGCTACGGCGGCTCGTCTAGCTCCGATTCACCACGTCCATCGACGTCACACACCGCGCTGAAAGAGGGCAGGAACTTCAGTGGCAGCACCATGTATAGGGCCGACTCCCTTGCCGAGAACTCTGTTGCCATGGCACGCGACCACGAGACGTTGGAAGAGGTTATTCGTGCGTATGCAGCTTTCGAAGACGAGGCTGGCATTAGCGAGGACATGATTGGCCATGTTGTTGCGGACGCGCAGGCAGATTTCGAGTTGGCTGAGTCGATGGCTGAGTACAGTCTGGGTGCTTGAGTGGTGAGAGTAGTGCGGTTTATGATATGCATTGTTGGTGTATTGGATATGGAGCTTTGCTTTTTGGAGGGAGGGAGGAATTGTGAGATATCGTTAGCACGGAGCATTGGATAGGTACTTGAGGAGAGTTTTGCATTAATTGCGATCATCATTAGCTTTGTTTGTATCCCGTCTTTCACCACGGCTTTTCTTTGCAGCTTTCCAAGACTACTCTTCTCCTCACACCAACATGCACAGCATCTATGAACAGCAACATCATGGACCCATCATCGACGATCAGTTGGCAGTCAACACTGCAGCACCTCCATCGAACTCTCGAAAAGCGCATGAAGGCGCAACACCTTGCATTCATCTTCTAGTCATTCCACTACGTGTCACAGGCACGAAGTAGTCATGGTCCGAGTCGTGCATACCGTACATGAACTTTCTCCACTGAAGATAGGACAGCATTTGTTGAAGGGTGTTGAAATCTGAAAATCAGGCCATACGTGGGCTCATCTTGCTGGGGGGGTTAGCGCTGTGGGGTCGTATGCTCGTACGATTTGGGATTTGGGACTGCTTGGGAGTCTCGGGAGATGCGAGGATACAATATGCATTGCGAATGAGCATTGGAGATGCTTTGGTATATAGTCTTAAGGATGTCGATGGTAAGATTTGGGAGAAAAGGATTAGTGAACTTTTCATTTCGCTTTGCTTTTCGTTAACTAAGACTCTTTGGTGAAATTCATGGCGCCGTCAACAGTTATCATCGGCAGCGGCATTATTGGCCTTTGCACGGCGTATTACCTTTCCGAGGTCGGCAATGCGGATCCAGAGAGTGTGTGTGTTGTTGATACGAGTGGGGAGTTATTCTGTTGCGCGTCGGGGTTTGCGGGGGGGTTTTTGGTGGGGGATTGTGAGTTCCACTTTGGTCGCGTGTTTGGCCTCGCAGACTTCACCCTCAGCCACGACCGCGACAAACCTCGAACCACGAAAATGACTTCTAACGAAAACACATAGGGTTCCCACCCTCCATCGCGCCCCTAGGCGCCCTATCCTACCGTCTGCACGCCGACCTCGCCGCCTCGCACGCCGGCCGCACAACATGGGGCTACGCACCCAGCACAGCGATATCCCTGAGCCAAGACGATTCCGCCAGCGACGACGAAGACAGCAGCGACGCAGATTGGCTCGTAAACGGGACGAGTCGCGCCGTACTAGCTGAACATAACCGGCCGTGGGGTGAAGAAACACTTGGCCCGGCGTGGTTGCGCCGCACTAAGGGTGGGAGCATGGAGGTTATTAGTCGTGCGGGTACGACGGCGCAGATTGATCCGTTGAGGTTTTGTAGGTGGATGTTGGGGGAAGTGAGGGGGAGGGGGGTGGATGTGCGGTGTTCTGCGGACGTTGTTGGTGTTGTGAGGGATGGGGAGGGCGTGTTGTGTGGTGTTAAAGTGCGACAGGGTGGTGTTGAGTCGGAGTGTACGCTTTCAGCCTCTTGGTATTGGTTGCGATGGTGGCTGACATGCCTCATAGTACCTTGTTCCCACGTCGTCATCACAGCAGGCGCGTGGTCGCCTCGCGTCTTCAGCACGCTGTTTCCTACGTCGACGACGCAGATCCCTGTCTCTGCGCTCGGCGGACACTCGCTGCTTGTCAGGAATCCGCTTTTCAGGCCAGGGGATGGGGAGGGGGAGGTGTGTCATGCGGTCTTTGCGACGGACACGATGGGTTTCTCGCCCGAGTTGTTTGCGAGGACGGGTGGGGAGGTGTATCTTGCGGGACTGAATAGTACGACGATTGCGCTGCCGGAGTCGGTGGCGGGGTTTAGACCGAGTGCGGAGGCGATTGCGCGGTTGAAGGCATGTGCGAGGGCGATGATGGTGGGTGTACCTGGGAGGGAAATCGAGGTGTTGCGAGAGGGACTGGTATGTTGTCTTCCTATTCTGATCTGGCCACGCGTATCTGAGTTGTGCACAGTGCTTCCGTCCAGTGACGTCGAGTGGGCGGCCCATCGTATCGCGAATACCAGACGAGAAGCTGGGAGGCATTAGGACGAGGGGCGATGCGCTGGGAGGGGTGTATGTTGCGGCTGGACATGGGGCTTGGGGGATCACGCATGCGCCTGGGACGGGACTTGTGCTTGCGGAAATGATTCTGGGGAGGACGCCGAGTGCGAGGGTTGAGGCGTTGAGGTTGCCCGGTTGATGGGGGAGAGAATACTGCAGGTTGTATTTCAACAGCATGTAGAGCAATTGTCATCCGTAAGAGAACTTCATCCGTAAGAGCTTCATCCGTAAGAGCTTCATCCGTAAGAGCTTCATCCATAAGAGCTTCATCCGTAAGAGCATCAGAAGAGCACACAACATGGCGAAGCAAAGAATGATCACTTGCAGATACGTTCGCGGATTAGTTGAGTCATGTTAGTCATCAGCTTCAACGTTTACGCCATGAAGCACGCCAGCCCACCCAATCACCCAGACCACACATCTGGTCGTGTGCTTTTCAATTGAACAATTCTGTATGCAGGGCATCAACCACAAACGAAGATCGTCAGGGCTTCCTGAGCTTTTTGTGGATCATGTTACCTCACTGTGACGTCAACGCAAACTCATCTTCAGTGAGCTTCTCATACATAACAGACCTTGAGCTTCATCCACAAACCATACAGTACGTTCCAAAATCACCAACTATACACGTCTTTTTCCAAACTACACCTCCAATTCCACAGACACATATACATCATGCCTCGCGACGGTGGCAACAGCCAAAACGGCCCCATCGACGACACGCCCGTCATCCACGGTACCTCTGGCAGCGACAAGCTCCAGCACACCGACAAAGTCGCGCCCATGCCCGAGATTGAGAAGGGCGAAGGTAAGCATTTCTCTGTCCGCGCGAATGGTTCAAGAATAGCAAAGCTAACAACAAATCCAGCCCTGCCAGGCATGAACGCCTCAGGAGGTGGCGTCGGGGTTAAAGGCAGCGATAATGCTGAGGAGAAGAAGTCTGAGTCTGCAAAATAATGGCGAGGGATGAACATGGAGGTGGATGTAAGGCACAATTCAGACTGTTGGGAGGCAAGGCAAGGCAAGGCATGTACACTGCGTACAAAGACATAGCCAGGGATTATTCATGAGATATGATTGATGAATGGAATCAACACGACACATCGAATAATGTGGGATGGAAAAGTACGGTGTGATATCCCGTGCATTATTGCATGAAAGTGAGATGTTATTGAAGTCCGACTGGGTAAGCGGTCCGTCACGAAGCGAAGACCGCACACTTTATCGCAGCCGAAGATCGAATTTGTTAGCCACGAACTTCATATCACCTTCAGCTTGCCGCATCTCGTTCGCGTCTTTACGATGCGATTTCGTGTTCCTCGCTATGAATAGCACAGCTCGTAAAGCGAATGTAGCGGCGCGCCCGGGAACTAACGTGTCGTTGGAGGCGGAGTTGGCGTCAGCGCGCATTGCAAGCGCTGAGTAGTCTGTCGGAGTGGAGTAGGCTAGACGGACTTCAGTGCGGCGCTATGTGGGCTGATGACGATGGTGGAAGGTACTAGAAAGAAGAGCTGTCAGGAGAAGAAAAGTCACGATGGAGCAAAATGACGATGAACATGGTGTATTGGCTGCATGAAGGCACCAGCCCTTGGTGAACTATCTTGTACGCCATCAAACCCTCCTAGAAGTCATATCCAGGAAAGGCATACCAAGTCCAACCCAAAAAGTGTGTGAAGTGTCAAGTTGTTGCTACATCGCTCAAGACTCCGTCCAACGCCTACGTCCCATGTTTTCCGAACCCCGTGATGATGCACAGCTCATCGAGCGCCTGTTTGATCTCTTGAATGTTGATACACGCCTCCGCCGGCCTACTTGTCTAGTCTTCCGCGGTACACCGTCAACAGGACCAGCCTCACCCCTCCCCTTACTGGACCTTTCATCGACAGTCTCGACGCTAGATCTCCGCTGCGAGGGCCTCGTCGCTACCGTAAGGTGCGCCAGAGGCACTCTGCAAGTCAGAGAACTTTGCATCAAAGCCGTCAGGAAAGCCAAAAGAGGCTGAGTGGGGACCGGTGCCGAAGAGGGACGGGCCGAAGAGATCGACATGACTGTCAGCCAGGCCGAAAGAGGGCTCCATGATAGACTCTGGAGAGCCTTCAGGGAACTGGTCGAAGTCAAAGAGGCTGTCGATGACAACAGGCTTCTCGTCGACTGAAGTGTGAGGTTGAACATAGTGAGATAGGCAAGCGTCGCTGCTAACCGAGGGGAGAGAGAGGCCCGTGTTGTACCCGAACTCGACTGACACGGCAGGTCGCACAATATCGCGGCAGGATATTGTGTCGAGTCGAATTCGGGGGTGGTCACCTCGAAGGAGGAGGCGGGCGTCTCTGGTTGACAAGAGGAGTCTCGGGGCGAGTCCAGCGAGTCCATAGACTCGGGGCTGGGGAACGACGCTGACGTCTGCGCGGGGCAGATGGTGTCGTCGAGAGAGCTAGAGGGTGTGGAGAACTCGAATGGAGTCTCTGGTGCGTCGCCGGGATACTTGGAGCGGTAGAACTTGAGCTCGGCCTCCAACTTGGATGTCTTTTCTTTGTAGGCCTGGAGGTCGGCCTCCATTTGGTCCTTTTCGGCTTGGAGGACCTCGTACTCTTGTCGCTTGCGCTCACGTGAGTTGTGTGCGGCGAGGCGGTTACGCTTGACGCGCTCGATGCGCCGTTGCTCCTTCTCGTCGTCGGTTTTGGCCCGCTTGCGTGGTGGCAGGCTGGTCTTGGGCTCGGGGAGGACTTGGCCCCACGACTTCCGCTTCTTGACGGGCTTGCCTTGTGAGTCGGTGGCGGCCGGGGTCGAGCAGTCTTGTGACATGTCGTGTGTTGATGAAGGTGAAGGTGTGTCGTATGGTACTTGGAGGTCCTCCATCTTGATGGTGGTAGGGACGTTGTCGGTGGGTGGTGGGGTCATAGCGCCGGTGGCCATCATGGCGGGCGTGGTCATTGTTTGCGAGAAATATGAGTTGTAAGTTGATTGATCCATTCCCCTTGTGTTGTGGTTTGTCGATGCGTAGTAGCGGGCATCTGGCGGGGTGGAGGGTGCTTCTTGTAATATGAGCAAGCTGTGGGCGAACAGGACAGCGTGGCCTTTCTGGCCTTTATGTAAACGGCAGCTGCGCCCCTGGCATCCGCGCTTTACCGTTTCTGGTCTTGCTCAATTTAGCGCCTCCCACACAAACGCCTCCCTTAGACCCTGGCTAGGTGAAGCCACTCAGCCGCGGCCCGCGCTGTTTCACTACCGCAAATCCCCTGGCTGTCGTCTATCTTGCACGGACGGACTCCGAAATATGCGGCGTGAATGCTGGCGACATGCCTCACCTCGCATTCCTTTGTTGCTGAGGGACTATACCAGGCTGGACGCCTGTTGTGCTGATGCTCACTATCATCTTACGGCATCGACTACGGCTTAGGCTTCCACCAAACGAAGCCAAAGTGGACCAGTCGTGCTTGACCCACTGTCGCACATGTGCAGCTCTGTTGCGACGCGAAACAAAGAATCGTCAGCTCGGTGGCCCGCCCCTGGAAACCGTGTATCAGCTACTGGTTCCGGCTACTTTCCAAAGTCACGTTTGCAGCTTTTTATTGTCCTCAATATGACTCGATGCACGGTACGGTGGTGCCTCGACAAAATACCTTCTGGAAGCATCTGCACCCCAAGGTTTTAATCTATCTTTCCGGGTCGCTAGCGACTTCAACCAAAGAACCGCAATATCCCCACAGTCGCACAATCTATTTCCTGCTTGCACTACCGGAAGATTTGCGGGACCTGGGGTAAATACCCTGCTTTGGAAGCACGAGGGAACCTGCAGAAGCAGCGAACAATTTACTTTACCTGTCGCATATTGCAGCAAATAATGAAGCATCACATGCGAGGAGACATTTGAAGCGTTTCGTCATAGAGTAACCTTGGATTTTAGTTTTGGCGAAACGGCAGCGGAGCAGCTAGCTCCCAGTGGCTTGTCGGACTTGTGCCCCTACCAGGCAGCCGCTTTCTGCAACGGACTCCCACATTCGAAATGCTTCTGCCTCCTCGTTCCACCGACGGAGTCTTCTTGGTCTGGAATACCGAGTTCATTGTTGTTGACGAGGTATACGTAACGCTGCGTGGTACGTGTTCGGCGATTTGCCATGCTGGGAGCGCTCGACCTTCATTTCGTTCGCCCGTCTAAGGCAACAGAATTCGGACCTATCACGGCGGCAGAAACGGAACTGCCTTGGAGTCTCATCCATTGTCTTCCCGGACTGGTGAGATTATTGACAAGAGGATGCGAATGACTTGAGACCTGGAAATTTGGAGACCGATCGATTCAATAACTTGGTCTCAGATATGGAAGCTGCCGCCTGAAAACAACAGAGGCATGAGCGCAACAACTGAGCGTGCGACGAGTGTCCTCTTCGAAAATCAGTCTATAAGCTTCGTCGCTAATCTTGGGTATGACGACGCCTTCGGAGAGCTCAAGGTGGCTGAAGTATGTGCTTTCATGCAATGCAAACCTGTTATTGCTCAACGAGAGCGAGTGTGAGTTGAGCTGGACGTGGCCCGCGCAATCCTCTGCTCGATCGTCTCATCTTCATAGTCGTTTCGACGCCATTTCTATTTGGCTGGAGAGCGAAGCCGTCATTCTCTGCTCCTCCACTAGCTCGCACCTCTTTTATTGTCTCTGAGCTGGACACACACAGTCGCAGCTCATCATCGCCAACGTCGAGAGATCACCGCAAGGCAAAGTTCCGTGTCTTCGCGACTTTCATTACACACTCGCATCCACTCTCAGGTCGACAATTCTTGGTAGGCCGTGTGCACAACGACTTCACTACAGGTGCGGACTTCTCACAACTAGCCGCCTGCTTCCTACGCACATACAGCTTGTAGGACTGTTCAGTCAACCGCAGAACACAGGCTTGTAACGCCTATTTCCTCACATCGCGGGAACGTCATTGGGTGCCACTTAATGCGACAATACAGCACTATGCGAACAGAGCACCGTCGCGTTGAGGATTCCGCCATACAAAGCTCTTGCAGTATCAGGGTGCGAAGAAAATGGCGGTTATCCTCTCGATAGTTGGAAATTTTGTCAATCATTGTCCGGCCAGCTTATGGTGGTAAGCTGGCTTCTAGGAAAAGCAGTGTGGAGATTGGGTCTGGAATAGCAGTAAGAGTAAGTGCTCATGTTCCGGTAAGAGTTTATGCTCACGAGGCTGTTCGATGTACTACCTAGGTGATTTGGTCTGCGCGCTTGAACAGAATAGCCTCTATCGATCTTGACATTTTGCGGACAAAATGCCAACCGGAGCAGCCATAGCAACGCCTCACTCATCTCAATGACAGAAGCTGATCTACAAACAGTGCAGGCCAGGAAGATCAAGACTTACACATAGGCACCTATCCATAACTACAGTAGGTAGACTAGCACAGTTTCCAGCTGTCAAGCTACCCGCGCGGTTGGTTCCGTTAGTCCTTCCCCGCAAATGCTCCTTTAGCACGATTGGTTCTGGCCTCATGGCTTCATGGCTCCGGTAAGCAAGCACCGCACCTTCAGACACGTGTAGCTTCGATGACGTTTTCATGCCTTCTTGACTGTTGAGCATTCTCGGTTACTCGGTTACACAACTGGAATCTACGTAATTGATAGACTGTGAAAGAATAGATCGACTACCTGCGCTCCCAAAACAACTATTGGTCAGGTAGCCGAAGGCTTAGGCAATTGATAGCTTTCTCTTAACACCGACACTTCGCTCCCACCTCTCCAGATACACACTCCATCTCTTGCTCGAATTAACACCGTACAGCACGAGAACAACTCGATTCATCGCTATAGAAGGTTATAGATAGCCGAGTGCTGGGATGACGCAAAGAAACACGAAGTTTCCGCCCTGGACATCAAGCTTCTAGAACTGCAGATCATAGTCTATGGTTGGGAAGTCGCCAGAACGAGCGTGCAAGTGTTGAGCGCTAGATATCCAAATTCAACATCGGATGCTAGCAAGACGACAGGAGTCAGTCGACCTTTTCAGATTCAACCAATCAGAACATGTCGATCAGGCTCAGTGATACATCTCATTGGTCGCGATTCAGGCGCCACACCTGGTAAACTTTGTATCAACGCAATTGCCGTATATGGCAATTGAACACATTCTACAGAGGCAAGCTCCACTTCCGTCCTTTACACTAGATGTTAAGCTCCCATCGGACCTTACCCCATGAGTCGTGACAGTAGCAGGACACTGTCGATCTTTGGGCCAAGATGTGCATCCCCAGGACTTAGTATGGTAGTGGAGGGGGAATAAGAAGAGCGCATATATGCATGGTGAGGGAAGTTTGCAGTGTCACGATTTTCACTCAATTTCAGACACAATGGGCCTTATCAAATTAACTTGTTGGAGTTCGCTGCTCGCGACCTCGGTGCTTGCAGCGCCAAAGCGTGCCATCAATCCTCCCAACGTTGCGCTTGACTACGCCACCTTCAAAGGCCGAAGTGATCCAACTACACAGACATGGAACTATTTAGGTAAGCTGGATGTTTGTCTGAGTTCAGAGAGACAACAACTCAGTGAACTTCAGGTGTTCCCTATGCCGAAGCTGGACGATTTGAGCATTCGAGGCTGCCAACTACAAAGCTAGATGGAGTGCAAGACGCCACTCGATTTGGTGCCGCCTGCATACAAAAGTCATCTGGGTCGATTCTGGCCGATATCAATAGTACCACCTCAGACGCTGGAGCAGGGCAGATCATTGGTGCGATTGTGGAAGGATTGGGTCCCGTATCACCGCAGTCGGAAGAGTGTCTTTCCATCAACGTCCAGGTTCCTGAAGGTACCCCTGCAGATGCAAAACTTCCCATCATTATGTGGATTCACGGCGGTGGCTTCGAAGTCGGCTCCGCATACGCCATTACTGGCGAAACTCTCGCCGCTCCCGGTCTTGGACCGAATTATCGACCTGCGGGTCTGGCGAAGACGGCAATCGATATGGGTCAGCCTATCATGGTCGTGTCTATCAATTACCGACTCAATTCCTTCGGCTTCAGCGCTTCAAAAGAGATGGAAGAGGCCGGGCTTCTCAATCTTGGACTAGAGGATCAGCGTAATGCTATGCGATGGGTGAAGAAGTATGCTGCCAAGGTACGTTGCGATTGTTACGGACGAGGCATACAAACCAATTTACTGATCTTCACAGTTCGGAGGCGACCCAGACGCGCTCACAATCATGGGAGAATCTGCAGGCAGCTGGTCCGTAGTCGCACATCTCCTGTGGGATGACGGCAACACCGAGGGCCTCTTCCGAGGTGCCATTGCCATCTCAGGAGGTCCCATCATGGTGGAAGGTGCCGAGAAGCAGCAGGACGTCTTCGACCGAATGGTGGCGAAGGCAGGCTGCACTGGTGCTGCTGACAAGATCGCATGCTTGAAGACTGCTGACCATGATGCCATTGTCGCCTCCGTAAACGCCGAAGGTGAGCAGTGAAACCAGACCATTATTGCTGGAAACACTAATGACGATTGGTGTAGAGTACTTCCTTGGAGCCCACTCTCTCGCTGGAACATGGACCATTCGACCGGATGGCAAGCATATCAAAGACTCACCTCATCGCCTCGCCAAAGCTGGCAAGTTCGCCAATGTGCCCCTTATGATCGGTGACATGCGTGACGAGGGAACTTTGTTCACGCAGCTGAACCATCTCACGGTCACAACCGAAAGCCAATTCAAGGACTACTTCCAGAAGGAGTGGTTTCGCCGCGCCACCGATTCAGATATGGCTGAGCTGCTGCGTCTTTACCCTCAAGATCCTACCAAAGGCTCGCCGTACGGAACTGGTCTTTTGAACGCTATCACACCGCAGTACAAACGCATTGCTTCGTTGACAGGGGACTACAGCTTTGAGGTAAGTCCCTGCCTCAAAATCTCTTTACAAGGACTAATTGAATTTCTAGGCCCAACGCCGTAACCTGCTCCAACACTATTCAGCTCCAGTCTGGAACTATCTCTGCGAAATCGATGTCCCCGCAGCCGGTCTCCTCCCCAACACCATCCTCACCGACGTCCCTATCCTCGGATCTACCCACGCTTTCGACGTATTCTTCTACATGTTCGCCAACTTGCCGCGGTCTCTCAGCAAGAACACGCAGAACCGTCAGGCCACCGCCATTTCGTTCACGCGCACACTCAATCCCAATAACCACGGGATCAACATTCCCAATTGGCCGCAGTGGAGCAAGGGTGGTATTGAGACGTATCGCTTCTTGGAGAGTGGGCCGAAGGTTATTAAGGATGATTATCGGGTCGAACAAATGGATTACATCAACCGTAATGCCGACGCGTTCCTGATTTAGAGGAGAGTAAAATGAGAACATTCAGAGAGTCTACTCTTGTGATGAGTATTATCCAGATGTTGATGTGAGGCAGAATGAAAGGACACAAGAATCAAAACACACAATCGAAGCGCAAAATGTCTTGGTTCTTGAGAAAGACGTGACGACTTGTCACTTAATAAAGATGCTGTGTCTACCCTAGGCAAGTGCGGTGGCACCAAATAAGTGCTCATATGTAATATATTGTATCAATACTTCATGGGTTCTGCTCGATGGGCTGAACCATAAGACATTCCGGTTCCGGTCGTTGACCAAAAGAACAATTTGGAGCGTTGGCATACGCCTCCAAAAACACGCTTTAACAGCGCTTTTTGGATAAGAACCCATCATTTATTCGAACTTCGAGGAGCGACATGATACGCACGATAGCCTAACGAGGTGCGTTTTAGCTACTGGCCTCAACGTCTGAGACTCGCCACTCCCAATTCTTCAATCAGATTCTTTTGCAAGGCGACTTCAGCGTCCTGAAGCCCCAACACAACAATCTCCCTACTATCTCCAACATCAGCGTAAAACACCGCATCCTTGTCTCGCAGACTACGACACAAGTCATCCATAGTCTTATTCTCCCCCAAGTCACCGTAGTATACCGACCCGTCCGCGTTCCGAAACACTCCTTTCTCCCGCCACATGCTTCTCCGATGGTCTTCCATCTCGCAGAAAAGCCCAGCGTCACCGTGTGTATCTGTAGGCAACAATGGAGGAAGATGGAGCACCCAGACTCCTCCATCCGTCGGCCATCCAAACACGTATTTCTGCTATCGTTCTGCAGGTAACCAGCGCCCCCCAAATCCGTCCTCGAACGCCCACCAGCTATCCAGAGCAAGCGAGGTATACATGATGGCGCCGCCACTCCTGAGTACGCGGAGTGCGACAGCAGTTTCGTCGTCGTTCGTCCAATTCGTTCACGGCACTCTGATTGTGCCGAGCACCGTGAGTTGGTCGCGCCATGTCGGTCCGAGGATGTATTCGACCATGGCGGTAATCGTCGTTTGGAGCTGGACTAGAGTTTGGGGAGGGCACTGGGATGGATACGCATAAATTTGTGATGCGATTGGATAGCTGCTGGTCTGAAGCCGGACTGGTTACATCAGAGGTTCATTTGGGTACAGGGGTGGAGTGTTGGCGGTCGTGTGCCTTGCCATTGTTGCTTCGATCCAGATGTGGGAATGTCAGTGGCTGTGATGATGGTACGCTGGAGCTCAGCCAGAATCCTGGAGGTGTTAACGTTCTCTGCGGCGTGCGGCGTACGGCTGACACCACCTGCACTGCTGCCTTAAGCCGGACCAGCACCAAGCCCAACTATCGTTCCGACGAAGGTAGAATGTTCATGTAGTAGTATAGCAACTATCTATCTAGTAACACATTTTGCAAAGTCACCAATCGTCGTCACCGAGAAAAAAAAATCCAAACGCCACCGCTTTGCAAAACACCCACAGCAGGCCCAGCCTGCATACTCCTAACGCCATGCTAGGAGGTATGCAGATCAACCAAACATCATGCTATATGCTCAAACGGCTCCGTCTTCATATCGCCGCTCTTCAAATCTCGCACCAGCTGCTTGCCCATCTGGCGCTTGATCTCCTTTGTGTAGTCCTTCATGCGCATCGTGTTCTGCTGCTCCTCGCTTTTGCACGCGTACTGTTCCTCCGAGTAGGATGGCGGCGCGTCTGTGTATTGCGCGTACTCGGCGTCGAGTTGCTCGC
>Ga0265780_10004572_pt1 | contig 17754 bp, 18 predicted proteins | sample P1T30metagenome_FD_192432 | JGI IMG/M metagenome (GOLD analysis project Ga0265780, IMG submission 192432) | Plant litter microbial communities from East Loma Ridge, Irvine, California - P1 T30 | ecosystem: Environmental > Terrestrial > Plant litter > Unclassified | place: USA: California...
TATTTGTTTAATTCAAAGAGAACACATACGACCATAGGTCAGTGAGAACTGGGCATCCCGTCCGCTCTGCCATACATAAGCACTGAACCGGGCGACTAGTACTAGAGTGGGTGACCATCTGGGAATCCCGCCTGTTGTATGTTTAGACTTTTTGCTTTGCAACAGGGCGGATAAAGTGGCTGACCTGAATGGATGCACGGGTCTGGATAAAGGAGATCATCTCTGTGAGGGAGTTTTGGTGTGTGACGGTTTAGTATTTATGGGACGTTCACTGTAGCTCCGCTAAGAGTGTGACTTCAACGGCTGTCTCGAATGGGTGGAAACCTGTGAGCAAGGACTCATCTCATACAACGCTTCCCTAGTACTTCTGACGGACTGCGTATATAGTGATCGTCCATCTAAACTGGATATCTGAACGACCGAAGCTGGAAGTCGGTCAAGTCAAGAAACTCCTCGTTTTCAGTCACAACTTGATCCACCCCATCTGTAAGATTGTCAGCACCGGTTACGCGTGACGAATGGGAACATTGGAGGTTACTCACTTTCTCTGTCTTTAGAGTCTTGAAAATCTCTCTGACGATTCCAAAACCAATGTAAGGATCCGTGAGCAGCGAGCAAAATGATACAGAACACCAAAAAGGCCAGCATGGTGTATTTGGCGATCTGGAATGACGGTCAACATCTCGGCCAAGAACCAAGATTATTGGATGGCCCAGTACTTACATAGTAGTCCGGCGCATCAGTTTCTCGGTAGGTCTGAGGTCCAACCATGTTTCCGGCAGTGTATCCAAGCTGATAAGCAACGCCAAAGGCAACTTTCTTCGTCGAGCCGCCTACACCAGCGGTCATGAAGTTGATAACGAAGAGAACAGAGATGGGAACTGAAGATTCTCCAAGATCAGCATGTCTAAATTTAGCATTGGACCAAGCGGACGTACACTGTAGGGTGAGAATGTATCCTCCATAGCGGGCAGCGGCTTGCTCAGCGGGTATTGTGAACATCATCGTGACACCAACGCACGACAATGCCAAAGAGAATATACCAGCGAGAGTTCGATTGGTATATTGCGCGACAACCAGCGCAAGCAGAGATCCCGTGATAGTTGCGGCACCTGGGGCCATGCTCATGAGGGTACTTTGCTCTGGTGTGAACCCAAATGCGGAGATAATCGCAGGTCCAAACACAGAAAGACCACCGTTGGGCAACCCAGTCGAGAAGAGGAAAAGGAACACCAGGTACAACCTGGGGTCACACAACGCTTCAAGTAGCTGAGATTTGTTGAATTTCCAGACTTCAGTGCCGGTCTTGTTTTCGCGGCATCGCTCAAGTGCAATGCGTTTCTCGTCGTCGTTCAGCCATTGGGCATCCGTGGGTGACGCAGCTAGGAAAAACCACATCCATATTCCCACCACGATCGTGAGAGCGCCCTCGAACAGGAAAAGCGCCTGCCAGCGGAAGTGGTGTGGTGCCTGGTATATACAGTATGCGAAAAACCCACCAAAGATGTGACCTAGTCCCGATGCACAATACCAGATGGCGATGCGGCTTGTCTGCTCCTCTTTGGAGTACCAGGATCCGAGGATGTAGATCACTATGGGAGCGGCACAGACTTCTACAGCTCCCAGGAGGAACCGTACAGCGATGAGGCCACCAAAATTCCCGCATGCGGCGTGAAAGAGCATGATCGAGCCCCAAAGAAGTGTCATGACGGCGAAGAATTTGGCCAGCGGTACTCGCTGCATCAGAAAGGACACAGGCAATTCTCCTGCTAGATATCCGAAGCTACCCATGCATGTCAGTCAACTGTTATTGTCGGCATCGTTCAAAGAGAGTTGCAAGAGACTTACTACACGATCGAGCCCAACCATGAGAATTCCGAAGCGTCGAGCCCGACATCTTCTCTGATGCCCATGATGTTCGCATAAGAGATGCTGTTCTTGTCCACCAGCATGAGCACATATACAATAAGTAATATGGGCATGACTCGCAGATCAATCTTCCTCAAGACAGCTTTGGCCTCTGGAGAGCGTGGATCGAAATCGACATTTCCAGCTGCCAGCAAAGCAAGAGCCTTGTCATTCTGGGTAGTCGGTTCTTTCAGGGTGATCTCGTCAATCTGACCTTCGGCGATGGACTCTGTTACCTTTGGAGGTTGATCGTCAGCGACGACGAACGAGCGGCGTTAACCAAAGATGGTATCACGTACCTCTAGGGGTTTCATGTCTTTATCGTCTTTCATTTCTTTGGCGTTGGGGTCCATGGTTGGTTGATCACCCAGCGGCGGCTTTTTTGGGTAGCTTGATGCTGAGCTCGAAGATGCGGCAGGCATGCGGTATATACCTATGCTTCGCTCAGGTTGGTAAAATGTGTTATGGGAAGTGAAATTCCGGCAGTAATGGTTTGTTCCCGACTGATCAAATGATAGTACCTATCTTGATAGTCTTAACAGTTGTTGCTATCACAACATACATCGGATAAGGGGAAGGGCAAGCCCAAATCGAGCATCTGCATCTGGACTTTGATAATTCAAAGATATCGGATTACGACGAAGCAGCAAGGGTCTCTAGCCGAAGGCGATTGGAAGATAGAGCTCGCATGTTGAGCTCGAGGGGAGTGGCTCGACTGACAATATCGGAACATCTGGCAGCCCGGCTCACGGCCTCAGTCTAGGTAGCCAAGGTGTCGGGGGTGGGGTAACATAAGATAAAGACGGTGCACGACCCGAGTGCATGATCCGGAAGGCACAAAGATACCTTCTTTCCAATCAGGACGAAGTATACTTCTGGGCTGGATTCGATGTATTCAGTCCTGCGCTCCTAATACCAAATTTGTCAATAGTTTTTCTCCAGATCATTGCGTATCGAAGATGAGTTTGAAGCTGTTGGAAATGGACGAAGTGGCCCGACATGGCACTGCCTCAAGCTGTTGGGTCGTCATCCACGGCAGCGTGTTCGACGTGACCGCTTTCATCGAAGAGCATCCCGGCGGGAAAAGCGTGATCTTATGCACTGCTGGGAAAGACGCCACAGATGCATTTGACGCAGTCCATTCGGTGGAGTTGCTGGAAAAGTACATAGCCCGCTTGTAAGTCTTTCAAACCCGAGTCAAGATCATGATATCGTTGCTGAGCAAAAGCTGAAGCTTGTCCAGGCCTAAGATAGGGTATGTTGATGTACCGTCCCCGAAGAACCGAGATAGCGTTGCTTTAGAGGACCAAGCCAGGGAACAACGAAAATGGCATCGTCGCGTTCTTCGACAAGTCATCAACATTGATGACTTTGAGGCAGCTGCCGCGAAGATCTTGCCGCCTAAATATCTTGCCTGTAAGACAATTCGCTTTCAGTGTCGATGCGACTTCTGCTCACCATTGCGACAGTCTTCAAGTCAGGCGCGGATTCCGAGGTTGCTTGCCGTTGGAACAAGAAGTCCTGGTCCGCAATACGCCTACGTCCGCGCGTGCTCGTACCCAGCAGCGATGTCGACATTTCAACAACGCTACTTGGCAACAGGTTTTCCTCGCCGTTCTTCATTGCACCGGCCGGCGGCGGAAAGTTTTCGCATCGGTTGGGGGAAGTGTTGTGGACAGAAGCAGCCGCCAAGCATGACATCCTCCAGTGGGCCTGCAGTAACGCTGGTTCTACTCTCAAAGAGATGAGTGATGCAAGAGCATGCGGACAGGTCCTTTACTGGCAGATCTATGCGTTCAAGAACCTCGCAGATACCGCCAAGCAGATTGAGCGAGCTGTCGCGGCTGGTTATCGTGGATTTGCTTTGACGGTAGATGCTGTCCAGGTCGGGAAGCGTGAGCGTGATATGCGATTCACTATTGCCGAGTCACAGTCCGAGGATAACGAAGATGATGACAGTCGGATAAACTCTGTTTCTGTGTCCCGCCCGTAAGTCGATGGGTCCTTCGATTCGCGAGACAGTATCCTGATGAGACTCACAGCCCGGTCTACGATCGCTTCGATTTCCCATCCGCGATCAAGTGGTTGAGGTCGATTACTGATCTCCCAATTGCTATCAAGGGTATACAAACCTGGGAAGACGCCCAGCTTTGCATGCATTATGGTGCCCATCCATGGCTTTCTAACCATGGAGGTCGTCAGCTTGATGCCGCCCCATCTGCGCTGGAGACACTTCTGGAAATCCGGGAACACTGTCCGGAGGTCATGGAGAGGTGCGACGTTATCGTCGACGGAGGTATCACGCGTGGTACCGAGATTGTGAAGGCGCTGGCACTCGGGGCGAAAGGCGTAGCGATTGGTCGTGGTTTTCTGTATGCTTTGGCATTTGGAAGTGAGGGACTGGACAAGGCGATAAACATCTTGAGGCAGGAGGTAGAGGCAACTTTGGGCTTGCTTGGGGTATCTTCTGTGGCTGACCTACGAGGATCGCACGTGGAAGCTCGTGGATTGGTCAATGCTGGAGCTATAGTCAGGGCTTTTCTCTGATCAGCCGTGGAGTTCAACACAACAGTCAATACAGTGATGCAATTCGAGTTCGTCAGACCATCCGCAACCCCTTGCTACGCAAAGCCAACCCCGCAATCGTTGTCAAATGGCTCCAGAAACTGTATCCCTAGATTGGCCCAATCGTGATCCATGTTGGAGAAGTCATACACATCGGTCTGCAATCCGTCAGGAAGCAACGAAACGTTGGCATTGTTCGTTGGTGCGCCAGGTGACATAACCATGTCGAACACGGTGTCTTCTTGATGCCCTGATTCGAAGGACAAAATTTGTTCGACAAAAGACTCCGCCGCCTGTGGTAACTTTTGAAAGGACATGCGTTGATGAGTACTGATTGTGTCGGCGAAGGCCCGGAGCGTTTCTGCATAAAGCCTAGATTGCGGATTGAGATCGCTGCCCGCATCCAGAGCCACCAATATGCCTTGGAAAGCGTCGTTGAGATCGGGGCGACCTTCGTCGGCGAGCATTGAGAATCCAATGATCAAGCCCGAACTGAAAGCCCATGCTTTGAACAGACTCGGCAAGCTCAACGGGTGGCGGTCGTCGTGCACTCTCATACTGGCAAGCACTCTACACAGTTGGCCCATGTAGACTGCCGAGGCCGTGCAGACCTGCGCCAGCGCCCTATCTGCAGACTCCGAGGGGACTCTTGTTGTCTGGCCTGCGCGCAAACGTATTCCGCTCATAAGGTGACGAACTAGAAACGGACGCGTAACCAGAATTGTTGCAAAGTAGTATACACTGGAGACGTGCACGTTACCAAAGATCAATAGTGCCTCACTCTGGGACAGTGATGTTGTATTTCGGCATTTGACATTGCGCAACTCCAGTGGAAGGCTCTGGGACCATGTACGCAAGCGTGCAAGTAGCTTATGCGTAGTTTGCGCATCGATCATTTCGGGTCCATTGAGCGAAAGGCATATGTCGTCCAAGATGGAAGCGGCAATAAGAGTAGCATTGAATTGCGGCTGAGAGGGATTGAGAGGCAACGCCATGATATCGTGACGTGTGGCACGTGGTGCAGTACAAGGCCGTCCGAGGAGGGAGCTCGACAGAACATCCAGGATGCATAGGCTGTGCCAGATAGACATTCTCCAGGCGTGATCGCCGCCCTGACGCACGACTTTGGGACTCATTGGCTGGTGCAAACCTAAAATGACGGCCGCCTTGGATGCAATGCCTAAGTAGATTGCGGCCGGGATTTGTCGATATGTACTTACATTGTAGAAAGCCAACAACACGAATAGCCGAACGAGCGCTGGGCTGGGATTTGCGAGCATGTTCTCGAAGGCGATGGCGCGAGCGCGACTGAAGTACGCGGCTGCCCATTGAGCGTCAAGAGTGCCAGCATTGGAGCTAGCCGCTCGTGCCTGCGCTCCAATAGCCAATGCGGTATCGATGGCCGCAAGGTCTTCGCGTCGGCTGCCAGGTTCCGGTTTGAGTAGGTCGTTCACAAGTAGCGTTTGTGCTTCTTCTGCAGAGAAGAGCTGTAAGACGCCACTGGACTGAACGGCATAATACCCGTACAGTGCCCGCCTGTGCTCGAAGGAGACTTGGAGTTGAACGTCCGCTTGTTCCGAAGGATCTCGATCCATTGTCAAGGCGATGTGTTGCGGTAGACCATCGGTGAAAGGTGTTGTACCTACAAGCCGCCGCATGCTGTGTCTCAAAAAGTCCAAGAACGATAGTGATGCATTTTCGCCAACATATACTATGCTCAGTCAGGCAGATCAGCAGCCATGACATGACCTCGCAGAGTAAATTACGGGAATGTGACTTACGCTTCTCACCGTTGGGGCCTGTGACCACCTGTTCTTGCGGCGATTCTTGACTGTCCTCTTCGGCGGTCGCTACATCTGCACGAAGCGTGGTATCCATCTCGGTCCGGCCATCAGACTCAAGAGGACACGGAGAACTTGTCACCAGCTCTGGTAAAACTCGGCGACTCCTGGACGAGCCCGCCGGTCTTTGGTATGACTGCTCCGACTTCCTCCGCTGACCATTGCTCCTAGCCGTACGTTTCCCGGGAGGAGTAGGTATCCCGTAGGTGCAGTGCACCACCCGAGATGGTTTGTTACAGGCTGCGCAAGGCAGCTGGGAGTCGCAGCGGATTTTAGATGCTTTGCAAGGATCACACGCCCGGTAGGCGCGGACGCGGTTCTCGGGAGGGACGCGTGGGCGAGGCATGACGCTGTTAGTTGTGTAGTAGAATCAGTTGAACCATGGGCACGATACCTTTCGACAAAGCATTGAAATGAGGCGGCATCGTTCGACGCGTCGACATCCGTGTGCCGAGACTGAAGTGACACTGCTGGAAGGAGGATGATTCCGGTGTTGTGATAGCGATCTGCCCCCATCCGATTGGCCAACGACGCCAAGATGCCACGGGGGCGGAAACCGGATGAGTGCTCTGCGGACACTTTCTTGAAGATGTTAACTTATCTTCTCTCCGCACGACAGATCGGATAGGGTATTCGGCATGCGCACTCAAGCTTAGGAATATGCCGTCCGCATCCTTCGGGTTCGGCCAATGGGCCGTGAAGTGTTATCAATTCCTCGGCACTCAAGGTCAAGTTCAACCATGTCGATTTTCGCGATCGTAGCCAAAGCACTACATATAGACATTGACCATTGCAGGCTTAGCAGGCAAGGGTTCGCCAGTCTTCGCCTTTCGCGGTCCTCACGATGGAAAGCATTTTCGCAAAAATTCGACAGGAGACCACGAATTTCACCCTTGGGGATGAAGAGGTCAGTCGGTGGGATGTGATCGTTCTGGCGCAATGGTAATTAATCAATCTCCGACTTGCAGACATGGAGAGAACTCTACGAGTCACTGCCGGATACGAAATCACAAGGCTGTCGAATGACGAAAGATATCCGTTACGGGCCAGCATCTCGCAACCTTCTGGATGTATATGCGCCCATTGACGATGTCACGTCCACCAAACCCGTGCTTCTGTTCATGCATGGGGGCGGGTTTTTTTCTGGAGACAAAAGATGGAGCAACAAGGTTGGTGTTGCCATGGACTTTCCAACCAGCGCCATGCTCACATTCTTAGTACTGGGGTAACATCGGGTGTTACTTTGCTGCTCAGGGCATCGTCGTCGTCATCGTAAACCACCAGCTGGTGTGCTATGAAGGACAAGCAAAGGCGGATCCGGGCTGTTCGGTCAACCTAGAGACTTCAGCTCAATATCCCGCTGGCGCGGACGATGTACAAAGAGCTCGTGAGTGGGTCCATGAGCACATTAGCATGTCTCAGTATGGCAGTGGCGATCGTAACAGAGTAGTCCTGCTTGGCCACTCGTCTGGCGGTGCACACATCGCAATGAACCTCTACGCGCAAGGTAGGGGCTGAACCCAAGGAGGTCTTAGCGCATTGTCCATTGTGCGCCATTTTGCTGACATGCCCATTCAAGGTGATCCAGGACGTCGTTCGAGCATCAATATTGTACACCCACCAGTCGTGGGAGTCATCTATCTGAGCGTGCCTTTCCAATTCGACACAACGCGACCAATCCGCCGAAGGGTCTTACAAAATTATCACGGCTCGACGGAAGAGGATGTGTGGCGGGTAAGCCGAATGATAACGAATGGTGATTGCTGCCAGGCTAATTGAACTTTCAGTCGAGGTCGCCGCTTTCACTGTTTGAAGGTCTTCCGGAGAACTCCTCTATTCTCGATGCCTTGAGAGTGCCTCACTACATCGGAACCGTCAAATGGGAAGTGTATGTTTCTCCATCCTACAACGATGCTCATAAACTGACACTGATAGCATGATACAGCAAAGAGGCCTCTGATGCCGCACTCGCGTTTTTCGCAGCGTATCGCAGACGTAGCCATCCTGCAGGGACTCATCCGATGTTCCATGTGGTCGATGGACATAACCACCTTTCGTCAGTATCCACAGTGCCGCACGATCAGTCTGGATTCGCAAAACTGACGCGCAGCATAGGAACGTCCTGTCAATCGGTACAAGTGATACTTCGCAGTCGCTTCCTTTGCTGCAGTTCATACAGTCATGCACACATCCGGGGTTGACCGTCGCCGGTGCGAATTTCTCTACAAGCTAATATCAAGAGCTTCCCGGATATTGCTGACAAAATTGACTCAGAGCCCAAACTGTGAAAGGGGCGCTGTGACATGCCTTCTGTAGCCTCATTGGACGTGCTACTATTGATAACCAACACGTATGATGAACATCTTTCAGATCACAAGATGCGTGCGCTGGCGCGTGTAAAGACCGCGCCAGCTTCTCGTTACCTTTGTGTGTCTACTGCCGGGCGACCGTGAGGACTACGCTGTTTTTTCGTTGATACCAAACGTGCCTCGCTATTCCGCTGATGATACTGCTGCTCAAATTGGGCTATGAACCTCATGGATCCAAGTTCCGGCAATGGCTTCAAAGCAGTCGTCTTCGAATAGACCGGAAACGAGCCATGGAGAGCCGCCTACAACCTCAGGAAGTCATCCGCACGATCTACCAGCTCGTCTATCCATCATGGCACTATCGGCGCAAATGATAACGATCAGGCATGCCGTGCAATCGCCGCCAAGGTACGATCGTGTGTGCCGAGTAGAACATCCAAAAGTTCAGCCACCACTAAATCATTGCTGGCCTCCAACGTATCTTTCAAAGCCATGACAGCACCATGTTTCCGAGAAGGAATTCTCACCCAACCTCCAAGTAGCAGTCTGTCGCGGCATAACGACAGCTGAATCGTATTCCACTACGCGACATAATTTGCAGCCAGCTCACGCATTGGCTGCAAGTTCCTTCGTTCCCACGAATTCATTCGAGAAATGTCGGTAGATCGGCAATAATAATGATCGCGGAACTCTGCACCACGTCAGTCCTTGTATCAGTGCTCCAACATGTGAGAGTGCATCAGCCGAGACGTGCTAATCGCCGGTTCTGTCAGGCCGAGTTCTGCATCCACTGCAATCCGCATGGTGCGTTATCCGAGACTGACGATCACACAGACTTGAACCTCACTCGGCTCGGACACGAATGAGCAAGTGGTTTTAACACTGCGTCCCGGCTGCCAAATACCACAAATCACCGAAACTTGATTTCAGCTCTGACACGTTTGCCTGGCGCCAGCTCTCGAAGATGTCATCCATGCTCGACGTGCCTGTGATATCTCTCTCAGGTTTGACATCGTTACCCCAGGGTTTCTTCTGCTCTAACCGATGCTCTAGATTTCAATTCCCGGAAGAAGGAGATCATTCAACAGTTACTCGAAGCCTCCGAGACTATTGGCTTCTTCAGTCTTGTCGACCATGGCATCACTATAGACGAGATCAATGCCCAATTCAAACTCTCCAAAGCCTACTTCGATCTTCCGCACGATGTCAAGGGAGAGATTCCTCACAAGCTCGAGACCAATGATGGGTGGGAATACAAGGTAGAGATCAGAAACTTTCGTCGATACCACGAGAACATACAGTTAATACACATACAGAAGCAAGTGCGGGCGGAAACGCCACACACAGTCGACCAGAAAGAATCTTTCTGGCTCAAACGCGACTCGCAGTGGCCCACAGATTCCCAGGTGCCCGATTTCAGCAAGAATACAAAGAATTTCATGTCAAAATGTGCAGCTATCTCTGCGCAAGTTCGTAAGCCTTCCTCCGTCCGAGCGTGGCACAACGTGTCGTCGCTTTCCTCGCTAAATAGTCATCTAGTCACTTGCCTCTCACTTGCGCTGGGTTTCGAAGAAGACTTCTTTAACAAAGCCATGGATGTCAATGCAAAAGACAACCAAACACAGCTACGGATGATACACTACATGGCTTCCGAAAACGCCGTTGGCACGTGGCGCGCCGGTGCGCACACAGACATCGGCTGTCTCACTCTCCTTTTCCAGCGTGATGGTGAGGATGGGCTTGAGGTCTTGCCCGGGCGTGAGGATCATCATTCCAAGATCGGCGGCGGCCAATTTTCACCCATACCTGCGAAGACAGGCCCTATTGTAGTGAACATCGGCGACATGATGAGTATTTGCAAATCCCCCGCTTCAAGCTTACTGGAAGTCGGCTGACATTGATTTGCAGTGGCCTGGTCCGATGATCGATTCAAGGCGAATTACCACCGCGTACGCGCCAACGCTGTCGGCAAGAGCCCAGCCCGCTACTCAATTGCCTACTTCAACACTGGTCGACAAGATGTGATCCTGCAAGGGCCTCTCAAGAAGTAGTGCGTAGTCTTGAGCTTTCGTTCCCAACCTCCGGGAGTCAATACTGACGTTACTCCGTAGTCCCGCTGTCTCTTGTGGCGAATACTTTCTCAGCAAGACAAAGCTCCACTTTGGGTGAGTACTCAGTCCTCTTGCGTATCCTTTCGATGCTGACTGTGGTGTAGAGCACATCATGAGCTGTAAAAGAAGACGGAAAAGAACGTGACCACGTCTACCATCGTGTCCCTTCCGTCCGAAATTGTTGTTTAGCAAAGACACACCCAACCCCGGGACACTGATTGTGTCGTGGTGGAGGTATACAAAGTATTTTTGACTACTGTCAAAATTGTTGGGCATGATTTCTCGTTTTAGATAAGCTCTTCTGACCGTCTCGATTTCGTCGCTTCCTCATCCCTAGTGTCATCTAGTAATCGCCGCGAGCAGCAGCCCTCACATCAATTTCCTGTCTTGTCATTGTACTTAACCCAACTGCTCATGGTGATGGTGAATATGCTCCACAGTGCACGCATAAAGACAAGATCCGCCACAAGAATCGAGACGATCAGCTCGCTCCATGACTTGAGCTGTGGTACGTTGCAAAGATAGTTGACGGCAAGTGTCGCAGGTTGAACACCGATAGGTCCTATCGTGTCTTTCAGGGTGTCGTAATCCTCTAGCATCGGCCCGGCTCCACGAGTGTCGTGACCCTCGAGGATATTGGAAAAGTTCGACGTGAAGTGTTGAAGTAGGATTGCGTCTTGAAGGATGTTCTGTTTGGCCATAATCTGACCTAGGTCGGTCAGAATGACTGACAGGAAGGACTTAGCCAGGTTGTCTGCCGCTAGCCAGAGAGTGGAGCCGGCCCTGGCCATAGATCCGACAGTCATATCGTCATCCACGACCCCGATGGTAGTGAATGTAGAGCCGCTATCGTCGACTTGGAAAGCCACACTTCGTTGAGTAATGTTGAAGAAAGACAGGTCGGTGATGTCTTCGCCGGAGCCGCGCACTGTCATGGTAATCTCGGATTTCGTAGTACTCGCTCCGACTTCATTCATCGCATTACCTAGATGCACACGGTGGCTCGCCAGCAGAGACTCGCCCCAGTACAAACTCGCGCGCGTATCTTTGTCCCGGCCGAGAAAGGTAGTGTACCCCGAGAATGTTGTAATGGTAGAAGGGTATGGATCCCATTCTGCTGTCAAGTTCACTATGACTGGACCATCCTCAAGCTCGACTCGGCAGGTAGACATGCCCAGAACGGTCACGCCCCAACCTGCCACGGCGATTGGTGCGGCAGTCCTTCCTCCCGAGCTCTCCATGTACATGGCAACTTGCGAAACGTTGCAAGACTCGAATGGATTGTTGAGGTATACCAGTGAAGGCAGAAGAGTGCCGTTATCGTAAGATTGTACGCTGGTCACTGTGTATACCAATGGATCCTGCCATGGTCGACGAGTTTTGAGGTGAGTAGGTATTGCGGGCGCCTGGTTTCAACTTCAGGGGATAAGTGCCATCTAAATTTTAATAAGTAGTTGATCTTTACAAGCATCTGGAATTTTGCAATGCTCCGGCGCGTGTCGCCGCCAGGCTGCATGTTACCCATCATGTTGCCCCTTCAGATTGAAAGCGACAATTTCCGCATGCGAAGAGAGAATATACGGGTACAGGCGATATGACGATGGTCGGAGATTATCGATGTCGTGGCGGCACATCAGCGAATGACAGGAGGCTGGTCTGCGCGGCGCTAAATGATACGACGCCATGCCTCCAGTCGCCACCACAGTGAACGAACTTGGTTGGTCAGTCGATGTAATAGACGCCCATCAAGCCTACCAACTGCTCCATTGACGCTACTTTAAGTGACTGAAAAGCTCGATTGCGTGGGTTTATACCAAGGTCCAGAGCTTCAAAGAATTGGTGCGTTCGCCGGCTTGTAGGCTCCTCATCCCAGCTCTAAACTCCCATTCTTGGCTCTTCGATACCGACCGCGGTTTAGTTGAGGATGATGTCGGACTACCGTTCATAAAACAGTAAGAGCGTGATCTTTCGGAGTGAGAGATGAAATGAGTCGATATGCAACTAACAACGAGCAACGAGCGAGGAACAAGCGCAATAGAGTCTCGGTGGTGAGTGCGGCGAGCGATAGCTCTCACTGGTCCGTCGTCGCAGGGTTAGGATTAGTGCTAAAAACAGTCATCGTCCGATCCGATCAGAAGGATGTTACTTTTCGTCAGCCACCTTCCAACTCTTACCCGGATACCAAACTAAATTGATCGTGTAGCCACGACGACATCAGCCAGTAAAATGGCCGATATATGAGAACACTAAGTCATCGGAACATCACAAAAGAAGATGTTGACTGTTGAGGTGCTCTGAGCCTCCTAGAGCTCACGAGTCACCTTGTTGCCTTATCTGTCAACACCGCAACGGATGGTATCTGCTAGGTTCTTTTTTGTAGTCCTGGCCCAGAATTATTGATCTGTCGATCAATCAGTATACACTTCCATCCTTCGCGCCTCCCCACATGGACTTAGACTCTTCACCGGTCGTTGGAAATAGACACCGGCATGTAGATCTCATGTCAGGTGAGATGGCTCAATCATATATACTCACAGATCACAGCGCTCAGAGCACAAGTCAAGCTCCGGCATGTAACTCCACTCAACAAGCACCATGACCGACATGTCCGCATGGGCGAGCGAATACAGATCGTTTCTGCAGCAAAGACCACGCGATCACAACCACGCATTTGGACGAGACCCTGAACCAAAAGGCTCACAAGCAATAGATCGATTTGCGAACTTCGTCGTCGATCAATTGCAGACGCTCTTCCAGTCCAATTCCAGCCCCGAAGAGGTATCCGACGCTATCGCCGCCTCATTCTGCCGCGAGTTAAAACCGGAAGCATGCTGGAATGAGTTCAGATGCGCTTTCATATCGGCAGCCGAACACAGCAATGATGATGGAGTGCTGCAAAGCCTGGTCCAGCTTATACTCGAGCTATGTCGGCGACCCGCCGCACGGAACGAGTCGGGTGAGGATATGGAGTTAAGTACCTATGATCGATGGGGCAACACGCCCAAAATCCGACCGGGCGAGCCGATCGTAAGCCAATATGGGCTGCGCTATTTTACCGATGCACCGTGGTTCACCATGGACTTCAGGGAGGCCTGGAAAGGTAAGACGGCCCAAACGTATGAACGCAGGTCAACTAACAACCCTTTCAGGCCCGCAAAGCTCCAACAAATGGGGAGAAGAATTGGACTTGTTACGAATCCAATTCGCGAATCTAAATGCCTTTCTAGCACACCTAACCCTTGCTGGCATGACCGTCGATGATTTTCCCTTTGGTACATGGCCGGAGAGTTACGGACTCATCACAATTGCGGACGCCCTGGAAACCCATGATCAAGGAACGTCAGAGGACAACATTCGCGCGGCCGCGGAGTGGTTCAGAATCTGCGGCAGAGCAATCTACAAAAAGTCAAACTGGGGCTTGGGCGATGGCGGACCACTTTCTGGATGGGAAGGCGAGATCTGGAAGGCAAGAAAGCGCGAAGACGATAGTGCAGATGCGCGTTGGGATCTTTGGATGCAACGCGCTTATGAGCTGTCTGCGATGATGGACACGGATGAAGAAGTGCGTGAGGCGGCGAAGAACTGTTTACGGCACCTGTCTAATGTTTCGAGCACGGCTGAGAATGAGTGACACGAAACATCGGATTTCGCCGAAGATCAGACTTGTATCAATCTCGAGTCGGAAGACAACAAAGCAGGCTCGCTGTCCGGAACTGCCAGTTTCCCAGATGCAATGAGCCAAATTTAGAAGGGGCGTCTGGATGGCGAATTTTTCGATGACGGCGTTGTTGGATTAGCACTCAATGTCGGCTCAGGAACTTCATCGCAAGAACAGCATGTCATCGAATCGGCGCATCGAGACTTGGAAGCCTTGGCCGGAACTGCTCTTCCAATGCAAACTCGACATTCACGGCACCAACATGTTCCTGAAAGACAAGAAATCCTCAGCGGGCCGAGAGTGGCATTGGCATCGAGAATTAAGCAGTTCAGGTCATGGCAATACGCGACGGAGCCTCTCTTTAGGCGTATATTGGATGGATTATCATGTGTGACCGGCCAACACGGTTGAGATTCTGCGGGACTGGAAGTAGAGTAGAACTAGCAGCGACGATCGTTATCATCGAAGGCGAGAATGCATCTGCTTCACATTCCTTCTATTGCAGCCTCACCTTGGCAGCGCTCCAATCTCTTCGGGAAAGATAGCGTCGACTGTGTTGGAAATGTGCAACAGTCTAGGCCAAATGCTAGCGGCCGCGGCCGTGGCGGTGTTGTTGAAGATCAAAAGTATTCATGGGACATCGACGATCTCTTGTTACTACATGTAGATACCTTACTAAGAACAAGAGCCTCAATGTGGATTAGTACATTTACATAGATAGCACCGATAGCGGCTTGGCTGAGGCTGAACCAATCCTTCCAACAAGATCAACGCAAGGACTAAGAAAGCACCAAGTGGTACCTTTTCCAACAAAGACCCAATCAGAGCAAAATGTCACAAACATGTTCGCTCCCTGTATAGATAGAAGGAACTGGTATGCTTGGCATCACGGTGTGACGGGTCCCAATCTTGCTGGCCGTGAACCGCAGATACGCTGCTACGTTTTGCTTGACGACTGAAGTAGTGCATCCTTTTGCAAGGGTACTTGTTGGCTAAGACCCGTACACGAGAACGAATGATGCAAGGCGTGAAACGGAGGAAGACACAATCTCAGATGCTGGTGTGGTGATGATGCAGCATCTGAGAACTGAGCGTGATCGTCCAACACCCATGCAACAATACGCAGAACGAAAGAACGAGCTGTGACTATATAAACATGGAGACGCACCCATAGACGTCTTCTGTTCTCAACTCAACTCATCAGCCCATCTCCTCTACCTCCAGCCTACTCTCAATCCACTTTCTCAGCCTACACTATCCCGCAAGTCTCTTGACAGCAAACTCAAGCCGCAAACATGAAAGTCACCGCTCCTACTGCTCTCATCGCCATGCAGGCCGCGACCGTCCTTGCAGCTCCCTTCGCAGCCGGGAACGCTCTGGTTGCCAGACAATCAGACAGCACGATCTACACGAACCCAAATGGTGACGGCGTTTCCAGCATCGAGTTCGCAGACAGCAAGCTGAACTACGGCGCTCGCGTACCTTCTACCATCCTCGACATCATCAGAGACGAGTGTCTGGAGACGGGCTGCAGCCCCACTGGAGACTACGGGTTCACGAGCCGCGTTGTCAACTCGGACCGTGCCAGCGACGTGTCGTACACCATCACTGTCGAGGGTACCTTCGCCTCCCCTGGCAAAAGGGGAGACAAGGGACAGTTGCTCGAGCTTGCCAAACTGGCTTTTGAGGCGGCTTACAACAACGGCGCTGCTACGCGACGCCAAGGCGTCATCTACATCACGGGCGAATGCCCTGCCTGGCAGACCAACGGTTGCCCTGGTAAGTGCCACCGGAACTCTCGCAGAATGCGAGGTTCACTTCTTATTTCATGAACGTTGATGCTAACGCAATGCTGCAGGTCAAGACGTAAGCTACACTGATCAGTGGGAGAGCATTAGCCACGTCATCGTCCGAATCGCGAATGAAGACGACTCTTTGGACAGTTACCTCAATGTCGCTATTGACATGGACGACGGCGAAGTTGGTTCAGGAATCTGCGAAGCTCTTAGTGCCGCCTCATCTGGATTGGGCTTGGTGAACCCCACCGCGAGCGCTGGTTTCTCCCTGGCGTCTATTGCCTGCGGAGCGATCTAAACGTGAGCAGGGTGGGACGAGTGGAGGGTCTTGTGCTGGCCGATGCTTCGCTTGACTTTGAGCTGGCTGGAATGGAGAATAAGGGCGAACGTGTTTGTGGGTGGCGATGGCGGTGGAAGTTCTGCGGCAGATGTCAGATGTTTCGAAGGTGGAGCGAAGCAACCAGTATGTAGTGTTCCTATCGGCGTTTGCTCTTAGATTAGCTGTCGAATTCAACATTTGCAGTCAATAAGAAGGAACAATTTGCCATTGTGGGAAGAAGATAAAGTGACCCCGTCCCTGATCTCGAGCATGATCCTCCAGCTCTGACAGCCCAGTAAGAACTTTACCTTTCAAAGAAACATCAAGCATGCTTCAATAATCTTCGAAATCCCTGCTTGGCATTCCTTTGACTGGAATGTTATGAGTGCAAGGGTATGGCACGCCCGTCAAGGTACTGTTCGGTGGGCTGAAGGAGACGCTCATATTTGGACATTCCAACCGCAACTGACTTGATACCCGATCACAACTTCGCCTCCGGCCACGCACCTTCGGTCACGATTGTCATGACACCAGTACGGACTTTGCTGGTAGTCTCCTGCAGTTATGCGTTAGAAGCTGTCAGATAAACTCGTTGTTGGGAACCACATGCTTTCAGCTTCTTGTGCGCAGTACATTCGCGATCGTAGAAGTCGTGATCGCTATGATTCTTGAAAATAGATTGTGACATGATCGTGTAGCCTTCGCTGAGTGGTGATGAAGTGTTCAGAACCTTCCGGGCGGCATTAGACACGATATAAGGCTCGCCGTTCTGTTGCAATCTGGTCAGCTTGCTCGAAAGAAAGGAGAAGTATTCACACGCACCCTTTTTGCATCTTTCTTCAACACCTCATACGCTTGGAGGACCTGTCAAAATCGTCAGATCGTGCACACCAAGCCCTGATACTTCCTCTGCTTGCTTGCCTCGTCGATGTGCTCGGACTTGGGGACTTTGAACAGTGTGACTCGCTTGACGTAGTTCTGCGCCATGTCTGAGTTGTACCGTTTTGCGATGGTGCTCAGAGAACACGGGAGAGAGCTAAAGCGCCTCATCTTGTCAATTGAATACTGTACACTGCGGGTGGTCACTGGTGGCTTTCGACCCGAGGTCTCCAATTGCTGGGCTCCTGAGTTGTCCCCGCACAGCAGCTGCCCAGCCACTCGGACGAGTTGGTCCGTGAAAGAATACATGTCATGGTTCTTTCTTCTTGACAGAAGTACATCCGCCAGTGATATCACCTTTTCAAGAG
>Ga0265780_10004573_pt1 | contig 17753 bp, 12 predicted proteins | sample P1T30metagenome_FD_192432 | JGI IMG/M metagenome (GOLD analysis project Ga0265780, IMG submission 192432) | Plant litter microbial communities from East Loma Ridge, Irvine, California - P1 T30 | ecosystem: Environmental > Terrestrial > Plant litter > Unclassified | place: USA: California...
CCGGGGAATCAGATAGCTATATTCTGGTTTTCTGCAGATATTCTTGTATATCGAGGGGCCAAAAATCCCAGGCGTAGTGTAGCCTCGATGGATGACGAGGGTGACCGGACTTGGTTAAGTCGCCAAACCTCCTCCAAGAAACATTATATTTTTTTAATCGCGCAATGAGCTCGACTGCGGATGCGAAAAAATATTCTCTGGCCAAAATGTTTTCTCCCCACGCTGCCCAAATAACCGGATCAGATTCTTCTTTAACGATAGCCTCGATACTAGCGAGATTTGTCGAAAACGCCTCTATATTCACCTGATTCGGCAATTTATTAAAATCGGTAGCCCGAACTGGATAAAGATTTAGCATAACGAATCCGTCATAGCCTGCGCGTGTAGCTACGGCCTCGACCTTTGCGACTGTTGTATCCGATTTCTCCTGCGAGGCAGTGCTCGGATTTAGCCCGATAGTGAAGAGCTTCCGATTTCCGGATTTGCCTAGCGTAAAACGCCACTGATCGTTTTTTTCGCCTGAGTATATGTCGTACATACACGCCCTGTGCTTGAAAGTGATGATATCTTAGCGCAAGTGCGATGAGTAGCACAGTAGGCAGTGCTAAACTTCGTGCGTCTCAGCCAACTAATTGACTACCCGCTCAAGAAGCATTTTGCCTGCCAAACTATGGTGCCTGGGCCGAAATGAAGATCATAACGGGGAGCGACCGGGCCCAGTGGCTATGCGGTAGTCGCTTAGCATACCCGTCATCGGAGCCGACATGCCCATGCGTTTGGGATAAAACGAGGTGAAGGGTTACACAGGAAACCACTACTTACTCTACAATGGATGTGTCAGATCACTGGGCCATTTGAATGGTGACGCAATGTTTTCGGCTGACTATACGAAGTAATCATTGTTTGAAGTGTTGACAGAAAAGGAAGTTCATGACCGACTGGCATTTTGATCGTATGGATTTTAAAGGTACTTTTGAGGCCGATGGCCAAGAATTGGCTGTAACATTTAGCGTAGGAATTAATAGCACTGGCGAAGCTGATATATTAATTGAGCCATCGATTTTGGATAGAAATTCTTTTTTTCTGTTGAAATTCCATCAAACACAAAGGACTGCTTATAACGAAACTGTTCTTCGTGGCACATCGGAAAATGGCGAAACATTTGTTAGTCATGATGTCGTTATGTATAACTTGCTAAACTGCATATCAGCTATGGGAGTCCCGACGATACAGCCTATTGTGATGTGCGTTACCGGGGAGATTACCACTGAACAGATACAGAATCCACCTCCAACGCCAAAATATACATATTTGCTCCAGGGGTTCTTTAGCGCTACCGAACTTATAGCATCGACCCCTCTCGGGAAAGTGGAAATGGCTGGCACCCCAAAGACAGGGGATAGCTCTGAAATCTCAGGACATATTACTATTACAGCTGATGAGCCCCCACGAGATTTTTTAAGGTGGGGTAAAGAAATCGAACAGTTCACTCGTCACCTGCGATCCATGATGTCTTTTGCTAATGGCGCGAGGCTTATGGTTCCGATTGTTGAGATTATCGACAACGGAAGGTATCGGATAAATGTTCGCTCGCAGGCGAGAAGTATCCGTGGATCGACGCCACCATTCTCACCGTACAATCTTACCGAAATATTTGATTGCGCAATTAAATCGTATTTTTATCCCCGACCATATGCAGAGCATCTTCCGGCTGCAATAGATTGGTTTAATATGAACCATGACTACCGGGAAGGAAAGCTGATCGGTGCAATGACGGTTCTGGAGAATCTGGTCAATTCGAATCTGAGTCGACGGGATCTATTACTCCGGCCTCCGGCACAATTCAAAAAGATGAAGACTGATCTTCTCAAGGTCGTTCAGACATGGATCAATGAGTGGACACCTGACCCTCAACAGCAAGCTGTCGAGTTCGACGCAATTAAAGACAAATTTGAAGATCTAAATCGCTGCACCTTAAAGCAAAAGATCGACTTGTTGGCAAAACGCTGGGGTGTGAAGTTGGATGACATCCCAACCGACGCTATTGGAGCGGCAAAGAAAGCGCGCGATCACGTTGTTCATACCGGAATCTTTACATTAAAGGAAAACTCGGAAGCCGATTTAATGGATCATGTCCGCCTCACTCGAGAGTTAGTGGTACGGTTTATCCTAACCGCCCTCGAATTCAAAGGCAAGTACATCTCATATTTACACGGCCAGATGGAAAAGGAGTTTATTATGGGAATTCCCGAGTCAAGTTAGCCTTCCATATTAGGCGTAGGTCAACTCCCGATTATATGTCCTTATCGTTCTCGCCCATGTGAGCGAGAAGACGGCCCGGCCTTAGCTTTAGCGCCGTCCTTAAGTTGAAGATTGAGGCCGGATCGACGCAGGTGCAGTCCGGCCACGTGGCCGAGGCGATCCAGTACCGCCGCGGACTGCTGGAGGCCTGATCGCGGCCTTACCACAGCTTCTCCAACAGGTAAGCCGCGGTGACACAACACAGTACCCATGATGTATGCGCGATTACATGTTTAAGCGACGCCAGCAAATCGTTTGGTACCAGCGCTCACCCGGCAGATTTCTCAGGGTAGCCGCCTCAAGCGAACCTAGGCACAATGCCCGCCGTGTTCAACGCCTAAGTACTTGTCCGGAATTAAATGTGAAATTTTGGTAAACAGAACAGGATGCGATGTAAGGCGGCGAGTGCGCCGCAGTGCGAGCACTGCAAGCAGGAGCTAACGCAGCAACGCGCCGGTTATGGCAGCCAAAAACACATTTATTTATAGGCGACTACTTAGCTCCTCGGCGAAGCTGGAGGATGAACTTCCGACCATCGCTCGCTGCGCAAGCCACCTACGTGGAATTCGGGACAAAGGAGAAATACTATCAGGCTCTCATTTGGTTGAAGAATGGGAGCGGCGTCTGCTAGTGGCGGCCCAAAAAAGTCACAAGTAGCGGCACCAACGCTGCCGAACTGCTGAGCATGAATCCTCGGACTTTTAATGCCAAGATGAAGGAGATTCAGACAGACTGAACCGCCCCGGTCAAGAAATCCGCGGATAGCGTGCTCGCGCCAACGAAATGGTGTTTACCGACGAGCTCTCGTCCATAACATACATAGGCACACGAACAGTGTATAGACAAATCAATGAGGTAACTGTGGCTTCTTCGGAAAATTTCGAGTGACATGCCATGGAGAGAGATAGTGCCTTCTTGCCCTACACAAGACGTGACATACCACCGAGTTGGTCCTTCGGGAGACAGGGGGCAGAGCGTCGACGCCTGTCCTGCGCTTCTAGAATCCAGCAGCAAAGCCCTCAATACGGCTGGGCCACACTAAAATCAGTGAGCTCCGCCGACTTGGCGACCATGATGTTTATGTCGTGTATACGCCGTCTAGACGACATTTATGTTTTGAAAGATGATTGCCTCCGTTATTACATGGAGCGGATATGGGACGGCCAACATTCAAAATCGATCCAGTCAGGCTGCGCGCGCTGCGCGAGGAACAGGGGCTGACTCAAGCTGCAATCGCCAAAAAAGTGGCGCAGCACTTGGGTAAACCCGTTACCGAAGATATTACTCGTCACTATCAACGTGTCGAAGACGATGGGCAGACTAGTATCGAGTATGCAAAGGCGTTGGCGACCGTTTTAAAGGTGTCCGTGCCGCTGCTCCAAGGTCTCGAAAACCCCGACCCATTTCTCTACCTTCAATATATTCAGCGCCTACTCAAGGAACAGCTTGGCACTGGCACCAACGACGCTCTGCAAAAATTGCTGAAGCGCCACGTTAACGACGATGAAGAAAAAGCGCTGGAGTACCTGACCGAAGATATTGCGGAACTTATCGAACAGGTGCTACTTGTACGAAACCCGGCCGAGATTGCTGACCTAGTTCAACTTACCGGACTATCGGAGGAGGAACTCTTGGCTCCGGCAAATGTGCGGGGATTTTGGTTCATCTCTGTCAGGTCACGCGGCGTCAACTGCACTGAGGTTGTCGACGGCGTATCCTCCGTGAACTTTCGTATTGGCGAGATCATGAGGGAGTTCCTAAGCATTAGGGGAAGCGACAGCACATTGCGGATGTGGCGCGATAATCCATGGATTAGCATCGAGATCTACCGCCCTCAGGTCCGGGACCGGATGCGCATCGACTTCACACGTGTTCAGCCCGATACCAGCGGCTTACGGTGGATCGATGCGACTTGGCGCGACGATCTTTTTCTGATTCCCGGTATCACTGAACACGCCTACGCTAACGCCGATGTCGTAACCGATTTTTCCGATAAGACATCCCCTGGCGATCTGCATCGTCTGCGCTTGGTCGTTACCGAGCATGACCGGAATTTTGGAAAAATACTTCGCAGAATGGTGGTACGTGGTTATATCGATGAAATACCGGAAACGGTGAAGCAAAACTTTTCTGAGGAGTGTCATTCCCGGATTTTATTCGTGAATTGGCTGACGGCAGGATTACGAGAGGCGCTGATGCCACATCTGGTCCTGCATCCTGCATCTAGCTGGCACTTGAGCACTAATGGCGCAGCTGCAGTGGATATCAAGATAACGGATCCGCGATTTCCCAGCGTTTGTTTAGCAGAGCTTCGATACCGCATTATGCTGGCTGAAGAAGTCAGCCCTGGAACATTCGAGCCCGTCCCTGTGCGTGAAAAAGATCTGCATCAGCTTCGAAAGAAAATTGAAGAATGGCTAGCCGAAGGGTACGTTCTGGTTGACGGCGCTGATCCCGCACCAAACTTTGAGCCCGTTTAGTACGGTACACCTCGGGCCGTGCGGCTAAACCAAGACCGAGGATTTTTAAGGAGAAATACCATGTTTGCAAATCTCGAAAACGCACCAAGCAAAACCGGCAATCCTTCGGGCGGAGGCCGGGGCAACAACCCGGCCAAAGGCAAGTAACGATAGCTGGCAGGGTTGTATGCCACGTGTGTCCACCCCTGCTTCATTGAGGATGGTCGATGAAATACTCGTCATGCAAAGAACTCAACGCACTCATCAGGCAGCTCGTACGTGAAGGGTGGTCTTACAGTCGAGGGCGAAAGCATGGCAAATTATTCCCGCCCGCTGGCGGCGACCGAATCACGGTACCAGGCTCTCCTAGCGACTGGCGAGCAGTCATGAACTTTCGACGGGACGTGCGGGAATACAGCCGGCTTGCGGTCGCGCGCAACTACGGTCGAGGCCCGCGCGATCGCAGCGCGGGGTAAGTTCAAGCGTGAATCAATACAAGCCGCTCGCGCGGACGGCTGACCGTGACGTAAGCAGCATGCGCTTGCAAGGGCTCATGCAGGTCGAAGCGGTTGAAATACGGCGCAATGACGACGTCGAACTCGAGCCCTTTCGTCGGTTTCGGCTCCGTGAAATGCACATAGAGGCGTTTTACGAGGTCCCGGTTGTCGAACGAAAAACGCGTCTCGCGGAACTGCGCCTCGATGTATGGTCGCGCTGCAGCTTCGAGCTGTTGCGCCAGTTCGGCGTTCGGCGCGATTACAGCAATCGATTTCGTATTCGGAATGTCTGCGATGATGTCGGCCAGTCGACAAGCCAGCTCCGGTTCCTCCAAATGCAGCTCTTCCAGTTGAGCGCCGCTCTGCACTTCAGGCAAAGCGGCCGTATCCGGCGCCGCGATCGCTGCGCGCAGACGCGCCGAAAATTCGGCAAGCGCAGGATGCTGCCGCTTGTTCTCCTCCAGCGCGGCCGGCTGCAATTCCGAAGGCTGCGCGTAGGGGAAACACGCCGCCAGCTCACGCACCGTGCCGCCATATAGCTGCTGCTTGAAGTCCCCGACGACCGTGACGGCGTTGCGCTGCGGATCCGCCATGGACGTCATCAAAAACACTTCGATTTCAGTGAAGTCCTGCACCTCGTCGATAAACACTGCGCTGTAGAACCGCGGTTCCGACAGGGACGCAGCGAGACGTTTTTGGTCGTCGTTACGGTATTCATGACCGCGCGCCATGACCGCCGCAACCGCGAGCAACAAGTTGATGTCCGTATTGGCGAGCTGATTTTGGCGGACGCGCTGACGGATATTGTCGATCACGCCTTGCCCCGCCAATTCGATCGATGCAGGGGCGTCGAGCGCATCGGCGTACCAGTCCGCCAACTTCGGCAACCATTGTCCGTCATCCGCGCTGTCGACGTGGAGCACCCTGCGCGCCTGCTCGCGGAAACGATCGCGCATGCGCTTGAGCTGAGAACTGACCTGGCCTGCGTAATTGGCGCCGAGCAGGGGGCGGTAGGCGTCGCCGGAAAAACCCGCTGGACGCAGATGCACCCACTCGCGGTCACGGTTTAAGTACCATTGGGATCGGTCCTCAACCATGTCATAGATGGCGTCATACGTGCGCTTCAGCCGCAGAATAAAGCGGTCCAAGGGGAGCTGACGCGATTCGGTCCCGAAACTCCCAACGAAGTTGTCGATTTCGGCTGCAGCGCGTCGCCATGCTCCGGCGAACAGCTTGCTGAATTCGACCTCCCCGACTTCGCGCGCGTCGAAATATGTCGCCTTTTCGTCAAACTCCGTCCACCAGTCGGCGGCGTCAGCCAGTCGCGTGCGGATCTCAGCGAGGTAGCGATGTTGGATTTCCCGCGCCGCCGTTCGCAGCCACACCATGCGGCCTTCGATCGGGTCCGGCGCGGCGCCGGCGACGGCGCGCTTTTTGGTGCCGCCTTTCGTCCCCGGCAGGGAGAGTTGCAGCACAGACGCCCGCTGCAAGATCAACTGATTCTGCAGTTCCTTGAATTCCCGCACCGGCACCCCTGACAAGTTGAGCTCGTCAATCGCCGACTTCAGGTATTCGACCAGTTGCGCATGGCGGACAAAGCCCACCATCTGGTTGCGGGTTGCGAAAAATACGTCGTGCTTTTCTTCTCCGTCTTCGATGTAGCCGAACTGCGAGTCATGCAGCGACTTCAAGCGCCCCAAGGCCACGGACGTCTTGCCCGAGCCAGCCACGCCTTCAACGATCACCAAGCCACCCCACAGCTTGCGAATAAGCGCTTCCTGCGCACGGGTCGTGCGGGTATAAAATCGGGAGCCCAACGATATCTCTTCCGATGAAACAGGGGTCGATGCAATATCAGCCCCTCCATCGCCGTCGCCGAGCGCGCTATCGACGTTGCTGAGCTGGCTCCAGCCACCTAACCATTCAGCGAACGCTGCGCGTAAGTGATGCAGCGCCAGGGGGTTCCCAACGTGAAGCGAATCGAATTCGATGGTAGTGAAGTCGTCCTTGGGACATTGTTGCGACCGATCGAGCAGGCTCACTGCAATCACTTCGCACTCGCCTATCATCGGCAGCTCGACCACGTCACCCACGACAACGGAAATCAGGCGACCCGCGATAGGCGCAAGGCGGGCGACCACCATCAGATCGCCGCCCTTGAGGTCCTTGATCGCCGATCGGTTCGCCTGGGCGATGCGATACTGGCGCCGACCGCCATCCGGCAGCTCGACAGTGACCACTTTGCCGTAGCCTGCGTCCATCAACTCGCGAAGGAGGCCGGCGGACTTGCGCTGATTTTCAATCAGGCCGGCGACGGCCACGCGGTGGGCGGCGGCGTTGATCGCATTGGCGCCAACGACGGCGGCGAATTCGGCGCTGACTGCATCGACGAATCGGGTCACGGCGTCCAGTTCACAGCTCACCTCATTCATCAACCGTATCTCGTCGGCCCTGCCCATCAGTTGTTCCTGAGCCAGCTTCACGTCTGCGATGCAGTGCCTGTCCAGCAGGCCAGCAAGTACTTGTGCAATGTCCATATGCAGCATCTCTCCCCAAATCTCATCGTCGCAAAGGCGGCTATGTCGGCCAAGCCTGCTCGCAAACACAGCGTTAATCAATATGAGTTTAATCCCGGCAACTTAAACATACAACAACTTCTCCGCTGCTGATGACCTTTTTGGCGCTGGCACCTCACAGAGGGCGCGGCCGCTAAAGAATTGTCATAAAGTATATTTTTTCTTAGACTGACAGATCGGAGTTCCAGCATCCAGGCCGGATGCACAGACCTGGACCGACCCATTTGCGAGCTTGCACATCGTCTACTCTCTGCGGAAAGGTGATAAGTGCTCGGTAACGAGGTGCACAGACTTTCTTTTGTCCCAAGCTGGGCAAAAATGCCGATCTGGGCAAAATTAGTGGCAAAGTCGACCATCCAGAACGACTGCCACGTGGTTTTCGCAGGCGCGGCAAGATAAACCTACGTCCGAAAACGTACGAACTGAACGTTTTTACACAGCCTCGGCCGATTGCTGACCTTGGCAAGCTGATGTATGAGGGAGTGCCTCTGATGGCAATCGGGCTTTGGTAGGCACGACAAGTGAGGATCGTGGCACCTCAAAGATGGCACGTCACTTTATGCTTCCCCAGACACACGAGGCGACAAATTATCGTCCAAGAAGCGCCGGAAATCGCGGCTTAAATTGCGCGAATAATAGCAAAAAACGACAACATATCGTTTCTCATCGCGTCAAGTTATCGTTCTCGACACAGCAAGCCAGCGGGGCTTTGTTTTTGAATACTGCGTATCGGCTCCGATTCGCCCATTCAATCAATCGCGCCGCGATTGTGCCTTTCCCCTAGCGGCATCGCGCATCTGCAAGCCGCGTTCAACGATCCCCCTGCCTCACCGCCCCTATGCCGGACGCCGACTTGTTGACGATCTTCGGCCTGCCGAAGTAGGTCAGGTTGCCGATCCCCGCTACCTGCGCATCGAGCCGGTTTTTGGCGTACACCCGGGCATCGCCCACTCCCTGGAAGCGGATATCGACATCGTTGGCGATCAGGTCCTTGGCATCGACCTCGCCCACGCCTTGCGCGCTGATCTTGAATGCCTTGACCTCGCCCGCGATGCGCATCGCCCCCGCGCCGCGGTAGTCGACCTCGAAGCGCTCGCCGCGGATATTGTTCAGCCTGATCTCTCCCGCCCCTTCCGCGCTGAAGGCGCGCAACTGCGGCACCGTGACGACGATGTGCTGGTCGCCGCGCTGGGTGCTGTAGTTCTTGTCGCGCATGCGCACCACCAGTTCGCCTTTCACGACCTCGCTCACGACGTCCTTCACGAACTTGTCGCTGCCGCGCACGGCCAGCGACTGCGTCTTGCCGGCTTCGACGATCACATTGAACGGCCCCTGCACGCTGACCGACGTGAACGGCGCCACGGTGCGCGCCTGTTCGGCAGCCTGGGCGCCGGTGCAAGCGAGGGAGGCGGCAAGGACAAGGGCGATTCTGGGCATGGTCGTTCCTGGTTCGTTGAGTTGGCTTCATTGTAGAGAAAGAATTTCCGACAGACAGGATTTTGCGACGAAACGGTAAAACCGCCGCCCAGGCCGGCGCCGCATGCTGCACGCGCCGTGCCCGCGCATGGAAATCGTCCTTGCCTCGCGCCCCGCCCCGACCCGCCGTTCTATAATGTAATGACAAGCACATCGGGAGCGTCGCCGTCCCGCCCGATCCACCTGCCAACGGAGCACCGTGACGTCCGCCCCAGACTTCGACTATGAAGCCGCCCTGAGCGGCTGCGCGCGCGGCGACCGCCAGGCCCTGCGCCGCCTGTACGACCAGGAAAGCGCGCGCCTGCTGGGCGTGGCCCTGCGCATCGTGCGCCAGCGCCCGGCGGCGGAGGACGTGCTGCACGATGCCTTCGTCAGCATCTGGACCGCGGCCGCCAGCTTCGACGCCACGCGCGGTTCGGCGCGCGGCTGGATGTACACGGTGGTGCGCCACCAGGCGCTCGACGCGGTGCGCAAGGGCGCGCGCGAAGTGGCGGTCGAGGAGGAGGCGATCGACGCCATCGGCAACGCCCTGCCCGACCCCACTATCGCGGATCCCTTCGAGCTGCGCCAGGACCTGGGCCGCCTGCACGATTGCCTGGTCCTGCTCGATGCGGCCAAGCGCAGCAGCATCCTGTACGCCTACGTCGACGGCTTGTCGCACAGCGAGATCGCCGAGCGGCTCAAGTCGCCGCTGGGCACCGTCAAGGCATGGATCAAGCGCGGCATGAGCGCGCTGCGGGAGTGCATGGTATGAACGCGCCGCGCGATCCCTACGAACTGGCCGGCGAGTACGTGCTCGGTACCCTGTCGCGCGAGCGCCGCCGCGAGGTCGAGCAGGCCTTGCCGCACGACGCCACCCTGCGCGCGGCCGTCGGCTACTGGGAAGGACGGCTGCTGCCGCTGACCGGGATGGTCGATCCGGTCACGCCGCCGGCGGCGCTGTGGACGCGCATCGAGCGCAGCCTCGGTCCGGCGCAGGCCGGCGCGCCTGCGCCGGGTCCGCGCTGGTGGCAAGGCCTGGGCCTGTGGCGCGGCCTGGCCGCGGGCGGTTTCGCAGCGGCCGCGATCATGGCGGCGGTGGTCGGCCTGGAACTGCAGCAGGCCACGCAGGCGCGCTATGTGGTGGTGCTGGCCGCGCCGCAGAGCGCCACGCCCGGCTGGGTGCTCAAGCTGGTGGACGAACACACCCTGCGCCTGGAACCGCTGGCGAAAACCACGGTGCCGGACCAGCGCGCGCTGCAGCTGTGGACCAAGGCCGATGGCTGGAGCGGGCCGGTGTCGCTGGGCCTGGTCAAGCCGGGCCAGCCGGTCGAGGTCAAGCTCGACAAGCTGCCCAAGGTGGTGCCGAACCAGCTGTTCGAGATCACCCTGGAGCCGGCCGCCGGCTCGCCGATCGGGCGTCCGACCGGCCCGATCCTGTATATCGGCCGGGCCGTCGAGATCATCTGATCCGCGCCGGCCGGCGCGCCATCCCGCGCCGGCCGACTCACATCAACGCAGCCAGATCGCGATGTCGCGCAGTCCCGCCGTGCCGGCGCCGATGCGCGAGCCGGCCGGCGTCGCCGCGCCGTTCACCAGGGTCGCCGCGCCCGTGGCCAGGTCCACGCGGTACAGCGAACTGGGGCCGCCCGCCGTCGTGCGCAAGGCCGCCAGCACCATGCCGTTGGCGCCGCCCGCGATGTCCATGCCGCCGTCGCCCGCGATGCCGACGCCGAGCGCGCCCACGTTCACCAGGGTGCCGTCGTTCGGCGGGTTCTGCAGCGCCAGCACGCCGGCCACGCTGTCGACGTCGAACAACTGGGTCGCCGTCGCGTCCGGAATGCTGTTGGTGTAGGCGGCCGCCGCCACCACCGCGCCCTGGCCGGCGCGGTTGATGGCGCCGTCGGTGAAGGTCGCGCCGGTGTCGACGTTGATGCGCAGGCTCTGGCCGCTGTCGCTGATCACGCGCAGGCGGTCGGCCACCGGGTTGAAGTCGACCGCGAAGGCGCCGCCCTGCAGGCCGGCGTAGGGCGCGCTGGTGTCGGTGGCGTCGGCGGCCAGGCTGGCTTTGACGGTGGCCGCGCCGGTGGCCGGGTCGATGGTGACCAGGCGCCCGGTCGAGCTCAAGCCGTACAGCATGCCGTCCTTGGGCCGCACGTCGATGCCGAGCAGGGTTTCGCCGGCGCTCAGGCCGGTGATGGCGACGTTGCTGTCGATCGTGTTCGGGGTGGCGGGCTTGAAGCCGAGCAGGCGGTTGTCGTCGCCCAGGCCCAGCACCACCGGCGCCTGGGCCGCACGCAAGGCCAGGCCGCGGATGTCTTCGCCGCCGCCGATGGCGCCGAGCGCCGTCGCCGCGTTGGCGCCGGCGGCGGGGGCCAGGTTCACGCGGTACAGATTGCGCGCGCCGCCGGCGTTGGCCACCAGGTAGCCGAGGTTGCTGCGGGCGTCGATATCGAAGCCGTTGACGCTGCCGGCGGCGACGCCCAGCGCCACCGGCGTGGCCAGCCTGCCGTCGTTGGGCGGGTTCTGCACGTACAGCGTGCCGGCGGCGGCGTCGATGCCGTACAGGGTGGTGCTGGCGGTGCCGGCGAAGGAATTGGTGTAGGCGGAGGCGCTGATCGCGGTGTTGGCGGCGCCGCCGTTGATGTTGCCGTCGGTGGTGGTGGCGCCGGTGTCGACGTTGATGCGCAGGCTCTGGCCGGTATTGCTCACCACGCGCAGGCGGTCCGCCACCGGATTGAAGTCGAAGCCGAAATCGCTGCCGGCCAGCGCCGTGTAGGGCGCGCTGGTATCGGCCGCATCCGCGGCCAGCGTCGCTTTCAAGGTGGCCGCGCCGGTGGCGGTATCGATCGTGTACAGGCGGCCGGTCGTGGCGAGCGCGTACAGCTTGCCGTCTGCCGGGCGGAAGTCGATGCCGATCAGGTTCTCGCCGAACTGCAGGTTGCCGACGGCGACGCTGGTGCGCACCGTGGCCGGGCTGGCGCGGTCGAAGGACAGCAGCTTGTTGCTCGCGGTGAGGACGAAGACGTCGCCCGCGCTCAGGCCGGGCGTCTGCGGGGCTGGCGGGGTAGCAGGCTGGTCGTCATCGTCGTCGCTGCCGTTGCAGGCTGCGAGGGCGAGTGCGATCGAGGAGACGAGGACGAGCCTGGCGAAGTGGGGTGTGGTCATGATGATTCCTCTCTGGAAGTAGTGGCCGGGAGCGGCCTGGCTCTTGCACTACTTTCCAGAGAGGGAATCGGATGCAGGGACTGAAAAATATTTTTTCCACCTGCCTTCGGCGTTCAGGCCACCCTTACCTCGACGCTGCGGCGCCCTGTTTGCACAGGCGTGCGGTGAGCGAGGTGTCGGTGCACGGCGACTGGCTCGGCCGGCCCAGCGCTGTCATGAGGTCGGCCCCGGATCCTCGCCATGGTTCACCATCAGTTCCTTCAGCAGCGCATCGTTGAAGGCCGGCAGGTCGTCGGGCTTGCGGCTGGTGACCAGGCGGGCGTCGACCACCACCGGCTCGTCGGTCCATTCGGCGCCGGCATTGAGCAGGTCCTGCTTCAGGCTGGGCCAGCTGGTGAGGTGGCGCGCGCTGGCCACGCCGGCATCGATCAGGGTCCAGGGTCCGTGGCAGATCGCCGCCATCATCTTGTCCTGGAAGCTGAACTCGCGGATGAAGCCGATCGCATCGGGACTCAGGCGCAACTGGTCCGGGTTGGCGACGCCGCCCGGCAGCACCAGGCCGTCGAAGTCGGCCGGCCGGGCGTCGGCCACGTTCAGCTCGACCTTGAACTTGTCGGCCGGCTGCAACTGGTTGAAGCCCTGGACGTCGGCGCCGGCCGGCTTGGGCGACAGCAGCACCACCGTCGCGCCCTGCCCCTCCAGGAAGGAACGCGGGCTGGTGTACTCGATCTGCTCCACGCCATCGGTCATCAGCATGGCGACCCGCTTGCCTTGCAAGGGCTTGCTGGAAATTTGTTGCTCCATACAACCTCCCTAACATTGTCTGGTCATGATTGATTGACCATTCTAGGGAGGGCGCCCGGAATGCGGCGCACGCGGCGTTTCAGCCGGCGACGGCCTGCCATACCAGCCAGGCGTTGGCGCAGGAGATCACGACGAACAGGAACCAGGCCAGGGCGCTGGTCCACCAGGCGTTGACGAAGGCGCCCATGAGGTCGCGCCGGCCGGTCAGGCGGATCAGCGGATACATGGCGAAGGGCAGCTGCATGCTCAGCACCACCTGGCTGCCGACCAGCATCTTGCCGACCGCATGGTCGCCCAGCGTCAGCACGCCGGCCATGGCCGGCGCCAGCGCCAGCCCGCGCGTGATCAGGCGCCGCTGCCAGCAGGGTATGCGCAGCTTGAGAAAACCTTCCATGATGACCTGGCCGGCGATGGTGCCGGTGAAGGTCGAGCTCTGGCCGGAAGCCAGCAGCGCCAGGCCGAACAGCACCGCGGCCAGCGTGGTGCCGGCGATCGGCGCCAGCAGCTCGTAGGCCTGGTCGATTTCCATCACATTGCCGCCGCCCGGCTTGTAGAAGGCGGCCGCGGCCAGCACCAGGATCGCCCCATTGATGAACAGCGCCAGCCCGAGCGAAACCACGGTGTCGATGCGCGACATGCCGATCGCCTCCTGCAGGCGCGCGGCCTCGGCGGGACCGGCGCCGCGCCGTACCACCCGGGTCTGCACCACCGAGGAATGCAGGTACAGATTATGCGGCATCACGGTGGCGCCGAGGATGCCGATGGCCAGGTAGAGCGCGTCGCGCCCGGCCAGTTTCTCGAGCGAGGGCACGAGGCCGGCCAGCACGGCATGGAAGTCGGGCTTGACCAGCAGCAGCTCGACGAACAGGCAGGCGCCGATGGTGGCGATCAGGCCGAGCACGATCGCCTCCAGCTGGCGGAAGCCCTTGCCCTTCAGGCCCAGCACGATCAGGGTGTCGAAGGCGGTCAGCGCCACCCCTGCCGGCAGCGAGACGCCCAGCAGCAAGTGAAAGGCGAGCGCGCAGCCCAGCACCTCGGCCAGGTCGCAGGCGACGATCGACAGTTCGGCGAACACCCACAAGCCCTTGGCCACGCGCGGATCGTACTGCTCGCGGCAGTGCACGGCGAGGTCCTTGCCGGTGACGATACCCAGGCGCATGCACAGGCATTGCAGCACGATGGCGGCCAGGCTCGACAGCACGACCACGAACAGCAGGCTGTAGCCGAACTGGGAGCCGCCCTGGATCGCCGTGGCCCAGTTGCCCGGATCCATATAGCCGACCGAGACCAGCAGGCCGGGGCCGGCGTAGCGCAGGACCTTGCGCCAGAACGGGTCGTGCTCGGGAACGGCGACGGTGCCGGCGACTTCGGAGGGGCAGAAGGGGGCGGTGGCGGTAGTGGGAAGCTTGAACATAGGCTATTGAGATAGATACAAGGATTCTATCTCAGGCCCGGGTTCCCAGCCCCTCCCCCATGGTGGGTGCGCGGTGCCGTGGCCATGTCGCCCCTCCTTGCCCGTTCACTTCCCCAACACCCGCAAGCGCGCCCGCAGGCGCCTGATCTCTTCCGCCATGTCCACCACCAGCGCCGCCACATCCTCGTTGGCATCGAAATCGCGCTCGATGCGCAGCAGGCTGCGGGCTCGGACCAGGTCGCGGCTCTGGAAGCGCCAGCCGCTCACCTGCACGGTGCTCACGAAGGGCTCGCCGCCCAGTATCCCGGCGCGCACGTGGCGCACCACCCAGTCCGGTTCCACCTCGCAGGCGCGCGCCAGTTCGTCGAGGGTCAGCGCGACTTCGTCCAGCAGCACGCCGCTCAAGCTCGTGTTCTCTTGCATCGTCTCAGGCTCCTATGCGTTCACGGGGATTGAAGGCCAGCTCGCGCGCCATCTGCTCGTACAGGGCGCGCGCCTTGTCGCTGGTGGCCGGGGGCAGCACCACGTCCAGGATCAGATACAGGTCGCCGGGCTGGGAGGCCGGGATGCCGCGGCCCTTCAGGCGCAGCTTGCGCCCGCTCTGCGAGCCCGGCGGCACCGTCACCTCGACCGTGCCGGACGGCGTCGCCACCGGGATCGAGGCGCCCAGCGCCGCTTCCCAGGGCGCCACCGGCACGTCCTGGTAGACCTGGGTGCCCTCGACGCGGTAGCGCGCGTCCGGCGCGAGCTGGATCTCCAGGTACAGGTCGCCGCTGGCGCCGCCGCCGAAGCCCGGCTGCCCCTGCCCGCCCAGGCGCAGCTGCTGGCCCGGCGTCACGCCCTTCGGGATGTTCACGCTGAGGGTCTTGTCCTGCATCGTCACCCTTCCCTGCTCGTCCTGCTGCGGCACGCGCAGGCTGATGGTGCGGGTGGCGCCCTGGTAGGCGTCGCGCAGCTCGATGGTGATCGCGGCATGGATGTCCTCGCCCGGCATGCGGAAGCCGCCGCCGCCGCCCGCACCCGCGCCCGCAGCGCCGCGCCGGCCGCGGCCGACGTGGGCGAACAGGTCGCTGAAGAAGTCGCTGCCCTCGGCGCCGGAAAAGTCGAACTGCGTGCCCCAGTCCGGCGGCGGCTGGAAGCCGCCCTGGGCGCCGCGCGGCGCCCGGCCCAGTTCGTCGTAGGCGGCGCGCTTCTCGGCGTCGCCCAGCACTTCGTAGGCTTCGTTGAGTTCCTTGGTCTTTGCTTCGGCATCCTTGTGCTTGCTGACGTCGGGATGGTATTGCCGCACCAGCTTGCGGTAAGCCTTCTTGATGTCGGCCAGCGACGCGGTCTTGTCGACACCAAGCGTCTGGTAGTAATCCTTGAATTCCACGCTTGCTCCTGGTTGGTAGATTGGTGATGGCTTATATGATGATGGCAAGCTTTCTTTTCAACGCATCCCGACGCGTGACGTTTCCGAAGTGAAATTAGCAATTCGACTAGTGCCCTTCGTCTAGCCAGGATGCTAGATTTCGCCCTGGGAACACATCGGATCGGGGCAAACATGAAGACGTGGATCAGGCGCACCGGCGGCGCCCTGCTGGTACTGCTGGTCCTGGCCATCCTCGCCCTCATCATCGGCAAGATACTCGGCGAACGCAAGCTGAACCGCATCGTTGCGGTGCCGGTGTCGGCCATCCCGATCCTTGCCAGCCCGGAGCGCATCGCGCATGGACGCTACCTGTACGACACCCGTGGCTGCGCCGACTGCCACGGCGCCAACGGCGCCGGCAAGACCGTGGTGGAGGATGGCGCGATGCTGGTGGTGGCGCCGAATATCACGAGCGGGCCGAACGGCGTGACGGCCCGCTACAAGGTGGTCGACTGGGTACGCACCCTGCGCCACGGCGTCAAGCCGGATGGCCACCCGGTCATCGTCATGCCCAGCGAAGACTATGCGCGCCTGAGCGACGAGGACACCGCCGCCCTGGTCGCCTACCTGCAGCAGCTGGCGCCGGTGGCCGGCAGGCAGGCGCTCATCGCCTTGCCGCTGCCGGTCGAGGTGCTGTACGGCGTCGGCCTGATCAAGGATGCGGCGGAAAAGATCGACCACGGCCTGGCGCCTCCGGGCCCGGTGGTGGCCGCCGTCACGCCGGCCTATGGCGCCTATGTGGCGAACAGCTGCACCGGCTGCCATGGGGTGCAGCTCGCGGGCGGCCGCATTCCGGGCGCGCCGCCGTCCTGGCCGCCGGCCGCGCGGCTGGCGCCCGGCAAGGACAGCGCGATGGCGCACTATACCAACGCCGCCCAGTTCGTCGCCATGATGAAAAGCGGCCGGCGCCCGGACGGCCGCGCGATCAGCCAGGTCATGCCTTTCGACTCGCTCGGCAAGATGAGCGACACCGATATGCGCGCCCTGTACGCCTACTTGAGCTCGCTTCCGGCGTCGCATTAGGAAGGATGCACGCCGCGCATCGTCGCGGCCGGCGCCATTCGGTAGAATCACGGCTTTCCCCCGCACCCCGAGTCATGACGTCTACCGTTTCCGCCACGCACACCGCTTCTCCCGTCCGCACCGAGGTCGCCACCTTGTGGCGCCTGTCATGGCCGATGCTGGTCGGCCAGCTCGCCACCGTCGGCATGGGCGTGGCCGACGTCGCCATGACCGGCCATGTCAGCGCCGCCGAACTGGCCGCGGTGTCGCTCGGCACCTCGGTGTGGTCGATCGTGCTGGTGACCGTGATGGGTGTGATGATGGCGGTAAACTCGGTGGTGGCGCACGAGATGGGCGGCGGGCGCTTCGGGGGCATCGCGCATTCGGTGCGCCAGTCGCTGTGGATGGGCGCGATCGTCGGCATCGGCGGCTGCATTGCGGCGAACGCCTGCGCGCTGCTGTTCGACCATATCGGCCTGGAAGCCGCGGTGGCCGGGCGCGCCAAGACCTTCCTGCACATCATCAGCCTGGGCATGCCAGCCTTCGCCTGCTACCGCGCACTGTACGGCTACACCACCAGCATCAACCAGACCAAGCCGATCATGGTCATCGCCCTCCTCGGCCTGCTCTATAACGTGGTGTTCAACTGGCTGTTCGTGTTCGGCA
>Ga0265780_10004574_pt1 | contig 17752 bp, 13 predicted proteins | sample P1T30metagenome_FD_192432 | JGI IMG/M metagenome (GOLD analysis project Ga0265780, IMG submission 192432) | Plant litter microbial communities from East Loma Ridge, Irvine, California - P1 T30 | ecosystem: Environmental > Terrestrial > Plant litter > Unclassified | place: USA: California...
AGTAGTCATCTCAAGCCCGCTGGTAGATATCCTCGAAGCGCACGATGTCGTCCTCGCCCAGATAACTCCCCGACTGCACCTCGATGATATGCAGCGGCAGCTTGCCCGGATTCTCGAGGCGGTGGTTCATGCCGATCGGGATGTAGGTCGATTCGTTCTCGGACAGCAGGCTCACCTTCTCGCCGCAGGTCACGCGCGCGGTGCCCGATACCACGACCCAGTGCTCGGCGCGGTGGTGGTGCATCTGCAGCGACAGCTTTTCGCCCGGCTTGACGGTGATGCGCTTGACCTGGAAGCGGTCGCCCGCATCGATCCCCTCGTAATGGCCCCAGGGGCGGTACACGCGGGTGTGGTGCAGGTGCTCGGTGCGGGCCTTGGATTTCAGGTGTTCGACCACCTGTTTGACGCGCTGGACCTGGTTCTTGTGCGTCACCAGCACCGCATCCTGGGTCTCGACCACGACGATGTCTTCCACGCCGACCACCGCCACGATGCGCGATTCCGCGCGCACCAGCGAGTTCTTGACGCCATCCAGGTAGACGTCGCCGCGCTGGGCGTTGCCGTTGGCGTCCTTGGGCTGGACTTCCCACAGCGCCGACCAGGAACCGACGTCGTTCCAGCCGATGTCGGCCGGCACCACCGCGGCATCCAGCGTCTTTTCCATCACGGCATAGTCGATCGAGTCGGACGGGCTGTCGCTGAATGCCTGCTCTTCCAGGCGGCAGAAGTCGAGGTCGCTATAACCGGTACGCACCGCTTTTTCGGCGGCGCTCGCGATCTGCGGCGCGTGCTCCTGCAGCTCGTCGAGGAAGCGCCCTGCTGCGAACATGAACATGCCGCTGTTCCAGTAGTAGCCGCCCTCGTCCAGGAAGGATTGCGCGGTGGCCGCGTCCGGCTTCTCGACGAAGCGTGCCACGCCATAACAGTCGCCGCAATCGGCCACCGCCTCGCCGCGGCGGATGTAGCCGTAGCCGGTCTCCGGCGCGGTGGGCACGATGCCGAAGGTGGCCAGCTTGCCCTGCCCCACCAGGGTCACGGCGCGCTCGACGGCGTCGCGGAAGGCGGCGCCGTTCTCGATCACGTGGTCGGCCGGCAGCACCAGCATCAGCGCTTCCGGATCGATCTTTTTCAGGAAGTTGGCGGCGGCCGCCACCGCCGGCGCGGTGTTGCGGCCGACCGGCTCGAGCAGGATGCCGAGCGGCGTGATGCCGATCTCGCGCAACTGCTCGGCCACCATGAAGCGGTGGTCATTACCGCAGACCACCAGGGGCGCCATCACTCCGGGCCACGCGGACACGCGCTGCGCGGTTTCCTGCAGCATGGTCTTGTCGGCGACCAGCGGCAGGAGCTGCTTCGGCAAGACCGCTCGCGACAGGGGCCACAAGCGGGTGCCGGCGCCGCCGGAGAGGATGACTGGGTAAATTTTCATGCGCTAACTTTCTCCGAAATATTGTCTGACTCAGTGTCGCCCTCCGCCCTGGCAGTGGAAGCCGGCGCGGAAGCTGGCGCAATAAACGCCTCGTCCTTGCGGCGCGAACGGCGGCGGTCGCGGGCGTTGACCCATTCCTCGGACGAGTATTCCGAGGCGTGTTTAATCTCGCCCTTGCGGTCGACACTGTAGTCCTTGAAAACGATCATTTCATGCAATGTTACATCATGCAACACCCGTGTGTATTCGAACAACACGCTGCGCACCACTTCCGCCCCTTCGCAGATGTGGCTGCCGTGGCCGATCCAGGTCGGGCCGACGATGCGCGTGCCGGCTTCGATGCGCACATTGGAGCCGATGTAGACTGGACCTTCGATGACGGTGCCGTTCCAGTCGATACTGGTGTTCAGGCCGGTCCAGACGCCCGGTTCGATCTGAATGCCCGGCACGTCCATGTGGTTGACTTCACCGGTGAGCACCGTCTGCAGCACTTCCCAGTAGTCGCCCATGGTGCCGATGTCGAGCCAGTTGAAGGGGCGGCCCTGGGCGTAGAACGGCAGGCCGCGTTCGGCCAGCAGCGGGAACAGTTCGGAGCCGATGTCGAAGGCGCGGCCCGACGGAATCAGGTCGATCACTTCCGGCTCGAAGATGTAGATGCCGGTCGAGATGAAGTTGGACTTGGCTTCCGCTTCGCTCGGCTTTTCCTGGAACTCGGTGATGCGGCCGTCGGCGTCGGTGACCACCACGCCGTACGACGACACTTTATCCCACGGCACTTCCTTGGTGATGACCGAAGCCATCGCGCCCTTGCGGCGGTGCTCGAGCAGCGCCGCCTTCAGGTCGAGGTCGATCAGGGCGTCGCCGCACAGGACGATGGTGGTGTCGTCGAAGAAACCGCCGAATTCCTGGATTTTCTTCATGCCGCCGGCCGAGCCGATCGGTTCCGGGACGACTTCGCCATCGTCCTTGATGTAGCCCTCGAAGGAGTAGCCGATCTGGACCCCGAACTGTTCGCCCTCGCCGAAGTACTCCTCGATCTTCTCGTGGAGCCAGCTGACGTTGACCATGATTTCAGTCACGCCGTGCTTCTTGAGGTGTTCGACCAGGTAGGCCATCACGGGTTTGCCCAGCAAGGGGATCATGGGTTTTGGCAGGTCATAGGTCAGCGGGCGCACACGCGTGCCCTTGCCTGCTGCGAGAATCATGGCTTTCATCAGACCGTCCTTAATGTGAATGAGTTCGTTTATTTGGCTGTGGTTTGATAGCGCCATACGTCGGCGCACATCTGGGCGACATCGCGCTCGGCGCTCCAGCCCAGTTCGGCGGTGGCCTTGGCCGGATCGGCGTAGCACTTGGCTACGTCGCCCGGGCGGCGGTCGACGATCTGGTAGGCGATCGGGCGGCCGCTGGCTTGCTCGAAGGCTTTTACCATTTCCAGCACGCTGTTGCCGCGGCCAGTGCCGAGGTTGTAGGTGACGATGCCCGGTTCTTTGGCCAGGCGGTTGAGGGTCTTCACGTGGCCGATCGCCAGATCCACCACGTGGATGTAGTCGCGCTGGCCGGTGCCGTCCGGCGTCGGATAGTCGCCGCCGAACACCGACAGTTTTTCGCGCTGGCCATTGGCGACCTGGGCGATGTAAGGCACCAGGTTGTTCGGGATGCCGTTCGGCTCTTCGCCGATCAGGCCGCTCTCGTGGGCGCCGACCGGGTTGAAGTAGCGCAGCAGCGCGATGCGCCAGTCCGGCTCGGCCTTGGACAGATCGCGCAGGATGTCTTCGATCATCAGCTTGCTGCGGCCATAGGGATTGGTGGCCGACAGCGGGAAGTCTTCGCGGATCGGCACCGAGGCCGGGTCGCCGTAGACGGTGGCCGAGGACGAGAACACGATGGTCTTGACGCCGAACTTGGCCATGGTCTCGAACAGGATCACGCTGCCGTTGACGTTGTTGTCATAGTAGCGCAGCGGCTGGGCCACCGATTCGCCGACCGCCTTCAGACCGGCGAAGTGGATTACGGCCTCGACCTTGTGCGCGCCGAAGATACGCTCCAGGGCGGCGCGGTCGCGGATGTCGGCTTCTTCGAATTGGAATTGCTTGCCGGTGATTTTCTGCACGCGTTCCTGCACCGAGACCACGGCGTTCGAGAGGTTGTCGACCACCACCACCTCATGGCCGGCCTGCTGCAGTTCGACGACGGTGTGCGAGCCGATGTAGCCCATACCGCCAGTTACCAGGATCTTCATATGCTTTTTGCTCTCTGTGATTTGGTAAATGTATTAGTAATCTGACAATCAATGGCGCAGCATATCACGGCTACGCCGGAAATCAACGCACGCTAGCGATGCCTGCCATAAAGGCGGGACACGCGCGGTACGGTCTCCATAATTCAGCTTGTTTTCGCTGTACTTCGCTGTGTTTTCCAGCGTTTGCTTGGCTGCTATCGCGATGCCTGCCTAAAGCATTTCTCGCAGGAATTGCTACTCGCTCAGGCCTTTGCTATCTCTGCTCCGCATGCCTGGCGCGCCTGTCGGACCACGCTTCCCTGAGCAGCAGCCCGAAAAACGCGATGTCCTCGATAAAATAGCGCCGGAACATGCGGCGCGGTTCCTGCAGAAAACGGTAAAACCATTCCAGGCCGGCGCGCTGCATCCAGCGCGGCGCCCGCTTCACCCTGCCGCTGACCACATCGAAGCTGCCGCCGACGCCCATGGCGAAGGGAACCCGCATCTGCGCCTGATACTTGCCGAGAAATTGCTCCTTCTTCGGCGAACCCATCGCGACGAACAGCAGGTCGGCGCGGCTGGCGCGGATCTGTTCCGCCACCTGTGGCTCGTCCTCATCCTTCCAGTAACCGTTGCGCCAGCCGGCCAGCGCCAGGCCCGGATAGCGGCGTGCGTAGACCTCGGCCACGCAACGCACGACCTCTTCGCGCGCACCCAGCAGGTACACGCGCCAGCCCTTCTCGCCGGCGCGCCGCATCAGCGCCTCGAACAGGTCGATCCCGGCCACCCTTTCCTTGAGCGGCTTGCCCAGCAAACGCGCCGCCCATACCACCGGCATGCCATCGACATTCACCAGGTCGCAACCGTTGACGATACGGCGCAGCGCCGGATCGCGGCTGGCCTTCACCAGCTTGTCGACGTTCACCACCACGTGCTGGTGCGGCAGGCCGCTGTCCACAAACGCCTCGACCCGGCCCAGGGTCTCTTCCATCGTCAGGTTGTCGAGCGCGCAGCCCATCAGGGTGATGCGCGCATCGTGCTGATTGTTCATGCCGCGTCCCTGGCGCCTGCCTGCGCAGCGTGTCCGGCGCGCGCCGCCAGCTCGCGCGCCAGCACGGCGACGATGCGCTCGGCGGCCTTGCCATCCCACAGATGCGGGCGGCGGCCCTGCTTGCCTTCGCCCTGCAGCACGGCGCGCGCCGCGCCCACGATGCGGTCGGGGTCGGTACCGGCCAGCACATTGGAGCCTTCCTCCACCGTCACCGGGCGTTCCGTGTTCTCACGGATCGTGATGCAGGGCACGCCCAGCGCTGTGGTTTCTTCCTGCAGCCCGCCGCTGTCGGTCAACACCACGGTGGCGTCCTTCCACAGGTCGAGGAAAGCCATGTAGGCTTGCGGCCCGGCCAGGGTGACGTGCGGCCCGAGGTCGATGCCGAACCTGTTCATGTTGGCGCGGGTGCGCGGATGCACCGGGAAGATCAGCGGCAGTTCTTCGGCGATGTCCTTCAGCGCGCCGGCGATGCGGGCGAAGGTGGCGGCGTCGTCGACGTTGCTCGGGCGATGCAGGGTCACCACGCCGTAGCGCTGGCCGGCATGGCGCACCTTGAAGCCGCCCGTGTCGAATGCGTCAGGCGCCATCCCGGCCAGCTTCTCGGCCTGGTACAGCACGTTGTCGACCATCACGTGGCCGACGTAGTGCACGGCCGCGTCAGGCTTGCCTTCGCGCCGCAGGTGTTCGACGGCCGCCGGCTCGGTGGCGAAGAACCAGTCCGAGATGCTGTCGGTGACCAGGCGGTTGATCTCCTCGGGCATCGACATGTCGCCGCTGCGCAGGCCGGCCTCGACGTGGGCCACCGGCACGTTCAGCTTCTTCGCCACGATCGAGCAGGCCAGCGTGGAATTCACGTCGCCCACCACCAGCACCGCGTCCGGACGCTCGGCGCTGCACAATTCCTCGAAGGCGAGCATGATGCGGCCGGTCTGCTGGGCGTGGCTGCCGCCGCCGGCCGCCATGAAGACGTCCGGTTGCGGGATGCCCAGTTCTTCGAAGAACACCTCGTTCATGTCGCGGTCGTAGTGCTGGCCGGTGTGGACGATCTTGAACGACAGCACATGCTGCGCCTGCAGCGCCCGCACGATGGGCGCGATCTTCATGAAGTTCGGGCGCGCGCCGGCAACGAGGTAAATCAGCATGGACGATCCAGGGTTGTTACAAAAATGCTTGTCTTCAGATAAACGTGATTGTAAACCTGCATTCGATCGGCACGGCGGACGATATGCTCGTGATCCGCAGCACTTCGCAGGGCTGTTTCGCCTCGTAGCTGCGCGAACACCAGCCCAGCGGCGGATTCTCGGCGCCGCGCACCAGTTCCAGCTGCAGGTCGGCGCCCGTGACCGCCATCTGCAGCACGAAGCGCTTGCCGCGCACCGACAGGCCGTGGCTGGTCAGGCGCACGTCGAGTTCCGGTGCGAAATGCCAGAACTGCTCGACCTTGTGGCTCTTGCGCGCCGACACCTCGTCGCGCACGGTCAGGGTATTGCTGGCGCCGTCGAAGCGCACGCTGCGCGCGTGGCGCACCGGATCGGGCAGGCGGGTATAGCCGCCGTGCGAGCCGCGGAAATCGAATTCATGGGGCGAGGTCGGCATGCGTTCGATGCGCGCATGGGCCTTGCGCAGCCACAGGAAGCGCCCGCCGCTCACCGACTGATCGAGCCCGTCGATGCGCACGGTATTGTGGCTCGATGTGCCGCGGAAATAGTCGCGCCACTTCTGCTCTTGCCAGTAGGAATAGGTGCCGGAATCGATCAGGCATTCCTCGCCCGCCACCGACAGCGTCAAGCCCAGCGCATCGGCATGGCCGTGGGCGGCAATCGCGAGATAGCCGAGCGGGCCGCAGTCGAGCAGGCCCTTGATCTCCTTGTCTTCGCCGAAGTGGTTCCCGAACAGGAAGTAGCCGCCGTCCGGGAAAGCCCAGCCGGTGTCGACTTCGTGCGGATCGCAATCGGGCCGGCTGCCGGGCAGCGCGTGCAATAGCCAGCGCACGCCCGGGTGGGCGTCCTGGGCCGCGCCGAACACGGTGTCGCCCAGCGCCAGCAGCTGGGCCGCGCGGTCCATGCCCGACGCATCCAGGCGGAACACGCAGCCGTCGTCGGCGTCGCCCACCGCCGGCAGGTTGCCGCCGGCATCGCGCACCGAGCGCAGGAAGCGCAGCGCGCGCTGCAGCGCGGCCCAGTAGGGGCGCGGGAAAGGCTGCTCCATCGCCTGGCCCAGCAGGCCGGCCACGAACAGGAATTCGCTGGACAGGATGTGGTAAGCGAAGGCTTGCTCGCGGTTAACCCCATCGCGCGAGAATTGAAGCTGGGCTTCGCGTTCCAGTTCGCGCCGCGCTTGCGCCAGCCAGTCGCTGGATTCCTTCCAGCAGGGCCAGGTGGCGGCGCCGACATACAGGCCGGCCAGTTCGCCGATCAGGTGGTTGTTGGCGGACGAATGGCGCGACAGATTGCGCGCGATGGTGCGGCAATGGGCGTGGATGCTGTCCAGCCAGTCGGCGCGCAGCTTGTGGCCGGATTCGCCGGCGAACAGCGGGCTGGCTTCGCCGCCTACCAGTTGCCACAGCAGGCTCCAGTTGACCAGGCGGATGCCGAGTTCGAGTGGACTGGTCCAGTTGGGACCGGTGAGCGGCGGACATTGATCCAGCCAGCTGCGCAGCTGCTGCTCGAGCGCATGCAGCCAGCGCACGTCGCCGCCCACCGCCCAGGCCTGGGCCAGGCGCACCAGGTGCAGGTGGCGGTTCAGTTCCCACACGTGCTTGATGTCGCCGACCTGCTCGCGGTCGGCGATCGCGATGTCGCCGGCATAGCGCAGCGGGCCGGTGACGCCGGTCTCGGGGTCGCGATTCCAGGCGGTCGGCACCCCGACGTCGAAGCGGCGTTCGGCGAACAGCACCACGTGGCCGGCGCAGATGCGGTCGGCGTCGAGCAGCAGGGCTTCCACTTCGCGCGCATCGAGCGCCGGGGCGCCGTGCACGTTCAGGGTGAGCGCGCGCGGCAGCGGCGCGGGCGCGCTGCGGCCGGCCATGCGCCGCCCCATCCGGGTCGCGGCGGCCTGGCGCACCCGGTAGCCCATCTCGGCCACCGACATGCAGCGCAGGCGGTTGACCAGCCATCCGATCCTCATCGTTCCGTTCATTGCTTCCCCTGGCTATGAAACGCTTATTGAATATTGTCGCGAAGCTGTTGGTAGAGCGCCGACAGGCGTGCATGCACGATGCCGGGCGCGAACCGTCTTTCGATCGTGGCGCGCGCCCGCATTCCCAGGCGCCGGCCCTCTTTCTCGTCGGCCAGAATCCGTCCGAGCGCACGCGCCAGTGCGGACGCATCGCCGGCCGGCACGATGAGGCCGTTGTCGCCGTCCTGCACCGCATCCGGCATGCCCCCTACCCCGGTCACCACCACGGCCTTGCCGGCCGCCATGGCTTCCAGCAGCGCCATCGGCAAGCCTTCCGCATGCGACGGCAGGCAGAACACGGCGGCCCGCGCCAGCTCTTCCTGCTTGCGCGCACCGCTGATCCAGCCCAGCAGGATCACATGCTGCGCCACACCGAGTTCCTCGGCGCGCCGCTTCAACTCGTCCAGTTGTCCCTTCCCGCCGACGACCAGCTCGGCCTGCGGAAAGCGTTCACGCAACAGCGCCAGCGCCCCCAGCAGTTCGAACACGCCCTTGCGCGGCTCGACCTGTCCCAGGAACAGGATGCGGCCGGGCTGCGGCTGCTGCGAATCCAGCGCGGGCAGCGGCACCGCATTCGGGATCACCAGCACCCGCGCTTCTGGTGCGACCGTGCGCAGGAAATCCGCCCAGCGCAACGACAGGGCGATCACGGCGGAACTGCGTTCCAGCGTGTGGCGAATCCAGCGCCGCATCGGGCCGCTGGATGCGGCCACGAAGGCATCGAAACAGGCGCCGTGCAGGTGAAACACGGTCTTGCAACCACGCTTGCGCGCCAGCGCCAGCAGCAGCGACTTGCGCACGAAACTGCCGCGCGAAGCCGCATGCGCGTGCACCAGGCTTGGGTCGCGCGCCAGCACCGCCAGCGTGCGCCACAGCCCCATGCAGAACACGGCGGCCTTGCGCACGCGCGACCCGTCGGCATGGGTCTGGACGTAGCGCACGCCCTCGCGTTCGAACAGCCCGCCCTGGCGCAACAGCGACACGACCGTCGCCACCCCGCCATGCCCTTCCGGATCGGTGCCGAGCATCAGCACGCGCGGCGCTCGCGCACCTTCCGCGTACTTCATGCGGACCTTCCGACCAGGAGTTTGCAAAAAAGAAAGTGTTTTGGATAGTACAACACTGCTTTCTGGCAGAAGCGCACGATTCGATGCCAAGCGACACCAGGCGCTTTGCTTGTGGTATGAGCGCTACTCATCGCTGTCATCCCACACACTACGCGGCAGAATCCGTGTGTACGTTTCTGCAACGATGCAGCCGAGAATAGCATAGCTGCGGTGGGCTTCTACGTACGCTGGGCCACGTAATGCGCAGGCCGCCGCCAGCGTTTTGTCGTCCAGTAAACGCCGCACCGCGGCGGCGAAGGGCGCCGCCACCATCGGCACGCACAGCCCGGCCCGGCTCTCGTCGATCACCTGGCGCTGGTCGGGGATGTCGTTGGCAACGGCGGGAATGCCCAGCGCCAGGTATTCGACCAGCTTGGTCGGCGAGGAGACGTCGAACAAGGCCCCGCGCGGGATCGGCGACAGCCCGACCTCGGCCCGCAGCGCATAGCCCAGCGCCACCGCCTGCGGCAGCCAGCCGGTCAGCAGCACGTGCTGTTCCAGGCCGCGGCAGGCGATCTCGGCGCGGAACCAGGCCCGCTCGTCGCGCGAGGCGGCGTCGCCGGCGATCACCAGGAGGATGTCCGGCGCTTCGCTGCGTAACGCCTCGACCACTTCGAGCAGGAAGTCGGAGCGGCGCGCGCGCCCGACGCGGCCCAGATACAGCAGCACCCGGCGCCCGTCCAGGCGCGGATCGCGGCTCGGCGCCAGCGCGGCGCGGTCGAAGGCGGCGCAGTCCACCCCCATCGGCACCGCCGTCATGCGGCTGCGCGCGACACCGCGGACGGCCAGCCAGTCGGCCATGGCCGCGCTCTGCACGAATACGTGGCGCGCACCCGGCAGCACCAGGCGGTACAGCAGCAGCCGAGAGGCGAAGGCGCGCAGCGCGTGCGCCAGCCGGCGCAGGCCGCGGAACTCGTCGCGTCGCGCCGCGTAACCCTCCACGATCGGGAAGGACATCCAATAGATGAAGGGAATGCCGAGCAGGGCCGCCGCCGCGCGCGCCAGCAGACCGGAGACGATCTTGTCGCGCACCTGGATACAGTCCGGACGGCGCCGGCGCAGGGCGCGCAGCAGGCCGCGCAAGTCCCACAGTGGCGTGCGCAGGCTGGCCCAGCGCGCCTCCAGGCTGCCGACCAGGTGCATGCCGCCGGCCGGCCAGGCCGCGGCGCCCTGCCCGCCGCCCTGCCCCACCAGCTCGGTCCCGATGCCATGGCGCGGCATCTCGCCTCCGAACAGGGCCGATACGTCGGCGCGCGCCGGCGGCAGCGGGTCGCGGACGATGAAGGCGATGGACAGGGGCGTGCGCATGGGGGGGCCTTTGGGACCCGGCAGATTCTAGCCCCGCCCCTCACATGGCACGCTTGGGGAATGCAGCCTCCATGCGCTGCGCCATGGGGAAGCGAAAAAGGCGCGCAGGTTCGCGTCTAGGGCGGAACCTTTACGCCGCGCGCGACTCCTTCCAGTCGACCAGGCGCCGCATCAGCGCGGCGCTGGCCTGGCTGTCGAGCTTGCGGCAGAAGTGGGCGCGCGAGGCGCAGATCTGCTCGAAGTCGGCGCTGTCGAGCACCTTGGGATTGCAGGCCCGCGGCTGCGGCCACTGCAGGTAGCGGAAATTGTCGGACAGGACCCGGCCGGCATAGGGCGAGGCCATGATCAGGGTCTGGAAGAACAGTTCGTCGGGACACTGCACGGTGCGGCAAAAGCGCAGGAAGCGCGGGTGCGTGTCCGCCAGCCGCAGCAGCTCGGCCAGGCAGCCGCGCGACAGGCTCCACCAGCCCGAGCCGCCATAGGGCTGCAAGCCATCCGGCAGGCGGCGCCGGCGCCCGAGCAGGCGCAGCAGGCCGTTGGCCGTGCCGCAGGCCAGGCGCACCGCCCGCTTCCTGCCTCCGCAGCGGTAGAACTGGTAGCGCGCGGCGGCCTCCCAGCCGCCCGGCCCCACCGGCGCGGTCTCGATCAGCTCATGTTCCACGAGGCGCGCCAGCTCGCGCTTGAGCAGGCCGTTCGGCAGCAGCGGAAAATCCTGGGCCGACAGCAGGGTCGCCTTGTCGAAGTCCGGCTGCTCGCGCAGGATCTGGCGCAGCCCCGCCAGCGTGGCTTCGACCTGGGCAAAACTGCCCCAGTGCACCGCCACGCGCGGCGCGACGAGGCGCGCGGCCGGGTGCAGGTCGGCGGGGTCGATGCCGCACTTGCGGTCGAGATGGACGTAGACCACGAAATCGGGGGCGCACAGCTGCGCGACGAGCGCGTTCAGCTGCCCGACGTCCTTGTGCGCGACGATCAGGAAAACCTGTTTCATCTGTCCCCCATGAACGTTGACCCCGGCGCACCGCCTTTAGTTCAGCGACACCGTCTGCCCCGCCACCGTCACGGTCTGCACGATCCCGGCGCTGGTCACCTTGACCGCCGGCTTGCGGCAGCCGACGTCGAGCAGCACCAGGTATTCGGCGGTCGCGTTGGCGGCGCTCTTCAGGTAGAAGGCGCCATGGTCCTCGACCACGTTGGTCTTGGCGCCCGGCCCGATCCACTTGGCAAAGGTGGCGCCGGGCGTGAGCGAGCGCACGCACAGGGTCTGGCCGCCGGCAGCGATTCGGATGTTGTAGGCATCCTCGACCGCGATGATGGCCGGCGCGTGCAGATTCCACTCGTAGGTGCGTTCCACCGCGCTCGACAAGCGGTCGCGCACCAGCACCGCGTTGGCGGCGTCGCGCAGCTGCCAGACCTGGCGCTTGGCCATGGTCAACTGGCCGCCATACGCGGCGGTAGCGTCGCCTTCCGTGTAGTCGTAGGTCGGCTGGGCGGTAAACGCCGTGATCTTGCCGTTGCGCTGCAGCTGCTCGCGGTAGCCATCTACCTTCTGCCCCTTGCCGCCGTCGAAGGTGATCGCGTTCTGCGAGCGGGTCTGGTGGTACCAGTCGGTCCAGTAGGGCGAGCCGTACCAGTCGTACCAGCCGGCCTTTATTAGCAGCGGCTGGCCGGCGCTGGACAGCAGCAGGCCATTCTGGTCGCCGTGGCTGTGGTTGAAGGAGCCGTAGGGGCTGGACTTGAAGAAGGTCGAGATGCGCTTGGTCGAACCGAGATCGCTGTGCATCGCCACCCAGCCGATGCTCGGGTAATAGGCCGAATTCGAAGGCGGCTGATAGACCTTGGTGTCGCTCACCGGCAGCGGGTACTGGGCTTGCAGCAGCGACATCGCATCTTCCATGCCGGTGGTGTTCTTCACGAACCAGGCCGCGCGCGGCGACCACAGGCGTGAGGCGAAAGCACGGAACACGCGCGGGTCGGGCTTGGTCTCGGAGGCGTCGCCGAACGCGTGGGTGCGCGCGCCGGGCGGGATGAATTCCATCGCGAAGTCGAGGAAGCCGAGGGTCCAGGGCTTGGCGAAGAAGTTCACGCCGCTGGCGTGGGTCAGCGGATCCCACAGCGCCAGCAGGTAGCCGGCCGCGTATTCGGCGTAGGCGGTGCCGTTGGCGTAGCCGCCTTCCGGGCCGCTCCACGGATTCGGGCTGAGCGCGTAGGCGCGGAAGGAGAAATCGAACCACTTCTCGGCGTCCGGGATGTCGCCCAGGGTCAGGGTCGAGATCAGGACCAGGAACACCAGGCTGGTGTTGCCGTGCGAGTCGAAGGGATACTGGTCGAGGCGCCCATTGTCGCCGGACAGGCTGTTGTACATCTCGGCGGTGCGGGTGCGGATCGCGGCCAGCCAGCGGGTCTTGCGGGTGCCGTCCAGCGAGCCGGCCAGCAGGTCGATGGTCTTGGCCAGCGCCCAGGCGATCTGGCGCGTCGCCTGGTCCTGGTTGACGTAGCTGGTGGGCCCGGACGGGTTCAGGGCGGCCAGTTCGTCGCCGCGCTTGAGGGCTTCGTTCAGGTAGATCGCCTCGCCCTTGAGGCGGAACATCAGCGCCGCCGCTTCCATCTGGCGGGTGGCTTCGTTGATGCGCTGGCGCACGTCGGTTTGCTGGCTGGCCATGGCGGCGGTCAGCGGCGCGGTGATGGCGATCGACCAGCGGCCGTCCGTCATCGCCGGCACCGCCGTCATCTGCGCCTTGACTTCGAGGCCCAGGCGGCTCAGGTAGGGCTCCAAGGTGGTGCGCTTCTCGTAGTTCCAGGTCGTGGATGGGGTGGCGGACGCCGGCAGCGAGCGCGGACGCGCCTTGGACAGGATGCGGCTCTTCAGGGTGGCATTGTCCGGCACCTCGAACAGGTTCGAGCGGCTGGTGATCGAGAAGGTGCGCGGATTCGACCAGTCGCCGGTGCCGACCGGGCGCACGCGCCAGCTGTAGTTGCCGAGGGCCAGGGCGGTGGTCGGCAGATACCAGTTGCGCTCGACCACGGCGCGGGTCGGCGCGCCGCCGGCGGGCGTGATCTCGATCTCGTAGCGCGCCGGGCCGGTGGCGTGGCGCGCCCAGGTGAATCCGGGGGGATTCTGGGCCTGCATCTGGTTCATCTCAGGCTTGGCCTGGATGATCAAGGGATCGTTGGACTGGGCCCAGTCGGCACGTGCGCCGGCGCTTGCGAACAGGGAGGCGCATGCGGCGGCCAGGACCAGGTTCTTCCGAGAAAAATACATTGCGGGTACTCCGAGAATAATCGTGATGCCGACGCCGAACCGGGTGGCCGGCGGGTACGGGAAGGTTTCCCCGTCCGCGAAATCGTGAACAGGGCCGTACCTGTTGAGCGGTACTTGACGGGTTTTATGCTACCGCAAAGAAATATTGAACAAAGGCAAATTCCCGTTAGAAACCCCAGATTTTTCTCTTTCTTCGCAGAAATCCCACGATAAAACGCTAACTTTTGCGAATGCCATTTACAGACAACCAAGGACTGTGAATGGCTTGGCAAGATAAAGATGCAAGTCCTCAGCCGATGGCCGCCTGCGCCGCCAGCGCACGGGTGCGCTTCAGGTAACGCAGGCAATAGATGCCGAAGGCGAGCGGCGCCTTGCGCATGTGGCGGCGGCGAACCTGGAACTCTTCGCGCCGCGCCGCCAGCTTGTGGCGCGACGAGACACTGCCGGCATGCTCGCGGAACACCGTCAGCGGCTGGTCGATGCGCCGCGGCTGCGTCAGCGCGCCCAGGCGCAGCCACAGGTCGATGTCCATCGCATACGTCAAGGTCTCGTCGAACAGGCCGGCGCGTTCGAAGGCCGAGCGGCGCACGAAGGCGGCCGGATGCGGGACCGAGGCGCGTCCGGCGACAAAAGAGCGGTAGGAAAACGGCGGCATGGCGTAGGGCGGCGCCAACGCACCCTCCTTGAGCACCAGGATATTGCCGTAGACCCAATCCACCGGCGCACCGCCCTCGTTGAAGGCGCGGCGCACCATGGCGAGCACGTCGGGGCCGTGGTAATAATCGTCCCCATGCAGGTGGGCGACGATCTCGCCGCGCGCGGCCAGGATGCCCTGGTTCATGGCGCGGCCGATGCCGCCCTTGACGTCATGCAGCACCCGCTTGTTGCCGCGATAGGCGGCGATCAGGTCCAGCGTGGCGTCGGTCGAGCCGCCGTCGACGAAGACGTGCTCGAGGTCCTGGCAGGTCTGCGCCGCCACCGAGGCCAGGGTGTCAGCCAGCGTGGCGGCGCTGTTCCAGGTGCACGTAACGATCGAAAAGGTTGGTTTGTTCTGCATACAGCTCCAGAAGCTGGGGAAGCAGGCGCGCGGTGTCGGCGCCGAAAGGAAGCGGCGCGGTCGTTGCGCCCGTGCCCGCGCTGGTACCGGCCACCGTGTCTGTTTCCATATCCGTTGCCATGTCCGCCGCCGCGTCCGCAGCGGCCACCGTGCCCGCGACCGCGCGCGGCGCCTCGGCCAGCCCGACGCGCACGCGTTCGACCAGTTCATCCATCGTGCTGGCCAGCTGCAGCTGCCCCTCGAACTGTTGATAAACGGCCAGCTCGGGCGTGCCGCCGCGCGCCAGCGCCACGCAGGGCCGGCCCAGTGCCAGCGCTTCCAGCACCGTGGTGCTGCAGGCTTCCTCGCACAGCGAGGGCACCACGCACAGGTGGGCGCGCGCGGCCAGGGCCAGCGCGGTGTCGTAGTCTTGCCAGCCGAGGAAGTGCACGCCCGGGCCGGCGGCGAAGCGGGCCTCCCTTGCGTTCATCGCATCGGCTTCCCGGCCGGCCTCGAGTACGGCATCGGGCAGCGCTACGGTTGCATCCGAGGGTACGTCTCCTGCCCCGTCTTCCGTCCAGCCCACCGTTCCATACCGGGCTGCGAGCGCGGCGCGCAAGGGGCCGTCGCCGACGATGGTCACGCGCGCCTGCGGGGGCAGCCGGCCTTCGCTGGCCGCCAGGAATTCCGCGAAACCCTTGCCTGCATCGAGACGTCCCACCAGCACCACCTCGCCCGCCCGCGGCGCCGGCCCCGCCGGCCCTGACGCTGCGGCGCGCGCGGCCTGCAGGATGCGCGGGTAATCGACGAAGTTGTGGATCACCCGGCAGCGCGACAGGTCGGCGTCCGGCACCGCGCGCAGGAACTGGCGGCGCAGGAAGTCCGACACGAACACGGTCTTGTGGCGGGCAAAGGCGCGCGCGGCCTGGGTCCGGTAGCCGTTGACGGCGATCGCGGTGACCGACTTGCGCATCGGCCCCGCGCTCTTTGCCCGGCCCTGGATGCAGGCGGCGCAGTCGGCCGGCAGCACGGTGCCGCACACGGCGGCGTCGCGAAAGCGCAGGTGGGTCAGGCATTCGCTGCCCTGGTCGTGGCGGGTCTGGACGAAGTTGATGTCGGCGTCGACGTGCAGGCCCACCATCGGCACGTGGCCGTGGTAGTGGACCACGTCGAAGCCGGGCGCGTGCAGGTCGATCGCGGCGGCGATCTTGCGTGCGAAGTAGGGGCGCTTGAGCGGATTGAACACGCCCATCTGCAGCTCCTTCCAGCCCGCGTGCGCATAGTCGAAACCGGGACGGAAATGGCCGCGAAAGCCGATCTGCCCGGCGCAGCGCTCGATGCCGCGGTCGTTGCGCCCCATTATCTCCACATCATGCCCTTCCGCCAGCAGGCGGTTGGCGAGCGTGACCACGTGCTTGCCGAGGCCGCCCACCTGCTCGCCCGGCAGATCTTCCGACACCATCAGGATGCGCATGACTGCCTCCCCGTTTTCCGCTGACCCCTACTCTTCTTTGACATGGATTTTCCCGAGCGTTCACCATCTTCCGCGCAGGTGGCTCATCAAGCAATGCGTCGGCACCCGTCTAACTGCCCGCCGGCAGCCTGCGCGCCTTGACGCGCGACCACGCCAGCAGCCGGTCCTCGCGCTCGAGCACGAAGCGCCAGCCGTACACACCCAGCAGCACGACGCTCGACGCCAGCACGGTCATGAACTCGATCGGACCGCGCGCCACCAGGTCGCGTGCCGCGCCCGCCGCCAGCGCCATGACGACGATCCCGGCCAGCCCCGGCGCATAGGCCTGGGCCAGCAGGCGACCCAGGCGGGTCGGCACCGTGCGCCCGTGCACATAGGCCAGGAAGGGAATGGCGAACAGCAACGATGCGAGCAGATGGCCCCAGGCGGCGCCCGCCAGGCCCCAGCCGGCCACGCCGCCGTAGACCAGCCCCAGGCCGGCGAACGCACGCGCCACGGCGAACAGGCCCGAGACGCGCGGATGGCCCATGCCGTCGTTCACCAGCGAAGGCAGGCTGGTCAGGGAGTCGATGAACTGCGACAAGGCGGTCAAGGCCAGCACCAGGGCGCCGTTGCGGGCGAAGTCCTCGTTCATCCAGTAACGCAGGATCGGATAGGCGAACGCCGCCAGCAGCACCAGGATCGCCCCGTTCAGGTAGGCCACGTAGCGACTCGCCTTCAGGTAGGCGCGCTCCAGGCGCGCCCATTCGCCGGCGGCTGCCAGGGCGCTGGCGGCCGGGAAGAACACGCCGGACAGGCGAAAGCTCAGGCCCAGCACCCGGTTGGCCAGCATCGTCGCCACCGCGAAATACGCCAGGCCCGCGACCCCGACCAGTGCGCCGATGATCAATTTATCCGCGTGAACATAAGACAGGGTAGCGAAGCGCGCCAGGCAGGAATAGGCCGAGAAACCCAGCAGCGCGCGCCGCGCCGCTCCCCCCGGCCAGCGCCAGCGCGCGCGCGGCAGCAGGCGCCGGATCGCGCGCCACAGGACGATACAGTGCACGCCCCCGGCCAGCACCCGCAGCAGCACCACCTCGAACAGGCCGCCCTGCAACAGCAGTACGCCGACGGTGGCGAGCGGCACCAGGGTGCCGAAGGCCATCTCGATGCGCGCCGAGACGTCGAAGCGCATCAGCGATTGCGGCACGCTGTTCAGGTAGCTCTGCAGCTGGCCCAACAGGAAGCCGCCGGCCGCCAGGCGCAGGGTCGCCACCGCCTCCGGCGCCAGCGCCGCCGGGACCGCGAACACCTGCGTCACCAGCATCTGTGCCCCGAACAGCAGGCCGCAGGCGCCAAGCAGGCCGATCGCGGTGTAGCTCGCCAGGCCGAAGGACAGGGTCTCGAAGACCCGCGCCTCGTCGCGGCGCGCATGGTGCTCGGCGATGAACTTGACCGAGCCGGCGGTGACGTTGATGTCGATCACGGCAAAGTAACCGACGATTGCCGTCACCAGCGCGTACACGCCGTAGCTGGCCTGGCCCAGTTCGCGCACCACCAGCGGCACGGTGGCCAGCATGACGAGCGCCGGCACCGCCGCCCCCAGCAGGTTGGACCAGGCATTGCGGGCCAGGTGCAGCTTCATGGCGTGCCCACCAGGCGCGCATGCGGCGCGGCAGGCCGCACGAGGAGCCGCACCGCCGGGGCCGTCT
>Ga0265780_10004576_pt1 | contig 17751 bp, 12 predicted proteins | sample P1T30metagenome_FD_192432 | JGI IMG/M metagenome (GOLD analysis project Ga0265780, IMG submission 192432) | Plant litter microbial communities from East Loma Ridge, Irvine, California - P1 T30 | ecosystem: Environmental > Terrestrial > Plant litter > Unclassified | place: USA: California...
TACGGCCCTGGCCACCGGCACCACGTTCACCACGCCGGCCCTCACAGCTTCGCGGCAGTACTTCGTAGAGGCCTCCACTGGTGTCTCGGAAAGCGTGGGCCGGCCCGCTCCGGCTGCTGTTACCAACACCACGGCCTCGACCTATGGCCTGGTGTTCACGGCGGCCAGTGCCTTTACGCTGACTTCGGTTGATGTGTATCCGGCCAGCTCGGCTGGCAACCTCGTGGTACAGGTGCAGGACAACACCGGTGCCTTGATTCCTGGCCTCACGGCTACGGTAGCTATTCCGGCTGGCACGGGCACCACGGCCTTCACCGTGCCGCTCAACTTCAGAATTCCGGCCGGCACCGGCCTGCGCCTGATGGCAATAAGCAGCCCCTCCTTGGTGCGTGAAGCCAGCATAGGTGGCTTCCCCTACAACTCGCCCAGCGGCTTGGTGAGCATTACCAACGGCTATGTTTCGGGCACGTCGACCAACTATTACTTCTTCTACAACTGGCAGGTATCGAACCTCTGCCTGGGTACCCGCACGGCTGTTCAGGTAGATGTGACGCCGGCCGCTACTGCGGCTTTCCCGACGGCGACGGCCACCAGCTGCGGTGCTTCGCCCTACCAGTTGGCCGGCACCGTGGGCGGCTCGGCTACCACGGGCACGTACACCAGCAGCGGCACGGGCAGCTTCGCCCCCAACGCCACTACGCTGAACGCCACCTACACGCCTTCGGCCGCCGACATCACCGCTGGTTCGGTTACCATCACCCTGACCTCGGGTAGCACAGCTCCTTGTGCGGCGGCTACGGCAACGCTGGCACTGAGCATTAGCCCCACTCCGGTAGCGTCGTTCAGCTACCCGGCCGCTACTACGTACTGTGCCGGTTCGGCCAGCACTGTGACGCCCACGCTGGGCACCGGCGCTACGGCGGGTACGTTCTCCTCCACCACGGGCCTGACCATTGATGCAACCACTGGCGTAATTACGCTGAGCAGCAGCACGGCCGGCACCTACACCGTCACGAATACGATTGCTGCCTCGGGCAGCTGCGCAGCTGTGTCGGATACCCAAACGGTGACCATTGCTCCGGCTACCTCGGCTACATTCAACTACTCCACTAGCACGCTCTGCTTGAGCGGGACCAATCCCACGCCGACCGTGACCGGTACGGCAGGTGGCACGTTCTCGTCCACTACCGGCCTGAGCATTGATGCTGCTACGGGCACCATCAACCTGGCGGCTTCTACGGCGGGCACCTATGTGGTGACCTATACCGTGGCCGGTGCCTGCGGCAGCACCGCTACCCAAACGGTGACCCTGACCACGGCCCCGGTGGCGTCGTTCAGCTACCCGGCTTCCACTACGTACTGCGCTGGTTCGGCCAGCACCGTAACGCCTACCTTGGGCACCGGCGCATCGGCCGGCACGTTCTCTTCGACGGCGGGCTTGGCCATTGACCCAGCTACGGGTATCATCAGCCTGAGCAACAGCACGGCCGGCACTTATACGGTAACGAATACAATTGCCGCTTCGGGCAGCTGTGTTGCTGCCGTAGCGACTTCGTCCGTCACCATTACCCCGGGCACTTCGGCAGCCTTCAGCTACGGCGGCGCCACGTTCTGCCAGACCGGTACCACGGCCCCCACGGCTACGGTGACGGGTACGGCCGGCGGCACGTTCAGCTCGACTACGGGCCTGACCTTGAACGCGACTACGGGTGCCATCACCCTCAGCACCTCGACGCCCGGTACCTACACGGTGACTTACACCGTGGCCGGTACTTGCGGCAGCAGCGCTACCCAAACGGTGACCATCACAGCCGCTCCCGTAGCCTCGTTTAGCTACGCCACTACGGCAGGCTGCGCCGGTTCGGCCAGCACCGTGACGCCCACGCTGGGCACCGGCGCATCGGCGGGTACATTCTCTTCGACCACGGGCTTGAGCATCAACGCTACTACCGGCGTTATCACCCTCGGCACCTCAGCGGCTGGTACCTACACCGTGACCAACACAGTAGCCGCCACTGGCGGATGCGCTGCGGCCACGGCTACGGCTACCTTCACGGTGAACCCCGCCCCGGCCACCCCGACCGTAACCGTGACGTACCCGACCAGCGGCACGGCGCTGCTCAGCAGCAGCGTGGCTCCGGCCGGCACCACCTACCAGTGGTACCTCGGCACCACGGCCATTACCGGGGCTACCGGCCAGACCTACACTGCCGTTGGGACTACTGCTCCCGGTGCCTACACGGTGCGCCTCATCAACACGGCCACGGGTTGCCAATCGGCTGCTTCCACCACGGTAACGGTAACGGCCGCTAAGAACAGCATTGCCGGCGCCAGCCTCAATGTGTATCCCAACCCTACGCCCAATGGTCAGATGACGCTGGAGCTGACGGGTTTCCGCTCGGCTACTCAGCTCACCGTACTCGACGCGCTGGGCCGGGTAGTAATTAGCCAGCTGCTGCCGGCTAACGCTGGCACCGCCACCCGCGCCCTCGACCTGTCGGGTGTGGCTACCGGTGTGTACCTGCTGCGCCTGAGCAACACCGATGGGGTGGAAACCCATCGCCTGGTGCGGGAGTAACTCCTCGCCTGGTAAGGCATCTAAAAGCCCCGCTGGTTCTGCCAGCGGGGCTTTTTATTTTTGGGTCTTGCGTTATCGAGAGCACAGCGAGAGGACGGATTGCCGTGCTACGCTCGCAATGACAGAAGGCTGCCGTTCAGGGTATCTATGCTAATGGCTGGCTACTCCGCGTCATCATCCGGCAGGATGTTCACGTCCTGCACCAGCACCATTTTCTCAATGTCCCGGCCGCGCGTGGTGTTGGCCAGGCCGCCGAGGGCGGTTTCCTTATAGCGGGTTTCCATGCTCTGGCCCACTTCGCCGAGGGCGGCCACGCATTGGTCGACGGGAATGACGGGGTCGATACCAGCGATGGCAATCTGGGCCGAGCTGAAGGCAATGGCGGCGGCCGAGGCATTGCGCACCACGCAGGGCACCTCTACCAGGCCGGCCACGGGGTCGCATATCAGCCCGAGCATGCACTGGATGGTGACGGCCACGGCGGCGAACACCTGCTCGACGGGCCCGCCCAGGCAGTACACAATGGCGCCGCTGCCCATGGCGGCGGCCGAGCCGGTTTCGGCCTGGCAGCCGCCCACGGCGCCAGCCAGCGAGGCATTCTGCTCGATGATGAGGGCAATGCCCGCGGCCACCAGCAGGCCCTCCAGAATCTGGCGGTCCGAGAGCTTGTGCAAGTCCTGGAGCGTAACGAGGACGCCGGGCAGAATGCCCGAGGCCCCGGCGGTAGGTGCGGCCACCACGCGCCCCATGCAGGAGTTCACCTCCTTGGCGCCGAGGGCACGGGTGATGAGCTGCTTGAACTCGGGCGAGAGAACGGTGACGGGCGAGGCGGCAATCTTTTTGGCGCCGTTGTTTATCATGCCCGAGCGGGAGGTCATGTTGCCGGTCAGGCCCTCGTGCACGGCGTCGCGCATCACGTCGTAGGCCCGTTGCAGGCCGGCCCATATTTCTTCTTCGGTGCGGCCCTTCTGCTCAATCTCGTAGTCGAGTACGGGTTGATACAGGAGCTCGCCGGTGGTAGCGCAGTGCGCTTGCCAGGAGGCAAAATCGTTAAAAAGCAGGGACATGGGGTGGGTGGGAGAGGCAAGCTGAAAAGACACTAACGCAAAGCCCCGACCGAAGGTGTCTTCGACCGGGGCGCAAAGCTACACGGTGCCGTACTGGCGCAGGCTTTAGCCAGGCAGTGTGGTATAAATCAGGGCTTCGGGCAGCTGACGGATGATGTTGGCGAACCAGCCATTAGCATTCAACGACACCACTACGCACTCGCCGGGGAGCACCAGCTGCTGGGACAGCTCCTGCAGCTGGGCGGCGCCCACGGACTCGGCCGGCCGCCGTCCCTCGGGTACTTGCAGCTCCACCACCAGCACGTAGAGAGGAAGCTCGGCAAAGAGCGTGAGGTGCTTGCGCAGCAGCCAAGCGCGGCGCACAGGGGCAGGACCGGTCGATAGCTGGGTGCGCAGGGTCGTGAGGGCAGGGGCAGTCAGGTCGTGCAGCAGAAAGTGGTCCGTTGCCCGAATGATGCTGCGCTCGGCCCGGGCGCGGTCGTCGAAGTCGGCATAGCGCAGGGCTTCGGCCTGCAGGCGGCGGACTTCGGCCTTGTCGCCCCGGCGCTGGTGGTAGGCTTGCGCGAGCGCCAGCGCGGCGGTGCGGGTAGCGGGCGAAACAGCCATTACTTCTTCCAGCAGCGCCAGCCCGGCGGGGTCATCCTGGGTGATAAGGATGCGGCCGACGGCGAACTTGGCCCGCAAACCGTGCTGCGCATCCTCAACCATTGCCCGGAACAGCGGAAGGGCCTCGGCCGGGCTGGCGTGGTCCTCGGTGAGGTCGGCGTGTTCCCAGGCTTCGTCGGACGTCAGGGGTTCGGCGGCGACGAGGCGGGCGTTCAGGGTGCGCAGGCGTTGCTGCTGGGTGCTCAGGAACTGGTGCCGCTCCTTCCAGAAGGCTTCCCGCTCGGTGGCCCAGGTGGCATCAAGCTCAGCGGCCAGGGCGGGCAGTTGGGGGCCAAACCACGCTTCGGCGGCCGTGATAACGGGTGGAGCGGGCACGGCGGGCTCTTGGCCCAGGGCGGTGAGCCGTTCCAGCAGCACGGGGTGGGTGTCGAACACATCGGGGTCGGCGGCGAGGGCGGTTTTCAGGCAGTCTCCTTCGGCCGCATCGTCGAGGCGGGCGCTTTTGGCCAGGGGCAGCAGGCGGCTGATGGCGTCAGTGGGCGGGTACGGCTGCGCAGCAATGCTTGCCGTTACCACGTCCCAATGCAGCTTGTCGAGGGCCGAATCTCGCACGACCAATGCACACAGGGCCTGCGCCATTGCCTGCGGGCTGGTGACGCGCCCGGCCGCGGCATCGGCTTCGAACTCATCGGCCCGCCGCAGTGGGTGCGACCAGGCATTGAAGCGCGGCACGTACCAGTAGGCAAACTTGCTCAGCCACGTGCCCGAGCCATTGCGCTCCAGCTGGGCCATGAGCTGCTCCCACGACTGCCCCACGCGGTAGACCCACGCGCTGAACCGGCCGTGGCCGCCGCGCAGGTGGCCCAGCTCGTGCGCTACCACGGCGGCGGCCTGCTCGGGGCTCAGGGCCTGAAGCAGCGGCAACCCCACCATGAGGTAGTTGCGGGGCCAGCCCAGCACGCCCAGGCGCGGCAGCTGCACAATCGCGGCATTGAAATCAGTAGTGAGCAGCATGTGGTGCACCGGCGGGGCGGCCAGCGCCCGGGCCTGCTCATTGAGCAAGCCAAACAGCGGCGCGGCCTCGGCGGGCGTGAGGGGGCGGCCCTTGGGCGGGGTAAATTTTACCCACAGCGAGCGAACGACTTTCCAGCCGAAGACGCCCAGCGCCAGTCCCACTTTCAGCACCAGCACCACGGCGGCTACGGACGTCAGCAGCACTGCCACAATGCCCAGGGCTCCCATCGTGCCCAGCAGCAGCAGCAGGATGAACCCGTAGCCGAGCAACGCCCAGGCCTGCACCTTCCAGCGGTAGGTGCGCGGGTTGGCAATGGCCAGCGGATGCAGTTGTTCGAGGCGGGCAACGAAGGCTTCGCGGGTCATGGGAGCAGCAACGAAAAGGGCTTGACCGGCACCCTGCCAGCCAAGCCCTAAGCTACAGGAAGTAGCTGAATATTATACCGCCGTGGGTTGCTTTTCGGCTTCCGTCACCAGCTTGATGCTGGCCGAGTTGATGCACAGGCGCAGGCCGCTCGGTGCGGGGCCGTCGGGAAAAACGTGGCCCTGGTGGGCGTCGCACACGTTGCAGAGCACTTCTACGCGCACCATGCCGTAGCTCGTGTCCTTCTTGTAGCGGATGGCGCTTTCATCGACGGGCTGGGTGAAGCTGGGCCAGCCAGTGCCACTCTCGAACTTGGTGCGGGAGTCGTAGAGCGGGGTGCCGCAGCACACGCAGGCGTAGAGGCCGGCTTCGTGGGCTTCGCAGTATTCGCCGGTGAAGGCGCGCTCGGTGCCGTGCTCACGGGTGACGTGGTACTGCTCGGGCGTGAGCTGGGCGCGCCACTCGGCGGGCGTTTTCTCCACGCGGCGGGGCGAGGGAATGGGGTTGTTAGCGAGGCGAATGACGTCGTTCCAGGTTTGCATGATGGAAGAGATTGGGCGATGAAGGATAAGACAGCTGATGAATAACGCGGCAGAGGCGGGGAGGTTTGCGGAGGTAGACGCAAGGAGGGCACGGGCCTTACAGGCTGAGACGGCCCAGCAATAATAGCGGGCAACTATATTGAACCCCATGCCGCGCGTCGCGAAGCATCTAGCAGGCAATGGCAATCCGAGGACGGAAGTACTGCCCATTGATGGCTTTATTATTGTGGGGTTTCGCCGCCCGTATTGGGCTTCCTTTTCGCCTTTCCTTATGCTGCATTCCTACTCCTGGCCTACGCGTGCCGTTGTGCTCACGCTGCTGCTGGTGCCGGCCGCGATGACCCAAGTCCAGGCCCAAGCCCCCACCGTGTTCAGCACCAGTCCAGCTGCCAACGCTGCCGCCGCACCTCGCAATGCCGTCGTCGTGGCCACGTTCAGCCAGCCGCTTACGGCAGCCTCGGCCGGGGCGCTCAAGGTGTTTAGCAATCAGCGGGGGGGCTTGCGGGGTAGCGGTACGGCCGCCGTAGCAGGCAGCACGCTCACGTTTGCGCCCACCGCCTACCCTTTCATGCCCGGCGAGACGGTGCAATACTCCCTGACCCGGACGGCCGCCAGCAGCGGTGGCCCTCTGGCTGCGCCCCGCGTGGGTCAGTTTACCACGGCCGTGGGCGGCACCGGGCGGGGCGCCTTTGCCGGAGGCGCCGAGCTGCCATTTTCGGGCGTCGTGACAACGGTAACGACGGGCGACCTCGACGGCGATGGTGACCTCGACCTGGTAGTGGGGGCCGGCTCGCCGACGGGCATCAGCCTCAGTTTCAACAACGGCAATGGCACCTTTACCACGGGCTCGAACCTCAACATGGGTGTATCGGTGTACAGCGCACACCTGGGCGATGTGAACGGCGATGGCCAGCTCGACCTACTCACCGTCAACACGGCGGCCAATACGGTAAGCATCCGCTTTAACAACAACGGCAGCTTCAACAACGGCATGCTCATCCTGGGCTTTAGTGGCGCTCCCTACGGCCTCGCGCTAGGCGATGTGGATGGCGACGGCGACCTCGACCTGGTGACCACAGCCAGCAACAACATCATCAGCATCAGCACCAACAACGGGCAGGGAGCTTTTGGCGCGGGCTCAACGGTAGCAGCAGGCGCCACGCCCTATCGGGTAGTGCTGGGCGACGTGGATGCCGATGGCGACCTCGACCTGGTGGCCACGACCTTTACTGGCAACGCAGTGAGCGTGCACCGCAACGATGGCACGGGCACCTTCGGCAGCGGCACATTGGTGCCCATGGGCAGCAGCCCCATTGCCGCCGCGCTGGGCGACGTGGACAGGGACGGTGACCTCGACCTGGTGACGGCCAACTTGTACGCCAATTCCATGAGCCTGCGCCTGAACGACGGCACCGGCAACTTTGGGGGCGGCGCCGACCTGCCCGTGGGCAATGGCCCCTACGATGTGGCGCTGGGCGATGTGAATGCCGACGGGCGCCTGGATGTGCTGGTTCCCTGCGGTGGTAGCCGGTTTGTGAGCCTGGGCTTCAATACCGGTGCCGGGGGCTTTGGAGCCTTAAGCAGCGTGTCCTTACCGGACCCTTGCACCGGCCTGGCCCTGGCCGACGTGGACGGCGACGCCGACCTGGACTTGCTCACGGCCAATAACGGCTACGGGAGCGTCAGCGTCCGCCTCAATGGTGGTACCGGACCGCTGGCTGCCAAGCTGCCCGGCTCCGGGTTCGCGGCCCTCACGGCCACCCCCAACCCCGCTACGGGCCGGGTGCAGCTCACCCTGCCGCCCACCGCGACCCAGGCCGTGCTGCTTGACGCCTTGGGCCGCACCGTGCGCATGGTACCCGCCACCACTGGCGCGGCCACCCTCGAAGTGGCGGGCCTGGCCCCCGGCATTTACCTGGTACGAGCCGCGGGGCAAGCGGCTCGCCTGCTGGTAGAGTAGCCGTACCCCGCAGCGGCCGTCCGAGCTTGGCCTGATGCCCCGGTAGCCGATGCCGTAGCGCCGCCCCTGTAGCCCACACTCCGACCCCTCCCGCCCGCCGAGGCGGCCCAGGTAGAGCAGGGCTTGCCAGTGCCGGTTGTTTGCACACTTCCAACGGTTCCGTTGGCCAGCAAGTGGCAGTAGGCCCCGTCGCTGTGTTTGGTGGCTACCACCCCGTGGCTTTTTCGGTATTCCCCGCAAATGGGCGGCTGAAGGCCTATCTCCGTTGCGCCGGTCGAAATAATTTCCCCAAACGTTTGGGCCACTGACGGTGGTGCTTATATTTGGCTCGTTGCCGTGGCGAGCCCGGCTTTGGCTTTGGCCGGAGCGGTAGGAGTCAGGGCGTTGTCCTTCCTTGCTCTACCCGCACCGTGTTGCCTCTCCACCCTCCTGCTCTTTGCGTGAGCACCGCCCCGGTTTCGGGGTGCGTCCCAGGAGTGAGCGCGCCTTATCGGCCCATGGCCGGCAGCATCAGGGGCCGGCACTTCCTGCTTTTTGGTCGGGGTTTTCGAAGCATAGAACCAAGCGTTCGAGGCATAGCTGGATGCGCGCCAAACAGCAAACCCTCTTTTCTAAGCATCCGGCGGCGCTTCCGACGTTTAGGACAAGCTCTCCTAAACGTCGGACACCCCTTTCTAAACCCAGGAAGGTGCTTCCTGTACGGCGAATGGGCTGGCCGAAGCCTGGGGTGGGCGCGTTGCCTCATCGGCTACGCCGGGCGCCGCATGGGACGGGCCGGAGCCGGAAGGCGGGGCGCCGTGTGGCGACGAAGAACCCAGGTGCGTCGGGGCCTGCGGGCCAACCATTTCCAGGTTTTTCGTCTCCAATTGCTTTTTTATGAACTCCCGAAAGCTACTCACCAACTTCGATAACATTTCCAAGATGGAAATCGGGCCGCTGGCCCAAAACTGCCTCACCAACACCGTCGGCAACCCGCGCTATCCCCAGGCCAAACCCCAGACCGAAGCCCTGCAAGCCACCCTTATGCCCTACCAGACGGCGGCCAGCATCTTACACCCCACCCCTACCCAAACGGCCGAGCTGGCCCAGCTGCGCACCGCCCTCAACCAAGCCCTGAGCGCCCTGGCTCAGATGGCCAACCTGCTTTACCCCGACGACGAAGCTGCCCTGCTCTCTACCGGCCTGGCTTTGGCCAAGGAGCGCGAGCGCCACACCATCCTGGAAGCCCCGCTCAAGTTTCAGCTCGTGGATGGCCCTACGCCCGGCACGCTCTGCGCCAAGGCCAAGCGCCCGCCCCACGCCGTGGCCCTCAAGTACCTCTACACCCTCGACCCCACCGAGCCCGACATCGAGTGGTACACCGTGGTGGTGCGTGATGGCGACGCCCTGCTCAGCCAGTGCAAATCGGCCGACCGGGTGTATTGTAAAGTAGCCGCTGTGGGTGGCGACACCGACCAGCAGCCATACACGGAGGTACTGAGCCGCATAGTGCAGTAGCAAGGCCCCGGCTTCGGCTCCCTCGCCAGGGAAGCGCTGCCCATTGGCACCACCGCCCTGCGCCCGATGGAGGAGTAGGCCGGCTGGTACTAAGCACCAGGAGGGACTGGCCGCACGGCCAGTCCCTCTTTATTTTACGCTGCATCCAAGCCGCCGCGCTACCGCCACTCGCGCAGCAGTGCCAGCCCGGCCGGCCAGGCGCCGTAGCCACTGGCCGTATTGATGTGGCCGGCCTCGCCGACATCGACCAGTTCGCTGCCCCAGGCCTCGGCAAACTGCCGGGCGCGGGCGGGGGTCACCCATTCGTCGTTCCGGCTCATCACCAGCTTGCTGGGAAAGGGCAGCCGGGCCAGCGGCATGGGGCCGAAGCCGGTGGTGGGAAAGGCGGCGTAGTGGACAGTATCCACGTCGCTCGGCGCCACCAGCAGCGCCCCCTTAATGCGGTGGCCGTATTGCCCGGCCCAGTGCGCCACCGTCACGCAGCCCAAGCTGTGCGCCACCAGCACCACGCGGCTCAGGTCCTCGCCGGCCAGGGCTTGCTCCAGGGTAGCCACCCACTCGGCCCGGTTGGGGGCCTCCCACTCACGCTGCCCAACGCGGGTGAAGTCCGGGTTGGTGCGCTCGAAGTAGGTTTGCCAATGGTCGGGGCCGGAATTGCCCAGGCCAGGCACGATGAAGACGCGGGCGGTTTCTTGCATGGCGCAAAAGTAGCTTTGCGCTCTCCTTCTGTGCTAAGCCATGAAAATCCTCTCCGCCGTCCAAACCCGCGAGCTTGACCAAGCCACCCAAACCGAGCAACGCCTGATTTCGGTGGAGCTGATGGAGCGGGCCGCCAGCGCCTTCGTTGCCTGGCTGTCGAGCCGCTACAGTTCGGCCGATGCCGGAGAAATCCTCATACTGTGCGGCCCCGGCAACAACGGCGGCGACGGGCTGGCCGTGGCCCGCCTGCTGCTGCAGCGCGGCTACCGCGTGCGGGTGGCGCTGCTGCCCGCCGCCCGCCGCTCGGCCGACTGGCTGCACAACCGCCAGCACTTGCCCAAAGCGGTGCCGTCCTCCGAAATCACGGCCAAAAAGCTGCCGACCATTGCGCCCGGCCAGTTCGTGGTCGATGCGTTGTTTGGCACCGGGCTGAGCCGTCCCCTGACGGGACTGGCCGCCGCCGTGGTCGCGCACCTCAACCAGGCCGAGGCCCGCGTCATTGCCATCGACATCCCCAGCGGCTTGTTTGCCGACCAGCCCCAGCCCGCCGACAGCGCCGTGGTGCGCGCCCGCCAAACGGTGAGCTTTGGCCTACCCAAACTGGCCTTTTTCCTGCCGCAAAACGCCGATTTTATTGGCGAGTGGTGCATTGAGGACATCGGGCTCAGCGCCCGCTTCGTGGCCGAAACCGCTACGCCCTGGCACTACACCAACGCCGCTGCCGTGGCGGGCGCCCTGCCGCCCCGGCCCAAGTTCAGCCATAAGGGCACCTTTGGCCACGCGCTGTTGCTGGCGGGCAGCCGGGGCAAAATGGGCGCGGCCGTGCTCTCGGCGGGGGCCTGCCTGCGCAGCGGCGTGGGGCTACTCACGGCGCACATCCCCGGCTGCGGCTACGACATCTTTCAAATCAGTCAGCCCGAAGCCATGTGCCTCGCCGATGCCGAGCCTGCTTTCATCAGTGAGCTGCCCGAGCTGAAACCTTACCAAGCCGTGGGCATCGGACCCGGCCTAGGGCAGGCCGCCGGCAGCCTCGCCGTGCTCCGAAAGCTGCTAAAGGCTGCCGCCCAGCCCACCGGAAAAACCGGCCACCCGCTGCCACTCGTCGTCGATGCCGACGCGCTGAACCTGTTGGGCCAACACCGCGAGCTACTCAAGCTACTGCCCGAAAACACCGTGCTCACCCCCCACCCCAAAGAGTTTGAGCGCCTCACCGAGCCGGCCCGCGACGACTACCATCGCCTGGAGCTGCTCCGCGACTTTGCCATGCAGCACCGCTGCCTGGTGGTGCTGAAAGGTGCCTGCACCTGCCTGGCCACGCCCGAAGGCAACCTGCACTTCAACAGCACCGGCAACGCAGGCATGGCCACCGGTGGCAGCGGCGACGTGCTCACGGGTGTGCTGCTGGCCCTGCGTGCCCACGCTCAACTGCCCGCTTTCGAAGCCGTGCGGCTGGGTGTGTACGCCCACGGCCGGGCCGGCGACTTAGCCGCCGCGCAAACCGGACAAGCCGGTTTAGTAGCCGGCGATATCGTGCAGCACCTCGGCCCGGCCCTGAAGGAATGGGAATAGCACAGCCTTTGCCTTGTGCAAAGGGCTGGCACCTCGCCCAACCCCACAAGCTTATGCTATGCAAACTCATGCTATACTAAGAAGTACAGCATGGCCGGCACCAGCAGCACACCATCGGCAATCAAGGCGAAGAAGTAGTCGCCGCGGCGCTCATGGGCCAGCAAAATGACGGAGGCGGCCGACAGGCCCGTGAGCAACAGGCCCAACGGTGGCGCGCCCCGCTCCACCCCTAGGGTCATGGCGCCGGCCAGAAACGCCAACGCCACAGCCTTGGCACCGCCCAGGCCCAGCACCACCGGAAAGGTGCGGGTGCCCGCCGCCCGGTCGCGGCTCAGGTCGCGGATGTCGAACACAATGGCCAGCGCCAGCACCAGGCAAAAGCGTTGCGCCAGCAAACCCACCGAGCCCACCAGCGGCCGGTGGTGCGCCAGCGTGGGCAGCCCCACCGTAATGGCCGACCACACGCCCGCAATCAGGAAAACCTTGAGCAGGGGTACCTCTCGCAACGCCCCCCACCGGCCCAAGGGCCAGGAGTAGAGCAGCGCCAGTGCCGCCAGGGGCAGTAGCGTCGGCAGGTAGTGCCACCAGCCATCGGCCAGCACGAAGTAGGCCATGACCAGCGCCGCAATGCCCGCCAATAGGGCCAGCCCGCGGCGGTGCTGCTGCTGCCAGGCCTTGCGCAACGAAGTACCCGCCGGCTGCAGGTGCTTGAAGGGCAGCACCGCATCGAGGTTGTAGACCAGCAAAGTGGCGGTAAATACCAGCATGACCACCCGGTAGCTGCGGGCGGCCCCTACGGCCGGCCAGAGCTGGAAAGTAGCAGCCGTTTGGGCAGCAGCGGCGCCGGCCAGCCACACGCTGCTATACAGCACGGCATCGAGGGCGCGCCCAAACCACGGACGGCTGGCAGCAGGAGCAGAAGAAGGCGACAACGAAACCACGAACGAAGGTAAAGCCGCGCCCGCGTGCTATTTGCCGGTTTCGCCGTGCGCGGCATCTACGGGCTTGCTTTCGGGTGAGCCGTGCTGGCGCAGGAAAATACTGAGCGTCACAATGCTTAAGATGCTCAGAAACTCGCTCTGCCAGTTCTGCAACGACTCGAACCAGAACCGCGACGTGGCCATGTATTCCCAGGTACTCACAGCCGCCTTGCCATCGTGCACCTGCTCGATGCTGTAGACCTCGGCCCCGCCCCGGGCATGTAGAAAGAACGCGCCGAAGAAGAGCAGGAAGAAGGCGATGCTGAGCGAGTTTTTATAAAGCTGCAGCACCCAGCCGCCCTGGCGCACCGGCCAAGGAGCGTCTTCTTTGCTGGCATCCGGCTCGGCGTCAACCTCCTCTTCTTCGTACAGTTTTTTCGACTCGGAGGAGCCACGCTGGCGCAGCCACACCGTGAGAAGCACGTAGAGGCCCATTTGCAGGAACTCACTTTCCCAGTTCTCAAAAGTGGCTTCGAGGAAGTGCCCGGAATGGAAGTACTGGCCGGCTGACAGCGCAACCAAGCCCATGTCTTTCAACTCGTCGTTGTAATCATGCCAGCCGGTTACAAACTGGCCGGCTAGCGTGCCCAGGGTAAGCAGTACAATGACGATGGCGAGGCTATGCTCGTATAAAAAACGCCAAAAAGGCGAAGCTGGACGGTTGATTGCCATGCTTCGCCTTTACGGCCATCCCGGAAAAAAGGTAGCTCAACCTTGCTGCTAGGCCTTACGGTCGCCGAAGGTTTCTTCGTAGAGCTTGATGCTGTCGTTGATGATGCGGTAGGCATCCTCCTTGCCCATGAAGCGCTCCACAGTGACGTGCTTGTTGTGTTCCAGCGCTTTGTAGTCTTCGAAAAAGCGCTGCATTTCCAGCAACGTGTGCGGCGGCAGGTCGCTGATGTCGTTGTAGTGGTTCACCGAAATATCGTGGGCAGCTACGGCAATGATTTTGTCATCTTCCTCGTCCTGGTCCACCATCTGCATCACGCCAATAACCTTGGCCTCAACGAGGCACATGGGCACGATATCAACCGAGCACAGCACCAGAATATCCAGCGGGTCTTTGTCGTCGCAATAGGTCTGAGGAATGAAGCCGTAGGCGGCGGGGTAGTGCACGGCCGAGAACAGCACGCGGTCTAGTTTCAGCAGGCCACTGTCTTTGTCGAGCTCGTATTTGCCTTTGCTGCCTTTGGGTATTTCAATGATGGATTGCACGACGGTGGGCGTTTCATCGCCGCGCGACACGTCGTGCCAGGGGTTAAAATGGGTCATAGCTAAAAAAAACAGTCGCCTACCTGGCGGCTGGGGTTGTCAAAATTACAAGCTGGCACGGTAGTTTGGTAATATAAAGTCGGACAGGGCGGCCGATGCACAGACGCGAAGGGTCGCGTATCTGCATCGGCTGCGCCATTTGGGTATCGTTCAACGAAGAGAAGCGAGGAATTTGTCGCCCTACGTTCATTAACGGCCCAGCACGTCGCGCAGCGGCGTGCCCGAGCAGCCGCTAGGCTCCTGAATGTGCAGAAACTGCGCAATAGTGGGCGCAATATCCACAATGCGCGCAGGGGCCGACGACTCGCCGTGCTTCACGCCCCAGCCCCAAAACAGCAGCGGCACGTGGGTATCGTAGGCGCCAGCCGAGCCGTGGGTGGTGCCCTTCACCACGGGGAAGGAGTAAGCTTCGAGCCAGCTGGGCGCCAGCACCGTGAGCACGTCGCCGGAGCGTGGGGCGTAGAACCCGTTTTCCTGGTACATGCCCAGGCCTTCGCTCCAGTGGGCGCGCTGCAGGTCGAGCGCAGTGAGCGACTGCGTGACGCCGGGCAGAGTGAGCAGCGCGGCGGCCACGTCCTGCTGGGCTTTGCCAAGCTCAATGTTCTTCTTTTTCAACAGCTGGCGGTTGAGGTATACCTGCTGGTTCTCGTAGCTGAGCACCCATTGGCCGGGGCCGTATTGCCGCACCAGAGCACTCTGCACCGAATCGCGCATCACGGCCGGGCCCACGCCGCCGCCGGGTAGGCGGTGGGCGTTGGAGAAGCCCACGGCGTGGGCGGCGGCGTGGTCGGCGGTGAGGAAGACCAGCGCCTGGCCCTTGCCCACCTGCTTATCCAGCGCGTCGAAGAGGCGGGCCAGTTCGCGGTCGAGGCGCAGGTACGTGTCTTCGGCTTCGATGGAGTTGGGGCCAAACTGGTGCCCTACGTAGTCGGTGCTACTGAAGCTCACGGCCAGGAAATCGGTGATGCCGCGCTGGCCCATCTGTTCCTGGCGCAGAATTTCGAGAGCAAAATCCGTGGTGAGGCTATTGCCGAAAGGCGTGCTGCGGATGAGGTCGAGGTTCTGGGTGGGAGGCTGCGGATTCTTGGTATCGCCGGCGTTCTTGAGCACTTGCTGCACCGCGGCCGGCGCTCCAGCGGCCAGCACCGGCAAGTCGTGCGGAAACACGGGCTTGGCCTCGCCCTTGAAGGCGGCTTCCCAGGCTACGTCGTCGGGGCTGCTTTCGGTGTATTGGGCAATGGGCAGCAGCGTGTTCCAGGGCTTGGTCAGGTACGCAACGGCGTGGCCAGCGGCGTTAAATTTCTTCACCCATTCGGGCAAATCAGGCTGGTAAAACGTACTGCTGATGAAAGCCCCATTGGTGCCATCGTACCAGTAGGCGGCGGTGGCCGAGTGGCCGGCCGGCAGGATACTGCCCCGGTCTTTCATGCTCACCCCGATGGTTTTGGCCTGGAAGTTGGTGGCCAGGCGCAGCTCGTCGGTGATGGTGGTGCTCAGCATGTGGCGCGGCGACATCTGGCCCGCTGCCACCGTGCCCCCCAAGGGCTGCACGGTTTTGTCATCGGTCACGTAAGTGTCTTTGCCGGTTTCGCGCTCAAACCAGTTGTTGCCGATGATGCCGTGCACAGCCGGCGTGGTGCCGGTATACACGCTGGCGTGGCCGGGGCCGGTGTAGGTGGGCACGTAGTTGTAGTGGCAGCTTTCGTAGCTGAAACCCTCGCCCAACAGCCGCTTGAAGCCGCCGGCTGGGTACTTGCTCCAGTAGCGGTAGAGGTAGTCGTAGCGCATCTGGTCTACCACAATGCCCACCACCAGCTTGGGGCGCGGCAGGGCATCAGATGCCTTCTGGGCCAGCGCAGGAAAAGCCAGCAGGGCCAATGCAATAATCTTCTTCATGAATTCCAGGAGGACAATGCGGAGTAGAGGGCGGGGGGTGCCGCCTTCTATTGCGCATTGCGTTAACAGTATCATTCAACAACACAAGTGGGGCCACTCCCCACTCCCTATGCTTGCGTGAAAGCGCAAAAGCCCGGCAAAGATACCGCCCCTCCTCCCCTCTCATGCGTAGGCAAGGTTACCAAACCAATGCGCCGACCGGCAGCGCTTCATTGATTTTGCCATTGCCGGGAAAAGATTCTCTTTAGCTACTTCTACTTACTATGAAACCAGCTCTCATCTTTGATATGGACGGCGTGCTTGTCGACAATACGCCCGCACAGGTCCGCGCCTTCCAGTTGCTGTTCCGCGACCTAGGCCTGACCACCAATGCGCGCAAGCTGCTCCGGCGCCTCAACGGCATGCCGGCCACCAATATCCTCAAAACCGTGTTCCGGCACTCCGTGCCCGAGAAGCAGCTCAAAGAGTATTCCTCGCAGCGCGAATTTCTGTACCGGACGCTCTACTGGAGCCAGCGGCGCGAGATGCCGGGCCTTTCCACCTTCTTGCAGGCGGCGCGGGCGGCCGGGCACCCCATTGGCTTGGGTACTAGCTCGCCGCCCGAAACCATTGCCTACATCCTCGACCACCTCAACCTGCGCCACTTCTTCGATGTTGTCGTTGGCAAAGAGGATGTGGACAAGGGCAAGCCCCACGGCGACACTTTTTCCGTAGTGGCGGCCAGGTTGAAAGCGGCTCCCGAAAACTGCATCGTGTTTGAGGATGCCGTGCTGGGGGAGCAAGCAGCTTACAAGGCCGGCATGCGTTGCGTGGCCGTGGCTTCGTTCATGCCAGCCAAGGCGTTTCAGGCACCGCTCACCGTCATCAAGGACTTCACCGAACTCACGCCCGAGCACCTACTGGAACTACTGGACCAGCAGCCTGCGGTGCCCAAGCCCGACAAGCAGCGTGCCCAACGCAACTACATGCAGTTGGAGTAATAAATGGCCGTGAAAAAGCCCCCGCTAATGCTACTCCACTGCCAGCCGCCGAACCTGATGGCCTGTACGCACTAGGTATAGGCCGGGCGCCAACCCGGCGGGCAGGTCCAGTGCAGCTGCGCCGTCAGCATTGGCGCGGGCCGTGAGCACCGGGCGGCCTACAGCATCATGCACCGTGATGGTGGCATTGGGAGCAGCTCCGGATACTGCCACGGCCGTATGGGCAGGGTTGGGATAGGCCAGCAGCATGCCTACGGGCGCGGCCCCGCCCACGGCCGCCAGCGGCCCACTGCCGCCGTTGAGGCGCACACTGGCGGTGCTGGCGTTGAATTGTGAGGACAGAGCATCAAGGTCCCCATCCCCGTCCAGGTCGCCCAGCACCACATCACTGGGTACGCCGGCAACGTTGCAGTACATCAAGGTGGCAAACAGGCCTGTGTTGGAGCCACTGGCATCGTTGCCGTTGAGGCCCACCGTTAGATAGTTACGGTTGCTACTGGACACTACCACGTCGAGGTCCCCGTCGGCATCGACATCGCCCAGGGCCACCGCTCCCGTCGGTGTCACGTTGGGGATGGCTTGCAGGTTGCTGAAGATGCCGGTAGCGCTGCCGGTGGCGTCGCCCCCGTTGCGGTACACGGTGAAGTAGTTCGTGCCCAGGCCGCCTATCACCATGTCGAGGTCGCCGTCGCCGTCGAGGTCGCCCAGGGCTACCCCGTCGGGATAG
>Ga0265780_10004578_pt1 | contig 17746 bp, 23 predicted proteins | sample P1T30metagenome_FD_192432 | JGI IMG/M metagenome (GOLD analysis project Ga0265780, IMG submission 192432) | Plant litter microbial communities from East Loma Ridge, Irvine, California - P1 T30 | ecosystem: Environmental > Terrestrial > Plant litter > Unclassified | place: USA: California...
GCAAAGGAGGACAAGGAGAGGGAGATGTGGGACAATGTCACTGTCGAGAGGAAGAAGTAGGACGGATCAGGATCACCTATTCTGTCCAGTGTAGGATTGTAGGAGAGGAGGATGCACTCATTTTCGCATATTCATCTGCCTATCGATTATCGCCTACTCGTAATGGCCCTGTATCTGCAATATCGCCCTCATCACGGTCATTATCGCCCTCTACCGGTGTACCTCTAGGTGGTGCCGTGCCGTACAAGAACCGCTGACTTACTACCGCTACTGATCAGCTCGAGCTGCGATCAAGAGACATACCGAGGTCCCAACAGACGGTCAAGATTGCGGTAATTTTAAACTGTATAGGATTACCGCGTAGGAAGAAATATGCGGTCCTGTCTGTCAGGCTTTCCGTGTTACCGAATAACGTTTGACCCACTTGAACAAATCACCAAATAGCCATCCTGCTAATGTGGACGCTCGAAGTCCATATGTTGATTTACGCTGATAATTCGAGATGAACTGCGGTATTGGAAGAGTGGATTCTGTGATATCAGTGTTGCACGGTTCAGATGTCGATAGAACGCACCTATCGTCAAAGCTACGAAACCAAGTCTAAAGTATTAGTTTGAGGTACACCAAGTAATCCCAGACTCACGCATCAATATACCTATATCGTCAGCTATTCGCGATATCGAGCCCAGTAGACAGCTGCTCACCAGTCCCATCTTCCCAGTATGATTTGAAGTATTCCCAATACCAATATCGCTCCCGCGAGGAACTCCAGATAACTCCCCAATCCCTCCCATTGCCAGAACCCAAACGGTCTTGTTTTTCCTTCCTTCCACTGATCTCCTTCAATCTCCCCAGGCGCATGTTCCAGGTAATCTCCTCCCTCCACCGTATTGTTTTGTGAATGGGATGTCGTGTCTAGAGGAGATAGAGGAGCATAATTTGACGGCTGACTCTGAGGTGCGTAATGGAGACAAAGGGAGAGTAAGAGTAGTTGGGAGATGATCAGGAGGATGGATTGACAAAGCAGCGCTGAGGATCAGCTGGGCGAACTTCGAGATAAGGGCAGCTTACGTAGTTCGAAGCGTTCACCTAGCCAGAAAAAGATTCGGATAATATTCGCAATGAGCAGTACACCGCAGACATCTGGTTGTCAGGTCCCGGCAGGCACATCAGTCTCGTGTAGACCTACCCCAAGAGAAGCCCGACGAGTCTCTGTGAATCAGCTTGAATTCTCTATGAAGAGATCAGAAGTTCGTACTTCTTCTTGACGATACTATAAGCCTGTAGCATCAGTGATGCCCGGATGAAGTCATAGCACGGACCTGGTCCACGTAAATTAGTGGAGGGCTGAAGTGGTCAGCAGAGGAGCTTGTTACGGGAGTCTGACCAAGACATACCCTACAGCCATCCCAATCCCCGCTATTGTGGAGATAGCTGAGCCCATACCTGCCTAATGATTGTATAAAGCCAGTACAGTTGACTTTCCCCACTTGCCTTCTCCTTACGTTTACGTTCGGATCTTTCCGGACTATAGCCGATCTCTTCTATCTTCTGACCGGCCTACTGATCATCGACTACACCAAAATGGCATCGCAAGTCAAGCCAAATACAAAGCCAACACCCTACGCGGATAGGCCCCTACCCCCTACGGCTGATTTGGAAACGCCGGACGACTACAGAAATACCTTCAAGGTAGGTAGTCCACCCACCCCATCTAGCAGGCAATCGCCTGACTTTGAATACGAGCTGATGTATAGGGGAAATCTGCTATAAGTAAAGTGAGTGAGATGCATTTTGTAGTGGCTCAAATTAAGCTGACAAATAGCATGCGGACCCATGTCAGGCGGCCGCTCAAGCATCGTACGACTGTCTAGAAAGGACACATTACAATAGGCAAGAGGTATGTCTGTTGATGAAGGGCAGTTTGGGAACTGAAGAGAGCTGACTGTGCAGTGTATGGACTTCTTCCAGACGTATAGGGACTGTAAGAAGAAATGGGTGGGTATCTCTCAAATTATATTAGGTGATTTGCTGATGTCTAGATTGAACAACGTCGCCAGGACAGGATGACCGGCAAGGAATAGTTTCAGTACTAGTATCTTTGCTTGAAGTAGTGAAAGCTCATGTTGTACATCATTCACCATATCATGCAACCTCATTGACATAAGTTTATACATGAGTTCTATATGTACAACACCGTCTTCTCTATTCTTGCGATTATTCCAACTTCTCTAGATAATCCAGTCTATCCAGTACGACCTGTTTACTCGTTTCTTCAATTTCTCCAGCCAAGAAAACCTCATCTAGGATCGCATATACCTATCACAATCAGCTTATACATCCTTCGGCTTTCAAAGCTGCTCACCTTGTAAAACGAAAATACTAGATCTAGCTCACATACATTCTGGAAGAATGCATCTATAATTCAGCTCTTTGATCAAGGTTTCGGAAGCTGACTTACCTAGTACTTCCACGAATAGATGGATAGCTTCCAGATATGCTAATTCATTGTCATTCGAGTCCACGCAGCAACAGAAGAATAGACCGGCATAACGTCTGTAAACGATTTTATCGCTTCGGAACTGGTTGTCAGCTTTGACAAAAAGGGCCATATAAGCTTACTTCTACGAAATTGGATTGGTACTTTTGGTCTCGAGGTGCGATGAGGCGGTGAACTTCTCCTCGTAGACGGACCTGAGAATCAGCTCTTTGGCCAAGTGACCCGTGGCCGACAGCCGATGATGTGGCCGGAAGAATGAAAGCAAAGGTGGGTATAATACGTACCTTCTCATCATCCTCATATGGGACGTACCATTTCGATAACCGTGTCTTTCCTTGACGATTCTACTTCATGAGCTATTGCCCAGACAGGAGGGATGAGCTTAGCTTACCTGAACAAGAATGAACTTGATCATTCTAATTGAAGGAATAGGGTAAGGGAAGATGTAGTAGAGAGGGGATTCCCGTCGTGCTCCGTCTCCAGAGGTCAGTGCTCAATCGAGATCTATGCGATTCTTCTTGACCGGTGTGCAGCGTTCTTGTCCGGTCCTTCTCTGAGGGTGATGGCGCTGACCTTTGTGTATGATGATGATGCATAGACGCCATCACCATCATCTACCCCCTTCGTCTAATTACCGTGCCTGAACGCACCGCGTGTGACTTCGACCGCGTAGATCATCTTTTATAGCTCTCCTTTATGCTGTAGCCAAGTGCACAGCCAACTACACCCATTTCAACAATGAGCCAGCCATATAGCTCACTCCCAGAGGCTATAGCCTTGAATGATACTCCTCCCGAGAGGAAACGATCTCTATCAATGTCTTCTGCCGGTTCCGGAAGCGATATTTCATATAATGATCCACTTGATGTGGAGCCTTTTGATGAGAAGAGATTAGGGTCTGATAGCAGGTTCCAGGATGAACCTAGGCTAGAAGATGGAGATGAGGGATCCAAGTTCTTGGGATCACGACGGGTACGTCTCAATGAACGGCTCATAGGTGGGTGGCGCTGATCCGCAGTTACGACCTAGGAAACGGTCCAAAAAGACTTTGGCAGTCTTGGTTGGAATTTTGGTCTTTGCTGCTGGAATAGGGGCTCTATCTGCCTTGACCTATGCTGGACCGTCATATTCCGTTGTACAGGGGAACAAGCATATGACAATGGATCATATCTTCAACGGGACCTTTGCGCCCGTCACAAAAAGGATAGATTGGGTGAAAGAGGGTAAGTAGCCGACATAAGCTATGGTCACGATGGCGACTGATGGATATAGCACCAGACGGAACATACTCTCATGTAGATGAAAAGGGGAACATTGTACTCAATACCCCTCAGTCACCCGAGAACGGTACCATTCTCGTCGATTCTGAACGAGTTCACGGTCCGGAAGGCATGAGGCTGAACTGGCAAACATGGTCACTATCTGCCGATATGGAGTATGTCCTTTTTGAAACCGACCATGTCAAGCAATGGCGTCACTCTTCATATGGGAATTACTGGATCCACCGTCGATCCGATCTTACCACCTTCCCACTTCGTCAACCCAAAAATACACCTACTATCTCGCACGTCACCTGGGCGCCTGTCGGTCACTCATTAGCGTTTGTGGATCATAACGATCTTTATGTGATCGATGGGGATCAATTGAGAGGAGACGATCCGGAAGTCATCAGAGTCACGGATGATGGCTCTCCTGTCATCTTTAATGGTGTCCCGGACTGGGTATACGAGGAGGAAGTGTTTAGTAGTGATTCGGCACTGTGGTGGAGTCCTGATGGGCATACTGTGGCCTATCTAAGGTTTGACGAGGAGAAAGTACCGGACTACAAGCTACAGTACTACAATCCCGGGAATGACGCTTTCGAGATTCACCAATTCCCCACAGAGGTCGACATGAAGTATGTCGGCTCATTACCAAGTTCGACGATCGCTGACCACTAGATACCCCAAACCTGGAAACCCAAACCCACTCGTTGATCTACACACTTTCTCCCTTGCAACCTTCCTTTCGACTCGTTCACTTGGTCTGGCGAAACATGCCCTCACATGGCCTGGCGAGATGGCAAGAGAAACACGAGTCTTGATGGAAGTTGGATGGGTAGCGGACGATGCTCTTATCGTCAAAGAAGTCGATCGAGCAGCTAGGATTGGCTCAGTCGTACTGTTCACCAACAGTGAGACTGTCGGTAAGGTGGTGCGGAAATTGGGTAAAGATGGGGAGGAAGGTGATGATGGGTGGATTGATCATGTAAGCTTGCCATGACTCGACATCGACAAGCCTCAGCTGATTGGGCAGGGGCAAGACATCATTCCCGTTCGAGGAGATGTTGCTGGATACCTTGATTTGATACCTAATGAGGGGTATATGCACGTCGCCTTCTTCACTCCTCTAGACGCTACTGAGCCTACCTGGCTCACATCTGGTGAATGGGAGGTAGCAAGTATCGACGGTTATAATCTAGAGACCAAGACCGTGTATGTTATGTCCATCGAAATCTATGCTGTACAAGCTGACGTATATAGCTACTACACCGCCGCATACCCCAGTATCGATCGACACGTCTACGCCGAGACCCTACCATCTTCAGCCAATCTTGCCGATTTCAAGCCAAACCCAATCGCAATCACCGATGCTGCTAATCCTGGATACTTTGAAGTTTCGTTCTCCCCTGGGGCAAAATACTATGTTCTCTCGTACCGCGGTCCAAAGGTACCATGGCAGAGGATGGTGGAGGCTACCGATGTTGAGGGCAGCGGTATCGATTTCTTGCTTGAGGGGAACCAGCAATTGAACGATACTCTTGCTGAGTTCATGGCTCCTCTAGTGACGAGATCCACGTTCGAGCATGATGGTATAGGTCAGTCACTCGAGACATTGGATCCTATTTTATGATTGACAAGCAGAAATGAACATGCTGGAAATTCTACCTCCAGGAATCGATACGTCGGGGCGAAAGAAGTATCCGGTGCTCTTCCGAGTGTAAGGCTCTCAGGTCCACTTCCGATCTTAATGAAGCTGACTCGCAGATATGGCGGTCCAGGTTCTCAACTTGTTTCAAACCGGTACGAACGAGATTGGCAATCTTACTTAGCCTGCGAGAAGAAATACATTACCATTATCATCGATGGTCGTGGGACTGGATATAGGGGTAGGGAATTCAGGAATCCAATCAAGGACAATCTGGGTTATGTGGAGGTTCTCGATCAGGTTGCGGCTGCTAGAGAGGTTGCTAAGCGACGATATGTCGATCGAGATCGAATAGGAATCTGGGGCTGGGTACGTTCGACATCTGTCCATGATTTAAGGGGTGGAGCTGATGATATAGAGTTATGGTGGATTCATGACTTGTAAAACTGTCGAGGCTGATTCCGGCGTCTTCTCACTTGCTAGTATGTCACTTTTCCTTGGCGGATACGATCAAGAGACTGACAGTCAGTGGCGGTAGCCCCAGTTACCAATTGGTTATTCTACGATTCGGTCTATACCGAAAGATACATGAACACCCCATCTCTAAATGTCGATGGGTACAACACAGCCTCTGTCCTAAATGTCTCGTCATTCAACGACGTCAACTTCCTTCTCGCCCACGGATCAGGTGATGACAATGTCCACTACATGAACAGTGCTAGTCTGCTCGACAAGTTTACACAAGAGAAAGTTAGGGGGTTCAGATTTAGGATGTTTACCGATAGGTAAGTTTGTTCTTGCTCGACGACATTCGAAGGGAAAGAGGTAGCTGATAGTAGTCACCATGCTATGGATGTTAGAGGGGCTTACCGAGAATTGTACGAAATGATGACTGAATTCCTTGATGAGAAATGGGGAAGAGGGGGAACTGTTAGGGGAACATAGACATGGACACTGAATGACTGCAATGTCTTCTGTAATGATCTTGATGATTTGACACCGATGGTGTAAATTACGTTGCATAGTATGATAGCACGACCTGCATGCATTGATTGCGCTGTAAGATACGTATAGACTGTACTGACTTAACACTGCTGATATACTACAAGCTATTTTACAAACTACACAGTCGACGTGGGACGAGTGGGTACAGCACTATCGGGTCGATGTAGCGGTATAGCCTCGTATTCATTCGGTAGACTTGGAGCTCGAACTCGAATACTCAATCGACGAAGAAGAGGCATGGCCGATCCTCTTCTCTCGATTGCGTGGCCGAAACGAATCACCGATTCGAGACTATCCGCAACGAAAGCTTTTGAGTATGAGATCAGACTTGGGATCCCTTGTCGCAGACCGCCAACTTGGAATGCTTCGCCTGGCATTACTGAAGATTTCGGTCGCCGCCACCACTGCTTATCAGCCTCTGTGTCACTGCTTTGTGAGATCGGGAAGCTCACCTTCAGAGTCAAAGAACTGAGGACAACCGAAACACTGGAGAAAGCCATAGCCAGAGCAGCCATCATTGGGTGTAGATGGATATTCCACGGTAAGAAGAAACCCATCGCGAGAGGAATCATGAGGATGTTGTAACAACAAGCCCAGAGTAAATTCGCCTTGATTTTCGTAAATATCGTTCGACCAAGATCTAGAGCGGCGACGACATCCAGTAGATCCGATCGCATAAGGACGACATCAGCAGCTTCGATAGCTACTGACGTTCCGGAGGATAAAGCGATTCCAAGTGAAGCAGCTACTAGAGCTGGTGAATCGTTGATTCCATCTCCGACCATTGCTACCCCGCCTCCATCTCTAGCCATGAGATCCTGGACAATCTTGGCTTTGCCTTTAGGGCTGACTCCGGCATATACGTCTTCTTCGTCTATTCCTACTTCCTTCGCTATTGCGTGAGCGGTGATGGCAGCATCACCAGTAAGCATAGTCACTGAGATACCCATATTCCTGAATGCCTGGATAGCTTGTGCCGAAGACGCTTTCGGAGAATCGGAAAGAGCCAAAGCCAGCATAGGGATGGGGGTATTGTCACGGACAATGGAAACGAAAATGACTGTTCGGGCGGCCTTCATTTGTTCAGCTTCGAAGTCACGTAATAATGCGGGAAGGCTGATTTCGCCGAATGCTTCAGACGATTTCGTGTCGGATGCCAAGATATGATCGACTTTGCCAACCCGGATGGTCTCTTCTCCTCGACCATTGGCGAGTCGTACTGTCGCCTCGATTCCTTGCCCAGTGATACTATCGAATTCCACGACCTCACCATTGGGGGGCAACAGACGTGCGTTTGAAAGCGTCTCGCGTCCATGAGATGCAACAGCGATTGCGAGAGGGTGTTCGGACTTGGCCTCGGCCAAGGACAACATAGCCAATACCGTATGACGTTGTAGTGGAGCCGCAGCTGTAGTGAGAGAAAGTGTCTGGGCGGTATCGGTTGTCGAGTGTGATTGAGCCGTACCGAGGCTCGCCGATGGGGCCCAGGCGACAGCAGTGACTTTCATCTTTCCTTCTGTAACGGTGCCCGTCTTGTCCAATACAACCCTTCTGACGTCCTTGCATGCTTCCAACGCCTTTCCGCCTTTGATCAATATACCATTGTTCGCACCGACACCGGTACCAACCATGACTGCCGTCGGGGTACTCAAGCCCAGAGCGCAGGGGCAAGCGACAACGACCACCGAGATACATAGCTTGAGGCATACACCGAATTTCGATGCTCCTTTCATTTTAAAGACGTCCGGTAGGTTCCCAGTGGAACTGAGTAGCGAGATGATCATCCATCCTGAAAAAGTCAAGAGCGCCAGAGTAATGACGACGGGTACGAAGACACCCGCCACTCGATCGGCGAATGCTTGAATGGGTGCTTTGGACGTTTGAGCATCTTCAACCAATTTGACGATCTGCGATAGTGCCGTATCAGATCCAGCACGAGTGACTCGGAATGTGATACTACCGAGTCCGTTGACCGTGCCGCCAATGACCTGTGATCCGACTGATTTCGGCAATGGGACAGCTTCTCCGGTGAACATCGATTCGTCTACCGAGGTCGAGCCTGAAATAACTTCACCGTCGGCCGAAATCTTTTCACCAGGGACAAGTAGTACGATATCGCCAACTTGAACAAGTTCAGTTGGAATCTTCCGCGTCGGGCCCGACAAGTCAACTGTCCCATCCTCAGAGCTGTGGTCGACGTATATCGTAGCGGAAGATGGAGTAAGGGCCATAAGATCGGTCAAAGCGGCCGAAGTCTTGCCCTTGGCTAGATTTTCGATATATCGTCCGAGCGAGACGAAAGTGATGAGCATAGTCGACGTGTCGAAGAATGTTTGAGGGTTGTAATCAGGATCAGAAGAGAACATGGCGAAGAACATCGCAGCGACCGAGTAGATAAAGGCAGATGAGGTACCGAGAACAACCAGAACGTCCCTGATTTGTTAGCTAGGCATGGGATTAAACATATCAAACTCACATGGTAGCAGCACCATGCTTGAGCGACTTGTAGGCATTCTCGTAGAATCGCCTTGCCAGCCAAGTCTGGACCGGTATTGTCAAACACAGACAAACGAGATCTCCAAGGTATATTCCAGTAAACAATTTCCACATTGTCCAGCCCATCAACCAATGCGGTAGATACATTGCCATCATTCCCACGAAGAAATTCGGCAGAGCGAAACATAGCGAAAGAAGAAATGTCCTCTTCCACTTTTGCGTCTCTTTATGCTTCTGAAGTGATGAGACTTGCGAGTTGTTGTGGGTAGAGTTGGGGAGGAATGTAAGGTGCGGATAGGCGGATGCTAGAGTATCGACTATTGTCCGTAGTGATATCAAGGTTGGTGTATGTGAGAATTGGAGCTGAGAGTGGGGATATGGAAATGAAACACCTTGGACTCCTGCGAGGGATTCGACGGACATGACTATCGAGTCGACAAAGTCCGCATTTTCCAGCCTAGAGAATTAGCTAGCACTCTCTGGTTTATATCTTATCTAACATACCCATAAACCCTCAGCTCTACATGAGCGACCTCACTCTTCTCGACTATCTCAGCGTCGAATCCTACATCCTCAATCTCATCCGCGATCTTCTTATCCGTCCACCGCTCCCCATACTCATTCACATAATCCTCGTCATACTCCACCACTCCCCGCTCAGCAAGCAGCGAGATCTGCACCGTCGAAATACCAGGCATCTTCGTAAGCTGACCTTCGATAGCAGCTACACATGCTCCACACTGCTTGATCAGCTAAGACCAACACAAGAGTCGAAGTAGCTCACAGTCATTCCTCCGACTTTAAGCTCTACCCTCCGGGTATTTAATGCTCCAATGACTGATTTACTGCTCTCGCCATTATACGTCGAATCCTCTGAGACGGGTAGATAGTTGATCTTGGGCGAGAACAAAGATGACAAAGGACTATGAGCGACTAGGTTACTCAGCAGTCCCGAAGCTGAGGTATTCCGCTGATGGGTCGATCTCAGAGGTGAAGACGGGACCGAGAGTGACATGACGGGGCGAGTCTGAGAGAAAGAGTTGTATCAAGAATGTAAATGCGAATGTCGTCGTATCCAATCTAATGTGTCTGGCTGGATCCTTTGCCAAGGCGGAGTACGTATCAAGGGTCTGTCGTCAAGTTTCAGAAGTGTATCGTGTGTAATGGAGCCGGTCGCTCGTTTATTGATAGATGTTCGCACCACGTCGAGCGCTTTATTGAGCCGAACGCCGTTCGATAGCTGTAGTTTATGAGTGTAAATGATGTATGCTATACTATTCTTCTATTGATGGCTTGAAATACCTCTGGTCCACTCTTATCCGATTAGGGTAACTTGAGTAATATCGGTGGCAAATCGCAAATCAGGCACGGTTGTAAACTGGGCGAGATGATGGCGAGGGAATAAGGTTGAGACAGTGCAGGTGAGATAATGGAGTGGAGCTGCAAGCAACGGCAAGGACGTGGTACATCCACAAAGCTCAGCTATGAGGTTGTCAACAAAGCCCCAGGCAGATTTTAAGCTAGAATGCGATTCGTACATCTATCATCGCCGATAGACCCCGACCAGCGAGGCTATTATTCTACAACATAACTTGACTATACCAACTATGTGGTCTGAGTAGATCATACCAGGTCCAAGCTTATGAGTCGATTCGGCATCGCTCCCAGAGGTATCCAGGGCCCATGCTCATTCTTTCTGCGTAATCTCGGTTGTGACTTTGCTCGAGCCAATCTCAGCCTCTTTCGACGTAACGACCAGCTTCCTTCCGGTATGGCTTCCATGTCGGGTAACATTTCGTCCTCCAATATCGAAGATAGTGATATACAAGAGTACGACAGTTGTCGATCACGGGCTGGGCTATTGACTGTGGGTGGTAGTTGGGCAGAACGAGATCGGACCCGAGGTCGTCGAGTCAGCGGAGATTGTAATGGCTCAATCTTTGGCCTGGTGTGTTCGGTCGCTGAGGTGGACGGAGACGGCGAATTTGCTGCGCGTGCTGCGGCTGACCGGAGCGATGATGCCCTCGGTGGGGGAAGAGGTGGAGCCTGTCCTAATGAGGGTAAGGATGTCGACGACGGTTGTTTCGTTCCTATGGCTATCGGTGCTTCTACAGATGTCAAGGATGTGGATGATGCAAGCCCATCGTCCGAGGACAATAGAGATTGTTCCAGCGAGACCAACGATGTTGTGGATACCATCTTATGATCCGTAGGAATCGACTGACCACTACGTTCCTTTCGGGAAGACCGTCGAGGTGGTATAGGCGGAGGTGGACCGGCGACATGGGCGAGACAGGCTTGCATCTCAGTCACGCTGATAGTATTTTGTCCATGCAGAACCGCCAAGGTCCCTGGTATCGTCGAGAGTGGGAGCTTGTTCCGAGTTGCGGTCGGATTGAACGGCGGTATCAGGTATATAGGCGGGACATAGCGTTCGAGCATACAAGCTGGTATTACGGGGGAATCATCCGGCAGGGCGGCGGGTAATTGATCGGTCTCGTCTATCTCGCAAAGTGATGGGGCTGGCGGCAGTGCTTTGTCTATACGTCTCCGAGGCGAGCCGAGCAATGGGAGTGGTTTGTCCAGGAGTACTGGGGAGGTTGCCAGCGGTCTTGATCGTTGTCTCGGTGAAATTTGATATGGCTGTTGTTTGGGAAGTGACGAGATCCGAGAAGGGAATGCCGGGCTCTTGAATTTGGGATCAGATGGCTTTGGTGTCTTATCCTGCTGATCAGCTGCAATGACGTGGACGAGATGAGCAAGTAGGACAACTCACCAAGTCAATCCACCAGTTCCCCGGCTTACCGTCATCGAGCATAATCGAATCAATCGACCTATCCTTCCCATCTTTGCCCTGCCCGAAGATGACCACATCGTCCTCAATGATGCTGCATTCACTGATTGACAATGACAAACGGTCCAGACGGGGTGTATGAAGTGCGCTCCATCCCTCACTTGACTGCGTTGATGAGCGTTGTGTGCTGAGTGAAGGCGCGATAGAGGTCGAAGAAAAGGAATTAGGGATAGATTTATCGATGTATATTGTACTGAGGTCAATGGGGCGTGAAGGTTGTGAACGCGAAGGACCAGCTTGAGCGTTCATCCTTGATTATCGTTGTATTGACGTTGTAGGCGTGATTGGCGTATCTAGCGTTGTATACCAATATTATGCCCAAGTGTGTAGAGCTATGCAGTGGATGTCAGGGTGATATACCGATTCCATCTATTGATTACGACCCCAGAGCAGACACTCGGCAGCGGGGGACCTTAATTCTTGCCCGATGATGCTGCTGCGACTTTGTGTCTTGAACTTCGTATCGTCCGGTGGACTTCGAGATCCGATTTCACTAATTGAAGAGTGTTGAGCGATTGATGGTAAGATATACTCGACAAATCCACACACTATCTTCTCGCCTACATTAGGACCCATGCATGAGCTTACCCATCTACCCCTCTGTAGCCGCAGTCGAGGAGTACGAAAAAGCGAAAGATTAACTCTAGATCAGGAACCGGGTTGATGGTAGGACAGGGTATTTCGAAAAAGAGGGTACTCAATTTACCACTATACAAGACGCGTCGACGCGTAACTTAGCTTCAATTATCATATCTACAAGCTCAAGAAAGGGCAAGGTACATGTGAAGGTACATAGGCCTGAGTCCGAGGGTGGTCGCAATTGTGACATGATGCATGGCCTTTCTATCGAGAATTTACAAAGCGTAGCTGATTTGGACCCATTATTCGCTTGCCATGAGCGGCTCATGCTCGTCAGATAGGACTGGATTACCGAAATCATCGACTCCCAATCGCTTTTGCCGCTTGTGCCAAGCAATACAGATTACCTATCGAGTCAACTTTGCGCAACTTTGTTCCCACTAGTCGGTGATTTACGAGAAGTGCGGCCTGCATGGCTCCGGATACTGCGAACGGGATCCAGCTTGTCCAATTCGTCCCTGGTGTGACAGCAATGCTGATCACAAACAACACGGTCCCAGGAACTTGGATCGCCATCGTACTCAGACTAAGCGCTCCAATCAGGCCCGCATTGTATGTCATGTAAATCTGAGGTGCGTATTGCAGGACAGCAAGGATCGTTCCGGATATACCGAGGAATATAGCGAGTTGATCGAGCGACACCACGGACGCTTTCTGCTGTACAAGTGGAGTGAGGACCAAGAGTGTGAGAAGAGATCTGTAGAAGTCAAGCTCTGGCTCTGGCTGTGACTCGAGACCCGAACGTACAGGTGAATGGCAACTACCCAAGCTAGAGTTACTGCCAATCTCCATTCAGGTGTTGTCCCTATACTCGTCTGGACCGGTCGACGGTACCCGTTTATCCTCTCTTCAACTATACTTGTTGTGTCCTCTGGATCCGTACGAGTCTGCTCCGTCGCAAGCGCTCCGTAGCCTGTCGGCGGCGTGCCCAACGGAAGTACCCGTTGATACTTGAGATGCCGGGGGAAGTAGACCAGATATAGTATCAGGCTAGATGTCAGCCTGGTGTAACTGAGCAAGACTGACATCAAAGAGAACAAAAACCATTGTAGAGCGACCTGAGCGAAGCCGAGAAGACGAGCAAGACAGCTCATGCCAGACTAGGTGTCAGTGAGACATATTTATATGCACATGGCTCGGCTCATGACTTACTACATCCTTACAGCATCTCATGGCTGGCCACGTGAAGATGAGAAGATTGAGCATGGCCGAAGCAGACGAGGTCGCTCCCAGTAGGAGATACCACTGCTGGTCAGCTTGTGATCTGTGGACGACAGCTTACCGGTGAGAAGCCCTCTGAAGTGCCAGCTCGGATGATACGAAGGTGCTTCATTGTCAGCTACTAGCTAGGACATGTTTCGACCAGCTGACTTGGGGCAGATAGCTAACGACGAGGCCTGCACATAGCCCGATGGACAGTATCAAGGCGCGGACGTCATACCCCTGTAGTCAGCTTCGAGGACGAGGCACACTCACATCCGGACATTGAACACCAGGAGGTAAATCCGGTCCGCGCATCATGTCGATCTAAGCCAAGTTGAGAAGTTGATAATATGCAGAAGCGAGCTGGACTGTATAGGATAGAGTACAAAGGACAGGTATGCCAAGTGAAGTGGAGGTAGTCCAAGCGGAGCCCGGTAAGCCGGTTTAGCGATCTATCGTACTCCTTCACTTCGTCCTCTAAACATGGGCTGCGCCGGTGTCGCAGAGAGTGGGTGAATCTCCCAACGATCACAAAGTACGATAGAGATTTTAGGGGGCCCTCAAAAGCAAGATGAGCGGGGCGGGTTCGCGTCCACAGGGTCACGTATGGGCGTGGTACTCTTACGCCTTCGCTGCTGAAGTCTTTTCAGCGGTCGGCATCGTAAGTTGCTCGGTCCTGTCACACCTTCAATAGCTAATACCAGGCCATTTTTCTGCCTATCACACTTGAGAGTGAGGATGATAAATCGAGTTGGGATTCGAGCTGACAGGTAGAGATGGCAAGAGATATAGGATACGTTTCACCGGACCACGCGTCACGATGCGAGGAGATAAATGGGGAGGATATGGACGACGGTCGGTGTGAAGCTCGGGTATTGGGTATATGGGTCGACACTGCTTCTTTCAGGTGAGTTGAGTGAAGTTGCCAACTGGGTGGCTTAGCTGAAGCGAATAGCATGTATGTCAAATCGATCGCTGTACTTGCACAAGTACTCTGCATTGTCTCCTTTGGACCACTCGCAGATTCTTGTGAGCTTAGCCCGTATTTCATGGACAGAAGGCTGATCTACAGCGTATTGGCGAAAGCGTCTTCTAGTCATAGCAGCATACACCGGTTCGATTACCTGTGCCCTTATCCTTCTATTTCCATCTTCCCCACATACCTATATTCCCATCCTGACCGCTGTCCTGACAATCATCGGAAACGCAGCATACGGTACCAGTATCGTCTGCGCCAACGCCTTCCTACCCGGCTTAGCAAGGGAAGATGCAGCGGTTCATGCCGCCTTTCAAGCTCTCCCGGACGTAGAGGAAGACCCAAATCTCGAGCTATCCCCAACCCGAGCCAGTATGGATATTGAAGATGAAGGGCGACGGCTGCTGCCATCTCCAATCCCCGAGGTAGCAGCATCTGTTATTTCAGCAATCTCTACTGCCGAGTTGGCCCATATGCCGGTCTCACCTTCGGACGCAAGAACTGCACACGCACACTACAATGCCCTACTATCTGTGACAACCTCTAGGATATCGTCAATGGCCACCGCCTTAGGATTTCTGTCTGGGGTCTCAGTTTTGGCGCTCCTCATCATCCCAGTGACGCTCATGGGCGGGACAACGTCTTCCCTTCGATTGGCTGTAGGCGTGAGTGCGCTGTGGTGGGCGGTTTTCACTATCCCAGCCTGGAGGGGTCTTCCGAGCGGTACTGCGTCGAAGGAATCAGGACGTAGATCAAGCGGAATCGGGTTGAGTCAAGGTTGGAAGCGGGTAGGGGGGATGATCAAGCCTAGTGAAATCAGGCAGCTGCCTAACCTGTTCACTTTTCTCCTAGCTTGGATATTCCTTTCGGATGGTAAGCCCCCTCTTCTCCTCAATTGTACAGTGATTGATGATCAGGTTTCCATACGACAACATATACAGCAATCCTTTACGCATCTTCGACACTAAAGATGAACCCATCCAAAATCATAATCATTGGTGTCCTAGTCCAGCTCGCAGCTGTCATCTCGTCATTACTGGCCCCGAAGTTGCAGAAGAGACTGGCGATCTCGAATCAGCGACTACTCCTCTGGGTGATCCTACTTGCTGAGATCATACCGATATATGCCTGTGTTGGTCTGATCCTCCCTTTCGGAGGCCTGAGGACGGAGGGCGAGATGTATGTCGCCGCAACTTGGTTTGGACTGGTGAGCTGTCTCGAAACGTTGCTAGATCATCAACTGATATTGAGCTATATGGCCCTTTCCAGAGCTACAGTCGAGCTGTATATGCTGAACTTATTCCACCAGTATGGGCTCTTACTCAGGTTCGGCTCAGTTGCTGATGATTAGGACCACGAATCATCGTTCTTCTCCTTGTTCGCCCTGACCGATAAATCAGCTTCATTCGTTGGACCAGCAGTCGTCGGTCTCATCTCCGACCTAACGGGGAATATACGGAATGGTTTCATTTTCCTGCTCATCATGCTTGCTGTTCCAGTACCGGTCCTGCTCAGGGTCAGGACACAAAAAGGGAGGGAGCAAGCCATCAAATATTCGATGGCCAAAACTACGTCGAATAGGGGCCCAGCCTAGATCCAATAGATCGACCAGCGATGGCTGTTGTATATTACCCTTCCATAAGTGAGAAACATCATCTATGCATGAACCAAAAACGATACAACCTGACGGACGTCTAATGATTTTAGACTTATTCGACAAGGGTTAACTCTTTGGTACGGTTCTGGGCGTAAATGTCCTTGTATAAATCCCAAATCCTGATCTATCAGCTTCACTATTCCGGATACTCGAAGATGAGAGCTGACCTCATGAGCTCCTCTATGTACAATTGCTGCAACTCTTGGACATGCTCGTCGGAGGGGTTCGAGTCCTTCCTGACGTGAATAGGTCGGCCGACTATTGATCAGATCTGATCCCGATGAAGAGATAGGACACATACCAACAGATACGATTGGATGTCGGAATGGCTGGATCGTTAGCTTCGCCTCAACAAGAAGGGGACAGCTTACCATAAACCCATAACTGTCTACCAAGGTCGTTAGCTCAAAAGTCAAGTCAGCTGATCAGGAACATACAATTGAACAATCTAGACGTCAGCTTGGAACTTTGTCGAGTCAAAGCTTGGTAACTTACCCTCGACCATAGAATAGTGGCAAAGTGAAGCCGAAGACATTCTGGAAATTCTTTTGTAACTTATACACTAACGAGCCCTTTTCATTTGCCCTACTGATTAGTTGAAGCTTCAAGAGGCAGTAGCTCCGAACGAACAATTGACCCCAGATCTAGCCATCAGCAACAGTTCGAACCTCTATCGGGTTACTCACATCATTCTCTCCAAAACTGAAGACTGGTACCAAATCCGCTCCAGCCCTGATTGCCATCTTAATAAACCCGTATCTCTTTTTCAAAGTCAAATCAGCCGTCCCGGGGTGCGCCGAAAGACTTTCTGCTGCTCCACCAACGACGATCGTAATAGCGCTACCGGGACCTTGAGAGAGGATGTTGTGGCATGATGATTTAGAGACAGAGGCTACTCCGTGGAGCATCATCAGGTCTCTGTAGAATGGGATTTTGAAGTTGGAATCTGAATGTCAGCTCATCCCATATCAAGGAGCCGCTAGAGCAGCTTACCGAGGGTGAGCAGATGGGGTAAAATGCCGGGAAAGTAATCTGAGAAACCGGTTCCTTCAGTTGCAAAGGTTGCAAAAGCGCCCCTATTCGGTCAGCTTGGCGACAGATATGTGATGAGATTTCCAACTTACATTCCGATAATACCATGTGGATGATAACCGAATAGATAAGGCCTATCAGGCGGTAGGTCCGCTTCCTGCCAGGTCAGCTCGATCCTGTCGTCGCGGCAGCATAACCAACCTTGACAATACTACAAGGATAGTATTCTGCCCGTCAGCAAACTTTGACTGCCACAGATGAAAGTACTCACGGGCAAAGTACTTCCAGATAGGATGTCTCCTAGCCCACTGTTTTGGCCTTCCACCTCTCAAATGGGCTCTATCAAAGACAATCCAGGTCGCGTAGGGAACGACGAAGAACCACATTCGTGGGAAAGAGCAGATCATCAAGAAGCAGAACAGAGAAATTGGGAGCAGGAGTGCCCAGAGGGCTACAGCGGCTGTCTGGAGACGTCGG
>Ga0265780_10004579_pt1 | contig 17746 bp, 13 predicted proteins | sample P1T30metagenome_FD_192432 | JGI IMG/M metagenome (GOLD analysis project Ga0265780, IMG submission 192432) | Plant litter microbial communities from East Loma Ridge, Irvine, California - P1 T30 | ecosystem: Environmental > Terrestrial > Plant litter > Unclassified | place: USA: California...
GATGCAAAACCACAAGGGTGATTTTGTGGGAATTGCAGGGAAAGTTTTTGGAGGGGTTTAAAGGCTCGAATATCGGCTACCCGTACAACTTCCGTCGGCTTTAAAACCGTCGTTCCCGCGCAGGCGGGAACGACGGTTTCAAGGCTGGTGGCGAGAATAACGCAGGCACTGCGAAGGCACCGGGGCTTACCCCGGCGCCAGCGCCGCCAGCACCTGCCCCTTCAGCGCCTTGATCAACGCCGTCTCATCCGGCGGCACGCCCTCCGGCGCCTCCAGCGTGCGGTCCGCATAGAACAGGCCCAGTTGCGCCTTGCCCACCACCAGCGGCAGCACGATGAAGCTCTTCGCATCCGGCAGCAGCTTGCGGTGCCAGTCCGGCAGCAGATCGCGGATCTTGGGGCTGGCCGCGTCCGAGATCATCAGGTCGGCATCGTTTTCCATGGCCAGGTGGAACAGGTCACGGCTGGACGCCACCGGGAAGGTGAAGCCGCCCTGCATTCTCGTGCTGTCCTCGCCCAGCGCCACCCGGGCGCGGAACTGCCCTGCCCGCGCATCCTTCAGGCACACGGTGGCGAAGCGGAAGCCCAGCGCCCCGTACAGGGTCTCGAGCACGGCCAGCACCACATCGTTGACCTTGCCGTGGCCCGAGGCGCGCAGCTGCGTCACGTCCTGCACGCCGGCCAGCAGCAGCTCGCGCGCGTTCTTCGGCTTGCCGCTCGGGTGCTGGCCCTCCTGCTCCGCTTCGCCGGCGTCCAGCGTGGCCAGCAGCAGCACGTTGGGCAGGCCGTTATCAAGCTCCTGCGGGGCGCTCTTGGGCGCCGGCTGCATGTTCATGCTCTCCAGCAGGCTGCGCATGCCGTCCTGGGCCGCCGTCATCAGGGCGTCCATGCGGCGCGCGTCGAGGTCGAGCGCCTCGCCGTAGCGGCCCAGCAGGGCTTTGGCTTCCTGCGAGCCGACCGGCTCGTGGGTCTGGGCCAGCAGGCGCGCCACGTCCAGGCTGAAGGAGGCGACCTGGCGCATCCATTCACCGCGGTTGGCCGCCACCTTCACCGCGGTGGGCGGCAAGGCGTTCTGGGCGCGCACGATCATGTCCGGGATCTTCCACTCGCCCAGCACCGCCTGCGACAGCGCATCGTAGCTGCAGCCGAGGATCATCTGCGAGGCCTGCCCCACCGTGTGCTTGCCGCCCGCCACCAGGGCGCCGATCTCGCGGTAGCGCTCGTGCGCGTGGCTGGCCACCAGCAGCGGACCCAGGTTCTTGAACAGCGCGCAGATCGCCGCCTCTTCCGCGCCCTGGAAGAAGCTGTGGCGCGCCATTTCGCGGCCCACCAGACTGGCGCACAGGGCCGCTTCCAGCTCCACCCGCACGCTGCCGGCGTGTTCCGAACTGTCGAGGGCGTCGACCAGCAGCATCGCCAGGGCGGTGGCCTTGACGTTGTCGAAGCCGAGCAGGGAAATGGCGCGCGAGATCGTCGTCACCGGCGCGTTCGAGATGGTTCGGTACTGGACCGTGTTCGACAGGCGCAGGATGCGCTGCGTCAGCGCCGGGTCGGAGACCACGTAATAGGCCAGGTCGTGGGTGCCCTGGTCGTCGCTGGAAGCCATCTCGACCACGCGGGAAATCGAGGCACCCAGCGCGAACATTTCCTCGTCGCCGCAGACCTTGTTCATCAGGGCCGCGCGCACGCGGCGGGTCGCGCCTTCCGGCGCCTGGGGGGAATCGAACATCTTGTCTTATAAAACCCGTATCGGCCGTCAGCCGGCTGCCTGGAGCGCCGCCGGCCGGGTCGCGCGCCCCTGACCGTTGCGTTCGTATTTCTTGAGGATTTGATGGTGCAAGGCCGACAGCGCGCCCAGCTTCGGGTTGCCCGGATCGAGTTTGCGTACGTTACCGATCAGGCCGGATATTTGCGTGCCGAGCCTGTCGTCCCAGCCGTCGTGCTCGAGGCAGCGCAGCACCGCCAGCGCGGCGTTGAAGGCGACCGAGGGATTGTTCGGCAGCTTGGCCGAGGCTTCCAGCATCAGCGCGACCGCGCCCTGGTAGTCGCCGCTCCTGGCGCGCGCGGCGCCGTCGGCCACCAGGTCGACCACGTGCTGGCGGCTTTCCTTGGCCAGGGTGCGCGCCAGGTCCGGGAAGCCTGCGCCCTCCAGCACGCCCATGGCGCGCGCCATGGCGGCGTCGCCGGAAGCGTTGCGCATCACTTCGCGCACGATGTCGGCGCCGCCCTCTTCCATATTGTTTTCCAGGCAGGTGCGGGCCAGCTCCAGCTTCAGTTCGCTCGACAGCGCCGGCGCATCCTTGCTGGCGGCCAGCGCAGTGGTGAGGGCGTCGTTCAGGCGCGTCTCATTGCCGGTAAACTCGTGCAGCAGCGCCGAGGAAATCGCGCTGCACAGCACCGTAGTCGGCCGCCCGCCCATCGAGCGGTCGAGGTCGCGGATCACCGAAGCGGCCGCCACCGGATCGCCCTTTTTCACCAGGGTGCGCACCAGCTTGACGTGGTCTTCCGGGTCACGGAATTCGGAATATTTCGCCTTGTTGACCACCTGCTTGAGGAATTTTTCGGCGGCCTCGTTGTCGCCCGCCTCGAAAGCGGTTTCGCCCAGTGTGCGCAGGCGCCGCACCGCATGCGGCGACACCGCCACCGCATCGCTCAGCACCGCCTGCGACTTGCCCAGCTCGCCCACCGCCGCGTGGGTGCGCGCCAGCCAGTCGTAGGCGTCGACGAAGTTCTTGTTGGAGTCGACCAGCTCTTCCAGCATTCCCCTGGCTTCGTCGAACTGCTTGCGCAGGAACAGGGTTTTCGCCAGGCCGAGTCTAGCCCAGGCAATCGCCTTCACCTCGATCAGCTTCCGATAGATCGGCTCGGCCAGTTCCGGCTCGCCCAGGAAGATGTGCAGCTCGGCGCGCAGGCGCAAGAAATCCACCGCATGGCGCGGGTGCAGGCGCTCGCCCTCGATACAGGCGTCGACCGCCTCGCGCTGGTCGCCCGCTTCCATCAGGGTGTACACCGGCATGAAGGCGCTGCGCTTGTCGAGGGCGCGCGCGATGCGGTCCAGCAGGCGGTCGGCGGTGAAGGGTTTCAGCACGTAATCGGTGGGCGCCAGCTCGGCGGCGCTGACCACCTTGCTATGGTTGCCCTCGGCGGTGACCATGAAGAACATGGTCGACAGCGGCATCAGCTTATGGTGGCGCACGTCTTCCAGCAGCTGCTGGCCGTCCTGGCCACCCTCGAGGTCGTATTCGCACAGCACCATGTCGAAGTTGCGCAGACCCAAGTGCTTGACCGCCAGGTTGGATGAACTGGCATGCTCGATGCGCGTCAGCCCGCACATGTTGAGCATGCTGTGGATATTGGCGCGCATGCCCGCGTGGGGCTCGATGATCAGGGCCGTCAGGCCTTCCAGTTCGTTCATTCCGGTTTTTTCCGTAAGCCTGCGTTGGGCATGGCAGCTGCTGCATGGGCGTGCTGCATCGGCCCAGTATATTACGGCTGAGGAACGAAATAGTTAAATTGGGTATGGACGCGGCAAGAAGCTGGCGCCGCTGTGCGGAAAGTGCGGAAAATGAGACAGCATCAAGGCGCGAAAGCGGCCTGGCGCAAGGGCATGCGGCGGCCGTCGATGCATTCGGTCTTGTCGTCGCCAACGATGATGTTCTGATAACGCACTTCGTACTTGCCGGCGGCCAGGGCGTCGATCACGAAGGTGGCGCGCGGCTGCACGTAGGCATGGCGCACGTTCGAGCGGCGGTCGAGATCGTACAGCTTGACGAACACCGGCGAGGCATTCGCGCTGTTGTCGATCGCAACCTGCATCTCGCTGCCGCTGTTGCCGACCGGGTAACCGGGCAGATAGCCGGACTCGGCTGGCCAGGGCTCGCCGCTGGGGGCGTTCAGGGTCTGCAGATCGGTGCCGCAGTCGGGCGCGCGCGCCGGCACCACCAGCTGGGTTACGGCCAGCGCCTTGATCTCGGGCGGCGGGCCCTTGGGTTCGTTGCCGGAGCGCCGCGCCCAGCCCTCGGTGCTGGCGTCGGCGCCGAGCTCGTCGGGACGGTCGGCGGCTTTGGCTGCGGCCGCCGCGGGGTTGGCCGGAGTTGCAGCCACCGGCGCCGGCTCGGGCTTGCCGGCCCAGGCCAGCATGCCGGGCAACAGGCTTGGGGGCTGGTCCGTCACCAGCACCGTCGCGGCCACGCCCAGCAGGAAGCAGGACGCCAGGCCCAGCCACCAGCGCGGATCGCGCAGCAGGCGCGCGCGCGGACGGCGCTCGTCCGGCGTGCGCGGCTCCCAGTTATCCGGACGCGGGCGGCCGGCGGGCTGGCCGGCGGCGCTCTCCTCGGCCAGCCACTCGACTTCCCACTCTTCGGAGGCGATCCACTCGTCGTGCTCCTTGCGGCGCACCGGATCGGACAGGGTGTTGTAGGCGGTGTTGACGATCGCCATGATGCGGGCGGCCTTTTCGTCGCCCGGGTTCTTGTCCGGATGGTACTTCTGGCTGAGGGCTTTATAGGCCGCACGAACGACTTCCCCCGGTGCGCCGCGCGCAACCTTCAGGTTGTCGTAGTGGGTATGGATCTTGGCCATGGTCTCAGGGTAGGAATCTCGTCAAATATACATGCGATATTCGCCGATCCGGTTGTACAGCTTAGCCGGATTTGTGTCCAGAGCGCAAGATGTCAAAAATTCTACAAGCGATGCGTGCGATCCGCGCGCACGATTGCATCCGGCAAATCCACGTCCTTGCCCACCACCAGCACCTTGAACAACTCCCCCATCTCGGACGGCGACACCAGCTTCTGCACCGCGCGCGACTGCGGCAGGTAGTGCAGCGCCTGTTCCGGGTCGTTCTCCAGCAACAGTTCGCCAATGCCGCAGCCGAGCAGGAAGGAAGCCTGGTTCATGTAGGCCAACACCGGCAGGCCGGCTTCCTGGGACGCCAGCGCCATCGCCGTGAAGTCGACGTGGGCGGTGATGTCCTGCAGGCCGGGCAAATAAAAGGGATCGGGGTGCGAATGGTGGCGGTAATGGCACATCAGGGTGCCGCCCATGCGCTGGTCGAGGTAGAACTCGTGCGCCGGGAAGCCGTAGTCGAACAGGATCGCGGCGCCCCGCCCGCCTTCGAACATGCCGGCCAGCGAGGCCATGAAGCCCTGCGCCACCGGGTGGATTTCGGTGAGGTAGCCGTCCGGCAGGGTGTCGGCGTCAAGAATCTGGCGCGCCGCCTGGTCCGCCAGCGCTTGTGGCAGCGGGGCCTGGACGAAGGCGAAGGCGCCGTCCTGCACCGTCACCATCTGGCGCTGCCAGGCGCCGTCCTGGCGGATGATGAGTTCCACCGGCATCGCGTCCAGCACCTCGTTGGCCAGCACCACGCCGCTGAAGGCCTCGGGGAAACCGTCCAGCCACCGCACCTGCGGCAAATCCTTCAGATTTTCCTGCTGGCGCGCGCGCAATTCTCCCGACAGTTCGATGATGGTGTACGAGTTGATCTGCACGCCCATGCCGTCCAGGGCGGCGAGCACGTCGCGCGCCAGCTTGCCGGTGCCGGCGCCGAATTCGATGATGTCGGGCGCGCTTTGGGCGATAATAGCGGCGGCCGCGCGCGCCACCGCCGCGCCGAACAGCGGAGAAATCTCGGGCGCGGTAGTGAAATCGCCGCTGGCGCCCAGTTTTGATGCGCCGCCGCTGTAATAGCCGAGCCGGGGCGCGTACAGCGCCAGCTCCATGAAGCGTGAAAAGGGCATCGCGCCGCCGAGCGTTTCAATCTCGAGGGCGATCAGCTGTTGCAGGGAATGGGACGCGGCGAGCGCGTCAGGCGTAGGTGCGGGCAGGGACATATTCGTATTTTAGTAAATTCACGGCCACATCGTCGAACCATCACATCCATGTCTTCTTCCACTCACAGAAAAATCGCGCTGGTGACCGGCGCCGCCAAGCGCCTGGGACAGGCGATCGCCCTGGCGCTGGCCGATGCCGGGTGGGACATCGTCGTCCATTTCGGCCACTCAAGCGCGGAAGCGGAAGACACGGTCGGCCAGATCCGCGCCCGCGGGCGCGAGGCGATCGCGCTGCAATGCGATTTGTCGGACGCCGACGCCGTGCGCGCGCTGTTGCATAAAGCGAACAGCGACTTTGGAAAGGTCGGCTGCGTCGTCAACAACGCCTCCCTGTTCGATTATGATGCGGTGGCCGATTTTTCGGTGGCTTGCCTGGAGCGCCACATGCGCGTGAACCTGGCGGCGCCGATCCTGCTGGCCAAGGCCCTGCACGAACTCACGCCGGACGGCGAACAGGCGGTGGTGATCAACCTGCTCGACCAGAAGCTGTACAACCTCAATCCCGACTTCCTGTCCTATACCCTGTCGAAGTCCGCGCTCGACAGCGCCACCGTGATGCTGGCCCAGGCGCTGGCGCCGAAGCTGCGCGTGGTGGGGGTGGCGCCGGGACTGACGATGATCAGCCATCTGCAGACCGAAGAGGAATTCGCCGCGACCCACGCGATGTCGCCGCTGGGCGAATCGAGCCGGCCGGACGAGGTGGCGCAGGCGGTCGTGTTCGCCGCGGGAAACCGCGCCATGACGGGAACGACCTTGCTGGTCGATGGCGGCCAGCATCTGATGGGCATGAACCGGGACTTTAGTCTTATCAACAGGAATAGTTAATGTACATTCATCCGCGTTTGGAAAACTGCCGCCGGATCTTCATACGTGATTACCGTCTCGACATGGAGATCGGCGCGTATCCGCACGAGAAAAACAAGTCGCAATACGTCGTCGTGAACATCGAGTTCTGGGTGCCGCTGGCCTTGAATACCCCGGTCAGGGACGATATCGACGAAATCGTCAACCACGATTACGTCCGCCCCGGCATCCAGCGCATCCTCGAGCGCGGCCACATCAATCTGCAGGAAACCCTGTGCGACGCCATCGTCGAGCTGGTGCTGTCGCATCCGAAGGTAATCGCGACCCGTGTGACGACCGAGAAGCGCGAAGTCTATGCCGACTGCGCCTGCGCCGGCGTGGAAGTGTTCAAGTTCAAGGAAGCGCAGCAGTGAGCGGCGACGGCCCGCCGCGCTATCTCGACGCCAACCAGATCGTCTACCTGCCCGCCTGGGCCCGGTACGCGGTGATGGTGGTGCTCGGGGTACTGGCGCTGGCGGCCTGCGTGGCCGGGCTGGCGTTCTTTTTCTTCCCGGCCAACTACGACAAGATCACGCCCACCCTGTCGATCGCCCAGACCGCCGCCGGCGCCTTCGCGCTGGTGCTGTTCGTGCTGTTCGCCGAGCGCGAACTAAGCACCGACAAGCTGCTGCGCAAGACCGACGTCTTCCTCGAGCAGCAGATGCTCGACGGCCTGCGCAAGATCGAGATTCCCCAGCTGCGCCCTGGTGTCACGGTGCAGGCCGAGGTGGTGCGGCGCGCCAGCACCGTGCATGGCGGCCGCAAGGATATCTTCGGCGCCAACTACGATATCCGCCTGGACGACGTCAAAATGCGGATGTGGATCGGCATCAACGTCAAGCGCCTGAGCGTGATTTATTTCGTGAAAGTGGCGGACGCCGCGGCGGTCGACACCATCAAGGAAAAATTTCACTTCACCTTCGCGGGCGCGGCCAAGCTGGGCTACGACACCCATTACCAATTCGCGGACATCAACGGCGAATGCTTCGTCTCGATCTGGTCGACCGTCATGGCCGACCGAGTCATCCTCGGCAATCCTTCCGAGCAGCTCTTCTGGATCCAGGACGTCGCCATGATGACCCAATCCTTCATGCGCACCGCCGTCCGCGAACGGCTGGACGCGTACACGAGCATCGAACCCGGACCACTATGAACAGCATGACACTCGAATCGGTCGCCGACCTGGCGCCGGCAGACGACAAGAAGGCCGACAAGGCCGCCTACGAAAACAACAAGCTGCACAAGCGCCTGTGCCGCCTGGTCGGCCAGGCCATCGGCGACTTCAACATGATCGAGGATGGCGACAAGGTGATGGTCTGCCTGTCCGGCGGCAAGGACAGCTACGCCCTGCTCGACATCCTGATGACCCTGCGCGAGCGCGCGCCGATCCATTTCGACATCGTCGCCGTGAACCTGGACCAGAAGCAGCCGAATTTCCCGGCCGACATCCTGCCGGCTTACCTGGAAAAACTGGGCGTGGCGTTCCACATCGAGAACCAGGACACCTACAGCATCGTCAAGCGCCTGATCCCGGAAGGCAAGACCACCTGCTCGCTGTGCTCGCGCCTGCGACGCGGCATCCTGTATCGTGTCGCCGACGAACTCGGCTGCAACAAGATCGCCCTCGGCCACCACCGCGACGACATTCTCGAGACCTTCTTCCTGAACATGTTCTTTGGCGGCAAGCTGAAAGGCATGCCGGCGAAACTGGTGTCGGACGATGGCAAGCACATGGTGATCCGTCCACTGGCCTATGTGAAGGAAGCGGATACCGAACGCTATGCGGAAGTAAAAGGGTTCCCGATCATTCCTTGCGATCTGTGCGGCTCGCAGGAAAACCTGCAGCGCAAGCAGATCAAGGCGATGCTGCGCGGCTGGGAGAAGACGCATCCGGGGCGAGTAGAGAATGTGTTCTCGTCGCTGTCGACCGTGGTGCCGTCGCATTTGCAGGATCGGGATCTGTTCGGCTTCGTGGATTTGAAGACGGATGGAGTGGCGAATCCGCTGGGGGATATCGCCTTCGATGAAGAGCCGTGCTCGACGCCGGCCAGCAATACGATTTCGCTGACGCAATTGTAGGGTGGTCGGCTTCGCCGAGCGCGCGTTCAAATATACGGTGATTTGACACGACGCGGCCGTTTCCACGCTGGTTGAACGCGCGGTCGGGAAACCCGACCACCCTACCAAACCCAAAAAAGAGGATGCCATGAGACTACCCGCCCGCCTGTTCCGCCACCTGTCCCTTGCCCTCGCCATGCTGGCGCCGGTCGCCGCGAGCGCCGAGCCGAGTGCGATCTATCTGGTGCGCCATGGCGAAAAGGCGAGCGAGAGCGGCGACCCGGACCTGACGGCCCAGGGTCGCGCGCGGGCGCAGCATGTCGGGATCCTGCTGGGGCGAGCCGGGGTCCAGCACATTTTCAGCACCTCGACCAAGCGCACGCGCCAGACGGCGGAACCGCTGGCGCAGCGGCTGGCGCTGGACGTGCAGCTGTACGATGCGCGCAATCCGCAGGCGCTGGTGGATAAAGTCAAAGGCTTGACGGGGGCGGTGCTGGTGGTGGGGCACTCGAACACGCTGCCGGAGCTGGTGCGCTTGTTTGGCGGGTCGCCGGGGGCGGATATTACGGGGAAGGAGATTCCGGAGACGGAGTATGACCGCTTGTATCAGCTGACGCGGGCGGCGAATGGTGGAGTGAATACGGTGTTGTTCACGACGCCGTAATGGTGGCGTCAAGCTAACCACCACCAACGTCGTTCCCGCGAAGGCGGGAACGACGGTTTTTCGGCTAACGGTGCCAGGCACTGCTATTGTCTGTCTTACGGCGCCACGTTCGTCCGCAACACCGGATACAACCTGAACCGCTCATCCCACGACGCATGCCGCATCGCGAAGAATTCCAGGCGCGCGTGCGGATTCTTGGCAAACGCCGCATCGCTCTCCAGCCGGCGCTTGAATTCCGCGGCCACTGCCGGATCCTTCAGCTGCTCGCGCGCCACGTCTTCGGCGACGTACTCCTCCATGTACTCTTTGCGCTCGTAGGCGTTGTTGAACAGGCCCCAGGCCAGCAGCGAGTCCGGCGCCTGCGGCTCGAACATCGCCACCACCAGGCGCGCCTTCGGCTGGTTGACCGGCACGTACAGGGAACCCGCCAGCACCGCGCGCGCTTCCGGCTTCCAGGCGCCTTCCACCGTCAAGCGCTGGTGCGATTCGAAGGAGGTGGCCCCAAAAGTGGCTTTATCGGCGCGGAAGGTCTCGGCCTCGACCTTCGGCAGCGGCTTGTCCAGTTTGCGGAACGAGATGCCGTGCAGCGCCAGCTTCGCCGCCACGATGTACGCATAGGCGGCCGGCACGATGTAGCCGGCGCGCGGCGCGGTGACTACCTTGTCGGCCACGACTTCCTCGCGCAGCGGCACGCGCCAGACCTGCGGCTTGCTTTCGTCGTAGCGGGTCATCGACATGCCCGAGATGTCGGACTGGGTGCGGGTGAATTCGTAGCCCTGGAACTCGACCATCTGGGTTTTGTCGGTGGTGCGGTAGGTCAGCGCAACCTCGGTGCCGGCCAGCTGCGATGCGCGCGCATCGGCGGCGCGGGCGGCGGCTTGCCAGGCGGCGCCGTTCTTCGCGACCTGTTCGAGGATCGAGATCACGGTGTTGTGGGTCACGCGCACGCGGGTCGGGTAATCCTTCCACGAGTGGGTTTCGACCAGCAGCGCCATGCGGTTACGCAGCGGGAAGTAGCCGGTCGAGAAGCGCGGGTCCGAGACGCTGTCCACAAAACCCGACATCGGGTCGTCGGTCTTGGCGAAGGACATGTAGTAGGACTGCGGCATCGAGCCCTGCTTGGCGATGTCGGCGATCACGTTGCCGCGCAGCGCCAGGCCGGCCTGGCGGAATGCCGGGTCGCCCGAGTACACCGGCTCGACCTGGATCGAGACGTCGTGCTGGAACATGGCGCCGTCGGTCACGTGCAGGTCGACGTAGGTCAGCGGATCCCAGGCGTTCACGAGTTTGAGCATCGCCCCCATCTCGGGCGCGTCGGCCTTCACGTAGTCGCGGTTCAGGTTGAAGTTCTGGGCGGTGGTGCGCCAGCCCATCTCGACCGGGCCGCGCTGGTTCGGGCGGTTGTACTTGCCGAAGCGCTCGTGGCCGTCGACGTTGAAGACCGGAACGAACACCAGCACCTGCTTGTCCAGCGCACCCTTGGCCAGCTTGCCATCCAGGGTTTCGCGCAGCGCCAGGAAGCCGGCGTCCTTGCCGTCGATCTCGCCCGCGTGGATGCCGCCCTGGATCAGGGTCACCGGCAGCTTCGCCTTTTGCGCGGCCTGCGGCGTAAACACGCCTCTGGCGTTGACGATCAGCGCCAGCATCGGGCGGCCTTCCGGGGTGCGGCCGAATTCCGTGCACTTGACCTGCTTCGGATAGGCTTTCGCGAAGTCGGCGCACAGCTTGACGACTTCGTCGTAGCGGCCGGTGGTCTGGAAGCCGGAGCGCTCCGAGATGGTCGTGAGGTCGGGCGCCGCGTGGGCATGCGACAGGGGGAAGGCGGCCAGCACGGCCAGCAGTACGGCGGAACGGATCATCCTTGAATCTCCGGCAATTGATCAGGTGACAAAGCCAAGGATTATAGACTCGTTTTTCCCAAATGAAACGGCCCGGGCAGCGGGTGCTGGCCGGGCCGTTTTGCGCGTCAGCGGATCAGGTACGCGGGCGGGTACCGATCGCGATTTCCTTCACCGGCGGACGCACGATTTCCATCGGCACCGCACGCGCGCGGCTGGCCGGCGGACAGGCGCCGGTCTGGCGGTGCGCCAGGGCGGCGGCCAGCAAGCCTTCGGCCGGGTCGCCCAGTTCGTGGTTCAGGTCATCGTTCACCTGGCAGGTGGCGGCCAGGCCGTCGGAGAAGTCGCCGAAGCCCTTGTGGTTCACGCCCATGAACTCGATCGAGAAATAAGTCGTGCCGCAGTTCGGCACCGGCGTGAAGCCATAGGGCTTGCCGCAGGTGGTGCTGCCGATCACGTCGACCTGCACGTCGGCGCCGCGCAGGCCGTTGATCACGGCTTCACTGGCCGAGCAGGTCCCGGAAGTGGTCAGCACCGTAACGCGCTTCAGGCCCAGCGAGGGCAGCGGCGTGCCGGCGCGCACCGGGTTGGTCGCTTCAAAGCCGTAGGCGGTGCTGCGAAAGGGAATCGACGGCTCCTGCGCAAACTTGTCGTTGTACAGCGGCCGCTCGAAGTCCTTGCCGGCGGTGGCTTCCTGGCCGGCGATCATGTAGGACAGCTGGCTGGCGACGTACAGCAGGCCGCCGCCGTTGTAGCGCATGTCGAGCACCAGGTCGTTCACGCCGGCGGCCTTGAAGGTGGTGAAGGCGTCCAGCAGCTCCTTTTCGGAGACGGCATTATGGGTCTCGAAGCTCAGGTAGCCGACCTTGCCGCCCACCGTGTCGAGCACCTTGACGTGCTTGACCGGGTCGACGCTGACCTCGGCGGCCGTCATGGTGGCGTCGTAGTTGATGCCGCCGCGCCGCAGCGTGAAGCGGTGGGCGACGCCGGCCGTGGTCGGGAACAGGCCGGCGTTGATGCGCTCGACCGAACTGGCGTCGGAGCCGCTGACGAAGTCGACGCCGTCGACCCGCAGCAGCATGTCGCCGCGCTGCAGGCCGGCGGCAGCGGCCGGCGAGCCCGGCTCCACCAGGGTTACCAGCCAGGTGCGCGGCGCGCTGCTGCTGTTGCGCTTCCAGGTGACGCCGTAGCCCAGGTCGATGCCAGCGCTCTGCATCTTGTCCCATTCCTCGGTCGGATAAGTGAAATGGTACTTGTCCTTCGGCTGGCCGGAGGCGGTCAGCGCGTTGGTCTTGAGGACGGCAAAATAATCGACCGGATTGCTGAAGTCCGCCATCTTGTAGGTGGTCGGGACTTCCTTGTACCAGAGGTAGTACTGGTGCGAGAAGGCGCGCAGGAATTTGAGTTCGTCGAGCAGCGTGCCCTGGCGGTCCGGGAAAGGCTTGCCGGCGAAATCGACGCCGGTGCGCGGCTTGGCGCACAGGTTCCAGTAGGTCGAGAAGGCGTCGCCGAGGGTGTTCGGATCGAGGTCGGCGGCCGTCGGTGTGGTCGGCGTCGGCGTGGTCACCGGCGGCGTTGGTGTTGGATTACTGGTCGCCGGCGGAGGTGCGCCGATACCGGGCGATCCACCGCCACCGCCGCAGCCGGCGAGGACGATGGATGCGGCGAACAGGGAAGCGATCAGGCGGGGAGCGGTCGTCGCGCGACCGGCAAAGGATGGCGAGCTCATTCTGTCGATTATAGATGGGCGCATTGGGGGCAAGTGCAACCAACTGTAACAACTGAAGCTGCGCTACAACAAAAGATGCCGATATAAACGGCGGTCAGTAGCAAGCTGATAATTCGTGGGGTGGGCGGTCCTCCGCCACGCGTTCAACTCACGAACGCGTTGTGGCAATGCGATTTTTAGCTGAACGCGTGGGCAAAGGATTGCCCACCCTACGACCCCGCGTATCAGGCCGCCTGCGGCGTGACGCCTGCCGGCTGATGGAAAGCCGCCACCAACGAGGCTTCCTTCGCCTTGGCCGCCTTCAGGTGCCGCTCCTTCACGTGACCATAACCGCGGATGTCTTCCGGGATGCTGGCAATCGCCACCGCCTGCGCCAGGTTCCCGGCATTCAGCTTCGGCAACAGCGCTTCCACCGTCTGGCGGTACTGGCCGATCAGGGCGCGCTCGGTACGGCGCTCCGCCGAATAACCGAACACGTCGAACGGCGTGCCACGCAGGCCTTTCAGTTTCGCCAGCACGCCGAAGGCCCCCATCATCCATTGGCCGTATTCCCGCTTCAGCGCGCGGCCTTCCTTGTCATGCTTGGCCAGCAGCGGCGGCGCCAGGTGGTACTTGATGGTGATGTCGCCTTCGAACATGTTCGCGATCTTCGCCTTGAAAGCCGGGTCGGTATGCAGGCGGGCGACTTCGTACTCGTCCTTGTAGGCCATCAGCTTGTAGAAGTAGCGCGCCACGGATTCGGCCAGGCGGCTGCCTTTGCCGAGCTTCGCTTCTTCGGCGCGCACCTGGTCCACGAAGGCCTTGTACTGCGCCGCATAGGCGGCGTTTTGATAAGCGGTGAGCAGCTCGACGCGGCGAGCGACCACGTCGTCGAGGCTTTCGCTGCGCTTGAACTCAATGACTTGCGACGGCGTCGCCAGCTTCTTCACCGAGGCCAGGTCGTGGGCTGCCGTGCGGCCCCAATTGAAAGCGGCTTTATTGAAGGGCACCGAGACGCCATTCAGTTCGATCGCCTTCAGCAGCGAGGCTTCGGCAAGCGGCACCTGCCCCTTCTGGAAGGCGTAGCCGAGCATGAACATATTGGTCGCGATGGCGTCGCCCATCAGTGCGGTGGCAATGCTGCCGGCATCGACGAAGTCGACGTTCTGCGCGCCGCAGGCCTGCAGGATCGCGCCTTTCGAACCCTCACCCGGGAACTGCCAGTCCGGGTTCTTCACGAAGGCAGCGGTGGTGGCGCCGGTCGAATTCACGGCGGCCCAGGTCCGGCCTTCGCCCATACGGCTCAGGGCATCGCGGCTGGCGGTGACGATCTGGTCGCAGCCGATCACCAGGTCGGCGCTGCCGGTGCCGACGCGGGTCGAGTGCAGGTCGGCCTGGTGTTCGGCCAGGCGCACGTGCGACATCACCGGGCCGCCCTTCTGGGCCAGGCCGGACTGATCCAGCACCAGCGCGCCCTTGCCCTCGACATGGGCGGCCACCGCCAGGATCTGGCCGACGGTGACGACGCCGGTGCCGCCGACGCCGGCGATCAGGATGCCGAAGGGCTCCGTGATGGCCGGGATGCGCGGCATCGGCAGGCTAGGTGGCGCGGCTTCGCTGCTGGCGGCTTTCTTCGGCTTCTTCAAGCCGCCGCCTTCGACCGTGACGAAGCTCGGGCAGAAGCCGGACACGCACGAGAAATCCTTGTTGCAAGACGACTGGTTGATCTGGCGCTTGCGCCCCAGTTCCGTCTCCAGCGGCTCGACCGACAGGCAGTTCGACTGCACCGAGCAGTCGCCGCAGCCTTCGCAGATGGCTTCGTTGATGACGGCGCGCTTGGCCGGGTCGGGGAACTCGCCTTTTTTCCGGCGGCGGCGCTTCTCGGACGCGCAGGTCTGGTCGTAGATCACGGCGGAGACGCCCGGCATCTCGCGCAATTCCTTTTGCACGTCCATCAGCTCGGAACGGTGGCGCACGGTGACGCCGTCGGCCCAGGCGTAATCGTCCGGGTATTTTTCCGGTTCGTCGGTGACCACGATGATCGGACGCACGCCTTCAGCCGCGATCTGGCGCGTGATCATGCCCGGGTCGAGCGGACCGTCGACGTTCTGGCCGCCGGTCATCGCGACCGCGTCGTTGTAGAGGATTTTATAAGTGATGTTGACCTTGGCCGCCACCGCCGCGCGGATCGCCAGGATGCCCGAGTGGAAGTAGGTACCGTCGCCCAGGTTCACGAACACGTGCTTCTCGTCGGTGAAGGGGGACTGGCCGATCCAGGTCGTGCCCTCGGCACCCATGTGGGTGAAGGTCGAGGTTTCGCGGTCCATCCACAGCACCATGTAGTGGCAGCCGATACCGGCCATGGCACGCGAGCCTTCCGGCACCTTGGTCGAGGAATTGTGCGGGCAGCCCGAGCAGAAGTAGGGAATGCGGTCGGTTTCCGGATTGGCTTTCGCCGGAATCGCCTTCAGCACCAGCTCTTTCTGCTCGAGGTAGGCGATGCGCTGCTTCACGCGCTGCTCCACCGGGTGGCCGGCGCAGTAGTGCGAGATACGCGAAGCGATGGCGCGTGCGATCTGGGCCGGGTTCAATTCGTAGGTGGCCGGCAGCAGCCAGTCGCCGTGGCCCATGCGGTCCTTGTTGCTCCACTCGCCGGTGTCGTCGAATTTACCCACCACGCGCGGACGCTGGCCGTCCGGCAGGTTGTACAGCGCTTCCTTCAGCGCGTATTCCATCACCTGGCGCTTCTCTTCGACCACCAGGATCTCGTCCAGGCCGCGCGCGAATTCGTGCACGCCTTCGGATTCGAGCGGCCAGGTCATGCCGACCTTGTACAGGCGCAGGCCGATGTCGGCCGCGGCCTTTTCGTCGATGCCGAGGTCGGCCAGGGCCTGGCGCGTGTCGACGTAGCTTTTGCCGGCGGTGATGATGCCGATCTTCGGTTTAGGGCTGTCCCAGATGATGCGATTGAGCTTGTTGGCGCGCGCATAGGCGAGCGCCGCGTACCATTTAAAATTGCTCATGCGGACTTCCTGGTCCAGCACGGCGTCCGGCCAGCGGATGTTCAGGCCGTCCGCAGGCACTTCGAAGTCGCTCGGCAGGGCGATCTGCACACGGTCCGGGTCGAGGTCGACCACGGCGCCGGACTCGATGATGTCGGTGACGCACTTCATCGACACCCACAGGCCGGTATAGCGGCTCATGGCCCAGGCGTGCAGGCCGTAGTCGATGTATTCCTGCACCGACGACGGGTACAGCACCGGAATGCCGCAATGGGTCAGGATGTGGTCCGACTGGTGCGCGGTGGACGAGGATTTCGCCGCATGGTCGTCGCCGGCCAGCACCAGCACGCCGCCGTGCTTCGAGGAGCCCGCATTATTGCCGTGCTTGAACACGTCGCCGCAGCGGTCCACACCCGGACCCTTGCCGTACCACATGGCGAAGACGCCGTCGTAGTTGGCGTCCTTGTACAGGTTGGTCTGCTGGGTGCCCCAGACGGCGGTCGCCGCCAGGTCTTCGTTCATGCCCGGATGGAATTTGACGTGGTGGGCGTCGAGGTGCTTCTTCGCCTTCATCGCGGTCTGGTCGACCGAGGTGACCGGCGAGCCGCGGTAGCCGGTGATGTAGCCGGCGGTGTTCAGGCCGGCCTGCAGGTCGCGCTCGCGCTGCAGCATCGGCAGCCGGATCAGGGCCTGGGTGCCGGTCATGAACGCGCGGCCGCGCTCGAGCGTCCACTTGTCTTCCAGGGTAATGTCGTGCTGCGGCAGCGCCAGGTTGGCGCGCTCGAGGGGTGCGTTCATGCGGTGTCTCCGTGGTGTTCGCTGGGGCTGCTGAAATGCGCGCCGCCGGCTCTTGCTGGCCTGTTCGTGCGCGCACGGCTGGTGATGTCCAGCCTGCTCCCGTATAGCGCACAGTATAGGTCTGGTGGTCCAGCATTAAATTCCAAACAATTCCCCCCGTCAGATGATTTGCGCAATAAAATTGCCGGGTTGGCGACATCACTGAGGAAACCATGTCAAAAATCGAGCTCGACAAGACCGACCGCAAGATCCTGGCGGTCCTCCAGACGGACGGCAGGCTGTCGAACCAGGACGTGGCCGAGCGCGTCAACCTGTCCCCCTCCCCTTGCCTGCGCCGCATCAAGCGCCTGGAGGAAGCCGGCGTGATCCGCCAGTACGTGGCGCTGGTCGATCCGGACAAGATCGGGCTCGGCCTGCTGGCCTATGTGAACGTGCGCCTGGAAAAGCACAGCGAAGTCGCCGGCGGCGCGCGCGGGGCGCCCGGGCTACCGGCAACCTCACCGCGCAACGACTTCGCGGTGTCGGTCGGGACCTGGCCGGAAGTGGTGGCCTGCTATGCGATGACGGGAGAGATGGATTTCCTGCTGCGCGTGCACGTGGAAGACATGGACCACTTCTCGCGCTTCATGATGGGGACTTTATTAAAACACCCGGCGGTGCTGGATGTGAAGTCGAGCTTTGCCTTGCAGAGGATCAAGGAGACGACGGCGTTGCCGGTGGTGGGGTGAGGATTTTCTGTCTAAACGGAGCGTTTCGCTAATGCTTTACCGGACCGTCAGCCTCAAAACCGTCATTCCCGCGCAGGCGGGAATGACGGTCTTAAAGGTAGTAGAGGAATAGAGCTAGCAAAACGCCAAGTCTAGACCAGACTACTTTTTAGGCCCCAACCACTTCACCGCCGCCCTGGCATTCGCCTTCACCGTGTAATCAATCACCGCCCACTGCTCCTCCAGCGCCTCCGCCATCACGCTCGCCGGACTCGGCGGCGGCAGCTGCAGATAGGCG
>Ga0265780_10004581_pt1 | contig 17744 bp, 13 predicted proteins | sample P1T30metagenome_FD_192432 | JGI IMG/M metagenome (GOLD analysis project Ga0265780, IMG submission 192432) | Plant litter microbial communities from East Loma Ridge, Irvine, California - P1 T30 | ecosystem: Environmental > Terrestrial > Plant litter > Unclassified | place: USA: California...
TTTATAAAGAAGCTATAGAAGCTAGTAAGTATTAAGTAAATAGCAATAATTCTAAGAGTAATATATTTAATATAGTTACTTTATAAAATATCTATAGTAGTAAGTATTAAGCTAGATAGCATATCTGCAGCGTACCTATTAGATATTAAGTCTAGAGTATTAGTATTTAATATTTATTACTTTAACTTATATATTAATAGATAGCTTAAATAAAGTAGAAAAGATAGTTACTATATTATACTAGTAAGATTAACTAAAGTATAAAATAATATTATAAAATTTAGTTTATAAAGATAGTAGCTAAAGCTAACTCTTAATATAAAAATATAAGTAGCTACTTATTTAGCTTTATTTATTTTTTTTTAAAAAAAAAGTAATACTTAATTATATATTCTTTTTTTATTTTTAATACTTTTTTATATTAATTATAAAGAGTAATTACTTTTTTCTTTTAAACTAGCTTAATTTTAGATAATAGTTTTACTTTATTTTTATATCTATAATTAATTAATAAAATCTCTTAAAATAGAATATAATATAAGTAATAAAAAGAGTATTAGAAAATTACTTATAAAAAGAATAACTTATATTAAAATTATTTATAAAAGAAGTAGTATAAATTAAATTATAATTAAAGTAGTAAAAATTTACTTATAAAGATAGTATTAGAATATCTATAATTTAGGTATATAATTATTAGTTCTATAATTTATAATAGTATAATACTTATATCTTTATATATTATATTATTATTTAAAGTAGATTATATAGTTATAAAAATTTATTTTTATTAATCTAGGTTAATAAACTTTTCTTAGTATTACTATAGAGAAGAATAAGCTAGTAAAAGTAGGTTTAGATAATTATATTATAGAATTACTGCTTAAGTGTCTTAAGATAAGAGCAGCATAATATATACTTAAATTCTTATAAATATACTAGTATAAAAGAGAAGAGCATATAATAAGTTCTTAAGCTACTTAGGCAAAAGGCCTATAGTTATAATAATTACTAAAAGTAGATAACTTTAATTAGTTATTTATTAAGTAACTTAATAAATATTATAAGCTTTATTATATATTTTAATACTCTATATAAGCTATATATTCTAGAAATTATATAAAAAGTTAAAAAAATAAAGAAAAAAATTATAACCTTAATCTATATTACGTCTCTATACTGCCTAGTTAGTAATATTACTAAGATCTAGCTAAGCTAAGCAGTAAGCTATATAATAAGAGTACTAAGAATAGTAGCCTGCTAAGCAGATATAGTAGCAATAGCTATTATGCGAGAAGATAGTATTAGTAGTAGTATTAGTAGTTATTATAGTAGTAGTAGTAGTAGTTATGCAGCTAGTGCTGCTACTGCTACTATAGTTATAATCTGCTTAACTATTAGCACTCTTATATAAAAAAATAAGATACTATAAGATAATTATACTAGAGATATAATACTAGAAGAAAATATATATAAAGGTAACTATAATAAAGCCTAAGAAGAAAAGAAAAGAGAAGCAGAGAAGAAAGATATAACTTTAATATATCTCTTCTAGAAAGCTTATATCTACTAGCTTATATAGGTAAAGGCACTAATAAATAAAGCTATAAGTAATAGCAGTTAATAATAAATCTTAAGTAAAGGTAGTTATAGCTTAGAAAGCAAGAAATAATACTATATAATAATTAGATAAGTACTATATATACTATAATTACTATTAGAGACTACTAAATAAGAATACTACTAAACTTCTATCTTCTATTACTTAATAATCTTAGAATATTAGAGCTCTCTTACCTCTAAAGCTTAGCTTTAGTAGCTACTATAGAAAATAATACGCAATAAGATAATATTACTCTATAAGTAATAATTATTAAGAAGATAGAATAAGTAATAAGAAGCTTATATATAATTATAGAATAGGCTAATCTTTTATGCAGTAATACTTATAAAAATAAAAAACTGCTAATATTAGTTATAACTACTAATATAAGTATCCTTTATATAAGAGATAGCCTTAGCGTAGTTATATAATTTAGACTATCTAGAAATCTTAGCTATATATAAAGAATATCTATTCTGCTCTTATACGAATTATTAGAATACTACTACTTATCTACCTTATTACTATATAATCGTATCTAACTGCTAGCCTATTGTAATATATAATAGATAGCCTATTTAATAAAAGTAACTTTATTTAAAATTCTACTTAGTTAAATTAATATTAGAATATAGCGAATTAGCTAAAAAATTAATTTTCTGTTTTTCTAACGCTATAGAAATGCTAGTCTAGATAACGTTAATATACTAGTCTTAATATAGGCAATGCAACGACTTACTGTACTCAAAATTACCATCGTTATTGCTGACGCGCTCTCCCAAATTGAGGTCGCGCTCAGTGCCATTGCCATCACCGTCGAAAAGGGTTGCGCGGAGGACCGGGACTTCGCCATCACCCTCGATGGAGAAGTGAACATTCTCGGCTGAGCCGGAGAAGCCTTGCCCGTCCCAGACAAAGCTGCCTGTCGCCGGTGATTAGTACTCATTCTTCCTCACGTTGAGCGTCGCGTCGCATTACCGTTGTCGTTCCCGATGTGGTTGTTCAAATCGATCTCGGCATCGTTGTACTCGCCGTCTGCGCGCTGGAGACGAGCACGGAGGATGTGTCCGTCGTCGACGCGGATGTCTTCAGCAGAGTAGTGGAAGGTCATGTTAATGATTCAATGGAAGTGGAAGAGAGACGTAAGATGGCGCTGCAGGTTTGGGAAGCTGGAGGGAATCGAGGAATGGAGATAATCTGCTTGCAAGCCGCGAGAACGCAGGCTTTATGCAAAAATCCAAGCTCGCGTATAGAAGGGCGGTAGGGGCTAGTTCGAAAGATTCACGGCCATTGTTCAAAGATGGGCAGCCAAATCCTCTTGGTATCAATACGTAGTGCAATCCACCATGCCTTGACTCACGGCTCAAGTCCTTACCAAATGCATGCAGCAACGTTGGGTTTCAGTGGCTACAACCATCGTCGACGTACACTATCTTGCCGTGTTTCCGGCTTGGTGTGAGCACATCTCATAGAGGTTGTCGAAGAGAGCAAGAGAAAACAAGGGCCAGGGTCACACGATGTCACTGGACCGCACTTTGACGGACGCCGAGAGGACGCGCCGGAACCTCAGCCATACACTCGCCCCATACTTGCGCCGCGTGGCTGTGTGTAATGGGCTTGGAAAGGGTGGCGTGATTTCAACGCGCATCGTGAGTGGATCTTGTGCGCTGTTTGCAGTTCTCGACATGCAAGGATGCAGGTGTGGTGGCTGTTGCAGTGGAGCGCCACATCATAGCGCCGAAGCGGGGTCGTAGTGCTCATGAAGTTATGGACGCATGTCCGCAAAAGCTCCAGCTTCAACTTCTGCGGTGTCCGATGTGCCTCCAGTCTTGAACCAAAGCGCGAACTCGTGAATGGTGCCTTCGGAATAAAGGTGAACCAAGCTAAACAAAGGGAAAGGAGAGATTGACAGTTGGGAAGGGACGGACCGCGGGGTTAGACAAGTGGGTCGCACTAAATCGATCCTTCTCCAAATCCACACTTCGGTGCCTCATCCCACTCGTCCTTGCACTTTGTGCGCCACAAGAGTGCCGTGTTCCCGCATGTTGCTGACTATGCATTGTTTGACCGGCGCGAGCACAAACTTTGCAATCGGTTTCCCTCGACGATCCTGAGAACTCCGAGACTCATGACGTGCGCAATGGCCGCGGGAAGCGTGGATGAAAGCATTCGATCGAAGCCTACCAGTCTCCCAAAGGGAGACGCAAAGCAGGCGATGGGTGACTGATCCGAAGAGTGAAAGCGAACGCATATTCGCCTCGACCTTACTGAGCGTGTTTCCGATGGAGCTAACGTAAGCGTACAATGTCAGGCTAGGACGCGCACGTTATCTTCCGAGGCCCATATGTCTTCCGCCGCTACAACATAGATTTGCGCTGCCAGCTGTTGATCTGTCGCACCTCGGCAGAGCAAAGATGATTATCCATAACCCTTGATGGGGCGCCCCAAAGTTTCTCTTTCCGGACACATGCTATTCTTTGCAAAGCAGACTTGTGAACTAACTTGCCGTAGCAAATTGAGATTTTGGATGCGCGCAATTGGCTGGAATGCTCCCAATAGAGAGGTCGCAGTCGCAAAGGGCTTCGAGACATAATTGTAGAACTACAGTCTCTTCGTTACGCGACTGCTCTACCTTGATCGTAAACAAGGCCGAAACCGAGTACTTTGTGTGGTTCGTGGGCTTAGGTTAGAATGAAATATTGATGTATCGTCTTCAGATCAGGCAGTTCTCTAAAAGTCTTCGCACGCAGTGAAATACAACAGCGAGATACCGACACTATGGAGTGACTTAGGTACCTCAATCAGTGATACGATCGTGCTCGCGATAATAAATTTCCTGTTACTATATTCCCCAAAGGATACACGGAACCCAACTAGAAAGTAAGCACGACCCAAATACTGTCCAAAACTTCTCCAATTTCCATGGCTCCGTCGAATCCTAAGAGCATTACTAGGTCGCTCTTCGTTGGTCCGGTGCGCACCATGGGTCAGCGCCTCTTTGGGCGGCAGTCAGACGATGATTCCAAAGGAGACGGGCCAGCCTCGCAACAACCTGAAGAATCTGCGAAGCCTTTCAGGCTGCTAGATCTACCAAAGGAGATTCGACTCATGATCTACGAAGAGCTGGACATTGTGTATAAGCGACACATCGTGCCACTCGCTCTGACTGGAGGTGGCCATTATGGTACGCTAATCACTCCGTCTGTTGAGGGCGTTCGTATCCTGCAGACATGCCGTACGGTCAATGAGGAGGCAAGCTATATTCTGAAGCCGGCGCTTACACATTTGTCGGCGACGCCAGCAACGATGATCGTTAGGCCTGAAGACTTGGTTGCACTGACTTCGATGGGCGACTTCAACACCTTCCATCGTAACTTTCTAGAACGAATTCTAAGCGGCGCGCATAGTCGTCTCGTGCTGTCGGCCATCATTGCCTACCGCACTGGCCGAGCTGGGATCGCGGAGCTTCGACGAGCCTTTCGTGCGCCCAAAGATATCGATGACGAGCTCCTGAAGGCCATAGGCACGTTCATTCTCCGCATGGCGGAGTGCGGCAAGAATGTGCCCGAATCGCCACCCGTCCGCGTCGTTGTCGATGTACGTGCATCTTTCATGCGTCCATTCTACACGATCACCCCTTCGCGGCTTAAACGGGCGTGGTACAAGGTCGTTCGCGGAGAGCCTCTCTCGCAAAGTCTCACTGTGCAGACAACTCGTCGACGTGTTCTGAGTTGTTTTGTGCATCGCACGTCGTATTCCGGCACGCCAGTAGCCGTGTTGTTGCGTTTTCCTAATCCGCCTGAAATGTACCAGGGTCTCCCGGCTTTGCAGCAGATTCTAGAGAACGCCATAATGACTGGAATCGCTGCGGCTAAGGCTTCTCAAGCGCGTGGAGTGGTCGAGTATGGCGGCTTGTATCCTACCGAGCTGTACCTAGCTAGTTAATGTGCATCGTCCCCGTGGTCTCAACGGCGTTGAATCGCAATCCGTAGATACAAAATGTCAAGAAAGTATCTGCCACTGTCGAAGACCTAAATTGGAGTAGCTTGCGCTGGCTGGAGCATGTCATTCACCTAGTCACTGACTCCGGCGTTCGTGATTCTTGCATGAGATCCAGAGGGTATGTCACCCGAATAGCATTTCTTTAAGAGCATGAGACATTCATACGTCGTGGATCAGTGTTCAGCTGCAATGGTTCTAGGACCGATGATGATGTTCGTGGCACGCGAGCGAATACCGGGAATGCGCCGTCACCGCTAGTGTGGAAGAGGAAGGTAACATGACCACGTGAGGCTATTGGTCGCCGCTAAATCCGGGGTAGACGTTTAATTTGACTTTGTAGCTCTTCACATGTTCACGTCCTCCTGATAGATTCTTCATGATCATTCGCGCATCAACCGCCCGCTAGTGACCGGTGCAAAATGAGCCTCATCAGGCCGTGATGTTGATTGGCTTGTCGCCGGTCCGCTCCTTTCTCACCATGGCCATTCACCACCACGTCTGTGTTTGCATGATGCGACTTAATGGCACATCCACTCGGCAATGTATACAGCTGCATTTTACTGGCAGGGGAGCCGAAGTTGTCACCAGCGGGCTATGACGAACTTACACTAGCGCAGTCGCGTTTACCTCCAGGGCTACCACAGGTCCACTAGCCTAGGCATATATATTCAACGGGGTTCTTCTTAAGCTTTAATCAGTAACTTCATCGAACAGCTCAACCTCTTCCTCGGTGAGCCCTCGATCGGCATGCTCTTCACTTCGGTTCTTCGTGCCCTTCCGGCAGCCCTGCTCCTGGTCGGCGCTCAAGCTTCGCCTGTCCCTCAAAACGATGGTGGCAGTCAACAAACTGCACTCGACACGTTCATCAAAGCTCAAACAGATGTCTCTATCAATGGAGTGTTTGCAAACATGGGTCCCGACGGCTCCAAGGCGCAGGGCGCTGCGGCGGGCGTTCTCATCGCCAGTCCATCGCGATCTGACCCAGACTGTGAGTCCGATCTCTAGGTTCGCCAGTGAAGGCTCGATCTGACACATTTTAGACTGGTTCACGTGGACTAGAGATTCTGCACTGACCTACAAGATGCTCATTGAACGTTTCGTTGCTGGAGATCAATCACTCAAGCAGAAGATTGATGAATACGTGTCTGCACAAGCTGAACTCCAGGGTGTGACGAGCCCGTCCGGTAGCCCTGACAATGGAGGACTTGGCGAACCCAAGTTCAATGTTGACAAAAGCGCCTTTACCGGCCCTTGGGGCCGTCCTCAACGCGATGGTCCAGCGCTCCGTGCCACCGCGCTCACCATCTACGCCAACTACCTCGTTGGAAATGGCGCATCCACCCAGGCAGCTGACACCGTCTGGCCCGTCATCGCAAAGGACCTCGCATATGTCGTACGTTACTGGAATCAGACTGGCTTCGACTTGTGGGAAGAGACCAACGGCTCGTCATTCTTCACTCTCTCGGCTTCACACCGCGCTCTTGTCGAGGGCGCTGCTCTTGCGACCAAACTTGGTAAATCATGCGATGGCTGTTCCGACGCTGCTCCCCAGGTACTCTGTTTCGTGCAGAGCTTCTGGACCGGAAGCTACATTGACTCAAACATCAATCTCAATGACGGACGCACTGGCAAGGATGCCAACTCCCTCATCTCTACTATCCACACTTTTGACCCCGATTCGAAGTGTACCGATGGCACCTTTCAGCCTTGCTCGTCTCGGGCTCTTGCCAACCATAAGGCCGTTACGGACTCCTTTCGCTCCATATACTCCATCAACGAAGGTATCCCTCAAGGTCAAGCCGTCGCTGTCGGAAGGTACTCCGAGGACGTTTACTATGTAAGCCACTCGCCATAGGTTAGCATTGATTTCACACTAACGGGCTTGATAGAACGGAAACCCATGGTACCTTACTACGACTGCTGCTGCGGAGCAGCTCTACTCCGCCGTCTACCAGTGGAACAAACTGGGGTCCATTACCGTGGACGACGTGTCCCTGTCGTTCTTCAAGGATATATTGCCCAGCGTCGCGGTCGGCACATATGCGAAGGACTCTGCTACCTACACTTCGATCATCGATGCCGTCAAAACATATGCTGATGGCTACATGGCAGTTGTTATGAAATACACCCCTGCCGACGGTAGTCTTTCAGAGCAGATCAACAAAGACAATGGTTCTCCGGTTTCCGCTGTTCACCTCACCTGGTCGTACGCTGCCTTCATTACCGCAACTGAGCGCCGCAATGGTGTCGTTAGCCCATCTTGGGACGAGTCTTCCAACAACGTACCGCCCGAAACCTGCACCGGCACCCCTGTCTGCGACTCCAAGACAACGTTCAACGTTCTCGCTACTACCGATTTCAACCAGGACGTCTTCGTCGTTGGACAATTGACGGAGCTCGGCAACTGGGCCCCGGTCGGCGCCAAGATACTTAGTGCGAGCCAGTACACCAGCAGCAACCCGCTTTGGACTGGAACTATCGATCTGCCAGCTGGCACTATCTTTGAGTACAAGTACATCAAGAAGACGATCGATGGTGGAGTGTTTTGGCAAGCCGGAGCAAACAACCAGTTCACTGCCACGACCGAGTGCGATGGTACTACGATGATCAATGACACGGACGTGACGTTTGAAAGCTGGAGTTATCCACAATGATTATTGAATCGGTGTCGACGTTCAAGGTTGAAGTCACCAAGGAGACGGAGTAGTATGCGGAAGAGGATATAGACATTTCGTTGTTCGAAATTGAACTTCACTAAGTTGTCGTGGAATGTAAGATTATATACAAAAAGGTTCTAAGTGTTACGCTCGTCCCCAAGAAAGTGCCCGGAGAATTGCTCAATGGCTCGGAGGCCCGAAAGACAAATTTTGGTGCCATGAGTTTGTTTGCTCACAATGAACTATGTCGTTCAACGATAGCTGACCCTCTAGTTCTGGCACTGGTGGTAGTATGGGTTGCAAGACTCGCAGGTACCGGTGGCACATTCGGTGGCGCCAGAGTAGCCCTCTCCACCGCACTGTCCGTAGAGAGGTACGGTACCAGCAGCGGTAGGCGGAGTAGCAGCAGGCTTGGCGACGGTGGACATAGTAGAAGGCTTAGCGGCGGTAGGCTTGGGGGTGGCAGAAGTAGCGGTGGTAGACTGGGCAGGGGCAGGCTGGGCAGGAGAGACCTCCTCAGTAGCGGGCTGAGCAGTGCTGTTGCCACCGCCAACCCAGGGCTTGGGGCCGGGCATGGGGAACGCCTTGCGTCCGTTGTAGATGCTGAAGTTGGCGTATGGGTCGGTCGACTTGTAAGCACCAGGGAACTGTAAGATGTTAGCAAATGAGACTTGGGCACATTTGGATGTAAACTGACCTTGACCATTGGGCCGGGAGTGCCGCTGCCCCCATTGACGACCTTGACCTGGAGGCAAGAGACGTAGTGCTCGGGCTGGTTGATGTGGGAGCGGTGAACACCAATGTGCTCAAAACGGACAAGGTACTCGCCGTTGGGGGTGTCCTTTGGGATCTTCGCAGCGATGTAGTTCTTGCCATAATCGCACCAGGCGGTAGAGGTGAAGTCGCCACCGTCGCAAACGCCCTGCTCATGGATCTTGAACCAGTCGCCAGATCCGTCGTACTGCTGCACACCGTCGGTAGCGAAGGACATGTGGACAAACTCAGGGCCGGGGTGACCAAGGGTGGCATCAACAGCCAAGGATCCGCGGACCTCATCGCCAGCGTTGACGGTCAAAACCTGGGTCTTGGCAGCAGAGGCAAAGGCACCCTGGTTGCAACGGATATCGGGACCATCAACGAAAGAGCCATCACGGATATCCTCAGTGGGGTTGCCGGAGAACTTGGTCGGGTTGTATGCGACCGCACGAGTAGACTTGCGAATATACTTGAAGGCGGGCTGCTTAACACCATTGACGATGTTCGCGTCGATGAAGTAATGGGCGGTGGCCACTTGGGCGACGGAGGCAATGAGGAGAGCAGAGAACTTCATTTTGACTGGCAAAAGTGAATGTGTTTGGTGAAAAGAGTGTGTAGTGAATGAAAAGTCTTAAAGAAGGACTGGAACGAAGGTAATGATTGCTAAAGATGAAGCTGATGCTGAATTGTGAGGGAATGCTTCAACATCTTATACGAAAGTGCAAAACTGCTTATCGTGAACAGCTTTCCGTGCGTGGCTGCGGTCAGCCGGCTTGGACGGAGATTGGTTTGTCCAGACTTTCAAGCATTGTGTTCTTTCCGTGTTCCCTCTGGGGCCTCTGCCGCACCAAAAAGCTTGGTAGTTGTCCTTGTCATAAACATATATTGTTTCTAGGCTGTTACAGTTCTGGTAGCGCCTATGTATCCATGCACCCCACAAGCGAAGAAGATTTGTGCTTTTTCAGCCATAGAATTTGTTGTTGTGTATGATCGTCACATGGTACGACCAAGGAGAACAATCAACTTCAAGTTTCAGCCCAACGCTGTCAAACGCTAGTGGGCCACGCCACATCCAAACTCAGATTAGGTAGGAACAAACGGCAAGGCCCTAAATTTCCGTCCTTTTCGAAATTCCTCCGTCGAAACGCCATGCCAAGCAACCCCGCCAGGATTGGTTTACCTGTGGTAAATAACTCTCGTGTACATACCTGGGTATTGTGAACCGTTGCTGCTTTTCGCGCACAGTCGGCCCGCATCTACCCTGTCACGGCAGCGCAACAAGCTCTAGGCCTACTCTTTGTGGTCCCTGAGTCGTTATCGGGAAGTGTTCATGCGCCGACACAATCCCATCGACCCATTTCCAGGTCCCAGGGAAATGTTTCATGTTTCTCGATAAAGGCTCGGCATGCTTGCGGCGCTAAGCCCCGCGGTTTCACATGAGCATCCTCGGCCGACTCTGCTCGTTTCTCCTTCGGGACATGAGGAACCTCATCACGAAAAAAAAACTTTTGTTCCTCGCGCGTGATGTTGGTTCAAGTTACGAACAAGAAAAACAATATGAGCGGTGAGATCCACCAGACGGTGCGAGTCATCACCCGCGAAAAGCTCAACAACATCTTCACCGTCACATTGAAAGTCTGGCTACTATGGATAGCATCACGCTATCGGGTGGGCTACATACCTACTGCATCCAAGTCACGCTCCAACATGTTGGACAACACGGGGCACTAGTCATAGCACAACACCGCCTCAATCGCACGATCCCGTACCCAGTCCACCTGCTCCGATCCCCGCAGCTTCTCGAACGATGTGGTACCAACCACACCGCAAGCCCTCCGGGTAGCTTGGCAAATATTGTAAAGCAAAGGCTCGTTTTGAACATCGCTGGTCAATCGTTCCATGTCTGCATACCACTCTTCATCTATACAGACTCCACTCAACCCACTGCATACTAAGTCGTGATAGTCGCTGCGCTTCATCAGCCACATGTCGGGGTCGAAGCCAAATTGCTCCAGAGTGAAGTCAGCAATGTACTGCTCGCCCGACGCGGAGGCGATGATACATACAGAGTGTTCGCAAACGACCCGTCCCATGTGTGGGTAAAGTAGCAGCATACGCGGCACAACGTTACTGATGATGATTCCATCTGCTCGGCCGTGAACCTTCTGTACAGCCTGTTTGATATACGGCAGCATTGAGTACGTAGCCATGTCGCATAAGTAAAGTTTCTGGAGGGCGCGCTGGACTTTGGGCGCCGCATTGCGTGGCATAGCAGCAGTGCCTCGGGCCCAGATCTGGCTCAGACCGTCGTCTCCACGGCTGTACACAGTGTAGACAGGGACATTGGCAGGCCAACCTTGAGTGTTTGCTTGCAGCTCTACGCGGCTGATGGCTTCAGACTCGACGTGGTCAGTGACAGTGTTGAAGATGTGAACGAAGGGCTCAAGAATGGCTTTCATGGTTTCGAAGTCGGACGGGCTAGGTTGCTGTGAATCTGAACGGAGGCCTCGGCCGACCGCGGACTGCAATTCATCGGGCGGACCTTGACTTTGACTTGCAGGCTCGATAGAGTTGACTACTTTTTGGTTGAGTGAAGACATTGTTGCTGGCTGTTGGGTGGAGGGCCTGAAGGTTTGCAACGAGAGAATTTGAACTTGCTCGCTCAATAGGTAAATGATACACTGTTAGGAAGGGGGTGTGCGCCAAATTAACACAATGTCGCACACCACGATATTGCCTTAGGTGAAAGTCTGGAAACTGCAATTCGCTATCGTGCATTGCAGAGACCCGTCTTCGAGTTCCAAATTATCGCTGAATCGGAGTACGTGCGTACTCAGTGGCTTAGTGCCCAGCGTCCTGCGCGCGTCCGATTAATATATGTCGCTTTATCATTACACATACATCCTCAACACACTCTGCTGTAGCAATGGGCACGTGATAAGATCTTGAGATGTTTTCCGCTATGAGATACTCGAGCAACAAGAATTGTCATTTTGAAACACACCGAGAAGAGCTTTCGGTTGTAGCACAGCCAGAATGTCAGTCATCGAATAAGGGCCGATATTACATGCAGTCACTAAGTTTGGGAAGTCCTATAATCTTGTAAAAAAACATTACGCAAACATTGTAAACGATTCACGAGAAACGTGTATTTCCTAACGTGTCTTGCTCGTGGCAAATTAAGTCGAATCAATCAGTAATAAAATCAGCGTAAAAACCCACTCGGGCACGCGTAACGATGTGTAGCAATTGGTCGGGCATTGCGCAATCCCATGACGCTTCATAGCTTTGCTTCCATCATAACACAAGATACCAATCCCACCAAAGCCATCCCACACATCCATCACTCGCCGACATGAAGTCTTGCGTCCCCACAACCCTGCTCCCTCACTCCCCCATAAACTCCGCAACCCTCTTCCTCCACGTCTTACCAACCCTCCTTACACACCCCTTCCAATCCTCCCAATCCTCTACAACCTCCATCTTCAGCCATCTCCCACCACGACACCCAACGGCCCTAACATGACTCCTCTTCCCATCGCCCGTCTTGCGTGCCCAATCAATCATGCCGAACTCCTCGAGCTGCGCCGTCGAGCATGGCGTAAAGAGGCAGATTCCGGAGGCACCGTAGAAGCCAATGGCATGGGTCTCATCTGGGTAGAATTTTGGGGCGAAGACGAGTGTGAGCAAAACATCGGTGGCGCGCGGGGCGTAGGGCGTGCGAGCGATGTCTGTTAATGATACGGAGGCGGCGGCGAGAGGGAGGTTGGGGATGTGGGTTAGCGCGCTGGTGAGGTCGAGGAAGGAGAGGCTGTGGCGCGCGATGAGGGTGATGGCGAGGAAGATGGCGGGATTGGAGGTGGTAGCGGTGTAGATGGGGTTGGAGTAGGTGGGGAGAAGGGCGGGGAGGGAGGTGTAGGTGTCGTCGTCGACAGGCATCTCATGGTATACGTAGTCGTGTGCGCGGTTGGGCGAGCTTGCGCCGTGCTGGCGGTACTCGTCGAAATCTGTACAGATGCGCGTGTAGGGTCTTCGGTCTAACTCTTGTAGGTAGTGCTCGACGCCGGTCAATTCGTCTGCGAACTCGTCCGGCGAGCCGTAGTCGTCTTCGACGGAGTTGACGACAATGCTGTCCTGGTAGTCGTCCCATGGGTAGCGGTCGAGCTCATAGCGGTCGCTGGGGTTGACAACGATCGTAGATGGAGCTGATTGCGATCGTAAGGAGGACATGGGTGAGTCTGGTGGAGAAGACTGTTCGGATGTAGTCGACTTCCTGATAGGCCTCGGAATTCCTGATGGCGCTTTGGGCCTGCTGGCCTGCGTGACGTTGACCGCGGGATAACGGTTCGCGTTGGTGTTTGGGCGGATCTTCTTGCTGATCACGACCTGCGGGACAATGACAAGCTTACGCTTCGGAGGCATGCTGCGCAATCTAGAGCTCACGGAGACGGCTTTTCGAAACCTGGGGTTGTGGGTGCTGCGGAATCGCGTCCTGCGGGCCTGCCGAGGTCTTGTCTATAGTGATTTGATACAGGCGGAAGATCGCAATTAGATTGTGGACACGAAAGAAACGTAGAGGTCTAAATACTAAAGGCCAAAACTACTGGTAAAAAAAGTTTGGTGGATGAGACAGGTTGCGTCATAAAGTTGCCCGTGCGCTCACCGCGATTATATTCACTTTCACTACGATATGAACCACCGAATATTCACTCCGACTCATCATCCGTGTCCTGCCCCAGCACTAACGATACCACATCATCTCCGTCACTGTCGTTCTCGTCCACAACTTCGTCACCTGGCTCCGGCAGATCGGGTACCGCAGATGCTGTGCTAGTGACTGTGAAGTCGGAAGTCTGAGGTATAACAGCTGCGTGAGGGGACGTTTCGCTGACTTGTGGTGTCGCTGCAGGAACAGGAGCTACGGTGGATGTAACTGTCTGCTCATGCTTGCTGATCTTGAGCCGCTTGCTCGGAGAAGACGGAGCAGCATCTGTCTGCGCTCGTTTGGCAAACTCCTTGGACTGAGTTTGCGCTCGAACCGAGGAGCGCAATTCTCTGGGAGACGGGGCAGATAGGTCGCTCGGGCCAGACTCGTGGTCTTTGGCGTCGGTAGTTGAAGCATCTGGCATCGCAAATTCTCTCGTGCTAGTATTTGCTCGTCCCTCTGATTCCAAAATGTTGTCCAGTTTGTTACCCATGAACGACTCATCATCTTTCTCCATTGCCGACCCATCTTCTTCTCCCTCTACCTCTGCCTCGTCTTCCTCTTCACTCTCCTCATCCTCCTCAATGTCGTCCTCCTCCATTTCAGTGTCCTGTGTCCCAAGACGTATGACCGGCATTCTTGGTCTCAGCATTCCCTCTACGTCGTTCGAGGCTGGGAAAGATCGCGCCATTTGTGGAAGGATACTCGCAGCAGGCTTTCCGAATTTCTTGCTGGGCGGTGGATTCAAGACACTCGCAACCATGGCATGTTTGTTCTGCGTCAAAGTAGCTGTACGATCGAGACGGCTTCGCAGCGCGTCGGAGAGATACTGCGCTCGTGTACACGAGAGCAGCACGGGAAGAAGAAGTCCTGCGGCTTCGCGCAGCCCAGAGAACCCAGCGGCGGTGTCATTTGTGATCTTGGTGGAGTTGAGGAAATTATCAGCGTTGGCTGTAGTTTGTGCCGAGATACCGTTGGCCTTGTTTTGACTATGTGTCGCTTTCGCTGACGTAGAGGCAGATTCTAAGGGCAGGAGATCATCGCAACAAGCACGCATGAGAGGTACGAGGGAGTCCACAGATGACTTGGATAGTCCGACTCCCGACCGCTGGAGTAATCTTGCAATTGCACGATAGCAAGCACCGCGCAACTGGACAGAGTCCTTCTCTGACGCAAAAGTCCAAACGATCTGGTCGATGATGAGCGCATCCAAAGAAAACGTGCTGGATTGAGACCGACTCGTCAAGACCAGGAGCAATTCGATTGTCGCCACGTGGATGTCCGGCAGCACCAACCACAAATTTTCCCGCTCGTCTTTGCCAATCTGATTATTGAGTTTGACACTGCTTTGGTATGCTTTGCTTCCAGAACCAGGGATTGTGAGCGAAAGCATTCTCGTGATGATGTCCATTGTTGAACTGATATTGATACCCACAGGAGTGGCTGTCGAGCTCGCAAGGTATTGCTGGACAAGCTGAAGCAGCCTCACTAGACGCTCACTACCGGCGAAGACACCAGACCAGGGCGGCAAAGCCATATCATTGGGCTCGACATCTTGCACTTCATCGTCCATAGTGTGGCCATTCGTGGTGGGCTCACGTGCGGAAGATTTCCAGTCCTCGAATACAGCTCGGAATACCTTGTCGGCAGCTCGGTGCGCAGTGTTAATGGTAGTCTTTAGGCTTTTCTCCCACTCGTCACCAGAAGCTCCCTTTGGCGCACAGCTCGGTATCTGCACATATAGTCGCTGGGCGGCCTGTACAACACCAGACGTGGTCTCTGATCTTGGACCAGTTTGTTCCGCGCCGAGTCTATTAGATGGAGTGGGCGCAATCAGCCTGGCCAAAAGGGGATGAATTTGTTTCAAATACGACCTGAACATGGTGGGGTGCCGAGGTAGCAGCTCATTGAAGCTTTCCAGAATGGTTTGTAACAAAGCGGCGGGCGCCTTGTTAGCAAGTTGCAAAGCGGACTGAATGTAGCTGGGAAGGGATGGAGTAGTGATCTCGCGGACCAAGGTCGGGTACTCCCTCGTTAAGATGAAGATGCGCGTAAGCGTGATGATGCACAGCTTCTTCGACGAAGGCGGCTCGGGTTTGTTTAGGGTTCCCAGGAGGCCGCGAACCCAAGGCAGGCATTTTTGCAATGTTTCCCATCCTCCGATCTCGATAGTCGCTTTGATAAGAACTATGGCCGACCATCTTCCTTGGACGGTGCGGTCTTGCAGCAGAGTCGAGAGAAGTGTACGGTACTTGTGCACCGCTACCGAAGACTCTGAGCATGTTTTGGATGCGGCGGCCTGTGGTGAAGAAAGAAGTGTCCTGCAATTGGCTAGAGATGCGGCTATAGCAGGCACGTGTTGGGGAAGCTGCGCAGTTGCTGTGGAGGATATGCGAAAAGTGAGGGCGCGCAGTGTAGCGAGTTCAGATGTAATGGGAGCCATGTTGCCTTCTTTTCCGTCTCTTGTCAGCCCGAGATGATCTCGGTACTGTTGTTGACACTGGATGGTGCTTCACCAAAAAAAGTTCAGATGCGCCGGGTCAATGTCGGGCCGCTGACGCGCTAAGACAGCAGGGGTCCACTAGCCGGCGCGATGCGTACGAGGATTGTTGGAGACGCTCCGTGACAGCTATACGGCCATGGCTGGCGTCTTCACAATGCATATTCTTTCTTGAACATGCATTCACACATAGCCCAACTATACATAGCGTGACAGAGCTACCAGAAACATAATGGCTGTATGTGCACGCGACTTCTGCAGGGACTCGATGTTTACCGGCTCTCGAGCAACGTCATTGCAAGCAGCGGAAGCTTACAGCACCACAGACGGCCCCTGAGAACGAGAAAGCCCAGCGCTACCTGCAGCAATTGGACGAAGCACGATGCGCGGGGCGCTGGCAAGATATCCCCGAGCTGTGCCGGAAAGTCGAGAAGCATGCGCCTCACCGCAAATGTGGGCGATGATGCCAGGTCCGCGTTGGAGGGAGTGAGGGCTAACGGCGCATCCAGGCCTCACGACCACAAGCCGTTCTGAAGCCCAAATAGCGGCATACAGCGCCCAGAGGCCCTCGACTGCCGCCTCAACCGCCTCTCACAATCTCTCCCAGATCATCCCCGCGCTGCTCACCACCATCGAGACGGAGAATGAAACGAGTCAGGACGCCTTCCAGGCGCATGTATGTCTGGGATGGCTGCATTATGTGCTAGACGAACCAGGCCTGGCAGTCGCGCACCTGCCCAAGGATTTCCGGGCAGCGACGGCCAGCATGGCTGAGGGAGGAGCCCTCACTGGCTGGTCGAGAGTCTGCGTTGTCAAAGGCACCTACCTGCGGGGTACGACACCAACGTTATTCGTCACACCTTATCGACACTGACCCTCTCTAGGATCTGCACAGGAGAAGACCGGCGCCATGGCAGACGCTCTCGTCACTTACTCGTCGGTGATGCCATGGCTGTCCTCCACTGCCACCCCCGAGTCAGTCCAATCTAAGATGTGGACGGAGAACCTCCTGGTACGCCTGTGTCAGTTGTCGGACCAGTCTTCGGAGGCTAGCGACATGATTGCGCCCACCGACGCCCTACGCACCTACCGCTATTGGGGCAGACACTGGGAGGCTACGTCCAAGGGAGGAGGACAAGACGTCTCCACGGCAGCTCACCACCGGCGTCGGGCTTGGAAGGCATACTACGACTCGCTATCCCGCATTCTACAGCAACGTCTCCCGTACGAGCCCGAGGCCGCGCCGCCCGGCTCAGAGAAGCCGCCCAGCCTCACCCAGACCAGCTTACGACTTCGCCAAAGAGCAGAATTGAAGCGGGTCGAGACCGTATACGAAGGCCTGCTCATCAAGGAGACGCAGTTTCCCCGGGCGAGCGAGATCAACCACGAGGTGGAAGCATGGGTCGACTCGGTTATGGATAACTGGCGGCTGCTGTGTGGGCCGACTTGGACAGATGCTGATCTTGGTGAAGGCGGCAAAGAGGGTGTTGCGCGAAGCGTCCTCGATGTGAGTCTTGCTAT
>Ga0265780_10004582_pt1 | contig 17741 bp, 13 predicted proteins | sample P1T30metagenome_FD_192432 | JGI IMG/M metagenome (GOLD analysis project Ga0265780, IMG submission 192432) | Plant litter microbial communities from East Loma Ridge, Irvine, California - P1 T30 | ecosystem: Environmental > Terrestrial > Plant litter > Unclassified | place: USA: California...
TCTGCTCCAGGCCACCCGGCAGCAGCGTATGCGGCCCGATCGCGCGCACTTCCGGTACGCCGAGGGTGGTCAGGGCGTGGATGTCCGAACGCGCCACGCGGCTGTGCAGGATGTCGCCGACGATGGCCACGCGCAGATTGGTGAAATCCTGCTTGTAGTGGCGGATCGTGTACATGTCGAGCAGGCCCTGGGTCGGGTGCGCGTGGCGGCCGTCGCCGGCGTTCACGACGTGCACGTGCGACTGCTGGGTCTCGATCAGGTGCTTGGCAATCAGGTAGGGGGCACCGGATTGCGCGTGGCGCACCACGAACATGTCGGCATGCATGGCCGACAGGTTGTCGATGGTGTCCAGCAGCGACTCGCCCTTGCTGGCGGACGAGGCCTGGATGTTCAGGTTGATGACGTCGGCCGACAGGCGCTTGGCCGCGATCTCGAAGGTGGTGCGGGTGCGGGTGCTGTTCTCAAAAAAGAGGTTGAACACGCTTTTGCCGCGCATCAGCGGCACCTTCTTGACCTCGCGGTCCGAGATCGAAACAAAACTCGAGGCGGTATCGAGGATGTGGTTGACGATGGCCTTCGGCAAGCCCTCGATGCTGAGCAGGTGCTGCAGCTCGCCGTGCTTGTTCAGTTGCGGGTTATGAAAAATCTTGGGCATTGTCTTCTTCAATGGTCAGCGAAAGTTGGCCGTCGTCGCCGCGCTGCAGGCACAGCGACTGTTGCGGCGCCAGTTCGGCACGGGTGCCAACGTAGTCCGGCGCCACCGGCAGCTCGCGCCCGCCGCGGTCGGCCAGGGCCGCCAGGCGGATGCAGGCCGGGCGACCGTAGTCGAACAGCACGTTGATCGCGGCGCGCACCGTGCGGCCGGTCTGCAGTACGTCGTCCACCAGCACCACGGTGGCGCCATCGACCGGGAAGCGGATGTGGGTCGGCTTCACGTCCGGATGCAGGCCCTTTTTCGCGTAGTCGTCGCGGTAGAAGGAAACGTCGATGGTGCCGAAGCGGCTGGTTAAATCGAGGTCTTTCGCCAGGCGTTCGGCCAGCCAGGCGCCGCCCGAATGGATGCCGACGATGGCGGCGTCCGGCACGCCGTCGAGGCCCGCGCGGACCTGGCCCAGCAGTTCGCGGTACAGCGCTTCCGCGTCGTACCCTTGATTAGTTGTTGGCATGGGGGTCAATGAGCGTCAAAGTATTGTTGCAGGATGATGGCGGCCGCCTTGGCGTCGATGATCTCGCCGCGCTTGTGCGCGATGACGGCGGACGAGTAGCGCTCGTCGACGAGTTCGACAGGGAGATTGAAACGGCCGTGGAGCTGGTTGGCGAAACGCCGGCTGCGCAGCGTCATGTCGTGCTCGGCGCCGTCGGGATGGCGCGGCTCGCCCACGATGAGGCGGGCCGGCTTCCATTCGTTGATGAGGTCACCGATGATCTGGAAACGGGCGGCGTTGTCGACGGCTTTGATCACCGTCAACGGTTGCGCCTGCCCGGTCAGGGTGTTACCCATGGCAATGCCGATACGCTTCACCCCGAAGTCGAAGCCCAGAACGATATCGACCATCAGGATGCCTTGAACAAACTGCGCCCCTTATGCATGACCGGCTTCGGTCGCCAGCATGAATGGATCGATCCCCAGCAGTTTGATGGCGGCGGTATAGCGTTCGTCGATCGGCAGGTCGAACAGGACCTTGGCGTCGGCGCCGACGGTGAGCCAGCCATTGCGCGAGAGTTCTTCCTCGAGCTGGCCGGGACTCCAGCCGGCGTAGCCGATCGACACCAGCATGCGGGCCGGACCCGAACCGCTGGCGACGGCTTCCAGCACGTCGATCGAGGTCGTGAAGGCGACCTCGTCGGTGACGGTCAGCGAGGACGAGAACCGGCCGCTCGGGGTGTGCAGCACGAAGCCGCGGTCGTCCTGGACCGGGCCGCCGAACATGATCGGCTGCTCGACCACCGAAGAGCGCAGCCCGGGGGCCAGCTTCAGGTCGACGCGGTCGAACAGGACTTCCATCGTCATGTCGGTCGGCTTGTTGATGACCACGCCGAGCACGCCCTTCTCGTTGTGCTCGCAGACATAGACGACGGTGCCGCCGAAGACGGGGTCCTGGATCGCTGGCATTGCGATCAGGAAATGGTTAGCGAGATTCAGGCCGGAAGAAGCGGGGCCGATCTTACCGAGCGTTTCTTCAGTATCCGGTGGCATGCCGGGCATCGGTAGAGTGCTGCCAACTTTGCTTTTCTTCATACGCTTACTCTCACATGGGCTCACTCTGGTTTATCGACAGCGCCCTATCGACTGCATGCACGACCTGGAGATGTCCACAACACAACAACACGCTTTTCGATAGTTTACACTGAATTGGCTGAACGGCTACTTAAGCACCCCTTTTGGCTCAGTCGCGCTGTCCTCTGCGACCACCCAGCGCCCCGCAACTGTCCCGCCTCCTTGTTTCTGCATCCTGCTAGGAATAATCCTACCCAGTAAAATCGGCCGCCACCTTGACCCCGCACACGATGATGAATATGAGCAACTCTTTAGTCTGGTTCCGCCGCGACCTGCGCGCATTCGACCATGCGGCGCTGCATACGGCGTTGACCTCATCCAATCGTGTGCATTGCGTATTCGTTTACGACAGCGGGATTCTCGACCCGCTGCCCCGTGACGACCGGCGGGTGCGCTTCATCCACGCCAGCCTGGCGAGTCTCGATGCCGAACTGCGCCGGCTTGGTGGTTTTCTGGACGTGCGGCAAGGCCAGCCCCTCGATGTGATTCCCGCGCTGGCGGCCGAACTGGGCGTCGACGCGGTGTATGTCAACGCCGATTATGAACCCGAGGCGGTCGAACGTGACGCACGGGTGGCGGCTTCCCTCGAGGCTGACGGCAGGAAATTTCTGAGCTTTAAAGATCAGGTGATTTTCGAGAAAGACGAGGTCCTCACTCTGGCCAAGGGGCCATTTTCCGTGTTCACGCCCTACAAGAATGCCTGGCTAAAGCGGCTGGCGGCGATGCCCGAGACCCTGGCCAACTATCCGATCGACCAGTATGCCGACGCCCTTGCCGCGCCGCCGCCGGGGCCGTCCGCCCTGCCCTCCTTGCAGGACATCGGCTTCGAACCGGGCGAACCGCCCCTGCCGGCCGGGATGGAAGGGGCGGAGGCGCTGTTCGAGGACTTCATCGCCCGCATGGCGGACTATGGCCGGGCGCGCGACTTCCCGGCGGAAGACGGCACCTCACGCCTGTCGATCCACCTGCGCTTCGGCACCACCTCGATCCGGCACCTGGTGCGCAGCGCCCAGCAGCTGGTGTTGAGCGGCGCCGGCGGCCTTGGTGCCTCGGTGTGGCTGTCGGAACTCATCTGGCGCGATTTCTACCAGATGATTTTGGCGCGCAATCCGCAGGTGGTCGACCGCTCGTTCAAGCCGGCCTTCGATGCGCTGGAATGGGAGACAGGTGAGGAAGCGGACGCGCTGTTCGCGGCCTGGTGCGAGGGGCGTACCGGGTATCCGCTGGTCGATGCGGCGATGGCGCAGCTGAACCGGACGGGCTTCATGCACAACCGTTTGCGGATGGTGACGGCCAGTTTTCTGACCAAGGATCTGGGGGTCGACTGGCGGCGCGGAGAGCGTTACTTTGCTTTACGGTTGAATGACTATGAACTGGCGTCGAACAACGGGGGCTGGCAATGGGCGGCGTCGACCGGCTGCGATGCGCAGCCGTGGTTCAGGATTTTCAATCCGGTGTCGCAGTCGCTGAGGTTCGATGCGCAGGGGGAGTTCATTCGGGAGTGGGTGCCGGCCCTTGGGCGCTTGAGCACGAAGGAAATTCATGCGCCGTGGCTGGTGTCGGCCGAGGTGCTGGCTGAGAAGGGCGTGGTGTTGGGGAGGGATTATCCGGGGCCGGTGGTGGAGCATGACAAGGCGCGAAAACGGACGTTGGAACGCTTTGCCATCGTAAAAAAAGCCGCGAGCTGATCACGCAAAATTGGGTTCCCGCCTTCGCGGGAACGACGTTGGTTTGGGGTGTGGTCATTCACGTTCGGCTGCGAAACCGCTAGCTTAAAGACCATTATCCCCGCCAATTTCCTACCGTAGCCAATTACCCCCGACTCAACAACTCCTCAATCGCCGCCAGCAACACCGGCTCCTGATACGGCTTCCCGAAGTAGGCATTCACCCCCAGCCCCAGCGCCACGTTGCGGTGCTTGTCCGCCGTCCGCGAAGTGATCATGATGATCGGAATCCGCGCCGTCGCCGCGTTCTCGCGCACCGCGCGCGACAGGTCGAAGCCGTCCATGCGCGGCATCTCGATATCGACCAGCATCAGGTCGGGCGGCGCCGCCTCGAGCTGCTCCAGCGCATCGACCCCGTCCTTGGCCAGCATCACCGCATAGCCTTCGCGCTCCAGCAGGCGCTGGGTCACGCGGCGCACGGTGATCGAATCGTCGACCACCATGACGGTCGCGCGGCGCGCCGGGACGGGGGTGTCGGCGCCTGGCGCGACGGGCGCGGCCGGCTGCTGCGCCAGCACCACCGGGTCGAGGATCAGCACGATCTCGCCGGTGCCCAGCACCGTGGCGCCGGCGATGCCGGGCACGCGCGCCAGTTGCGGGCCGACCGGCTTGACCACGACTTCGCGGTTGCCCAGCACTTCGTCGACGCGCAGCGCGATGCGGCCGCTGGCGCCGTGCACCACCAGCACCGGATGCAAACGGCCTGGCGCACCGGCGTGAGCCGGCGCCTCGCCCAGCAGGGCGTCGAGCGCGTGCAGCGCATGCGGCTGCCCCGCCACGGCGATGGTGCCGGCGGCCAGTGCGGCAGTTAAATCGGCATCACGCACCTGCAGCACCTGCTCGACCAGGGTCGAGGGCAGCGCATGGGTGCGGCCGCCGCTCGACACCAGCACCACCTGGGCCACGGCCAGGCTCAGGGGCAGATTGATCGAGAAGCGCGTGCCCTGGCCCGGTTCCGAGCTTACGGCCACGCGCCCGCCCAGCGCGTGCGCTTCTGAGCGCACCACGTCCATACCGACGCCGCGGCCGGCCAGTTCGGTGAGGGTGTCGGCGGTCGAGAAGCCGGGTTCGAAGATCAGGTCAGCGGCCTCCAGATCCGACACCGCCGCATCGGGCGCCACCAGGCCCTGGCCGCGCGCCTTGGCGCGGATCCGTTCCAAATCGAGGCCGGCGCCGTCGTCGCTGAACTGCAGCAGCACTTCGTTGCCGTGCTGGGTCACCTGCACCAGCACTTCGCCGGTTTCCGCCTTGCCGGCGCTTAGCCTTGCAGCGCGCGTCTCGATGCCGTGCACGATGGCGTTGCGCAGCAAGTGCTCGAAAGGCGCGGCCATCTGTTCCAGCACGCTGCGGTCGATCTCGACCGCGCCGCCGCGGATGTCGAGGTTGACGCGCTTTTCGAGTTCCTTGGCGGTCTGGCGCGCCACCCGGAACAGTCGTTCCGACAGGCTCGCGAAGGGCACCATGCGCACCCGCATCAGGTCGCGCTGCAAATCGCGCGTCATGCGCTGCTGGGCCGCCAGGTCGTCGGCCGCGCTGTCGGCGGTGCGCGACAGGCTTTCGTGGAAGGCGGCGACGTCGTCGACGCTCTCGGCCATCATGCGCGTCAGTTCCTGCAGGCGAGTGAAACGGTCGAATTCGAGCGGATCGAATTCGCGCTCGCCGGCGATCGACAGGCGCGACGCGATCTGCGATTCGGCCTGCATCTCGATCTCGCGCATCTGTCGGCGCAGGCGATCCAGGTTGTCCGAGAAATCGGACAGCGCACCTTTGAGCGAGCCGACGTGGTTTTCCAGGCGCGAGCGAGTGATCGAGACTTCGCCCGCCTGGTTGACGACGCGGTCGAGCAGGTCGGCGCGCACCCGCACCAGCGGCGCACGTGCGCCCGGCTGCTCGGCCGGGGCCGGCGCGGCCTGGTTGGCGGCGGGCGCGGGCGTCGCCTGTGCCGGTTGCTGCAGCTGCTCGAACAGCAGCAGCGCGCCGTCGTAGCTGGCCAGCAGTTCGTCAAACGCTGCAGGGGTGGTGGTCCCGGCATGGACCATGTTCTCGATCTGGGTTTCCAGCTCGTGGGTGTGCTGGCCGAGGCGCATCGCGCCGGCCATGCGGGCGCTGCCCTTGACGGTGTGCAGGGCGCGCTGCAAGCCCTGGGGGATGGCCTGGTCCTGCGGGTCCTGCTGCCACTGGCGCAAGCCCTTGCCGATCTGCGGGAACAGGTCGGCGCCCTCTTCCAGGAACACCGGCAGCAGGTCGGGATCGAGTTCGTCGGCGAAGCCGGGGGTGGCGGGCAGTACGCCATCGTCGGCCGCAGCGGGCACCGGGAGCGCCGGCGCGCTGTCCGGTACCGGCTGCAAGGCGATTTCGGGCTCGGGTTCTTCCAGCAGCTGCAGCGCGATTTCCGGCTCGGCTTCCTGCAAGGGCTGCAGCGCGAACTCCGGCGCGGTCTCCTCCAGCAGCTGCAGCGCGATCTCCGGCTCGGGTACTTCGAAGGACTGCAGCGCAATACCGGCTTCCGGCTCCGCGTCGGCTGGCGCCATCGGCACATCCGGCAGCGCCTCGTCCAGCACCGCTTCGCCGAAGGCGGCTTCGTCGGGCGTGACCGCGACGAACGGCGTCTGCTCGGCAGGCGCCGCCTGGTCCAGCGCCGGGGCGGCGAAGGGATCGTCGAGGAAGCTGTCGAACAGGTCGTCGACCTCGCTCACCGCCTCCGGCTTCGCCTCGGGTTTGGTCTCCTCCGGGGCCGGCGGCTCGGGAGCCGGCGGCGGTGAAGTCAAGAGCTCGGTGTAGGCCGCCGCGAACAGCGTGTCGAGCTGCTGCGCCAGCGCCGCATCCGCCTCGCCGTAGACGCTGGCGGCGTGCTGGCTGGCCAGGCGCGCGAACAGCGCGTCGAGCTGGGCCACCAGTTCGTCCTGGCCAGGTGCCAGTTCGCCCAGCGCGAACACTTGCAGCATGGTGCGCACGCGCGCCAGGGCCGCGTCCAGCAGCTCACGGCCGGCTTCGTCCAGCGCCAAGCCCGCGACCGCCAGCTTGTCCAGCACGTTTTCCATCGCGTGGGCGACGTCGCGCAGGGCCGTGTAGCCGACCGTGGACGAAGTGCCCGCCAGCGTATGCGCCGCCTTCACCGCACTATCTGACGCGCGGCGCTCCGGTTCGGCGCGCCAGGCGGCGAAGTCCTGTTCGAGCATCTGCACCAGCTGCCCGGTCTCGTCGACGTAGACGGCATACAGGCCGAGCGGAATCTCGAGTGCGCCGATGCGTTTCACCTCAAGCACCGGCGGCGCCGGCGCTGCTTCGGGCGCCGGGACCGCATCGCCTTCCAGCAGGCGCGCCGCGGCCGCCACCAGGGCCGCGCTGTCGCGCGCCGAGCCGCTAGTGGCCACCAGTTCGGCCACCCATTGGGTCAACTCCGTGTGCGCCGCGCGCAGCAGGGCCAATAGCGCCGGCGTCGCATCGCGCGCCTCCGACAGCCACAGGTTCATCACCCGCTCGACCGCCGCCGCGCCTTCGGCGAATCGCTCCAGGTTGACCATGCGGCTGCTGCCCTTGAGCGTGTGGAAGGAGCGGCGCAGCAGGGTCAGGGTTTCCTGGCTGGCCGGATGGCGTTCCGCCTGCGGCAGGGCCTCGGCCACGAAGCCCAGCACTTCCTGCGCTTCCAGGATGAAGATCTCGAGCAGCTCGGATTCGATCGTCGCTTCCTGCGCGGCGGCGGCCGAATCCTCATTCGCCTTGGCAGGCGCGTCCTCCTGCACAGCTACGGCTTGCTGCGGCAGTTCTTCCGCCGTCTCGACGAACTCGAAAGGCAGTTCGCGCAGCAGGCGCTTGTCGGTGTCGAAGGTAAACCGTCCCTTGGCCAGTTCGCTGTTCTGCGCCAGCAAGTCGGTGAAGAAGCCGAGCGCGCCGATGTTCTGGGCGATGTTGTGCAGCGCGGCCGACTGCACGCTGACTTCGCCGTCGCTCGCCGCCAGGGTACGCACTTCACTCGCCACGTGGCGCGCCGCTAGCACCGCCTGGTCCTGGTCGAGGATCGCCAGCGCGCCCTGCAGGCCGTGCAGCACCGGCTCGGCCTGTACCAGCGCCTCGCGCTTGCCAGGATTGTCGTAGTAATCGTCGAGCAGTTTCTCGACCTGGCGCAGGCCGGCCTTGATCTCGCCGGCCAGCACCGCCACCGTCTGCCCCTGCTGGATCTGGCGCGCCAATTCTCCCTGCCACTGTGGCGCGTCGGGCGGCGTCTCGCCGGCGGCCAGCGCCAAGAGGCGCGCGCCGACCGCCTCCGCGTTCTCAGCGAAATCTTCTGGCAGCTGGCGCAGCTGGTCCAGGCCGTTCTCGACGAACAGCATGGCGGTCGCCATTTCCAGGCCAAAGCCGTCGCTGCGGCCAGCGGCAATCGCATCGGTCGCCGCGCGCCCCAGTTCGCGCAGCAGCTGCGCCAGCGCCGGGGCGCCCAGCTTTTCGCTGGCGCCGGCCAGGCGCGACAGCTGGGCATTGAAATCTTCCTCGACCTCGACTTCCAGCGCGCCCTCGGTGGCGATGCGGTCCCAGTCCGACTTGGTGCGCGCCAGCGCTTCGCGCGCTTCCTGCAGCGCGGCCTGGTCGATGCGCCCGTAGCGGCGTGTCGCGTAGTCGTGCGGCACCAGGCCATCCAGGCCGCAGGCCGCGCGCAGGCGCTGCGCATCTTCATTGGGCTGTTCGGCGGCGGCGACGAAGAACAGCGCATCGCGCAGCATCGCATCCGGCGTACCGCCCTGCCCCTGCGACAGGCGGCGCAGCTGCAAATTGACCTGGCCCAGCAGCTGTTTCACATACAGGTCGCTCTCGACATGGCCATCGGCCACCACGTCGGCAAAGGCGTGCAGCGCGCGCCAGAACAGGCGCGCTCTGGGCTCCACCTGACTGGCGGCGATCGGTTCGATCGCATCGCGCATGCCGGCCGCGTGCTGGGCCTCGCCGCTTTTCAGATAGGGCAGCAAGGACTTCTCGAAACGCGCACGGCAGGCCGCGACGTCGGGCGCGGCTTGCGCCGCCGGCGCATCGAATGCGACGCCCTGCCCCAGGCCGGCCGGCAGCAGGTCGGATGGGTGGATGCGCTCGACGCCGAGCTTTTCCTGGATGTCGCGGTAATACGGAAACAGCCGCGCCGGCTGCTGCGCGCTGCCTCCCAGGAGTTCATCGAGGTACTCGACCAGGGCCTGGTAGGCGTCCTGCACCACTTTCACCGCTTCCTGCGTGCAGGGCAGGCTGCCGTCCTTGAAGCGGTCGATCAGGCGCTCGGCCGCGCCGCCCAGCACGGTGACGCCCTCGACGTCGACCATCTGCAGCGCGCCGTGGGCCTGGTGCAGGTGGGTCTTGGCGTGCAGCAGCAGGGTCGGCTGGGCCTCGAGGCTGCGGCCGGCCGCGTCGCGCAGCGCCGTGCCGGAGCGGCCGAGGGCATCGCGGATTTCGCCGATCACCCACGACAGCGGTCCGGTATCGAAAGCGGGCAGGCGCGGGGATGATGGCTTGGTCATGGGTCTCTAGTGTATTGTCAGGCCGCCACGCGGAAGCGCGACACGGAATCCTTCAGTTCCTGGGCCAGCAGCGCCAGCTCGCGGATCGACTGCGCCGTCTGGCGCGTACCGCCCTGGGTATGCTCGGTGACCGACAGGATGTGCTGCATATTATGGGCTACTCCGTTGGCGGACGTCGCCTGCTGCTCGGCCGCCAGCGAAATTCCCTGGATCAGCTCCGCCAGGCGGTTCGAGACGCGCGAGATGTCGGTCAGCGCCGCGCCGGCCGCATCCGACAGGCGCGCCCCCTCGACCACGCCCTGGGTCGACTTTTCCATCGCCGCCACCGCGTCGTGGGTATCGGCCTGGATGGTGCGCACCAGCGCGCCGATGCCCTTGGCCGCTTCGGCCGACCGTTCCGCCAGGCGCTGCACCTCTTCCGCCACCACCGAGAAGCCGCGGCCCGCTTCGCCGGCCGATGCGGCCTGGATCGCGGCGTTCAGCGCCAGCACATTGGTCTGCTCGGTGATGTCGGAAATCAGGTCGGTGATCTCGCCGATCTCCTGGGAGGATTCGCCCAGGCGCTTGATGCGCTTCGAGGTTTCCTGGATCTGCTCGCGGATCTCGTTCATCCCGAGAATGGCATTCTGCACCGCCTGGGCGCCCTGCTCGGCCGCCGCCACCGACTGGCGCGCCACGTCGGCCGATTCGGTCGCCGAACGCGAGACGCTGGAAATCTGGGTGGCCATCTGCAGCACGGTGCTGGATGCGTCCTGGATCTCGCGCGACTGCGCATCTGCCGCGCCCAGCAGCTCGGTCGACACGGCTTGCGCGCCGCTCGACGCCTGCGTGACCTGCTCGGTGGTCTTGATGACGCGCTGTACCAGCGCGCGCAATTCCTCGACCGTGTAATTGACCGAGTCGGCGATCGCGCCGGTGATGTCTTCCGAGACGGTGGCGTGCACGGTCAGGTCGCCGTCGGCGACTTCCTGCAGTTCGTTCATCAGGCGCAGGATCGCCGCCTGGTTCTGGTCGTTGGTGGCCTTGGCTTCTTCTTCCTTGGCCTGCGCCAGCTGGCGCATCGCCTCGGCTTCGCGCCGGCGCGCCTCGGCGCCGCGGGTGCGGTTGCGCGAATCCTGCAGCATCACGCGGCTCAGGGAGCCGCCCATCGCCAGCGTGAAGATCGCGGCGCACACCAGCAGCCAGAACCAGCCGCTCTTGGTGCCGAGTTCGCCGCGGTAGGCGGCCTGCACCTGGGTCAGGGTCGAGCGCAGGCCCTCGTTGTCGCGTGCGACGACTTGCTCGGCGGTGCGCGCGGCGCCGAAGTTGTGCAGGTTGGTCGACAGCGGCGCCAGGCTTTCCTGCCAGGTTTTCAAGGAAGTGCGAGCGGCGCGCAGGCGTTCGCGCAGGTCGACATCCAGCACCTGCGCCGGACCGCTGGAGAGCTGGTCGAGCAGCGCGCCCATTTCGGCGCTGTCACGCGCGATCGCCTGGGCGGTGTCGCGCCAGCCGGCGCCCGGCGCGGCGAATGCGTGGACCGCCGCCGGCAGGCGGTCGGCCAGTGCCTCCAGGCGTTCCCCGGCGGCGGCGTCGCGCTGGCTGCCGCCGCGCAGGCGGTCGGCCAGGGTGTGCAGTTCCGGCGCCAGCGCATCAAACCGGGCGCGGCCCGTGCCGAAGCCGACCAGGTGGCGCTTGTTGCCGACGATGGTAGTGGCGGCGGCGTTCGAGGCCGACCAGGCCGCGCGCGCCCTGGCCAGCAGCGGCGCCAGTTCGCCGGAGGCCGGCGGCAGGACCTGTTCGCCGGACGGGCCGCCGCGCGCCAGCAGGGTCAGCAGGCGGCCGAGTTCCGCGCGGCTGTCGTCCAGTTCGAGGAAGGCGCCAGGCTCGCCGCCCAGGGCATTGGGCGCGGCCTTGGCCACGCGCTGCGAGTGCATCAGGGCGTCCGCCGCCAGCTGGCCCTGGTGCGAGACCACGTCGGTGCGCGCCGCGTTCTGCCACATCGACAGCACGGTGAGCAGGATGCCGGCCACGAACGCCGCCAGCACCAGGCGCAGCTGGCGCGACAGCGACAGGTGGCCGATCAGCGGCAGGCGCAGGTCATCGTCGCCGGGGGTGACGGCGAGCGGCTTGCGCGGGCGGGTGTTGCCGAGCCGGCGCGCGGCGGCATCGGCCGAGCCGTGCACCGCGCCATCGTGGGATGGCAACTGCGGCTGCTGCGGCAGCACGCCGGGGCCGAACTGGGTATCGGGGGCGGACAGGATGGTGTCGTCGTCCGCCTCGTCCTTGGCGAATGGGTTGAAGCTGAGTTTCGAGGCGAATCCCATACCGGCTCCTGGTCCTGCGGTTAGCGTGGTGGTTGTGTGGTGCTGCCGGTAGCGCGGGCGACGTGCAGGAAGCGCTCTTCGCGCACCAGCGCCGCCAGCGACAGCGGGGTCCACAGCGTGCCTTCGGCGTCACGCAGGGCGTCGCCCTCGCGCGTCATGGCGCTGGCCTGGCGCAGGCCATACACACGGTCGGCCAGCAGCGCGCAATTGAAGCCGAGCGGGGGCGCGAAGGTGATCATGCGCGCGGCCGGACCGCTGGGCAGGGGGGCGTCTTCGCCAAGGTAGCGCGCCAGGTCGATCACGCCGACCAGGGTGCCGCGCACATTGGCCAGGCCCAGGTACCAGGGCAGCGTCAAGGGCACCGGGGTGGGCGTGGCCAGGCTGACGATCTCGCCCGCTTCCAGCAAGTCGAGCAGGTAGCGCCCGGCGCCGACCTGCATGCCGAGCTGCTGGATCGGCGCGCCGCTGCCGCTTTTGGCGGCCTGCATGCGCTCGAGCAGTTGCTCCTGGTAGGCGCGCAGCCGGGTGCGGCGCGCGCTCGGATCGGACCCGGCCTGGCCCTCGTTCATGCGGCGGCGGGCGCTTGCGCGGCGTCCAGGGTGGCGATGGCGGCCAGCAGCAGGCCCGGATCGACCGGCTTGACCAGGTAGTCGCGCGCGCCCTGGCGCATGCCCCAGATGCGGTCGGTCTCCTGGTTCTTGCTGCTGCAGATGATGACCGGGATGCTGGACAGCGCCGGATCGCGCGCGATCGAGCGCGTCACCTGGAAGCCGTTCGCGCCCGGCATGACCACGTCCATCAGGATCAGGTGCGGGCGCTCGGCGCGGATCTTGTCGATCGCCTCTTCGCCATTCACGGCGGTGCTCACGGCGTAGCCGGCGCGCGCCAGGATGTCGGTCAGGTAAAAGCGCTCGGTCGGGGAATCGTCGACGATCAGGATCTGTTGTATGGCCACGTTGGGCTCCGGTGTTCTAGGGGTGTTACAGGGGGTGGATCAGGATTGAGGCAGCGCGTGTTCGCGCACCGCGGCCAGCAGGCTGTCCTTGGAAAACGGCTTGGTCAGATACGCCGAGGCACCGACCATGGCGCCGCGCGCCCGGTCGAACAAGCCATCCTTGGACGACAGCATCAGCACCGGCGTCGCATGGAAGCGCGCGCTCTTCTTGATCAGCGCGCAGGTCTGGTAACCGTCCAGGCGCGGCATCAGGATGTCGCAAAATACCAGCGCGGGATGGTGATCGTTGATCTTGGCCAGCGCGTCGAAGCCATCGTTGGCCAGCACGACCTGGTAGCCGGCGTGCGTCAGGAAGATTTCGGCGGAACGGCGGATCGTGCTGCTGTCGTCGATCACCATGATGGTCAGGCCGGTCGGTTGCGGCGATGTCGTCATTTTCGTTTCACTTCAGCATGAAGCGCCACGATAGCACAGGGAATTTAGCTTGTGCGCGAAGTGTTGCAGTACGTCAACTACGAAGTTCACATAGCGGTAGCATCCTGCAAACAGTGATGTTTCAACGATAATGCCGGGTGATTGGCGATGCCGATCACCCGACAAACATCAAATCGCGGTCATCTCGAAATCGTCCTTGCGCGCGCCGCATTCGGGACAAGTCCAGTTCATCGGCACGTCGGCCCAGCGGGTGCCCGGCGCGATGCCATCGTCCGGGGCGCCGGCGGCCTCGTCATAGACCCAGCCACAGATCAGGCACATCCAGGTCTGGAAAGGGGCCGTCGAATCGGTACTCACAATATGCTTCCTTTATAGTAAGTTGGACGGGACCGGAAGCACCGCAGTAGGTCATTCCAGGCCCCGTCTAGTAAAATGCGGAGTCGAGCATCTTAATCCACCCGTCGTGCAAAACCAAACGTTACCCCTCATCCTGACATTCGGCGTGTCCGACCCGGTCGGCGCGCTCGGCGTGCAGTCCGACCTGGCCGCCTTCGCCGCGCACGGATGCCACGGGCTGTCGGTCGTCGCCGGCATCCTGGTCGCCGACAGCGCCAAGGTGGAAAACCTGCACGAAGTCGACAGCGACTGGATGGCCGACCAGGCCCGGGTCCTGCTGGAAGACATGCCGGTGGCCGCTTTCAAGGTCGGCGCCGTCGCCAACGTGCTGCAGCTGGCCGCCATCGCCGAGATCGTGTCCGACTATCCGGACGCGCCCCTGATCCTCGACCCCTTCCTCACCGCCCTGCCCGACTCCGGCCTGGCCGACGAAGAGATGCTGTCGGCGATCCGCTCGATCCTGGCGCCCCAGACCACGGTCCTGATGCTGTCGCAGTCGGAACTGGGCCGCATGGCCGAGACCTGGCGCGAAGTGAGCGACAACGACAGCGCCGGCTCGCTGCTGGAAGACGTGGCCGAACTCACCAATGCCGGCTGCCAGTACGTGCTGGTCACCGGCACCCGCGACGAGCACGGCGCCTGTTCGAACACCCTGTTCGACGCCGACGGCGTGGTGGCCAAGGTCGGCTGGCAGCACCTGCCGGGCCCCTTCGTCGGCGCCGGCAATACCTATTCGGCCTCATTCACCGCCCTGATGGCCTGCGGCATGGAAGCGCCCCAGGCGCTGTTCGCGGCCCAGGAATACACGAATGGCGCGCTCGAGCACGCCCAGCGCTTTGGCATGGGCAAGTTCATTCCCAATAAATTCTACCGGGGCTGACAAAGCCTCCTGCCGATCATGACCCTTGAAACTACTTCGAAGAACGAGCAACTGTTCGCCCGCGCCCAGCAAACGACCCCGGGCGGCGTCAATTCTCCGGTGCGCGCCTTCCGCTCGGTGGGCGGCACCCCGCGCTTCATCACCCGCGCCGAAGGTCCCTACTTCTGGGACGCGGACGGCAAGCGCTATATTGATTACATCGGTTCCTGGGGTCCGGCCATCGTCGGCCACGCCCATCCGCAGGTGGTGAAGGCTGTGCAGGATGCGGCCGCGAACGGTTTATCGTTCGGCGCGCCGACCGAAGGCGAGATCGAGATCGCCGAGGAGATCTGCCGCCTGCTGCCGTCGATCGAGCAGGTGCGCCTGGTCTCGTCCGGCACCGAGGCCACCATGAGCGCGCTGCGCCTGGCGCGCGGCGCCACCGGGCGCGACAAGATCGTCAAGTTCGAGGGCTGCTACCACGGTCACGCCGATTCGCTGCTGGTGAAAGCCGGCAGCGGCCTGCTCACCTTCGGCAACCCGACCTCCGCCGGCGTGCCGGAAGACTTCGTGAAGCACACCCTGGTCCTCGACTACAACAACGTGCCGCAGCTGGAAGACGCCTTTGCTTCGATGGGCGACACCATCGCCTGCGTGATCGTCGAGCCGGTCGCCGGCAACATGAACCTGATCCGCGCCACGCCGGAATTCCTGACCCGCATGCGCGAACTGTGCAGCGAGCATGGCGCCGTCTTGATCTTCGACGAAGTGATGTGCGGCTTCCGCGTCGGCCTGCAGGGCGCCCAGGGCATGTACGGGATCACCCCGGACCTGACCGCGCTGGGCAAGGTGATCGGCGGCGGCCTGCCGGTGGCGGCCTTTGGCGGCCGCGCGGAGCTGATGCAGAAGATGGCGCCGATCGGGCCGGTGTACCAGGCCGGCACGCTGTCAGGCAATCCGGTGGCGGTCGCCGCCGGCATGACGACCTTGAAGCTGATCCAGGAAGACGGCTTTTACGAGCGCCTCGGCGCGGCCGCCGAGCGCCTGGTGCAGGGGCTGACCGAAGCCGCACAGGAGGCCGACATTCCCTTCTGCGGCGACGCAGTGGGCGGGATGTTCGGCTTCTACTTCAGCAATAACGTCCCGTCGGCCTATGGCCAGATGATGGCTGGCGACAAGGAGCGTTTCAACCGCTTCTTCCATGGCATGCTGGATGAGGGGGTCTACTTTGCCCCGGCCATGTTCGAAGCCGGCTTCGTCTCCGCCCAGCACACGGATGCGGTGATCGACGAAACCATCGAAGCCGCGCGCCGCGTGTTCAAGAAGATCGGCTGACTGTAGGGTGGTCCAGGGCGCGTAGCCGGCTTCGCCGACCGCGCATTCGATTCCTGGGTGAGCTGTTAAAGCATGCCGGAGTCGAACGCGCAGTTGTAGGGTGGTCGGGTCCCCCGACCACCCTACAACTGCACCAGCAAGCGCCGGCCCGCCAGATCGATCAGCACCCGGTGCGCCTGGAAAAACGGCGCGCCGAGAATCCCGTCGAACGGCGCCCCGTTCAGGTCGATGCGCTGCGCCGTCAACGCGCCGAACGAGCGCCCGGTCTCATCCCGCATCTCTCCCAGTTGGCGCGGATCGCATCCCGCGCAGCTTGGCGCCGGCACCTTCCCCGCATCGACCAGGTTGACCTGCGCGCCCGTATCGAGCACGAACTTGCGCGGCGCGCCACCTACCAGCAAGCGGACGTTCGGGCCTTCCTTGCCATAGGCGAGCGGCAGCGCCTGCCATCCGTCCTTGCCCGCCTGCGGCCCCGCTCCGGCCGCAAAGATCACCATTCGCCCGGCGGCATAATCGAACAGCACCGGCCGGTCGCCGAAGGCGGCCAACCCGATCGCCCCCGCCTGACGCGCTTTGGTCAGCTCGGCTTCCAGCCCTTCCGCGGCGCCGCCCCATTGCGTATGCAGGCGGCCTTCAACCGGACCGAGTTCGGTCGTCCCGACCACCACCTGGCGCGCCAGCAGGTTCGGCACCTCGAACACCTTGCCCTGCAAATCGCGGAATTTGGTCGTGGTCTCCAGCATGGTGACGGAACCGGCGCCCTTCGCGGTCGCTTCCGGAATCGACAGCCCGAGGTCGCCGCCCGAATCGATCATCATGCTGCTGGCCGTGGCCCCGATCTTGACGGTGGTGAACGGCAAGCCGTTGACGAAGGTGAGCGCGGCGCTGTCGGGCGCCGCCGTGGCCGTCAGGTGCAGCAGGGCGGCGGCCAGGAACAGGGTCATCCGTTTCATCAACGCAACCATCCACGACGCCGGAAATACCACAGCGGCGCAATGCCGCAGGTGATCATCAGTCCCAGCGCGAAGGGATAGCCGAAGGTCCAGTTAATCTCCGGCAGGATCCGGAAGTTCATGCCGTAGATGCTGGCGATCAGGGTCGGCGGCAGGAAGGCGACCGAGGCCACCGAGAACAATTTGATGATCTTGTTCTGGTTGATGTTGATGAAGCCGACGGTGGCGTCCATCAGGAAGTTCACCTTGTCGAACAGGAAAGAGGTGTGGCCGTCGAGCGATTCGATGTCGCGCAGGATCTGGCGCGCCTCTTCGAACTGGTCGGAATTGAGCAAACGGCCGCGCATCAGGAAGCTGACCGCGCGGCGCGTGTCCATCATGTTGCGGCGGATGCGGCCGTTCAAGTCTTCCTCGTGGGCGATCGCGTTCAGCGCGGCGGCCGCGTCCTGGTCGGTGAATTCCTTTTGCAGCACGCGGGTGGAGACGTCTTCCAGCGCCTCGTAGATGCCCTCGAGTGCGTCCGCCGAATACTCGGCGTCGGTCGCGTACAGGTCGAGCAGCACATCCATGTAGTCTTCGATCGAACCGGGACGCGAGCGCGCGCGCAGGCGCACCAGGCGGAACACCGGCAAGTCGTCGTTGTGCACCGAGAACAGGATTTTCCCGGACAGGATGAAGGCCACCGTGACCACGCGCGACGGGCCATCCTCTTCCTCGAGCAGGAAGTCGGTGCGCAGGTGCAGGTCGCCGTTCTCGGCTTCGTAGTAGCGCGCCGAGGCTTCGATGTCCGACACTTCGTCCTCGCCCGGCAGGGTCACGCCATAGGTGGCCTTGACCAGGGTGCGCTCCTCATCGGTCGGATCGGTCAGGTCGACCCAGACCGGCGTCACGTTCTCCAGATCCTCGCGCGAGTCGACGCTGACCTGGTTCAGTCGGCCATTTTGTAGGACAAATACGTTGATCATGCGCTTTTTCTCGGCCGGGGTTCGAAACTGCCGCAAGT
>Ga0265780_10004583_pt1 | contig 17736 bp, 16 predicted proteins | sample P1T30metagenome_FD_192432 | JGI IMG/M metagenome (GOLD analysis project Ga0265780, IMG submission 192432) | Plant litter microbial communities from East Loma Ridge, Irvine, California - P1 T30 | ecosystem: Environmental > Terrestrial > Plant litter > Unclassified | place: USA: California...
CGCGGCGAGCGCCGCGCGGAACGCGTCCGCCCGGTCGTCGTCCTCGGCGTGCCAGAGCAGGACCTCGGACGCCTCGCGCTGCTGCGCTCGTCCGGCCGCTTCGAGGTCGAGGCCGGTCCACGCGGCGACGACCGCGTCGGTCACGCCGCCGAAGGTCTCGAAGTGCAGCTCCAGTGTCCGGCGGACGCGGTCGAGTTCTCCGTGCAGCCGCTCGAGGTCGCCGTCGAACGGTCCGACCAGCACGTCGCCCGCCGGTCCGACCACGACCGCGCCGTTCTCCGCCACGAACGCGTGTCCGTCGAGCCCGGTGCGTGCCTGCAGCGCCGTGATCTCGGCACGCGTCTTGCTGCTGCAGAACACCACGGGGACGTCGTCCGCCCGCAGCTGTTCCAGCATCGGCAGGGCCGCGTCGAACGAGTAGTCGTGGTGGTCGAGGAACGTCCCGTCGAGGTCCGTGACGATCATCAGGTCGGGTGTTGGCATCGTGCTCCGCTGGCGGCTGGCTGGGCTGCGGGCGACGATGCCCCGGACCACCCTGCCACGCGCATGCGTCGGTTGGGTGAACAAGCCGGCGTCGGTCGCGCGACGCGACCAGCGGACGGACTGGAGGCACGGTGCCAGCTGGCACCGCGCCTCCAGTCCGTCGTCACGCACGCTCAGAGCCAGTGCCGCCGCTTGAACACCGCCCACAGCACGACCGCCAGCAGGACCATCGCGACGATCGCCGCGGGGTACCCCCACGCCCACCGCAGCTCGGGCATGTGCTCGAAGTTCATGCCGTAGATCGACGCCACCAACGTCGGGGCGAACAGGATCGCCGCCCACGACGAGATCTTCTTCACCTCTTCGCCCTGCTCCATCGACGCCCGAGCCAGCCGCCGGCTCTCCTCCCCCTGCGCCAGGCTCGCGCTGGTCATCCGGCGCATCGCGTCGTTCTGCTCCTGCGTCACCAGGGTCGAGTGCAGCGTGAGGGCGTTCTCGAGCAGCGTCCGGAACGTGTCCACCCGTTCGGTGACGCGGATCGCGTGGTCGAGGACGTTCCGCAGCTGGTTCTGCACCTCGGTGTCCGTGCCGTACTTCTCGGCGCCGCGAAGCAGCGCGTTGAGCATCTCGGGCAGCGGGCCGATGGCGCGCTGGAATCCGATGACCTCGCTGAGCAGCTGGTAGATCCGCCGCGAGGACGCCGGGTCGACGTCGCCGTCGAACAGGTCGTCCTCGATGTCGTCGATGTCGTCCTGCAGCCCGGCGACGACGGGGGCGTAGCTGTCGATGACCTCGTCGAGGACCGCGCAGAGCACCGCCTCGGACCCGCGCCCCAGGGCGTCCGGGTCGGCTTCGAGTCGCTTCCGCACGTCGGCGAGGTTCGGCCGTTCCGCCTGCCGGACGGTGACGACGAAGTCGCGCCCGGTGAACAGGTGCACCTCCCCGAACTCGACCGTCTCCTCGTCCTCGTCGTACCAGGCGGGTCGCAGCACCACGAACAGGGTGTCGCCGTACCGCTCGAGCTTCGCCCGCTGGTGCCCCTTGTGCGCGTCCTCGACGGCGAGCGGGTGCAGCCCGAACTCGTCGGCGACGGAGGCCAGTTCGCTGGCGGTCGGTCGGAACAGCCCGATCCAGGCCATCGCGCCCCTCCCGGCGGCGTCGAGCGCTTCGTACGTGCGCCCGAGGTCCGCGGGCGAGTCCGTCCGCGTTCCGTTGACGTAGATGCCGTTGTCGATGAGGGCCACCGGTGTCCTCCTGGTTCCGTGGTGCGTGCGGGCAGCCTGCCGATCATGCCGGACCGCCGACGGCGCGAGCGCTTCCCTGACGGAGCCCTCACGCTCCGCGCCGGATTCCTGTCGGAGTCCTGACACGCCGTGGGCGCGGCCCAGGGACGGACTGGAGGCACGGTGCCAGCTGGCACCGTGCCTCCAGTCCGTCAGCCGTTGCGTTCAGAACCGCCGGCAGCCGGATCCGCTCGTTGCGTTCAGGGGACGTCCTCGCCGAAGGCGAGCAGCGTCCACGGCTCCAGGTCGTACATCCCGACGCTGGTCTCCCGCTCGGTACGATCCGGCCGGAACTCTCGCTTGACGTAGTCGACGAGATCATCGCCGTAGATGACCACGTCCGTCTGGTACACCGAGAAGACCGGCGCCCCGCTGCCGACCGGCGCGGCAGGCAGGTAGCGGTGCGAGTACAACGGCACCAGCTGCGGCCACTGCAGCAGGTGCCGCTCGGCCACCTCGAGACGCTGCGACTCATCGCTGGGTCGCTCGCCCCACGACCCGGGCCAGAAGGCGTCGTGACGGACGTCGAACAGGACGCCCTCGACCGGCCACCGGATCGCCCGTCGCAGCCGTTCGTCGTCCCGAGCGCGCCAGTCGAACCAGCCGTCCCCGCTCGGCACTGCGAGGGAGAGCAGGGCTCGATGGTCCGCGCCGAACCGGACGCCGTACCGACGCTCGGCCCGGGCCAGTTCCCGTTCGGACAACCCGCGTTCGATCGCAACGCCGAACGTCCGGAGGAGTTCGACGGTCAGGGCTGCAGACACCCCCGCAGCCTAGGCGGACGGATGCGAGCCCCACGAGCACGTGGCAGACGAGACGGCGTGGATCTGACGGAACCCTCGGCACGACAGCGAAGATGGCCAGGTGAATCGCACCGACCGGCTCTACGGCCTCGTGGAGGAGTTGCGCGCCGTCTCCCCGCAACCGCGGAGCGCGCGTCGTCTCGCGGAGCGGTTCGAGGTGTCGGTCCGGACCATCGAACGGGACATCTCCGCGCTGCAGCAGTCGGGTGTGCCCATCTGGGCGGAGCCCGGCCGGACGGGTGGGTACGTCATCGACGCGTCCGCGACGCTCGGCCCGGCGGGCTTCACGCCGGATGAAGCCCTCGCGGTGCTGATCGGGCTCGGCTCGCTGGGGCGCAGTCCGTTCCGGCACGCGGCGCACACCGCGGCCAGGAAGACGCTCGCGGTGATGCCCGCCGGGGATGCCGCACGAGCCAGCGCGCTGGCCTCCCGGGTGCACTTCCTGGAGGACGACGAGGACACGGTCGTCCCGGCCGAGTTCGCGGCGGCCCTGCGTGCCGATCGAGTCGTGCGGCTGCGGTACCGGGACGCCGACGGAGCGGAGTCCGTCCGGGACGTCGAACCGCTGGGGTCGATCGGGAAGGACGGTCAGTGGTACCTGATCGCCTGGTGCCGGATGCGCGACGGGGTGCGGGCGTTCCGGGGCGACCGGATGCTGTCGGTCGAGGTCACCGACGAGCGGCCCGCGCAGCGCGTCCTGCGATCCGAGGACCTCGCGATCCAGTACGGACGACTCCGGCCGGTCCTCGACGAGTAGCTGCGCCGTCGGTTTCCGGAAACACCGACAGGACGGTGTCGCGACGGCCGGTGAAGCTGGTCGCTCCGAGTCAGCAGCACCACCGTGAGGAACCCCATGTCGTTCGCATCCGTCCGCATCATCACCGACGACCTCGAAGGCATGGTCGCCTTCTACGAGCGGATCACCCGCCAGCCGGCCGAGCGCCCCGCACCGGTCTTCGCGCAGTTCAGCGGCCCGGGTGGGACCCTCGCGATCGCCAGCACCGCCACGGTCGCCATGCTCGGCGGCGCGCTGGTGCCCGCGACGAACCGTTCCGCGCTCATCGAGTTCGAGGTCGCCGACGTCGACGGCGACTTCGCCGGACTGCAGCTCGGCAGCGACGACGTCGTCCTCGAACCGACCACGATGCCGTGGGGCAACCGCTCCGCACTGGTCCGCGACCCGGACGGCAACGTCGTCAACCTGTTCAGCAGGCCCGCCGCCAGCTAGTCGGGGGTGCTCAGGCGGCGGCGGCGTTCGCCGACGAGCGGCACTCCTCCGGCGGCCGCCCCGCGACGGACTCCGCCGCGATGTCGCGGAGCCGCGCGAGGCGGTCGTGGGTGGCACCGAGGGCCTCGATCTGGCGTCGGATGCGATCGCTCTCCTCGTCGAAGTGGTCGAGCATCGTCCGCGTCGCGACCCCGGTGTCGAGGAAGGGCAGGATCTCGACGATCCGACGACTCGGCATGCCCGCCGCGTAGAGCATCTGCATGAAGCGCACCCGCGCGACATCGGGCTCGCGGTACTCCCGGTGTCCGCCCGTGGTCCGCTCGGACTCGAGGAGGCCCTGTTCCTCGTAGTACCGCAGCGACCGGACGCTGACGCCGGCCCGTTCTGCGAGTTCACCGATCCGCATCGTTCTGTCCCTCGGGCTTGATTCTGACGTTGACGTCAGGTTCTACCGTAGCGGCATGAACCTCTCTGGAGCCACCGCCCTCGTCACCGGCACGAACCGCGGTATCGGACGCCACCTCGCCGCGCAGCTGATCGCACGCGGGGCGAAGGTCTACGCCACCGCCCGACGCCCTGAACTGATCGACCTCGAGGGCGTCGAGCGCCTCGCCCTCGACATCACCTCCCCCTCGTCGGTCGCAGCGGCCGCCGCGGTCGCCACCGACGTCGATCTGTTGATCAACAACGCCGGGATCGCGACCACGGCGACCCTGCTGGGCGATCTCGATGCAGCGCACGCCGACATGGACACGAACGTCTGGGGCACCCTGTCCGTGATCCGCGCGTTCGCGCCGGTCCTGGCGGCGAACGGCGGTGGGGGCATCGTGAACATCGCCTCGGGTGCCTCGTGGCTCGCCATACCCGGAGCCTCCGCCTACGCGGTGTCGAAGGCCGCCCTGTGGAACATGGGCAACGCGTTGCGTCACGAGCTGGCCGGCCAAGGAACCACAGTGATGTCCGTGCACCTCGGAGTGGCCGACACCGACATGACCGCGGGGATCTCGATGGCCAAGACCGACCCGGCGGACGTGGCGCGCGCGACCCTGGACGGGGTCGAGCGCGGCGACTACGAGGTCGTCGTCGACGAGCAGACCGCGTTGATCAAGCAGATGCTCGCCGGCCGCCCCGAGGAGCTGTACGCGGTGGTGGCGCAGATGCTCGCGTCGTAGGAGCCGGGCTTCACGCAGCCTTCGGCACGGCCGCCAGCGTGCGGCCGTGTCGTGCTGCCTGCTCTTCAGCACGGACCCGCGGTTCGTCGGCCAGCTCCGCGAACTGGTCGAGGGCGGGGTTCACCCCGACGAGCGTGAACTCACGCGTCACCACGTCGAGGTCGGGCTGCGACTACTGAGACGGCCCGGTCGTGAGTTCGGCCACCTCGACGACCGCATCGTCCGGCATGTCGGGGTAGTAGTTCTCACGGAGCTGCTGGCCAAAGCGCCGCATGTCCGTCTCCGGCGGCTGATGCGCCTGCTCGGCAGTGAGGGTGTCGAGCCGGTACCGGTGCACGGCGGTGATCGTGCCGGCCACCGGTTCGGCGGTCGGGTGATCGTCGAAGACGAACGTCGCCGCGCCGACCTGCACAGACTCGTGCCACCGGACGGTGGTGACCTTCTCGCCGCGGATGATCGCTTCGTGGTGCTTCTGGTGGAAGTGGACGGTCCCTGAGGCTGTGTCGGCCATGCTCCCAGCTTGCCGCACTCCTCGCGGAGCGAGTGCCCCTCCCGCGCTGAGGACTCAGCGATCGAGGAGGACCGGCAACTCGCGATCGGTCTCAGCGACCTGGGTGAGCTTCATGGCGACTGGTCGGAGCGGCCGTGACATCAACACCTTGTTCAGGAGCCCGCGGAGCGCGAGCGCGAGTCGGGACTGCGGGTACGCCAGAGCCTTGAGCCCACGAGGGAGGTCCTGCACATCATCGACCAGCGGGCGCATCCATGTCTCGTAAGCAGTCAGCGCTGCCGCCTGGTCCTTCGTCGCGTCTGCGAGCTCCGCGGCCAGGACGTACCCGGCGGTGAGCGCGAGCGAGGCGCCGCCGCCGCCCATCGGTGTGACGCACCATCCGGCATCACCGGCCATCACGACGTGGCCGCGGTGCCAGGTCCGCATCCGGATCTGCTGGAGCTGGTCGATGTAGACGTCCGGGGACGTGTCGAGCGCGTCCAGGACCCGCGGCGCCTCCCACCCGACTCCGTCGTACCTGCGCCGCACCGCCGCGAGTGTCTGCTCACGAGTCAGGCCGATGACGTCGTCCCCGGGAGAGTAGGCGAGGATCGCGCGTGTGGTGCCGTACGGGTCGGGTCGCAGGTGGGCCTGGCGTCCGCGGACGGCGTTGTGCCACCGCCACCGGTCGTCATCGCCGTCGGTTCGCGGGATGGTCCCGAAGACCATGGTGACGTCGAGGTCGCGCTGGTCGACGTCGTCCTCGTCGAAGACCATCGCACGGGTCCGGGACCGCACACCCTCGGCGATGACGAACAGGTCCGCGCGGAGGCGCTGCCCCTTCGCGGTCGTCACGGTGACTCCCGCAGCGTCGTCATCGACGTCCGACACGGTGTCCCCGTAGACGAAGGAGACGCCGGGCGGCAGGTTGTCGAGGATCGTCCGAGCGATGTCGCCGCGCAGGATCTCGAGTTCCGCCGTCGCACCGCCTGCCCCGTCAGAGGGCAGTTCGGCGGTGACGGCCCCTCGCCCGTCGACGAGGACGGTGCCCGTCTCGGTGGTGTTCCGTGCCTTCACGGCGTCGAACAAGCCCATCTTGCGGAGCACGTCGCGCGCGACGCCCCGGACATCGACGTTCTGTCCGCCGTCACGGAACGCAGCGGCGCGTTCGATGACGGTCACGTCCCATCCGGTCCGGTGGAGCCAGTAGGCGGTCGACAGGCCAGCGATACTGGCTCCTGAGATGACAGCGGTGCGGTTTGCCATGGTGTTCCTCCGTTGCGAGCTTTACAGTAAAGCTACTACACAGTAAAGGAATCTGATGGACGACGTGTTCGAGATGGAGTGGGACGCACCCCAGGTGGAGGTGATGGAAGCGCTCCAGACGTGGGCGGTGGCGTTCGCCGAGCTCAACCAGCTGATGTCCTCGTGGCTCGACCTGCCGACCACGGACGCGAACGCCCTCGGACAGGTGCTCTGGGCCGACTCGTCCGGGGACCCGCTGTCACCCGCACGGCTCGGGCAGCGGATCGGTATGACCTCCGGCTCCGTGACGGTGCTGCTGAACCGCCTGGAGGCGGCCGGTCTGCTCGCACGCAGCCGCGAGCACACCGACCGGCGCCGGGTGACGCTCCGTCCGACACCGGCGGCACGGGAACGTGCGCGGGCGTTCACTGAGCGATCGACCGCCGAGATCGCTGCCGCCCTGCAAGAGGTGCCTGCAGCAGAGCTCGAGCACCACGCCGCGTTCATCCGCCGCATGGTCGGTGCCGCGTCGGATGCCGCGGACCGGCTCCGCGGGTAGACGCCGTCGAGGTTTCCCGGTCGAGAACCGCACGGCATGGATGCGGCGGCCGGTAGCACCGTCCGGTCACCCCCAGGTCAAGGGCTGTTCACCCGCTGCCGCTACCTCTGCTTGTCGGACCGCCGCCCGAGGGTCCCGATACCGGAGGCCCCATGAACACCCGCACCGCACTGTCCTGCATCGCCGTCGCTGCCCTCGCCTCGCTGGTGCTCGGAGCACCGGCACACGCCGCCGAGGCCAGCTTCTACAGCAGCAAGCAGCCCTACATCGCCCCCACCCAGTCGGACATCGACGCCTACTCGTCGGCACCGACGGGCTACGCACCCGTCGCCACGGAGTCGGTCGCCCGCCACGGATCCCGGGGGCTCTCCGCGTACAAGTACGACGCGCTGCTGCACCGTCTCGCCGCGACCGCGCAGGCCGAGAACGGGTTCCTGACGCCGGAGATCGGGAAGGAGTTCTCCGCGAACCTCGATGCCATCACCGCGGCGAACGTCGCGAACGGCTACGGCATGCTCACCGGTCAGGGTGCCGCCCAGCACCAGGGCATCGGAGCGCGAGCCGCGCAGCGCAACAAGCAGCTGTTCGCAGCTGCGGCGAAGACGGGCGGGCGAGTGGTCGCCGAGACCTCGGGTGAGTCTCGCGCCACGGAGTCGGGCGAGAACTTCTTGCGGGGCTTCGGGGCCCCGGGTGTCAAGCTCGAACCGCGCCCTGACCTGCTCTACTTCCACGACATCGAGAACCCGGACGGCACCGACAAGGCCGAGGGATCGCCCGAGCGCGAGCGCGCCCAGGCGTACGAGGACTACGTCGCCGCGCAGACCGGTGACGGCGGCACGATCGCGGCGGCCTTGCAGTACATCGAGGCGAAGCCGCGCTCGGTCGAGGCGGCGCAGGACCTGCTCTCCGGCATCTTCACGCCCGGGTTCATCGCTGCGATCGGCACGGACAAGGCACACACCTGGTACAACACTGCCGACGGCTCGAAGGGCGGCGCGGTGGCGTGCGCGCCCGGCGCCGACACCAAGGCCGATCCCGATGCCTGCGGCGATCCGAAGAAGTCGATCAAGAGCACCGTCGATGCGGCGATGTCGCTCTACAACCTGTACATCATCGCGGCGGACATGCAACAGGAGAACGTCGCTCCGCACGCGTTCGACTTCGCCCAGTACTTCGCTGGCCGGCCGGCGGATGCCGAGTGGTTCGCGTACCTGCTCGACGCCGAGGACTTCTACGAGAAGGGCCCGAGCCTCGCCGGGCACGATGAGACCTACTCGATCGCCGAGCCCCTGCTCGACGACTTCTTCGCCACGATCGACGCCCGCGTCGCTGGTGGTGACGTGGTCGCGACCTTCCGCTTCGCGCACGCCGAGACGATCATCCCGTTCGCAGCGCTGCTGCGTCTGCCGGGTTCCACCGTTGCCGCGCCCGACAACGCTGCTCCGACCTCGGACGCCGACGTCTACGACGACGCCACCAACCCGTGGAGAGGCTCCCAGGTGACGCCGATGGCGGCGAACGTGCAGTGGGACGTCGTGTCACGAGCAGGCATCGACCCGGCTACCGGAGCGACCTACACGCCGCTCGTGCGCATGCTCTACAACGAGCGGGAGATCGCGTTCGCCTCCGGTTGCCGTGCGGTCGCCGCAGGGTCGAACTGGGTGAAGGAGACCGAGCTCAAGCACTGCCTGACCGGCACGGCGATGACCGAGAGCCCCCTGATCGCTGCAGCCACGCCAGGACCGACCGCGACGCCCACCGCGGAGCCCGCGCCGAACCCGACCGTGACACCGGCGACCCAGGGTGCCGGCACACCGACGACCCCGGCGACGGCGACGGGAACGCTGGCCGCGACCGGAGCGGAGTCGCCTGTCGGACCGGCGTTGCTCGCGACACTGCTCCTGATGGCCGGTGCCGGGACCCTGGTGCTGCGTCGCCGGCGCCGTCACACCGAGTGACTCCGACGCGGAGTCGCGGCTTCTCGACATGACCAGCCGGTACCGGCGCCCCGCGTCAGCGGGGTGACGGCCGGACTGGAGGCACGGCGCCACCTGGCACCGAGCCTCCAGTCCGTCAGCGTCTCGAGTCCAGGGCCACGGACGACGCGACCACGCCGCTCACCGGAGCGGCGCAAGCCGCGAAACGAGCCGACCCCCGACTGCCCCTTCCTCGGAAGCCCTCCGGGTCGTATGGTTTACAGCGTTGTAAACGGGCCGCCGCAGGGACGGCCCGCTGGTCACGGCCGTTGCACGGCCCGATGGACGACGACGTCCACGAGGAGCACCCACTTGCGCCCCATCTCCTTCCGATCCCGTGGGCTGCGCCGTGCGCTGTCGTCGGGCATCGTCGCTGCGACCGCCCTCGGCATGCTCGGGATCGCCGCGATCCCGGCCGCCGCGGACCCGGCCGCTGACCGCACCGTCGTCTCGGGCCAGGCCCGGTTCGAGGTGCTCTCCCCCACCCTGATCCGCACCGAGTACGCGGGTGACTCGCAGTTCACCGACGGCAGCACCTTCAACGTCATCGGCCGTGACGACTTCGCACCGACGACGTTCACGAAGACCGAGCGGGACGGGTGGCTGACCCTCGACACGGGCGCGATGACCGTCCGGTACAAGGAGGGCTCGGGGGCCTTCACGCAGGACACTCTGCAGACCACCGTGACCACGGCGTCCGGGCAGCGGGTCACCGGCACGCCGTGGGTGTCGACGCCGGCCCCCTCGTGCACGATCGGGTCGCTCTGCGAGGCCGAGGCGCTCGGGCTCACCGGCCTGTCCCTCGCGACGGACCACGCGGGCTTCACCGGAGCCGGGTTCGCCGCGGGCTTCGAGTCCGTCGGCAACGCGATGACCTTCACGACCACGGCGGCACGTGCCGGCTCGTACGACCTCGCCCTGCGCTACGCGAACTCGCAGGGCGGCGACGGCCAGGTCGCCACCCGCACCCTCAGCGTGAGGGTCGACGGCGGTGCCGCGAAGACGATCCGGCTCGCACCCGGCGCGAACTGGGACGACTGGAAGACCACCGCTGCCACGACGCTCGACCTGACGGCGGGAGAGCACAGCGTGCGCATCGAACGCACCGCGGACGACTCCGGCCGGGTGAACGTCGACAGCCTGGCCCTGGTCGGCACCGGCGTCGCCTACCCGGCACCGTCGACCACGGTCACCGGCGAGGACTGCGCGTTCGGCACCGTGTGCCAGGCCGAGGACTCGGCACGCACCGCTCCGGCGACGACCGCCACGAACCACAACGGCTTCGCCGGGGACGGCTTCGTCGCCGGGTTCGAGCGTGCCGGGGCGCAGCTGACGACCCACGTCACCGGGGTGCCGGCCGCGGGCGACTACGCCCTGCAGGTCCGCTACGCCAACGGCTCCGCCGGGGCGCCGACGCTCACCGCGGCCCCGACCGGTCAGCAGGCCACCACTGCACCGCTCCCGAAGACGAGCGGCTGGGACTACTGGAACACCGCCACCGTCCCGGTGCACCTGGCCGCCGGCACGAACGACGTCGTGATCGGGTGCCCGACCGTGGCGAACAACTGCAACGTGAACTTCGACACCGTCGCCGTGGTCGACACCGCGTCGCCGGTCCTCGCCGCACATGCACCGCTCGGCGGGTACCGACGCGACCTCGACACCGCCAACGGATCGGTGAAGACGAACCCGGGTCTGCTCTACCAGGACGGCTGGTCTCTTCTCGACGACAGCGCCTCGGCGCTGTACGACCAGGCGACCGACACCGTCACCCCCGCCGACGACCACGGCGGCGAGCGCTACCAGGACGGCTACGTCTTCGGGTACGGCAGCGACTACCGCCACGCCCTGCAGGAGCTCGCCGTCCTGACCGGTCCGACGAAGCTGCTCCCCCGCTGGGCGTACGGCGTCTGGTACTCCGAGTACTACGACCGATCACAGGCCGACTACCTGGCGATCGCGAAGCAGTTCGACGACGAGGACGTCCCCGTCGACGTCATGGCGATCGACACCGACTACAAGATCGGCAGCCCCACCAACCAGGGCGACAGCAAGTGGAACGGCTGGTCGGTCGACCCGTCCCGGATCCCGGACATGACCGGCCTGCTGGCCGACTGGCATGCCGAGGGCATCCACAACACCCTCAACATCCACCCGTCGATCTCGAGTCAGGACCCGCGGTTCGCGAAGGCCCAGGCCACCGCGAAGGGCAAGCTCACCAAGGGCGACGGTGACCGGTACCTGTTCGACTGGTCCGACCCCGACCAGCTCAAGGCCTACTTCGACCTGCACACCTCGCTGCAGCCGAAGGGCGTCGACATGTGGTGGCTCGACTGGTGCTGCAGCGAGAACTCGAAGTACTCCGCGAACGGCGTCACCCCCGACGCGTTCATCAACCAGCAGTACGCGGAGTACACGGACCAGGCGCTCGGCGGCCGCGGGCTCGCGTTCTCGCGGGCGTACGGCTCGCTGACGGCCGGTGGCTACGGCAACCCGCAGGCGGTCCCGACCGGCCCGTGGGCGGACAAGCGCACGACCGTGCACTTCACCGGCGACACCACGTCGTCGTGGGACATGCTCCTCGCCGAGGTCGGTTACACCCCCGGTGAGTCCGCCGCGACCGGTCTGGCCTCGGTCAGCCACGACATCGGTGGCCACAACGGTGCGCAGTACGGCATCGAGGGCGCCGAGGAGGGCACGACCCAGCTGCCCGAGGACCTCTACGCCCGCTGGGTGCAGCTCGGCACCTTCCAGCCGATCGACCGCCTGCACAGCAACCACAGCGACCGACTGCCGTGGCAGTACCCGGCCGCTGCCGAGGCGTCGGCGAAGCGGTTCCTGAACCTCCGCGAGGCCCTGGTCCCCCTGACCTACACGCTCGCCGCCCAGGCTACCGAGACGGGCACCCCGATCCTGCAGCCGCTCTACCTGCAGTACCCCGAGGCGCAGGAGTCCTACGCCCAGGCCGGCTCCGAGTACCTGTACGGCCCGGACGTGCTCGTCGCCCCGATCACCGCCGCGAACGACGACTCCGGCAAGGCGACCCGCTCCGTCTGGTTCCCGGCCGGCAGCTCGTGGACCGACTGGTTCACCGGCAAGACGTACGCCGGAGGCACCACCGCCGACGTGACGACCGACCTGAACAGCATGCCGGTGTTCGTGAAGAGCGGCGGTATCGTCCCCACCCGCTCGGAGCAGGTCGGGAACGACGCCGCACCGCTCGACGCCGTCACCCTGACGGTGGCGACCGGAGCGAACGGTTCGTTCGACCTGCACGAAGACGCCGGCGAGGACAGCGCCGCTGACGGCGCCGCGAAGTCGAGCGCGATGACCACGGCCGCCGCGTCCGCGAAGGCCACGGCGGGCAGCGCCTCCACCGCCGTCCGCTACACGCAGCAGGCGACCGGCGGCTCGCTCGCCATCGCCCCCGCCGACTGCTCCTTCGCCGGCCAGGTGCAGGACCGATCGTGGACGGCAACGTTCACGAACGCGGACCGCCCCCGCGCCGTCACCATCGACGGCCGGGTGATCGCGGACACCGCCTGGACCTACGACGCCGACACCCGCACCATCAGCGTGCCGGTCGACGAACGGTCCGTGACGGAGCGAACGGTCGTCGCCTTCACCAGCAAGGCCGCGGCGACCCCGGTCCTGCGGGTCGAGTCGCCTCGGGTGGACGCGGGCGACACGCAGACCGTGACCGGCGCCGGGTTCCCGGCGGACACCGACGTGGCTCTGGCGACCGCGCCACGCATCGGTGGTGCCACCGCGCGCACCGACGCGAGTGGTGCGTTCTCGGCCGACCTGCGGGTGCCGAGCACAGCGTCCGGTCGGGTGGCCGTCACCGCATCGGTCGACGGTGTGGCGCTGGCTCGGACCGCCTTCACCGTGGTGGCTGCGGCTGCTCCGTCGCCGACCACCTCGCCGGGTGCGGGCACGCCGGGCAGCGGCGCTCCGACGCCGGGTGACAACGGATCCGGTGCATCGGGCGCGGCAGCGCCGGGCAACGGCGGCGCGGATGCGGGCAGCGACCCGGGCGACGCACTGGCCTGGACGGGTGCGAACCTGCTCCCCCTCGGGCTGGTGGCGGCGGCACTGCTCGTGGCCGGTGGACTCGTGTGGACCCTGCGGAGCCGGCGCCGCCGCGCGCGGGTCTGAGCCCGCCTGAGCGGTTACCCGTCACGGGCGGATGACGGACGGACTGGAGGCCCGGTGCCAGCTGGCACCGGGCCTCCAGTCCATCCGTGGTCGCGCTGCGGGTCCCGATCACGCGTCCGCAGGACGGGCGCGACTACGACACGCTCCTAGGCAAAATCTCCGACGTCTGACATGTTAACGGCTGGTGACGTGCACCGTCCGAGGCGTGAGGAGAAGACGTGACGAAACAACAGATCACGGCGATCGCGGGCCTGCTGCTGCTGGCCATGCTGTTGACGGTCTTGATCGGGGTGTTCGACGCTCGCCGACGTGTCATCGCCTCGGAAGGCAATGACCTCCGCACGGGCCAGAGCGCGTGGGTGACCACGACGCTCGACGATCTCGAGCGTGCGCGGAGCGCGTTCGAACCGGGGACGAAGGTGTTCTTGGGTCTGGACGGTGACGTCCGCGCCGTCGTGGTCCTGTCCGGACGGTGGACAGACGTTCCGCTGCACGACGGGCACGCCCTGACCGGACGTCCCGGCGAGGCCCTCGTCGGCGCTGCCGTCGACGTCCGCGGCGAGGACATCACCGTCGATGGCATGACGTACGAGGTGGTGGGGCGACTCGGCGTTCGGGCCGACAGCCTGCTGTCCGACGATGTGGTCCTCGCTGATCCGTCGCGGTTCTCGGCGTCACCAGAGCGACTGCTCCTGGACGGCCCGAGCAGCGCCCGCCACTACAGCGCACAGTTCCCCGGCAGGAGCGTCGAGATCATCGACGACGGCACGAACCGCAGGACGAACGTCGACGCCGTGTCGCCCATCCTGGTCGCGCTCGGTTCCCTCGTCGTCGTGCTCATCGCCGTGGTCGCCGGGCTGCAAGCTGGACGATGGGAACTCCGCGCTGCCGCCGTCCGCTTCACCACGGGGATCCGACCGCTGACCACCCTTCGCAGCGCTGCCATCCGAGTCGGCGTGATCAGCACCGCCGCCTTTACGACCGCCCTCGCGGGCGCGGCGGTCGTCAGGCAGACCACCATCCTCGACCTCGACGTCACCGCCGCAGCCGTCGCGGTCGGAACCGTCGTGCTTGCCGTGTCCGTCGCTTCGTTCTTGCAAGGAAGCCGTCGATGGAACTGCTGAACGACCTCCGGTCCAACTGGGCGATCATCGTCGCCAAGATCGTCCTGCTCGTGCTGCTCGCACTCTGCTGGTACAACGTGGCGTCGTTCACCCAGTCCACATCGCAGGCCGTGGCCCAGGGCCTGTCCGCTGATGCCGATGTCGACCTCTACACGGTGGTCGACGATCTCGACCCGGATGCTTTCGAAGCGATCCGGCGAGACCAGCACGCACTCGACGACGTCGCCTCGTTCGTCGACCGCGTCGATGACGGGCCCGGATTCGACTTCATCTCCTCGTACGACCAGCCCGTCACAGTCCAGGACTTCCGCGGCGACGACCGCTTCGACGTCGGTTACGGCACCGAGTACACGCTCAACGGGAAGTACCAGGACGAGTCGGGACGAAGCGTCCAGGACATCAAGTCGATCCAGCTCAACGAGACCGCGTACGCGTTCGCGGGGCTCTCCGTGCAGGACGGCAAGCCGATCGAGTGGAGCGCTGTCGACTGGGGATCCGGCCGGATCCCGGTGCTGCTCGGCAACGAGTACCGCGGCGTGTACGAGCTCGGGGAGCGATTCACCGGAGCGGTCATCCTGCAGGAGCAGGAGCTCGAGGTCGTCGGATTCCTCGAACCGAACAGCGCCATGTACTTCCGCGGTGAAGCGAACCACTACCTCGATGACATCGTCATCGTGCCCTACCCACCGACAATCGCCGGACTCGACCGAGCAGCACTCGACCGGCTGGATCCCGAGCTGTTCGGACGCCTGGTGTTCCAGGTGCTGAACTCCGACCTCGCCGTCGATCACAGCCTCGATTTCGGAGGCGTTGTCGCGCGACTCGACGCACTCGGAGACGACACCGGCTTCCGGTCGTACACGTTGCTCGGAGTTCCGACCTACCTCGTGCAGCTCTCCCTCGTCCGCCAGCTCATCCAGGACAACCTGGTGCTCGTCACCGCGCTGCTCGTCGTCCTCACCGCGGGCGTGGGCATCATCACGGCGTTCCTCAACCGGCTCCTGCATCACCGTCGAGCGCCAGTGGCACGGGTGCACCATCTCCTCGGGAGGAGCCCGGATGCCACGAACCGACTGTTCCGCGCCAGCCGCCTGACCGAGTACACCGCCGCGCTCGGGCTGTTCCTCGCGTCCAGCGCGCTGCTCCCCAACGACAGTGCGATGGCACGACTCGGAGCCGGCACCGCCCTGCTCCTCTGGTGCGTGGTGGACGGCGTACTCGGTCGACGAGCCGTTCGCATCGAACTGACCACCCAACGCCGAAGAGGTACCCCACGATGATCGTGCTGCGAGACGTCTCGAAGACCATCACCGAGCCCGACGGCTCGACCCGAGCACTGTTCGACCGACTCGACTTCGACCTCCGCGAAGACGATCGCTCAGTGGCGATCACCGGGCGCAGCGGATCCGGCAAGAGCACGCTGCTCCGGATCCTCGCCGGCCTCGACACCGACTTCGGCGGGACCTACGAGCACGACGGGCACGTGCTCGAGCGCACCGCACGCAGGATGGCGGCGCACCGACTCCGACACATCGGCATCGTCACCCAAGACCACAGCCTCCTCGGCGACCGCAGCGTGCTCGACAACGTCCGGCTCGGCGTTCCTGCTCGCGCTGACTCCGCCGACCGAGCACATGAGGCTCTCGAGGCGGTCGGCATCAGCCACCTCGCTGGCAAGCGCCCACGACGACTGTCAGGAGGAGAAGCGCAGCGCGTCGCGATCGCTCGAGCCATAGCGAAGCGCCCTACCGTCGTCCTCGCCGATGAGCCCACCGGCGCACTGGACGAGACGACCGAAGACGACGTGCTCGCCCTCTTCGACCGGCTACAGCAAGCGGGAACCAAGTTCGTGATCGTCACCCACAGTGAGCGGGTTGCACAGCGATGCGGACGGCAACTCCACCTCCACCACGGGCAGCTCCTCGCGCGCGGCACGTGACGGACTGGAGGCACGGTGCCAGCTGGCATCGGGCCTCCAGTCCGTCAGTGGTTGCGCTCCATATCCCCGATCACGCGTGCGCACGGTCACGGATGAAGAACTCGGCGAACATCTGCCGTTTCGCCGCGTGTGAATCGGGCTCGAGCTCGAGTCCCTCCATGTTGATGTCGGTCCCGAACAGTCGCAGGATTCCCGGGCCGTTCGGCCCCGCGGTCTCGAGGGACACCGAGAACAGTGTCGGCGACGTCTCTCCTACAGCGATCCGTCGGGCCTCTGCAAACGCCCCACGGTACGTCGCGTCGGTGACGCGGATCACACTGACCGACCAACTCGTGGCGTCCCAGTCGGGCGCGACCATCTTGCCGCTCGGTGCATGGAAGAAGTGCACGACGAACGTGTCGCGCTCGCCTTCGGTGCCGTAGTGCCGCTCGTCCACTTCTTCGATCTGCACGAACTCATCCTGTCAGCGTCAGCCGGGGCGTTCGAGGCCGCGGACCAGCCAAAGCATGCACCTTCGCCGGTACCATCTCGGCATGGCTGAAGCAGGTCTGCTCGCAGCGAGCATCGCAGTCCTGGTGGGTACGGTCGCGATCCTCGTGAATCGTGTGCGGACCCCGGCCTGGGTGCGAGACGCGCAGCTCACCTTGAACGCCAGCCCCGTGACCAGCCTGCTGCTACTCCTCTGCGGTGCGCTCCTGGTCGCCCTCGTCCTCGCTTTCGGGATCTTCTTGCTCGCCACCGGGCACAGCGTCGTCGGGTGGGCCATGGTCTGTCTCGCTGCGACCGGCATCGCTCACCTCGAGGTGACCGTGTGGATCCGGCGACAGCCGCTCTCGTGATCAGGTGCGGAGTCAGGCCGTGGTCACTGTGGATGTTTTGCGGGAGACCCCATGCCGTTCGCGATCTGCGAGGCTCGGGTCATGTCGTGGCCACAGGCTGATCCCCTGGATTCGGATCGTCTCGCCCTGGAACCGCTTGCCGTTGACCACGCAGCCGAGATGCTGACCGCCCTGGCTCCACCAGAGCTCTACCGGTTCACTGGCGGCGAGCCACCAACCCTGGACGAACTGGGCGCACGGTACCGCCGCCAATCCCAGGGCCAGTCCGAGGACGGGAGCGCGGGTTGGCTGAACTGGATCGTCCGTTTTGCCTGCGGCGGACCCGCGATCGGATTCGTGCAGGCCACCCTCGAGCGCAAGGAGGACGGCCTCGTGGCGGACCTCGCCTGGCTGGTCACGCCAGAGGAACAGGGTCGAGGGATCGCCGTCGAGGCAGC